>Ga0209415_10000441_pt1 | contig 76751 bp, 75 predicted proteins | sample PeaSoiSIISIP2007_FD_187696 | JGI IMG/M metagenome (GOLD analysis project Ga0209415, IMG submission 187696) | Peat soil microbial communities from Weissenstadt, Germany - SII-SIP-2007 (SPAdes) (version 2) | ecosystem: Environmental > Terrestrial > Soil > Wetlands > Peat | place: Germany...
CCCGCGTGAAAGAGGTTCAGCATCACCCAGAACGTCAGAAAGTCGAAGATCGATGAGATCGGCCCGAAGACCAGCATGAACCGCTGGATGAATTTCATGTCCCAGTGTGCCGGACGCTGGAGCCGATCCTCATCGACGTTGTCGGTGGGGATCGTCATCTCGCTCGTATCGTAGAGCAGGTTGTTGAGCAAGATCTGCGACGGCAACATTGGCAAGAACGGCAGGATCAGCGACGCGCCCGCAGCGCTGAACATATTGCCGAAGTTCGATGAGGTCCCCATCAGCACGTACTTCATCGTGTTAGCAAAGATGCGACGCCCTTCGACAACGCCGTCGGCCAGAATGCTGAGATCCTTCTCGAGCAAGACGATATCGGCGGCGTCCTTGGCGACGTCGGTCGCCGAATCGACGGAAATGCCCACGTCGGCGTCGTGGATCGCCTCCGCATCGTTGACTCCGTCTCCCAAGAAGCCGACGTCTTTGTTGGCGGCGCGCTGCAGTCGAATGATACGCGACTTCTGATCGGGCGTTACGCGCGCGAAGATCGTCGTGCGGTCGAGCGCGGCGCCGAGTTCGGCGTCGCTCATAGCGGCGAGCTGCTTTCCCGTGAGCACGCCCGTCACCGCCAAGCCGAGCTCGCGACAGACGACCTCCGCGGTGCGCCCGCTATCCCCGGTAACGACCTTGAGCTGCACTCCAAGCGCCTCGAGTTTCCGCAAGCTCTCCGCTGCGCCGGCCTTCGGCTCGTCGGCGAACATCAAGAGGCCGATCGACGTCAGATCGCGTTCGTCGTCCGGGGAGATCTTCGTCAGCGAAGCGTCTTCGCGTTGCGCGAGTGCGATCAAGCGGTTTCCGCTTTCCAGCTGCCGATCAACCAACGCCTTGAACCCGGAATCGACGTCCCGGCAGCGAGCTTCGAGGGCCTCGGGTGCGCCTTTGGCAAGCAGCAACCGGCGTCCGTCCGGAGCCTGGACAAGGACCGACATCATCTGACGCTGGTAGTCGAACGGCGCCCGATCCAGCACGCGATACTGCGCGGCCGCTTGACGCCGCGCCGGTATCGCTGCCTCCCACAGTGCGACGTCCAGCGCGTTCCCGCTGACGACGCGTCCGTCTTCCATGACGACATCGGTACACAACAGGCCAAGTACGACGACCGCCTCTGCGGCCGTTCCACCGGCGTCGATCCCGTCGCGAAACGAGATTTTCCCTTGGGTCAGCGTTCCGGTTTTGTCCGTGAAGAGCACCTCGACGTTCCCAAGATCCTCGATGCTAACCAGGTGTTTGACGATGACCGACTTCTTGGCCAGCGCTCGCGCGCCGGCCGACAGGCTGATCGTGACGATTGCCGGCAGCAGCTGCGGAGTGATTCCGATAGCGATTGCGAGTGCGAACATCAGCGATTCGATCAGCGAATGGTGAAGCAGCGCATTGCCGACAAAAATGATCACCGTCAGCGTGACCGTGATCCGCACGAGGAGCATCGAGAAGCTTTGCAGTCCGAGCTCGAACGCCGTTTGCGGTGGCCGTTCGGAAAGCTTGTGTGCGATCGAACCGATCGCGGCGGAGCGTCCGGTCGCGACCACGACGCCGGTTGCGACCCCGTTTGTGACGACCGTCCCGGAGTACGCGCAGCAAGCGAAGTCCGCGGCGGCGGCGTGCACGGCCGCGACCGATTTTTCGGCCGGCAGGGCTTCGCCGGTCAATGCGGCTTCGTTGCACTCGATGTTATGAACGTCGATCAGTCGTAGATCCGCCGGAACGATGTCCCCGACCGCCAGCTGGACGATGTCGCCAGGGACCAGGTCGGCCACGTTCACGGTTTCGCTCTTACCGCCACGCACCGCTACCGCTTTGCGCTGAACGCGCGCCCGCAGATCGGCGACGGCTTTCTCGGAGCTAAACTCATTGGCAAAGCTCAAGCTGACGCTCAGGACGATGATGGCCAAAATGATCAGCGCGTCGTTCCGGTCCTGGAGATAGAGCGACAGCAACGCGGTCGCGATCAACAGGAGCAGAAAGGGGTTCTGGAACTGCCGCGCCAGGGTGGCGAACGGGTTGGGCTTGCTCTCCTCGATCTCGTTCGGTCCGCTCTTTTTTAGGCGCGCTTGCGCTTCCGCCTCCGGGAGACCATCGAGCGAAGTGTCCAGCCTGCGGAACACCTCGTCCACTGCAAGCGTCGCAGCAGTTCGGAGATCGAGAGGCTCGCTCACGGTCGACTCATAACGGCACCGTTCTCAGGATATCCCGGACCACCCGGTCGCGTCTAGGCCGCATATACTAGATACATGGACAACTATATTGCGGTGGTCTTCGCCAACGATCGGGAAGCCTTCGCCGGGCTCCACGCGCTGTGGAAGCTCGACGGTAACGATGGTATCAGCATGCATGGGGCGGCCGTACTTCATCGCGACCATCTGGGCAACGTCGAAGTCGCGACCAAACATACCGATCCCGGTGCGCGCACTGCCATGGGCGTCGCCATAGGAGCGCTGCTCGGCCCGATCGGTGCCGCCTTCGGTGCGAGCATTACAGCCGGTGCCGCCGCCGGCATCGGCGCCGCCGCCGGCGGAGTCGCCGGGCTAACCGCGGACGCGCTGAAATCGAACGAACACCAAGAGGCGGCATTCCAATCGGGCCAGGTCCTGCAAAACGGCCAATCGGCCGTCCTCGCTGAGGTCTCGGAAGCGTCGGCTGCGCCGATCGACACGGTGATGGCGCGCCTTGGCGGCGCCGTGTACCGGTGCCCGAAGAGCCAGATTCGCAAGGACGCGTTCAACGACGACAACTACGCCGACTACCTCTACCCGTCCGACTACGATCCGTACTTCCACCGTGGGCCGTCATGAGGAGCATCATCTTGTGAAATTCGCTGGTCATGCACTCCGGCTTGACTCTCGCATTCGAACGCGAGGGGCTCTCCTCGGAGGTTGCTGCCGAGGCAGCGCGTTCTTTGGGCAACGACGACGAACGAGCCGCGCAGCTCTATTCACGTAACGTGCTCGGCATCAATCCCAGCGAGCTCGGCTCTCCGTGGATCGCCGCCGGGGCGTCGCTCGCGACGTTTGCAATCGGCGCGATCGTGCCGCTCGTGCCCTGGTACTTCTTCGCCTCGACTACGGCAACGTACGTCTCGATCGCTGCCTCGCTCGTGGCAGCATTCGTCATCGGGGCGTTCCTCGGTCACAACAATGGCCGCATTCTGCGCGGCGGCGTTCGGCAAACGATCGTTATCGTACTTGCCGCCGGCGTAACGTATGGCGCCGGCAGCTTGTTTGCCGTCAAGGTGCAATAAAGAGCCACCGGGCCGGCAGCCCCGGGAAGGTTTTTGTGTAGGATCGCGTGTTTGGGGGTACCACCCCTATTATGCAAGACGCCCTGCGATAGCCCGCGGCGTGCGTTCCGCGGGCGCCGGCCGTTCAACCGCAACGTCCGCAAGCCGTCGCGCAGCCGCAGCGTGCATCGCAGCCGAAGCCGCAACGGACACCCTGACATGAGCATGCCCCAGGTTTTCCGGCAAATGTCGCGCCGAAGTTCACAAAACATTCACCCTCACCGCTGCACGTTATCGTACGTAACCAGTTGTGAAGGAGCGCACTGATGGCCTTTACCCAGACCGCTCCAGCATCGGCGAACGGTACAACGGAAGTCGCCAAGCCCGAAGCCGCCCGGAAGATGATTCCCCGTCCGATCCTGTTCGGCGCCGGCGTCATCGTCATTCTCGCCATCGCCGGGATCGTCGCATGGCGCATGCTTGGATCCGCACCGCTCGCACTCATCACGACCCCCGTGCAGCAAGGGACGCTCGTTCGCAGCGTAACCTCCTCGGGCACCGTCAACCCGCAAAACACGATCAGCATCGGCTCCCAGGTCTCGGGCACGATCTCCGAAGTCGACGTCGATTACAACAGCGTCGTGAAGACGGGCCAAGTTTTGGCGCGCATCGATCCGACGGTGTTTCAAACGGCGTTGGATTCCTCGCAGGCACAACTGGCCCAAACCGAGGCCAATGCGCGCGAAGCGGCGGCCGCCGCCATCGGGGCGCGTGCGGGAATTTCCGTTCAGCAAGCCACCGCGATCGCGGCCGCTCAAAACGTCAACGTCGCGCAGGCGAACGCCGCCGCAATGGCTGACGCAATCGCCGGCGCCCAGGCCAATCTCACCAAAGCGCAAGGCGCGCTGGTTCTTGCTCAGCAAACGATCGCGCGCGATCAGTCGCTGCTAAGCCAAGGTTACGTGGCTCAGAACGCGGTGGACGCCGACCAAGCGAACCTCGAAGCCGCCCAGTCCGGAGTCGTCAGCGCGCAGGCCGCACTCGTACAAGCGCGTTCGCAAGCCGTCGCGAGCACGCAGCAGGCGAACCAAGCCCTGGCCCAGAGCCACTCGCAGAACGCGCAGAATACGGTTGCCGGCGCGCAGGCGCAAGCGTCGGCCGGAACCGCGCAGGCGCAAGTGGACGCCATCGGCATTCAAGCCGCAGAGGTGCGGACGGCCGAGTATAACCTCGCGCATACGACGATTACCTCGCCGGTGAACGGCACCGTCATTCTACGCAACGTGGCGCTGGGCGAAACCGTCGCCTCCAGCTTCAGCACGCCGGTGCTGTTCACGATCGCGCAAGATCTTTCGAAGATGGAAGTCGACCTCGCGGTTGGGGAACCCGACATCGGTTCGGTCAAGGCCGGCGCGCCGGTGACGTTCACCGTGCTGGCATACCCGACGACGTTCACCGGGACGGTCTCGCAAGTACGCCAGAATCCCACCGTCGTGAGCAACGTCGTCACCTACGACACCGTGGTCATCGTGAACAACAAGAGCGGGCTCTTGCGGCCCGGGATGACGGCCAACGCGTTCATTCAGACGCAAAGCGTCAGCAACGCCTTGATCGTACCGTTGCAGGCGCTGGAGTGGCGGCCATCGGCCGCCATCACGGCGCGCTACCATCTGCAAGGCTCAGCCGGCAATGCGCCGGCGCATCCGCACGGAGCCGGCACCGTGGGAACGGCAACCGGCTCGCAATTCGGGGCGACGATGGGCGCCGGGGCGACGGTGCTGCCTTCGGGATCGCGCGGGCGCGTCTTCGTCGAGCGTTCCGGCGCGCTGGTTGCGGTTCCGGTGCAAATCGTGTTGACGGCCGCCACCCAAGCTGCCGTGAAGCCCCTGAGCGGGACGCTGCAAGCAAACGATGCGGTCGTAACCGGTGATACGTCCGTCGCGCAGCCACACGCAGCGGCTGCCGCGCAAAGCGCGCCCGGCTTCGGTCAGCCGGCGCAAGGCGGCGGCGCTGCCCGAGCGGTACGATGAGCGTCCCGGTCGTCCGCACCTTCGACCTGTGCAAAGACTATTCGATGGGCGGTCAGGTCGTGCACGCGTGCGCCGCTGTTTCAGTGACGATCGAGGCCGGTGAGTTCGTCGCCGTTACCGGACCCTCGGGATCGGGGAAGTCGACGTTCATGCACATCGTCGGTTTGCTCGACGCGCCAACCTCCGGCCGGTACGAACTCGACGGCGTCGAGGTCGCGACCCTGAGCCGCGTTGCGCTGGCAGCGCTGCGCTGCCGCAAGCTCGGCTTCGTCTTCCAGGCCTACAACTTGCTCGCCAGAACGTCGGCGGTCGAAAACGTGGAGTTGCCGCTACTCTACGCTGGTGTCCCCGACGCCGAACGGCGGCAACGGGCCACGGCCGCGCTCGGTATCGTCGGGCTTTCCGACCGGCTGTTCAGCGAACCCAATCAGCTCTCGGGCGGGCAGCAGCAGCGCGTTGCGATCGCGCGGGCGATCGTGAACGACCCGAGCCTGATCCTCGCCGACGAACCAACCGGCGCGCTGGACACCAAAGCCAACGAAGACGTCATGGCGCTGTTTCGCAGCTTGAACGAAGAACACGGCATCACGATCTTGCTGGTCACTCACGACCCGGGCATCGCCGCGCACGCGGATCGCTTGATTTCGTTCCGCGACGGGGCCGTCGTCGGCGACGAGCGCAGCCGCAAAGCCGTCCCGGCATGAACCTCAAGTCGACGCTGAAGACGGCCTTCAGCGCGCTGGTGCGCAACCGCGCCCGCTCGCTGTTGACGATGCTGGGCGTCGTGATCGGCGTGGCCGCCGTGATCGTGACCGTCGCGATCGGCGCCGGCGCGCGCGCGTCGGTGCAAGATCAGATCAACAGCCTGGGCAGCAACCTGATCATCGTGCTGCCGGGCAGCGTCACGCAATCGGGCGCGCGTACCGGCTACGGCGGCGCATCGACGCTCACGCCGCAAGATGCCGTGGCCGTCGCAACGCTGCCCGACGTCTCGTCGGTGACACCGGTCGTGACGGTCCGCACGCAGGTCGTCGGCGGCGGCGCGAACTGGCAGACGACGATCAGCGGCGTCGCGCCCACCTACACGTACGTGCGGCAATGGTCGCTCGCCGCGGGCACCTTCTTTTCCGATGCCGATGTGGCGTCGGCCGCCAAAGTCTGCGTGCTCGGCCAAACGGTCGTCGCCAACCTGTTCGGCACCGCGAACCCCATCGGCCAGACCCTCTTGATCAAAAACGTGCCGTTCACGATCGTCGGAACGCTCTCCGCGCGCGGTCAGAGCAGCGTCGGGCAGGATCAAGACGACACGGTCGTCGTTCCGTATACGTCCGCCCTGCAACGCCTAACGGGCGGCACGTTCGTCAGCGAGCTCATGGTGTCGGGCGACAACCAGGCCGATACCAGTGCCGTGCAAACGGAGATCACGGGACTGCTCGAGACCCGCCATCGCGTAAGCGCGGGTCAAGACGACTTCCAGGTACGCAACCTGGCCGACATCGCCAACGCCGCATCGGCGACCGCGACCGTCATGGAGTATCTGCTCGCCAGCGTTGCGGCCGTATCGCTGGTCGTGGGCGGTATCGGCATCATGAACATTATGCTCGTATCCGTTACCGAACGGACCCGCGAGATCGGGCTGCGCATGGCCGTCGGGGCGCCTCCGTACGCAATCCTCTCGCAATTTCTCATCGAGTCCGTCTGGCTCTCGCTCGTCGGCGGAGCGATCGGCGTCCTGGTGGGCTTCGCCGGGACATATCTCGTTTCGGCTTTTGCGAACTGGCCGACGGTCGTCGCGCCGGAGTCCGTTCTCATCGCCGTGATCTTCTCCGCGCTCGTCGGGGCCTTCTTCGGTTACTATCCCGCGTTGAAAGCCTCGCAGCTGAATCCGATCGATGCGTTACGTTTTGAATAAGCCGAACGGCCCGGATCGAGTTCTCCAACATCAAATTCCTACCTACCGAAAGGCGATCTCATGCGAATACTCTCCCTCCTCTTATTCCTCGCGTTTGCAATCACGAGTTTGGCTACCGCTCCGGTGACCGCCCAAGCCAAGGTCGGAAGCGCAACGTTCTCGGGAATCGTAATCCACGTTTCGGACAACAACATCAAGGTCATGGACCCCAAAACCAAGCAGTCGCTCGGCTTCCTGATCGTGCCGAAATTCGACCAGGTCTTTTCAGCCGACGGCAAGACGACGTATCAAATGAAGGCCATCAAGGCCGGCCAATACGTCAAGGTCTACTACGATCAGAAATTCCTCGGGCAGCGCCACGCCGACCGCATCCTGCTGTTGGCCCAGAACAATGCCGTAAAAAGCAAGCAGTAATCCATGCGCCATTCACATCGGCGGCTCATTGATCCACTTCTTATCTGTACTTGACCTGAAAGGGCAATCGTATTATGAAAGCAATTTTCCTCAAACCCACGACGGCCATCGCTAGCCTACTCGTCGCCGGTATGCTCGTTGCGCCGCAACCCGCACCCGCCGATACCGCCTCGACGGCGGCGATCATCGCCGGTGCGATGGGCATCGTCGGGGCGCTGCTCATCGACGCCAACAACCGGCCCTACTACGTGAAAAACAATCACCGTTACTACGTCTCGCAGCCGGAAGCGCAGTATTACCGCAGCCATCATCGCGTCGTGCAACGCCAAGCCTGGGTACCCGAACAAGAATACCCGATCGCTCGCAACCCCTACCAGGGCGGTAACAACGGTCACGGAAACAACGGCCGGTAACTGACCGTTGGCAGGCGGCCGAGGCCCGCGCCATCGCAGGCGCGGGCCTCACGCCCCTCTGGTCACGGCGGAAAATGCGTCGCCAGAGCACGACCGATCTGCTCGACGCAGGTAACCAAGCCATCGGTAAAGTTGCCGGCGGCAAACTGAGCTCCGAGTATCTCCGCTAGCGAATCCCAGATCGTCTGCCCCAGCGCTTCATGCGCGCCGGCGTCGCCGATAATCGCGAACTGCCGTCGAGACGGGACCACGAAGAACAGCACGCCGTTTCGCTGGGGCGCCTGCGCGAGACCGTGTTTGCGGAACGCACGCTCCGCCGTCCGCCGCACGTCGCCCCAGAAATAGGGTGCGATCGAAACGAAAATCGGGGCGCTCGTTTGGAGCTCTGCTGCCGCAATCGCTTCGCGCACCCGCGCCTTGTCGACGAAACGATGCAAGTCTCGCCGTCTTACCATCCGCCCGATGCTCCGCCACCGCCCGAACGGCCCCCGCCACCCGAGAAACCGCCGCCACCACCGCCCGAAAAGCCGCCGCCGCGACCTCCGAAGATATTGACGAGCAGCGCTAGCGCCAACCACGGGCTGCGAACGGCGATGGCCAGAAGTATGAACCCGAAAACCCCGATCAACACCAGCTGGGTGAGCGTTAGGTCGACTCCGCCGCCGTTGTCATCGTCGCCGCCGGCGGGGCTATTTTCCTGACCCGGCTCGCCGATGAGCCGGAGCAGTTGGTCCACTCCGGCGGTGACGCCGCGATCGGGCTGACCGGCCGCGATCGCCGGCGCGATCGTCTCGCGAATGATGCGCGATGCGAGCACATCCGGCACCCGCGGTTCGAGGCCGTATCCGACTTCGACGCGGATCGTGCGATCTTGCCGGAAAATGAAGAGGACCAGACCGTCGTCGAGACCTTTGCGTCCGACCTGCCACCGAGCGAACGCGCGGACGGCCCAGTCGTCGATCGGGTCGCCGCCCGTCGTCGGCGCAATGTACACGAGGACCTGATGCCCGGTCTCACGCTCGTAGGCTCGCAGGCGAGCGTTCAGGTCGCTCACCGTCTCCGCGGTGAGGAGCCCCGCCGTGTCGGTTACCCACTCGTTCGGCGACGGCGGAATCGGCGTTTCCGCTCGCCCAGCGCGCGGAATCCACACCACGAGCGCGATGACCGCGACGATGCGGACGAACGCCCAGAGGCGCCCTCGCATGAAAGCTACAGGTTCACGGACGGGGGGCTTTGCGCGCCGGGTTGCGATTTGAAGTAGGCTTTCTCGTTGAACCGCGACCCGAACCAGCCGGCAACGATCACCGTGGGGAACGTGTCACGCGTCGTATTGAAGGCCTGGGCCGCTTCATTGAAGCGCATGCGCTCGACGGCAATGCGGTTTTCGGTTCCCTCGAGCTGGGCTTGCAAGTCGGCGAAATTTTGCGTAGCCTTGAGCTCGGGATAGGCTTCCGACACCGCAATCAAGTGCGAGAGGGCCGAGGTCAAGCCGTCCTGAGCGGACGCATACTTTTCGAAGGCGGCCGCATCGTTCGGCGCGTTGGCCGCGCTGAGCGTCACCTGGCCGACTTTGGCGCGAGCTTCCGCGACCGCGGTGTACGTGCTCTTCTCGAAGTTCGCGGCGCCTTTGACGGTCGCGACCAGGTTCGGGATCAGATCGGCGCGCCGCTGATAGGCATTTTCGACCTGAGCCCACTGCGATTGGACCGCCTGATCCAGCGTGACGAGTTGGTTGTAGGTTCCGGCGACACTCGCCACCGCGATGGCGAGGACCAGGACGATGGCGCCGAGGACGACCAGTCCACGATTCATGTTAATCCCCCAAGTGCGTTCGGGTCGATGATCTCTCGGGCGTCGAAGCCGTGCGGGATCACGTTGTATTTCACCGCCGCGTCGATCAGCGGTTGCAGGTCGGTCGGGATCAGGGTGAGATCGTACTTGTCGCGCGGCGAACGCGCGATCGTCGCGGCATCGACGTGGGAAAACGCCGACAGGAGCTGCACCGTTTGATCGGGATGGTCGTTGCAGAAAGCTGAGGCGCGGCCGATGATCTGGCTGAACTTCTTGATGACGGCCGGATTCTGGGCCGTGTAACCCGTCGTGCTGAACCAGGCCGCTTCGAGGAGCCGGGATGCGAGGCTTCCGGTCGGGTCGCCGAGGATGCGGTACTTTCCGGTATCCATCAATTGCTGCAGCAGCGGGCTGACGAGGCTCGCGGCATCGATGTGTCCCAAGTCGAGCGAGATCGCGGCTTCCTGACCGGTGGTCTCCAAGAATTTGACGGAAGTCGAGTCGCCGCCGTCCTTGTCGATCCAGTTGCGGGCCGCGATCGTCTGGATGTCGGTCAGCGCCGCGACCGAGAGGGTCCGGCCGCTCAGATCGCGCGGCGCGTGGATCGGGCTGTCCTTCTTGACGATGATCCGGCCCGACGAACCGATCCCCAACCAATACGATCCCGACGGTCCGACGAGCGTAAACGGAACTCCCCGCGCGTGCGCGGTGATCAGCGGGACGACGTTTGAGCGGCCGATGTCGACGACGCCGCCGGCCACGGCAACCGCGACGGCAGCTCCGTTGGATGCGGCCTGAAGCTCGATATCGAGGCCGGCGTCGCGAAACCAGCCTTTCGACATCGCGTAGAGCACCGGCGTGACGTCGTCGTTCGCGGACGATGCGAGGCGCACGTGGACGAACGCCGGCGCAGGTGCCGGTTGAGCTCCGGCCAGGCTCGACGCGAGCAGCGCGGTGATGACGGTCGCGATGAACGGCCGCATCACATCATGGCGTCTTAGCGGCCGGGGCCGCATAGAGATCGCGCATGAAGCCGCGATCGTCCAGCGCACGCAGAAAATGCAAGTCCCACAGCTCGATGGGACTGATCTTCAACGCATCTTTGTCGAGCCGCACGGCTTCCTGGTAGACGTTGGTGAGCGCCGGAAGCGCGGGGTAGAGCTTCGGTTCGAACGCTGCGGCGAGCGTCGCGTGCAGCGCTCGCGCCTTTTTTTCGTCGAGCGGGCCTTCGCGGTTGTAGCGCTCCTGAAGGGTGCGGATCGCCCGTTCGGGCTGCGTCTTGAAGAAGTGAATCCCTTCAATGATGCCTTTTAGGAAGCGCTCCACGATGTCGGGATGCGAGTATGCGAACCGCGTGCTGGTCGAGACGGTCGTGAAGAAGATCATCGGCATCGGCTCGATGTCGATCGTTTTCAGTCCGGCCTCGGCGGCGAAGAACGTCCCCGGCTGCGAGATGAACGTCGCGTCGGCTTTGCGGTCGCGAACGGCGTGCCAGAGCTCGCCTTCGTACTCGCCGACCGAGTCCGCCGGCGCGTTGACCTCGCCGCGCAGCACGGCCGCGTTGACCAGCGCAACCTCGTCCCGGTCGACATCCAAACCGTGTTGCTTCAAATAGAGCCAGTCGTTCAGGCCTGGATGCGCGCCGAGCGTGGCCACGGTCTTATGCTTGAGGTCCGCTACGGAGTCGATCCCGGAGTCGGCGCGGACGACGAGTTGGCGCCCGTGCACGAGGTTCATCGTTTGCCCGAGATACACCCAATCGTTGCCTCGCGCACGGTGACCGTAGGTCGAGACATGATTCCCGCCGACGAACTCGATGTCGCCGTTCGTGACGGCGCTATGGGCGTCCGAGCGCCCGATTTTTCGATCGTAATCGACGTCGAGTCCGTACTTTTCCCACGCACCGGACTCGGCAATCACGTGCAGCAGTGCTAAGTGCGATGCGCTGCGATACGGAAAGTTGAGATGATCCACGGCCGCGATTTCGCCGTGCCAAGAAGGCACCCCCCTCGGAGGGCGAATTGCGCATGAATGCCCTGGCGGAGAAATTTCTGGTTGCTGGTCGCCGTCCAAGCCTTCAGCAACGGCTCCTTCAACGTTGCGCTGCCGTTTATTCCGCTGCTCGTGCAGCAGTTAGGTGTCCGCGATCCGGCGGCCGTTGCCGGATGGTCGGGGATCATCCTCTCAATCAACGCGCTGACCGGCGCGCTGTTCGCGCCCATCTGGGGCAGCGTCGCCGATCGGATCGGGCGCAAGGCGATGGTCATCCGCTCGAGCATCTTCGGCGGCCTCGGCGCCGCCCTGATGGCGCTCGCGCCCAACGTCTACTTGCTGCTCGCGGCGCGCGCTGCGCTGGGCGTGGCGGGCGGTTTCAGCAGCGCTGCGGCCGCGCTGGTCGGCTCGATCGTGCCGCAGTCGTCGCTGGGCTTCGCGCTGGGTTGGATGGGCTCGGCGCAGATGATCGGCGGCCTTGTCGGGCCATTGGTCGGCGGAGCCTTCTGCGACGCCACCCACAACTACAACATGGTCTTCTACTTGACAACCATCGGCACGTTTCTGTGCGCCTTCATCGTCGCGCGCTTCGTGCACGAGGATTTCGAGCGGCCGGCCATTTCGGAGAAATCGCGCGCGCCGGTGTGGCGCCAGATCGGCGACATGCTGCGCCACCCCGAAATGGCGCCGATGTTCGTGGTCGTGCTCTTGGGTCAGATCACGGTGTTTTCGGTGAGCCCGGTGATCACGCTCGACGTGCAGCAAATGATCGGCAACAGCACTTACCTGGCAACGTTCGCTGGTGCCGCGTTCGCCGTCATCGGCGTCGGCGACCTGATCGCATCGCCGTTCCTGGGCAAACGTAGCGATCAGATTGGTTATCGCCGCGTACTGCTGATCTCGACCGCCGGAGCAGCGCTGTTCACGATTCCGCAAGGCTTCGTGCACAACGTCTGGGTCTTCATGGCGCTGCGTTTCGGCGTCGGGTTGTTCTTGGGCGGCATGATCCCGACCGCGTACGCCTGGATCGGGCGAATCTTCCCGGTCGAACAGCGCGGCCTAGTCTACGGCATCAGCTACAGCGCCTCGTTCATGGGACAATTTCTCGGTCCGGCGCTCGGCGGGCTCATCGCGGCGCGCTTCGGCATCGCGTCGATCTTCCTCGTCACCGGCCTCCTGATGCTGGCCAACCTCGTCTGGATCGCGCGCGGCGTGCGCTACGGTCAGAGCGTTTAAATCAGCGTACTAGCCGGCTCGAACAGCTTCGCTTCCCTGGTGCGCGAGGACGATTTCGCGTCCTTCCTCGGACGATTGCAGGATCGCCGTGCAAGCCTCCAGCGTCGCGAGCGCCCAGCGGCCATCGTGGGTGAGCGGTTTGCCGAACGTGCGGTATTCGTAGAGCTCTTTGACATCGGGCAGACCGATCGGATCGAGCTTCACCTCGATCTCATGCCGCCCGTCGTCGTCATAAACGAAGATGCCGTGCGGTGATTGGCGGATGTCGCCCCGCTCGCAACTGACGACGGTCACGCCGAACCACGGCGAGATCTTGTTCGCGTCGTTCGGATCGTCGAGCGGCGGCGCTTCGCCCGGTGCGCCGAAACGCATCGCTTCCTTGCCGCTCGCGCCGTCGGAGACTCCGCTGCGGAGCTCGCGCCGTACGACGATCCGCTCCGCGTCAGAGTATTGCCGGTTCCCGATCCCCCACGTCAGCTCCGACGTGTCAAAGTAGCCATAGCCATTATAAAAGATCGTCGCCGGCGTCCCGTCCTCGAAGGACAGGAAGGCCGAAAAGTTCCCGGCACACGGACGCTCCGGCATCCAGCGCCCAACCGATCCGCGAATGCTCCGCAGCCGTTTCCCGGCGAGGACGCGCACGGTGTCGACGAGATGCGGGCCGTGGCGGTAGAGGACGCCGCCGCCGCGCGATTCGTCGAGCTCCTCGGGGACGCGCGGCTTCAACAGCCAATCGGCCGACATCATCATGGTGACCGAGATGACGCGGCCGAGCCGGCCGGAGGCCGCGACCTGCGCCATCGCCTGAATGTCCGCCGACATACTATACGTCTGTCCGCACAACAGGGCGACGCCGTTCCGCTCGGCGGCCTCGCACATTTCAGAGCACTCCGCGACGGTCAACGCCATCGGCTTCGTGCAGATGATGTGCTTGCGCTGCGCCGCAGCCAGTAGGGCGTGCTCGTGGTGCAGGTGGTTCGGGGTCGCAATCCAGACGACGTCGACGTCCGGATCGGCGCACAACGCCTCGACGCTGTCGTAGGTGCGTCCGCCGTAACGCTGCGCGAACGACTCCAGCGCGTGTGGCCGCACCTCCGCGGCTGCGACGACCTTGACGTGTGGATAGCGATCGATGCTGCGCAAGAACATGCCGGCCCCGACGCCGAGACCCGCGAATCCCAGGCGCAGGGGCGACCCCCTCTCCGCGGTCATCGCGCCGAGGTAGCGGTCTCTTGGCGCACCTGCGCCCCGGCGACGGTCTGCTTGTAGTTGTGCCCGAAGTCTCGGTCGTACTCGAAGGCCTCATGCGAGCTGAGCTCGCGGCCGCGCTCGATGTTGATCATCGGCTCGTTCTCGGCCCGATCGCGGATGACGGCGATCGGGTCCTCGCCGCGCGCGACGCGGTCCATGTTCTCGAAGAGCAGCTTATGGTAGAGGATCACCCCGCGGTCGCTCGAGCCGAGGTGCTCTCGCGTGCGGTCGGAGATCGGCCCCTGGCCGACCCAGGCGACCATGTCCTGATTGCCCACGCAATCGAGTTTCCCGATCAGGCGCCGGTTCTGGTCGAACATCTCGGTGTACTTGAACGCCGTCGGCGCCGGTTCGGCGCCCGGCTCACGATTGGAGGTCCAGTAGGTGTAGTTGCGCGTGTGCGTATCGTCGACCGGGACACGGAACTGCAAGTGCGCGTGGCCCTTGTCTCCCACCGCGAGAATGTTCGGGAACAGTAGCGGGTGGCCGATTCTCCACTCGGTCGACTCCTCGCTCTCGCCCTCGGCCAGACGTCGCTTCATCATGCCGTATGGGAAGACGTCGAACTCGATCTTGAGGTGCTTCGCCTGCTTCATCGCCGACGGCATGCCCATGCGCTCGAGCTCGTAGTTTCCCCAGTACGCGTGCAGAAACTCGAAGTGAACGGGATCGGCGGAGTTGTCCATGCACTGCAGCCAGTTGCACGGAATCGGATGAGCCTCGATCGCCTTGTCGAGGTCGTCCCGAACGAGCAGATCCCAGCGCGGCAAGAGCGGCACCGGTTGCGGCCCCAGGTAGGCGAAGAGCAGACCGCCGAGCTCCGCAACCGGGTAGGCTTTGATCGAGACCTTGTCCCTGAACCCGGCTGCTGGGTGCATCCGGTCCTCAAACGGGGCTTCGAGGCACTTGCCGGTCAAGTCAAAGAGCCAACCGTGGTATCCGCAGCGGAGACCCTGCGCCTCGGGCACGCCGAACTCCATCGACGCGCAGCGATGCGGACACGTCGTGTCCATCAGCCCGTACTCACCCGCCCGGGTTCGGTACAGCACGAGATCCTCGCCCAGGAGCCGCACGAGCCTCACCGGATTGTCGGCGAGTTCCAGCGCCGCCGCGACCGGCTGCCAGTAGCGCCGCAGGAGCTCGCCGCCCGGCGTTCCTGGGCCGACTCTCGTGAGCCGCTCGTTTTCTTCGGCGGTGGTGGCCATGGTGCTGCCTCCTGAAAAGACGTCTTGAGCTCTATACTAGCTGGCGAGGCGCGCGCCCTCGGTCAGCGACGCGAGCTTAGCCCAGGCGATTTGGGGATGGCAACGTCCACCGAAGCCGCAATCGGCGCCGGCGATCACGTTCTCTTTCCCGACGAGGTCGGTAAAGCGGCGAATGCGTTGGGCGACCAGCTCGGGATGTTCGACGACATCCGTCGAGTGGGTGACGACGCCCGGGACAATGATCTTTCCGGCCGGCAGTTTGACCGTCTCCCAGATCGCATATTCGTGCTCGTGACGCACGTTTGCGCTCTCGAACAGATACGCGCCGGCCTTGACCTTCAGCATGATGTCGACGATGTGCCGCATCTCGAGGTCGTAGGCGTGCGGCCCATGCCAGCTCCCCCAGCAGAGATGATAACGGATCTGTTCGACCGGGATATTGACCAAAGCATGGTTCAGCGCTTCGACGCGTAGCATACACCAGGCGCGGAACGCCTCCAAACCCATGGGAATGCCGATGCGGTCCCAGAGTGCCGTGAGCCATGCATCGTCGACCTGAACGATGAAGCCGGCGGCGGCAACCATCTCGTATTCGGTGCGCAGTCCCTCCGCGAGCGCGAAGATGAACTCTTCCTGCGTCTTGTAGTACTGGTTACTTCGATACGCTTCGAGACTGGCCGGCGCCGTCGTCGTGAGGAAGACGTCGTCATCCGGCTGCACAAAGCGTTTGACCATCTCGATCTCGCGTTGGAGTGCCGTTTGGCCGCGGTAACTAATCGGCCCCGTGCAGACCCAATGCGTGCGCTTGCGGATCCGTTCGCCTTCGCGCACGTAGAATAATGTCTGCCGCTCGTTCGCATAGGTATAGAAGTCCGCGAACTCCCGACGGTCGGCGCCTTGCGCGATCAACGGTGTGCCCGCGTAGACGCCCGCTTCGAAGCCGTTGAGTCGATCGTCGGAATACGAGAGCCAGTCACCGCCCTTCGCGTATTCGCCATCGTTGACGACATCGAGGCCGACCTCGCGTTGCTTCGCGATCACGTCCCCGACGGTTTTGCGCAACTCCCCCTCGTCGGTTGCCGCGTTCGTCCAGGAACCGTCCGGCTGCGGTAAGCTGCCGACATGGGTCGTAAGGATCTTGGACGTGCTTCTTTTCATCGTTGCCCCGTCGACTTTTCAACCAGAGGAAAGCCTCCTGCTGAGTGACAAAGCTCGCTAAAAGTCGTGAGGAGTCACCGGCATGCTGCTTCGTCGACGTTTCGTGAAATTGGCCCTGACTCCACTAATCGCCGGTCTGCCGAGTCGTCTGCTCGCACAGGACGCCCCGCTCCTACGAGTTGCCTCTACGGCAAACGACTCATATGGCGAGGCGATGTATGCGGTGGATCAGGGCCTCTTCAAGAAAGCCGGGCTCAATGTCGACCTGCAAAACCTTTCCAGCGGCGCCGCCATCGTGGCCGCCGTTGCGGGCGGAGCCGTTGATATCGGGATTACCAACCCGGTACCGCTTATTGCTGCGGTCAGCCACGGCATTCCGTTTCTCTACCTGTGCTCCGGCGGCCTGATCAATCAGGCCGAGGCCGGCCTCTGCGTGGCCGCCAACTCAACCATCCGAACCGGCAAAGATTTCGAAGGCAAGATCGTCGCAAGCCCGTCGATCAGCGATATCAATACCGTCGCGATGAAGGCTTGGGTCGATCAGCAGGGGGGCGATTCCTCGAAGGTTCAGTTCGTAGAAATGCCGTTTCCGCAGATGGCCGCCGCGTTGCGGCGCGGCGTAATCGACGTTGCTCCCATTGCGGAGCCGGCAATGAGCGTGGCCAAGAGAGACGGTGGGCTGCGCTTTCTCCAACCTCCGGTCTATGTCGCCTTTGGAAACAACTTCATGATCGGTGGTTGGTTTGCCAAAAGCGATTGGATTGAGAGCAATCGCGAGACGGCACGACGTTTCGTGGCCGCGATATACGACACGGCACGATGGGCAAACGCACATCCGCTCGAGAGCTCGGTTATCCTGGCAAAGTACGCAAAGCTAGATCCCGACGTGGTAAAGGATATGAACCGCGCTCCTTACGGAACCTCACTCGTGCCAAGCATGATTCAACCCGTCCTCGACCTTTCGTATAAATATAAGGTGATCGATCGAGCGTACAGCGCGACGAGCATCATCGCGAAGATTTAGACGTGGGCGTCTTATCTGCCGTAGAGGCCCACGAACCTTGCGGTGCCCTTGGCATGACCCGCCAGGGCCGTAAGCAATCCGTCGCGAGTGAGACCCGGCTGCAGCGCAGCCGGTGCGAGGTCGGTCGCGATGAGATTGAAGGTGTAATGGTGCGGAGCGGCGCCGGGCGGCGGACAGTAGCCGCCGAACACCGCGTCGCCGGAGGTGTTCGTGCCTCCGATTCCGCCTTTGTAGCCTGCGGGGATCGACGTTAGGGTTCCCGGGATGCCGTAGATGACCCAGTGGGTACGCGCGGCAGTCGCGTCGGCGTCGAACAGCACGAGCGCAAAGCTCGTGATGCCGGCCGGAACGTCCGTCCACGACAACGGCGGCGAGACGTTCTGACCCCCGCAGGTCGAGGCGGCGCCGCTGCTCGGGAGCGCCGTTTGTTCGCTGGTTCCCGGCACGGACAGCACCAAGGCCTCCGCGACGCCCGTGAGCGCGAGCACGAGCGCGAACGTCATCAATCCACGAACGAGCATGTCACTTCTCCTAACGTGACCAGGTGAGGTCGGCGGCGCTAAACGCCGGGATCTTGCCGTATTTCGAGATCATATCGATCACCGGCTGCAAATATTTCGGATCGGCGCGGCCGCCTTCGTCTAACTGCAAGTGCTTCAACACGATGAGCGCGACGTCGGGCGTGACCTGCGTGTAGCGCTCGAGCAGCACGGCGGCTTCCTTCGGATGCGTGTTCGCCCAATGCGCGGTCTGCTGCATCACCCCGATAAAGCGCTGCGCCGTCTCGGAATTGCGCGCGAGCCAAGTGTCGGTCGAGAACCAGCCGGCCAACGCGTAGCGTGGCGCGACGATGTCGTTGAGGTTGCCGATCACGCGCGCGCCGTCGGGCGCCATGCTGACCCACGGCTCGGTTTCCGACGCGGCGGCGACCCGGCCGCGGTCGAGAGCGTCCATCATCGTCGAATACGGCATCTCAACGAACTGCACGCTCTCGGAGTTGCCGCCGTTGTGGTCGACCCACGACTCAACCTCGAACTGGCCGATGTCGTGCAATCCGTTGACCGCGACGGCCGCTCCGTTGAGGTCGGCCCCACTGCGGACGGTCGAGTTCTTGGCCGCCATCAGCGCCGACGTCACCGGCGGACCCGTGTAGAGCGCCGCATAGCACATGAAGCGTATCGGAAGCCCCTTCACGTGCGCGAGGATCAGCGGCGACGGGCTTCCGAATCCGATGTCGACTGCGCCTGACGTCGTCGCCGCGACGATCGCCGCGCCGTTGGGCAGCACGGTCAGGTTCACGTTGAGCCCGGCCCCTTTGAAGAAGCCTTGCTCTTGCGCGTAGAAGACCTGCGCCGCGCCGGCGATCGGCATCGCACCTACGTTGAGCACCGGCCCGTCTGCGCTCGCGCCAAGCGGCAGGGTCGCAAGCACGACCCCGAGCCAAACCGAGACGATCGCGTTGGCCCGCATGCCGACGATACTAGGTGAACGCCCGGCGACCGTCAATCGTCGGGGAAAGGGAGGGTCGAGCCCATGCTGACGGCGGAGCAAAACGAACTGTTGACCCGGATCGAGCCGGGGACGCGCATGGGGAACCTGTTGCGCCGCTATTGGCACCCCGTCGCGCCGCTCGTCGACATGGAGAACCGCTGGACGAAGCGCGTCCGTTTGCTCGGCGAGGATTTGGTCCTCTTCAAGGACCGCCTGGGAACGTTTGGGCTGATCGCCGAGGCCTGCCCGCACCGCCGCGCATCGTTCGCTTACGGGATCCCAACCATGGACGGGATTCGCTGCCCGTATCACGGTTGGAAGTTCGACGGCACGGGGCGCTGCCTCGAGCAGCCGAACGAGCCCGCGGAGTCCAACTTCAAAGACAAGGTGACCACCACCGCGTACCCGGTCGGCCAGCTGGGCGGACTGTTGTGGGCCTACCTCGGGCCGCTGCCGGCGCCGAGCATTCCGCGCCTCGACGGGCTGGTAGCGGAAGGCGCAGTCCGTTTTGTTGGGCGCGCGACGCTCCCGTGCAACTGGCTGCAGATCATGGAGAACTCGGTCGATCCCGTGCACACGGAGTGGCTGCACGGAAAGCTCACCGAGTTCGTCCGCGAAGCGGAGAACTGGAAGACGCCGCGCGCCAAACACCACGTCAAGATCGCTTTCGACGAGACCGAGTACGGCATCATCAAACGCCGGTTGATGGAAGGCCAGACCGAGGAAGCCTCGGACTGGGTCCACGGTCACCCGATCGTCTTTCCGCTGGCGCTGGCCGTCGGCACCCGCAGCGACACGTGGCGCCAGTACCAGTTTCAGTTCCGCGCGCCGATCGACGACACGCACACCGAGCACTACTGGTACTCGGCCTACCTTCCGCCGCGCGGAGCCACGCCGGACCTGCTCGAGCGCGTCCCGGTCTACGAAGCGCCGCTGCAGGACGAACGCGGCGAGTGGCAGCTCGAGTACATCAACGCGCAAGATGCGATGGCGTGGGTCACGCAGGGGCCGATCGCCGATCGCACCGTGGAAAAGCTCGGAACGAACGATCGCGGCGTCACGCTGTTGCGCAAGATGCTCCTACGCGAGTTAGAGAAGGTCGAGAACGGGCAAGATCCGATGTGCGTGTACCGCGGCGCGGCCGGCGATCGGACGATCGACCTCCCGGTGGAGTATCAGAAGGACATGCAATCCGACGGCTTCCGCCGCACGTTCATGGCCGGCAACGGGCGCTTCTCACCGGTTGCCGACGAGATCCTTGCCCTCTTCGAAGGCGTGCTCGTTTAGCGGCTCACCGCGGCTCATTAGCCGTTCGAGCAGCCCAACGAGCAGGACCGTTTCGTCCGGCGATAACGGTTCGACGAACCGGTTGGTCACCGCCCGCACGCGGTCGCGCAGCGACTCGAAAAGAGCCTGACCGGCCGGCGTGAGGTTCAAGCGCTTCAGGCGGCGATCCGCGGCATCGAAGCTGCGGCCGACGAGCCCTTTCGCTTCGAGCCGATCGACGAGGCCGCCGATCGTCGAACGGTCGTAACCGATCAGTTCGGCCAACTTGGCTTGTTCGATGCCGGGGCATTCGTGCAACGCCCGGATTGCGGCCCATTGCGGCGAGGTGATGTCGTAACCGCTCGTCCCCTCGGCGAAGAGGGTCCCGTGCAGTTGGAGGCAGCGCCGGATGAGGTATCCGGGGGAGCGTTGAAAATCGAACGTCACGCGGGAAGCCTGGTTCCTCCTCAAGCGATGCTGCATTGGTGTTCGAGCACGATCTCGCGCCGCTCCCGACCCGATTCAAGGATCGCCATGCCGACCTCGAGCGTCGCCAAGGCCCATCGCCCGTCGTGTACGATCGGCGTACCTTCGGTAATGCATTCGAACATCTCGCGCATTTCGAGCAATCCGGTTCCGCGTCCACCGAAGACAGGAACCTCACGGCGCCCATTCTCGTCGTACACGTAGAGGCCGTTCTGCGATTGCCGCGCGTCGCCGCGTTCGAAGCTCGCAACGGTGACGCCGAACCAGCCGATGTGGGCGCGCGTTCCCACCGCGTTCGAGCCGTTCCCGTTCGGGCCCGCGCTCGCGGAGGAAGCGGCGCCGAAGCGCATCTCCTCTTTGGCCGCAGCGTTGTCGAAGGTGCCGTCGCGCAGCCCGCGGCGCACGAGAACGCGTTGCTCGTCGGAGTACAAGCGGTTGCCGATGCCCCACGTCAATTCCGACGTGTCGAAGAAACCGTAGCCGTTGTACGCAAGCGTGGCCGGGGTTCCGTCCTCGAACTCGAGAAAGGCGGAGAAATTTCCGGCACACGGCCGCTCGCGCATCCAGCGGCCGACCGAGGCACGAACGCTGCGCACGCGACCGCCGCCGAGTAGGCGCACCGTATCGATGAGGTGCGGGGCGTGCCGGTAGACGACGCCGCCGCCGAGCGCTTCGTCCAGTTCTTCGGGAACGCGCGGCTTGAGCAGCCAGTCGGTGGAGAGCCAGGTGTTGACGGCGATCAACCGGCCGAGCTCACCCGATTTCACGACGTTCCACATCGCGTGGACGTCGGGGCTCATGCTCCAAGTTTGGCCGCACAACAGATGTACGCCGCTGCGTTCGGCCGCCTCGCACATGCGTTGCGCCTCGTCGACGCTCAGCGCCATCGGTTTCGTGCAAATGACGTGCTTCTTGTGCTCGGCCGCGAGAATCGTGTGTTCGCAGTGAAACTGGTTCGGGGTTGCGATCCAGACGACGTCGACGTTCGGATCCGCGCACAGTTCTTCGATCGTATCGTATACGCGCGCGCCGTAGCGCTGCTCGAACGCGGCCAGCGCACTCGCGCGGCGATCGGCCGCAGCGACGATGCGCGCCTGCGGGTACGCCTCGACGCCCGGGAGGAACATCGTGCTTGCAACCCCGAGACCCGCAACGCCGAGGCGCAGTGCGGGAGCTTCGTTACGCGATGAGGTCGGCGGCATTCGTTACCCGATCGAGCAATTTGTTCGTCGCTGCCGCATCGAGGACGGCTTGGACTTGCGCCGGCTCGAGCGCGGTCGCGAATTGCGTGCGGTGCATTCGCTTGATGACGTCGAGATCCAACTGGGAGTACTTCGAGAGCATCTGAGCGGTCTGCGCCCGAGCGGCGTTCGCCCAACGCGCGGTATCGTAGACCGCCGCAACGAAGCGCCGCGCCACATCGCGGTTCTCCGCCAGCCACGAACGCGTCGTGACGATGACGCTGATCGGAAACGTCGGGGCAATCGCGGCGTACGGGGTCGCGATGAGTTTGAGCGTTCCCGCGTTCTCGGTGATCAACGGTTCCGGAACGTACACGCCGGCAACGTTGCCGCGTTGCGCAGCTGCGGGCATCTCGGCAAACTTCATCTCGACGAACTGAACCTTCGCCAGGTCGGCGCCGCCCTGAGCGAGCCACATCCGCAGCGAGACGCTGGTCAGCGAAACCAACGTGCCGACCGCGATCGTCGCGCCCTCGAATCCCTTGGCGTTGCGAATCGAAGATGACACGGGAACGCACAGACCGCTGGTCGGCTCCTGCGACCGAAATAGTCCGCTGGCGGCAATTGCGACGAGCGGAATGCCGCGGTTTATCGCGTTGGCGAGCAGGATGAGGTCAACGGTTCCGATGTCGAGAGCGCCGCCGGCGAGTGCCGCAGCGATCGGGCCCGCGGTGGGAAACGACGACGGCACGACATTGAGCCCCGCGCGTGCGAAGACGCCGGCATCGGCACCGTATTGCAGCTCGGCGAAGGTTTCCGTCCCCGACTCCACGCCGACGCGCAGCGCCGGGGTGCTCTGCGCCGAGACGCGCAACGGGACCGCGGCCATGCCCGCGGCCATCACCTGCAACGCGGTCAAGCGCCCGAGCGGTGCCACCCGCTAGCCCCGGATATCGGCCAGCTCGCGAATGTGCTCGAAATAGTTGTCGTAACGTACCTCGAACGCGCGCATGCCGTCGTGCTCCCGGCGGATGTCGACCATGGGCTCGTTCTCTTCGCGATCCCGGATGATGCCCATCGGATCTTCGCCTCGTTCGACGCGCGCCATATTTTCATTGAGCAGCTTGTGATACAAGATCACGCCCTTATCGCTCGCCGCGAGATGCTCGAGCGTGCGATCCGAAATCGCTCCTTGGCCCACCCAGCCGATCATGTCTTGTTTGGGAATCGTGTCGGCGACGAGCTTCCCGTCGTCCCCGAAGAGTTTGGAGTATTTCACCGTGATCGGCAAGGGTGCGGCGCCCGGCTTGCGCTTCGTCGTGCGGTAGGCGATTTGGAGCGTCGTCGTATCGTCGACCGGGATGCGGTATTGCAACGTCGCGGTGCCTTCGTTTCCGACCGCAAGCAGGTTCGGGAACAGCAGCGGATGCCCGATCCGCCACTCGTCGGAATCTTCCGGCGCACCTTCGAGCAACCGGCGCTTCATGATGCCGTAACGGAACACGTCGAACTCGATCTTCAGGTGGCGCGCTTCCGTCATCCCAGCTTCGAGGCCGAGCTTCTTGCGGGTGTAGTTGCCGAACGCAGCGTGGAGAAATTCGAAGTGCACGGGGTCGGCGGCATTGTCCATGCACTGCAGCCAGTTGCACGGCAGCGAGTGAATATCGACCGCCACGTCGAGGTCGTCGCGCACGAGGAGGTCCCAGCGCGGCACGAGCGGTGCGGGCTGCGGGCCGAAATAGCCGAACAACAGGCCGCCGAGCTCCTGCACCGGATAGGCGGTGACTTGAATTGTGTCCTTATATCGTGAGTCCGGATTGAGGCGCTCCTCGAACGGCTGCTCGACGCATTGGCCGGCGGCGTTGAACACCCAACCGTGGTAGGGACAGCGCAGACCCTTCTCATCCGGGAGGCCGAACTCCAGCGCCATGCAGCGGTGCGGACACCGGTCCGTGATGAGCCCGTACTCACCGGCCGCCGAGCGGTATAAGGTCAGGTCCTCACCCAGAAAGCGGACCTTCCGCACCGGGTCCTCGTCGAGCTCGATCGCGGCCGCTATTGGTTGCCAATAGCGCCGCAGCAGGTTGCCCATCGGGGTGCCGGGGCCGACTTGCGTCAGCCGGTCGTTTTGCTCGCGCGTCGTGGCCATGCGGGGCTACCTCCTGGATATCCTCAGTATACGTTCAATATGTCCCCTTGTCATCCCGAGCCTGTCGAGGGGCCGCCACCACGCTGCCGACGGGCGCCGCAGGAATCAGGCATCCTCGGAACCGACGCAGAGCAACGTGCTGACTGCCGAAGACAACGCCCTCCTGACGCAAGTCGGTCCCGATACGCCGATGGGAACTCTTCTGCGACGGTACTGGATCCCGTTTCTCTTCAGTTCGGAGGTCGACGCGGACGGCGCGCCGGAGCGCGTCCGGCTGCTCGGCGAGGACCTCCTCGCGTTCCGCGACACGTCGGGGCGGATCGGGCTCGTCGCGGAGCAATGCCCGCACCGGCGCGCGTCGCTCTATTTCGGCCGCAACGAAGAAGGCGGCATCCGCTGCATCTACCACGGCTGGAAGTTCGACGTTGCCGGTGCGTGCGTCGATCAGCCGAGCGAACCCGAAGGCAGCGCGTTCAAAGACAAGACGAGCATCGTCGCGTATCCGTGCGTCGAACGAGGTGGACTCGTCTGGACCTACATGGGTCCCGAGGTCGAACCGCCGCTGCCGCATTTCGAGTGGATGGAGCTGCCGGAATCGCACGTGGCATTTACCAAGCGCATGCAGTATACGAATTGGGCCCAAGCGCTCGAGGGCGAGTTCGACCAGAGCCACGTGTCGTATCTGCACAGTTCGCTGAAACCGAGCAGCACCGGCCCGCGCTCGCTCGTCGATCGCATCCGCAACGACGACCGGCATCCGGTGTTCGACGTCGTCCCGACCTCCTACGGAGTTTGCATCGCCGCCGGCCGGAACGCCCCCGATGCACAGCGCTACTGGCGCTCGACGCAGTTCTTGATGCCGTTTTTCGCGCTGACCGGCCCCTACGGTCCGGACCCGAAACGCCCGTGGCGCGTGTGGGTTCCCGTCGACGACGAAAACGTCGTCGTCTTAGGCGCGAGCTTTCACCCGCTCCGGCCGCTCACCGAAGCCGAGCGCACGGACTTTCTGACCCGCTCGTCGCCGTCGAATATCTCGCCCCAATTCCGCGAGCCGCCGTCGTCAAAGCCGTTCGGGCGCTTTCGCCCGCTGCCGGCGCTCGAGAACGACTTCTTTCAGGATCGCGAAGTCCAACGGACGCAGACCTATTCCGGCATCTCCGAATTCTGGGCCCAAGATGCCGCGGTGCAAACGAGCATGGGCATGATCTGCGATCGAACCGGGGAGCATTTGGGAACGAGCGACCTAGCGATCATCGCGATCCGGCGCCGGTTGCTGGCCGCGGCGAAGGCGCTGCGCGAAGAGCATGTGGTCCCGAGCGAAATCAACGATCCGGACTGCTACCTCGTCCGCTCCGACGCCGTGCTGCTGCCGGAAACCGTGCCGTGGTTTGAAGCAACCGCCGCCCGGCGCAGGGTCACGCCGGACGTCAATCCGGACTGCGTCTGATATTCACGAGACGTTCATCGTGTCTTCGCCCGCGAGGTTCATGTTGGCGCTGGAGGTTTCACATGGTAAAACGACTTTCCATCAGTCTGGCTGCGGCATTTGCGTTGAGTCTGCCGATTTCGGCTCTCGCGCCCGCGGATGCACAAACAAGCGTTCCGATGACCTGTGAAATCGGCACGGCGAATGCCGTCGTGGTTGGACCGAACGGGGCTTTTCTCCACTTCATAAAGAGCAACAACGCTGCCACGGCGGGCGGCTTGCAGCCGGGCCAGTGTTCTTTTGAAGATCGGGCCGTGCTTGCGACCGAGCCGGCCGTGCTCTGCTTTCCGGCTTCAATAACTGCGATTGGTTTCATGGGCAACAAACAGTATCCGCTGAAGGTTGCCTTCGGCGGTCCCGGAGCCGCGGTTCTTCAAAATGCGGTAAACGGACCGAACACGGCCTCGAATTTCATGGTCCACCAGGCTAACGTTCCGGGCGCAACCACGGGGTGTTTTGTCGTCGATAAATTCGGCGTCTAGGCGAACCGGATCGGTTGCCGAAGGCCCCGGCGTGCAACATTCCGTACCCAGCGATCTTCTCGATGCCAAAGGGCGCGCGGCGGTCGCGCTGGAGATCGCGAAGGGCTTGGTGCTCGGCGACGACCGGCGGTTTTGGCAAGTCATGCTCGAGATCGAAGGCGCGGACGGCAACGGCGGGCCGCTTGCACTCTTCGCCAGCGACAACCCCGAGGGTCTTCACGCCGTCGCTGAACGGCAGGCGGCGATGGCGCTCGTCAATCCGGCGGTCATGCTCACGCTGGCCTATCGCGGTAGCGGACCGTTCCGCGAACCGCTGCCCGTGCGCGCGATCGCCGTCATGCCGTCCTACGATTTGTTCGCGTTCGTAGTAACGCCCGAAACCGGTTTGACGAGTCTCGAGGACGTGCGCGAACGGCACTTTCCGCTGCGGATTTCGATGCGCGGTCAGCGCAACCACTCGATCTATCCGGTGCTCGACTGCGTGTTGGCGGCGGCCGGCTTTTCGGTGGCCGAGCTCGAGAGCTGGGGCGGCGGGATTGTCCCCGAGCCGGGATTCGATGCCGCCGGCCGATCCGGGTTCGAATCGCCGGCGCGGTTGGAGATGGCGCAGAACGGCACGATCGACGCGATTTTTGACGAGGCCGTCTACCGCTGGCTCGGAGAGGCGCAGCGCATCGGCATGCGCGTCCTGCCGCTGGGCGCCCAAACCGTGCGCAATTTGGAACGGCTCGGATTTCGGGCCAACGTCATCGACAAGGCGAGTTTTCCGTTGCTCGAGGCCGACGTCGAAACGATCGATTTCAGCGGCTTCGCGATCTTCGTGCGCGCCGATGCGCCGGACGCGTTGGTGACGAGCATCTGCGCGGGTTTGGATCTGCGCCGCGATCGCATTCCGTGGGAGGGCTTCGGTCCGCTGCCGGTCGAGCACATGGTGCGCGACACCTCCGACGGACCACTCGACGTGCCGCTGCATCCGGCGGCGGAACGCTACTGGCACGAGCGAGGGTACCGCACGGCTGGGCCTTCGAATGGCCGCGGCCGGCTCCACGAACTGCGCGTCGAACGGCCGCCGCGCATTCGCTCGATGCTCACTCTAGAGATCGCCTCGGAGATCCTGGCCCGCGCGGAGGGCGCCGGAGCCGGCGCCTTCACCACACGCGTTCGTTTGCGCCAGCAAGCGCAAGGGGGCGAGCAGTGGTTCGCCACGATCGTGTCCGGCCCGGCCGGCGAGTCGTTTGCCACCCTCACCGAAGGACAAGCCGATCTGGCCATCGTCAGCCGCGGCAGTTCGGTACCGATGTCGCTTCGCACGATCTTCACATTGGACGATTACCAACTGGTGTGCCGAACCGATGCGCCCCCCGACGTCGTTACCGCGATCTGCAGCGCCGCCGAAGCGCGCAGGGACCGCATTTATGGCGCATAAGAGGCGCCTCGGGGGATAACAGGTGCCGCTTCACCGTCGCGACTTCATTCAACTCACCGCGTTCGCAGCGCTCGGCGAGGCCGTGTCCGCAAGCGGCCGGGCAACGGCCGACGACCTGAAGACCGTCCATGTGCTCGCGGTGCCGACCGACGGCGTGAAGTCGCTGCTCTATGCCCAGCACGCGAATCTCTTTCGCAAACGCGGGATCGAAGCCGACATCGTTCCGATGGGGAGCGGCGCCGCTATTTTCGCAGCGATCGTCGCCGGCTCGGCGGACGTGGGCTCCGGCAGTCTCTTTCCGGTCTTTGCGGCGTACTCGCGCGGCGTTCCGCTGCGCATCATCGCCCCAGCCTCGCTCTACGCGAGCGATCACTGCGACACGTTCCTGCTCGTGCAGAAAGATGCGCCGATCCAGACGGCGCGCGATCTCAACGGCAAGACCCTCGGCAGCGACGCCGTCGGGGACTTCAACTCGACGGCGACGCGCGCGTGGCTCGACCAGCACGGCGGAGACGGGAAGTCGCTGCGCGTTATCGAGCTGAAATCGTCCGAACAGATCACCTCGCTCGACGCGGGCCGCATCGACGCCGTCGTGCTCAAGCCGCCGTTCTTGACGACGGCGCTTGCCGCGGGCAAGTTTCGCGTGCTCGGGCGACCGCTCGATGCGGTCGGGGAGCGCTTCTTGCTCTCGTCTTGGGTTTCGAGCGTGGACTTCATTACGAAAAACCCGGAGGTCGTCAACCGCTTCGTGGCCGGACTTACCGAAGCGGCGCGCTACACGAATGCCAATCAGGCCGCCACGACCGACATGGTCGCGCAGTTTACCGGCCAAGACGCGGCGGTTCTGGCTCGCGGCATTCGCTCGACGACCGCCGAGTCACTCGTGCTGGCCGACGTGCAGCGGCCGCTCGACTTCGCGTTGAAATACGGCATCATCGACAAGCGCTTCGACGTGAGCGGGATTCTCGCGCCGAGCGTTCCGCTGGCCCGCACCGGGTCGAGCACGTAGGAGGGACCCCCATGCTGCAGCGACGAGGCGAACCCCTCACCGATGTTGGGGATTGGGCGAGCCAATTCATCCGCGGCGACAGCGTCAATTCCGAGATCTACACGAGTCCGGCGATCTTCGAGCGCGAAATGCAGAAGATCTTCTACGGTACCTGGCAGTACGTCGCGCACGAGAGCGAGATCCCCAAAGCCGGAGACTTCGTGACGCGCCGCATCGGCCGCCAGCCGATCGTCGTCGTCCGGGGCGACGACGGCGCGTACCGCTTGCTGATGAACCGCTGCCGGCACCGCGGCGCCCTGATCTGCGAGCTCGATCACGGGAACCAGTCGCACTTCCGCTGCTTCTACCACGGCTGGACGTTCGAAAACACCGGCAAGCTCGTCCACATTCCGAAGGACGACGCGTATCCCGCGGATTTCGATCGCGATGCCTTCGGGCTAACGCCGGTTCCGCGCGTGGACAGCTATCGCGGCTTCATTTTTGCCAGCGTCAATCCCGACGTTGCTTCGCTGCGCGAACACCTTGGCCTCGCGGCCTCGAAGCTCGATTACATGATCGACGCCTCGCCGACGGGTGAGCTCATCCTCGACGGCGGAACGCACAAGACGTCGTTCCGCGGGAACTGGAAATTCGTCGGCATGGACGGCTATCATCCGCCGGTCGTGCATCAGACCGCCTTTGAGATCTTCCGGCGCAACGCCGCCCTGGAAAACCCGGAGGTCGACGCCAAGGCCGCCCAGGCTCCGCGCAAGACCATGAACGATTCGCCCTTGGCCGTCTCGCGCGACCTCGGGCACGGCCACGCGATGTTGGACGTGGTGCCGCACCGCATTTCGGAGCAAGAGCACCATCTCGAGGCGACGCGGTATATGCCTGGTGGCCAGGAATACGTCGCCGCGATGTTTGCCGCGTACGGACCCCAGCGCGGGGCCGAACTCATTGCCGTCGGCGGCGATCCGCACCTCGGCCTGTTCCCGAACGTGCAGATGATCAACCAGCACGTGCGCATCGTCGTTCCGGTCGCCGCCGACCGTACCGACGTTTACCTCTACGCGGCGCGCCTCGGCGGCGTCAGCGACGAGTTCAACGAGATCCGGTTGCGCAAGCACGAGGAATTTTACGGTCCGGCCGGTTTCGGGCAACCGGACGATACCGAGATCTTCGAGCGGAACGCGGAGGGGCTGCAAGCGATCGTCAATCCGTGGATCGACATTTCGCGGGGGCGCAATCGGGAATACGTCGACGACGACGGCTCGATCGTCGGGAAGATCAGCGACGAGGTCACGCAACGCGGTCAGACGCGCGAGTGGGCGCGCCTGATGAGCACACCGTGATGACCGGGACCCATACGGTCGACGTCTGGCGCGCCGTCGAGCAGTTTCTTTTTCGCGAGGCCCGGCTCATGGACGCGAACGACTACAAGGACTGGCTCGACCTGTGGGCGCCCGAATGTACGTACTGGCTGCCCTGCAACGACGACAACGCGGACCCGCACGAAAAAATCGCGCTCATCTACGACAACCACCGGCAACTCGAAGACCGCGTCTGGCGCCTGAGCGGCTTGCACGCGCACGCGCAACGGCCGAAATCTCGGCTCTCCCGGGTCGTCTCGAACATCGAAATCGAGCTCGATGATGGGACGGAGGTCATGGTCCATTCGGCGTTCGTCCTGTGCGAGGTTCGCAAGGACCAGACGCACTGGTGGGCCGGACGAAACCTGCACATCCTCCTGCGCGGTGACGACGGCTTCTCCATCAAGCTGAAGAAAGTCATGCTCGCCAACAACGACACCATCATGCCGAACCTCACGTTCATCATTTGATGCAACGTCACGCGGCGGCCGCCGCCCTTCTCGCGCTCGTCCTCGTCCTCGGCGGTCCGGTGACCGCCCAGCCAGCCCCCTTCCACATCGACATCATCGCCTCGCAAAGCGGCAGCTTCGCTTTTGTCGGCCAGCGCGTGGTCGAGACGTTGAACGTCTTGGAGAACGTCGTAAACGCGGCCGGCGGAATCAACGGCCGGCCGGTGCAGTTCGCCTACGCCGACGACCAGTCGAGTGCGGTCGTCGCGGTGCAGCTCGCAAATGCGGCGATCGCGCGCGGAGCGGTCGTTTTGCTCGGGCCGGTTTCGGCGGCCGCCTGCGCCGCCGTCATTCCGCTGGTCGCGGCGGCCGGTCCGGTAAACTACTGCTTCTCGCCGGTGACGACCGGGCCGCCGGGCGGCTACGTCTTCACGTCGGGCGCCGGCACGGCGTCGAACAACATCGTCATGGTGCGCTTCTTCCGCAACAAGGGCTGGACGCGGATCGCCATCCTGGCGGCCAACGACGCGAGCTGCCGCGACGGCGAACGCTTCATCGACGACGCGCTTGCGCTCCCGGAGAATCGCAGCATGCAGGTCGTCGTACGCGAGCACTTCGCCCCGACCGACTTGAGCGTGGCCGCACAGGCGTCGGCGATCAAGGCGGCGGCGCCGCAAGCCATCTTGACCTGCGCGAGCGGGACGATATTCGGTACCGTCCTGCACGGCCTGCGGGACGTCGGCCTCGACATCCCGACCGCGGCGTCGTCGGCGAACATGGTGTACGACCAGTTGGCAGGCTACGCGGGCTTGCTGCCGCGCGAACTCTACTTTGCGGGGACCCGCGGTATCGTCCCGGACACTGCGCTGGGGAACGGACCGGTCAAGGATAGCCAAAGCCGGTATTTCGCGGCGTTTCGTGCGGCCAAGGTGCGGCCCGAGTTTCAGGCGACCCTGGTTTGGGATCAGACGTTGATCGTCATCGACGCGCTGCGTCACTCCGGCCCCAACCCGAGCGCGGCAAAAGTTCATGCCTACATCGAGAGCCTGCACGACTGGGCCGGCATTGCCGGAATCTATTACTTTCGGGACGACAGCCAGCGCGGGATCGGGCAAAATGCCCTGCAAGTCTACCGCTGGGTGCCGGCCCGCACCACCTTCGCGGTCGTGAGCCGGCCCGCCGGCCGATTGGAGTAACGATGACCGAACTGATGACCAAATTGACGATGTCGCTCATCGCGGGCGAACTCACCGATCCGTTGATCCGCGGCGAGGTCACCATTGGGGGCGATGCCGCGTGGTCGATCGAGACCGGCACCTCCGTCGACGCGAACTCGCGCAAGATGCTTGACGGCGCGTTCGACGTCGCCGAGATGTCGATTGCGACCTTCGCGAAGGCGCGCGAACAGGGGCGCGATCTCATCGGCTTGCCGGTGTTCACCGGCCGCGGCTTTCTGCAGCCCGGCCTGATCGTTTCGGCAGCTTCGGGCATCACCCGGCCGGAGGAACTGGCTTCCCGGCGCGTGGCGGTCCCGCAATTTTGGATGACGTCATCGGTGTGGCATCGCGGCGTCTTGCACCAACAGCATGCTGTGGCACAGGAAGCGATCCAATGGTTCACCGCTGCCGAGGAGCGCTTCGAGGGCGTCACCTTCCCGCCCGGCGTTTCGATCGCGCGGCTCCCCGAAGGGGTGCAGGTCTCAGCCGCGCTCGAAGCGGGGCTCGTCGACGCCATGATGGTTCCGCCGCGCGGCGTGCCGAAGCCCCTGCACGCATTTATGCGCTCGCCCTACCCGGACGTGGTCGCGGCGCAGCGCGCGTACTTCGCGTCCACCGGCGTGTTCCCGATCATGCACTTTCTGGTGATGCGGGAAACCGTGCACCGGCGGCTGCCGTGGCTCGCCCCGGCGTTGATCTCGGCGTTCGAACAGGCCAAGCGCCTGGCCGAGGAACGCCACACGCTGCCCCCGCCGATCGGCAACGAGTCGTGGCCCTTCGGTCTGGCCGCGAACGCGCGTGCCCTCGATACGTTCTTCGGCTTTGCACGCGAGCAAGGGTGGGTGTCGAAGCTGCAGGTCGCCGATTGCTTCGTAACGGGTTGAAGGAATACATCAGGCCCGCCCGCCAAGGGTGACCCGATCAAACGACATTTAGAAGAGGTATAGGCATGACCGCAACCACCACCACCGCGACGACCATTCGCTCGCGCTACATCATGGCCGGCACCATCAAGACGCACTATTGGGAAGTCGGCGACAACGGGCCGGTCGTCATCGCGCTGCATGGCGGCGGAGCCGGGACTTCGGGCAGCGCCGGAATGGGCGCGCTCATGTTGCTCTTAGGTGACAGCTTCCGCGTCATTGCGGTGGACGGCGTCGGCGGCTTCGGCTACACCGATCCAGCCGCACCGGCACCATACGGCGTGCAAAGCCGCGTGGATCATCTGGAACGTGTCGTCGAAGCGATGTGCCTGGACAAGTTTGCGGTGATCGGCAACTCGCAGGGCGCGTGGGTCGCGGCGAAATATGCGATCGAACATCCCGATCGCGTTACCAAGATGGCCCTGGTTGCGAGCGCGACGATCGGCGCCGCCATGGGGATTCCCGAAGAGCATACGCCGGCGTTCAAAGCCTTGGCGGGGTACGATTTCACGCGCGACGGAATGGTCGCCATGCTCAAGGCGCTGGTCCACAACGAGGCCAAAGTGACCCCCGAACTCGTCGACTTGCGATTCCACGCGTCGCTGCTGCCGGGGGTTCGCGAGGCGCTTGCCGGCTTCGGGGCCGGCGGACGGTATCTGCAGAGCGAGGCGATGTTCCCGAATTTCGACATGCGCACGACCCTGCCGGCGATCACCAAGCACATCCCGACGATCTTCTTCTGGGGCAAGCAGGACGCGTTCGTTCCCATGCACGTCGGCGAAAAGCTCCAGAAGATGCTGCCCGACGTGCGCTTTTACTTCGTCGACGGTGCCGGGCATCAAGTCCAGACGGATCAGGCGGAGTCCGTCGCGAGCACGATGCGTTCGTTCTTCTGAAATCAGTCCGGCGGTAGCGGCGCCAGGGCCATCGCCGTTCGCGCTTCCGTCGTCACCGCGATGCGCGCGTCGATTGCGAGAACGCCGCGCGCATCGGCCAGCAGCGGATTGATGTCCAATTCGCTGATATGCGGCTGATCGGCGGCGAGCGTTCCGACGCGAATCAAGACATCGGCTATGGCGTCGAGATCGGCCGGCGGCGAATTTCGGTAGCCCTGCAAGAGCCGCCAAACGTTCGTGCGCGCCATCTGCGCGCGAGCGAGAGCGGAATTGAGCGGCGGCAGCTCCACCGTCGTGTCGGCGATGAACTCGACGGCCGTCCCGCCGTGCCCGAACAGGACGACCGGACCGAACACCCGATCGATGCTCAGGCCGACGATGAGTTCGAGGGCTGCGGAACGCGGAGCCATTTGCTGGACCACGAAGCCGTCGATGCGGGCCTGCGGCAGCGCGTTCCGCACGCGTTCGAGCATTGCGACCGCCTCATTGCGCACGCGGTCCGGACCCGCGAGATTGAGCGCAACGCCGCCGACGTCGCTCTTGTGGGTGATATCGGGCGACTCGATCTTGAGCGCAACGCCGCCGCCAAGTTCGCCGGCGGCGTTGGCGGCGCCGGCCGGGTCCGCGACGAAGCGGCTTTGCAGCAGCGGTATGCCGTAGGCGCCCAGAACGCGCGCGACCTCGGCTGGGTCGAGCCATTGCCGGCCCGCCGCCAGTGCGCGCTCGACAACCGCGCGCACCAGCGCGGCATCGCACCCGGCACAGGCGACGGGCGGGGCTTCCTCCGCCAGCAAGATCTGGTTGCGATGGTAGTGGACCCGGTGCATGAACCCTTGTACGGCGTCCTCCGGGGTCTCATACGTCGCGATGCGTGCGCCGGCGAAGAGCTTCCGCGACGGCGTGGCGAGAAACTCACCTAACCACGTCGTGAAAACATTCTTCGTTCCGCCTTCCCTCGTCGATGAGGCGACCGTCTCGATGACGGCCCGCGCTGCCTGGGCCGGATCCGCGAGCGCAGTCGGGCAATTCAACACGAGAACGGCGTCGGTTCGCTCGTCGCGGAGCAGCGCTTCGAGCGCGCCGGCGAAGTGCTCCGCCGGCGCATCGCCCATTATGTCGACCGGATTCCCATGGCTCCACGTCGGAGGCAGCAGCGCGTCGAAGGCGGCTAGCGTCGCCGGCGTCAACTCAGCCAACTTGCCCCCGGCGGACACGAGCGCATCCGTCGCGATGACACCCGGACCACCACCGTTCGTGAGGATCGCCAGCCGATCGCCGTTCACCGGCGACGTTAACGCCAGCGTCTCTATGCCGTCGAAAAGTTCGGGCATCGTTTCGACCCGCAGCATGCCGGCGCGCCGGAACGCGGCGTCGTAGACCACGTCGGACCCGGCGAGCGCGCCGGTGTGCGAATGGGCCGCCTTCGCGCCTTCCGTTTGGCGTCCGACTTTCAGGACCAGCAGCGGCTTGCGGCGCGCCGCGTTGCGCGCGGCCGCCATAAACTTCCCGGCGTTGGTGATGCCTTCGACATAGAGCGCGATCGCGCGTGTCGCCGCGTCGGCCTCGAGATATTCCAGCAAGTCGCCGAAGTCGACGTCCGCCATGTCGCCGAGCGACACGATGTGCGAGAAACCAATGCCGCGCGGTTGCACCCAGTCAAGCACCGACGTAACCATCGCACCGGACTGACTGAGAAAAGCGATGTCGCCTTTCGGCGGCATGACCTGCGCAAAACTCGCGTTCAGGCCGATTCCCGGAACGATCACACCGATGCAGTTGGGGCCGACGATGCGCAGGCCGTGCGGAACTGCGGCGGCGAGCATTTCGCGCTGCAGTTCGCTGCCGCGCGCGCCCAGTTCGCTGAATCCGGCGGTAATGACAACGGCGGCCTTGGTCCCGCGGAGGCCGAGGTCGCGCACGGCCCCAACCACCTGGTCCGGCCTGACGGCAATGACCGCGAGTTCGGGCGCAACCGGCAAACTCATGATGTCGTGGTAGGCAACGCGGCCGTCGATCGTCTCGTGCTGCGGATTGACGAGGAACAGTTGCCCCGAAAATCCGCCGCCGCGCAAGTTTCGCAGCGTAACGGCTCCGACGCTGTGTTCGCGATCCGAGGCGCCGATCAACGCCACCGACCCGGGCATGAACAGCGTATCCAGATTGTGGATCGGCATCCCCGCGATCGTAGCCGACGGCGCGTGAGGTTTGTTTGAACCCGGCGTTCATGCAACGTTCGCACCGGCAGCGTTAACTGGGGCCATGAGCACTGCCCCGGCCGTCGTTTCGCTTCGTGACCGCGCAGCCGCTGACGCGCTGGCGCACGCGGAAGATCCCTACCAGGCGCTCGTCGAGCGGGTCGGTAACGCGCGGGTCGTTCTCATCGGCGAGGCCTCACACGGAACGCACGAGTTCTATCACGAGCGCGCGGAGATCACCCGGCGCCTCATCGAACAGAAGGGCTTTGCCGCGGTCGCGATCGAGGCCGATTGGCCCGACGCGCTGCGCGTCAACCGCTACGTCACCGGAACCGGCGAAGATGCCGATGCCGCCGGCGCTCTGGGCGGTTTCAAGCGCTTCCCGACCTGGATGTGGCGCAATGCGGACATCCTCGATTTCGTCGGTTGGCTGCGAGACTTCAACGAGTCGCGCCCGCGCCGCAAGTGCGTCGGTTTCTACGGCCTCGACTTGTATAGTCTGCAGACGTCGATCGGGGAGGTCATCCGCTATCTGGAGCGCGTCGACCCGCCCGCTGCCGCCCGAGCTCGACAACACTACGGCTGCTTCAACGAGGTGGCCGATCCAACCGAGTACGGCCATGGGGTAGCGCTCGGTATGACGGCATCGTGCCGCGACGATGTCGTGCAAACCCTGCTGGAGTTGCGCCGGCGCGCGCAGACATATCTCCACCTCGACGGCATCGTGGCTGCCGACGAGTACTTCTATGCCGAACAAAATGCGCGTGTCGCGAAGGATGCCGAGGAGTACTACCGGACCATGATCGATCACCGCATCTCGTCGTGGAACCTTCGCGATCGGCACATGTTCGAGACCCTGGAAGAGCTCGGCAAGCACCTCGCGCGACACCGCGAGGGCACCAAGATCGTCGTCTGGGCACACAACTCGCACGTAGGCAACGCGGCGGCGACCGAGATGTCCTACCGCGGTGAGTTCAACATCGGCGAACTCGCGCGTCATCGTTACGGAACGCAAGGTGCGCTCATCGGCTTTACGACGTATCGTGGGACGGTAAGCGCCGCCTCCGACTGGGGAGCGCCCGTTGAACGCAAAACCGTCCGGCCGGGGCTGGCAGGAAGCTACGAAGAGCTTTTCCATCGCACGGGGGTGCCGCGCTTCAGCTTGATGCTCGACGATCCCGCGATCCGCGCGGCCTGTGAGGGGCCGCTCCTCGAGCGGGCGATCGGTGTCGTCTATCGTCCGGAGACCGAACGCCAAAGCCACTACTTCCACTCCCGGCTCCCCTACCAGTTCGACGTCGTGATCCACATCGACCGTACGCGTGCGGTCGAGCCGCTCGAACGGACCGCGGCGTGGGAGGGCGGCGAGGTCGCGGAGACCTATCCCACGGGGTTGTAACGCGCTCGCCGGTCAGGGCCCGCCGGCGCGCTCGATCACGCGACGCGCCGCCGCGACGATGGGCGCATCCACCATCCGGGACCCGAGCTTGACGACGCCTTGCCCGGCGGCGGCAACGATCGCACGAGCGTCCGCGACGTCTTTTTTCGACGGCACAAAAGCTGCTCGGATCGTCGCGATCTGCTTGGGGTGGACGGCGAGTTTGGCGTCAAAGCCGAAGTCCACCGCGCGGGCCGCTTCGAGCGCAAGTTGCCGCTCGTCGTCCAGATCGGCGTACGGTGAATCGATCGCGGCGATCCCGGCGGCGCGAGCGGTGAAGACGATGTGCGAACGGTAGGGCGCGAGCACTTCAGGTGTCGGACGTGCTCCGAGCTCGGCGCAGAGATCGTAGGCGCCGAACGCAATCGCCAGCACTCCCGGCGCTCGCGAAAGCGGATCGAGTGCAGCGACCCCGTCGATCGACTCGATCATCACGACGAGCCCGACTTCCGGCAGGGTGGCGCGTACCGTGCCGGGATCCTCAATGCTGCGGGCTTTCGGAATCACTACCGCCGCCGGCGGCGTTGCCACGAGCATCGCCAGATCGCGCGCTCCCTCGTCACTTCGGACGTCGTTGACGCGGACCCATGCATCCAGACCGCCGTGGAGCGCTGCGCGCACGCTTTCGCGCGCCGCTGCTTTGCGCTCCGGGGCCACGGCATCTTCCAGGTCGACGATGACCGCATCCGCTCCGGCTGCAACCGCCTTCGAAAAGCGGTCGGGACGGTCGCCGGGAACGAACAGCATTGCGCCGCTCGTCACCCGAAGGCTCCGGCCGAGGTCAGTTCCCCGAGTTTTCGATCGTCGTAGTTCAATAGACCGCGCAGGATCTCGCCGGCGTTCTCGTTGCGGTGCGGTGCGCGGTGCGCCGGCGGCGGCAGGTCACCGACGCGCACGGGGCTCGCGACGCTGCGAACGCTGCCGAACGCCGGATGCCGGGTTGTGACGATCAGTTCTCGCGCCGCCGTCTGAGGGTCCAGAAAGGCCTCCTCGACCGTATTGACCGGACCGCAGGGAACGCCGGCAGCGCGCAAGAGCGCAAGCCATTCCGTCGACGGCCGCTCGCGCAACCGCGGCTCGATCTGGGTCAGCAACGCGCTGCGATTCCCGTAACGCGCCCGGGCGCTGTTGAAGCGTTCGTCCGTTGCAAGAGCGGGCATTCCGAGAACGTCGCACAGGCGCACGAAGAACTTCTCTTTCGCGCACACGACGACGATCCAGCCGTCGGAGGTCTCGAAGGCACCGAACGGCACGATCGAGGGATGCGCTGAGTGCGGCATCCGCTGCGGCGAGTCGCCGCTGGTAAGGTTCCAGGTTGCAACGTAGCTCAACATGCCCATCGCGACGTCGAACAGGCTCGTGTCGCAGTCCATGCCGATTCCGTCGCGACGCGCAGCGTGGATGCCGCTCATGAGCGCGAGCGCCGCCACGTAACCGCCCGAATAATCGACCAGCGACAAGCCCGACTTTTCCGGCGGACCATCCGGCTCGCCGGTCAGGCTCATCCACCCGGCTAGGCCCTGGAGTACGTAATCGTACGCCGGCTCAGCCCGGCGCGGACCCGTCATGCCGAAGCCGCTGAGCGAACAACAGACGATGTGCGGGTTCACCGCGCACAAATCGGCATAGCGCAGGCCGAGCCGCTCCGGGATGTCGCCGCGGAGATTGGAATAGACCGCATCGCTGCAGGCAACCAAATCCCGCAGTACCGATTGACCTGCGTCCGTCAGCAAGTCGAGGTTCAGCGAACGCTTGTTGCGATTGAACGTTTCGAAGAAGAGGCTGTCCTCGCCGGACTGATGCGGGGGAATATAGCGGGCGATGTCGCCGCCGGTGCGCGGGTCCTCGATCTTGATCACGTCGGCGCCGAGGCCGGCCAAATGCGAGCTGCCGAACGGCCCGGCCCCGAACTGCTCGACGGCAACGATGCGGATGTCGTCGAGCGGCCTACGCATCTTCAAGCGTCAGCGGGACGGGGAGACGGCGGTTTACGATTCTCGATCCCCGCCGCACGCACGTACACCATGAACGTGCGCTTGAACGAGATGACGACGACCCCGTCTTGATTGAACCCTTCCGTTCGTACCGTGACGATCCCGGCGTGCGGGCGGGAGCGCGACGCGCGGGTTTCCAGCACCTCGCTACGCGCATAGATCGTATCGCCCGCGAACACCGGATGCGGCAGGACCACGTCCGTCCAGCCGAGGTTCGCGATTGCATTCTGCGAGAGGTCCGATACGCCGAGCCCGACCACGAGCGCGAGCGTAAAGCAACTGTTGACCAGCATCTTGCCGAACTCGGTGCGCGCCGAAATATTCGCGTCGAAGTGCGTCGGGTTCGTGTTCATCGTGATGCACGTGAACCAAATATTGTCCGCATCGGTGATCGTTCGTCCGAGGGCGTGCGGATAAACGTCCCCGACCGCAAAATCCTCAAAAAAGCGCCCCCGCCAGCCGATGATCTCCCCCACGATTCTCCCCCTTTCCACTCATCCGGGCCCCCAGCCCGTTGCCGGAGAATCACCACGAAGGACCAACCGATGCTCCTGTGGCAGGGGTGGCAAGCAGAGGTTTCCATTCAGCACGTCGGAAGCAGCTCCAAGAACATATGTTCGATGCCAATGAGGAGTCCATATCTTGAAGAAACTCATATTTGCGGCCATCATCGCCGCTGCCGTCACCCTGCCTTCGATCGCGAACGCACAGGCGGCCGCCCCTCGAAAAGAGCTGAGGATGCCGGCCCCGGGGACCGTCGTTTGCCGCCCGATCAAGGCGAGCGAGACGGCGAATGCCACCATGGGGACCGTTCAGTTGAAGTGCCGTAACGTAAACACGTCCAGAATTCGCGACGCGATCACCGCCATTAAGACCACGATGGGCGGGGGTGCGGCGCCGATGACCCCCGCTCAAATGCAGTCGCTGCAAACACAGATCAACTCGTTGAACGAGGAGCTTGAAGCCCCCATTCCGGGTGGTGGAAGCGCCGAACCGAACTAGGACCCTTTCCGCAATCCTAAGTAGCACACGAGCAGCGGCACCGGACGGTGACCGCTGCTCTTTCTTGTGAGCAGAGTTTTCACATGAGTACTTTGCGCATCGTCGCGCTCGAAGAACACGTGGCGTTCCCGGCCTTTATGGAGGAGGTCGGGCCAAAGGCGTCCGTTCAGCGTGGCTTCCCGCCCCACGGCGTCGGGAACCGTGATACCGAGCTCAAAGATGTCGATGGCGAGCGGCTGAAGTCGATGGACGAGACCGGGATAACCGTCCAGGTCCTGTCCGTCATCGGACCGGGAGCCGATCTGCTTTCGCCGCAGGCGGGCCCGGAATTCGCGCGACGCTACAACGATACGGTCGCGACCATCGTGCGCGGGCGCCCGGAACGCTTTTCCGCGTTCGCGCATCTGCCGCTAACCGCGCCCGAAGCGGCAGCCGATGAACTCGAACGCGCGGTGCGCGAATTGGGCTTTCTCGGCGCGCTCATCAGCGGCGTCACCGACGGAAAGTTCTTGGACGATCCCATGTTCGAGCCGGTGCTGGCACGGGCGGAGGCGCTCGACGTTCCCATCTACATCCATCCGGGCATCCCGCCGGAAAGCGTCCGCCTGGCCTACTACGAGGGCTTCGGGCCGGCGTCGCGCGTGTTTGCGACCGCCGGGTGGGGTTGGCACGCCGAGACGGCGGTCCACGTCCTGCGCTTGGTCCTGGCGGGAACCCTCGATCGGCACCCGCGCTTGAAACTCATCATCGGACACGCGGGCGAGGGCCTGCCGACGATGCTGGCCCGCTGCGACGACACGTTAGGACAATTCATCAAGGATCGGCCCCGTTCGGTCAGTCAAACGATTCTCGATCACGTCTGGATCACGACCAGCGGCTTCTTCACCTTGCCGCCGTTCCTCGCCGCCCTGCTGACCTTTGGCGCCGATCGCATCCTGTTTTCGGTGGACTATCCCTTCAGCAGCAACAGCCTCGCGCGCACGTTTCTCGATGCCCTGCCGGTCGCTCCGGACGACCGGGCAAAAATTGCCCACGGCAACGCCGATCGGCTGCTGAAGTTGAGCAGCGCGTGACTTTTCTGTCAATACGGAGCTAGTTGGCCATTGCACCGGGGAGCGGGACGAAGAGATCGTCGATCGGGAGCGCGCGTTCGATGAAATCTTGCTCGACCAGCATCTTCATGAACGCCTCCAGCGTGGGCCGATTCTCCTCGACCCCGTAGGGCCAGGGGTCGCCGCCGAAGACGTCGTCGATCTCGTCGACGTCGGCAAAGTGCCAGGGCATCATCGTCGATTGCGAGCCCGAGAAGTGCATCCGCGCCAGCGCCCAGTTCTTCGCCTCGACAAAGGCTTTGTAGAGGCTGTTCGCAACCCAGCGGTGCTGCTCGTAGACGTCGCGCCGGATCGCAACGAGGTGCATGATCGGGAAGATCTTCGTTGCCAAATAGAAGTCGCGTTCGATCTCGCGAAAGTTGGGGAACAGCCGGGCGACGTCGGGATGCCGGCCGAGCGTCAGCGGTCGCCGCGATCCGATCAACGCGTCGATCTCGCCGGCCGCAAGCAGGTCGCCCAGCGAGCGCGGGCTGTCGCTTTGGACGAGATCCACCGGCTTCAACACCGGCAAAGCATGCGGTTTGCCGTGCGCCCCGGCTTGCTCGACAGCGCCTTGCACCCAGTGAATCGTGCTCAGATCGACGCCGTACTGTTGGGCCAGCAGGCCGCGAATGTAGATCGCCGCCGTCTGCGTGTAGAGCGCGACGCCGACGCGCTTGCCCTCGAGGTCTTTCGGGCCGCGAATGCCGGCCCGGGTGTTGATATAAATGAAACTGTGCCGGAAGGCCCGCGACGGGAAGACCGGGATCGCCACGAACGGGCATTTGCCCGCGGCACTCAAGCAAATATACTCGGAAGCCGACAGTTCGGAGACCTCGAATTCCTGCCCGCCGACCATACGATCGAAGATTTCGCGCGGCGCCTCGATCGCCAGGTAGTTGAGATCGATGCCTTCGACGCCGACTTCACCGGTGCGCAGGGCCTCCGTCCGGTCGTAGCGACCGCACGCAAATGTTAAGCTGAGTCGATTCATAGGCGATTTTCTTCCGGTAGCCACGCCACCGGACCCTTCACGGTTCCTTCACCGCCACTTCACCTGCCGGCGATATGCTGGGCGCATGGAACTCCAAGATTTCATCGCCGAAAACAGTGGCATCAAGCTCCATCGCCGGCGGGTGCTCACCGCGTTCAGCCACGTTCCGGACAGTCCGCTGATCGACATGCTCTTCAACCTCACGCGACCGGCCTTGCGGGCCAAGAAAGTCATGAAGGTCGCGCACCCGGAGACGAACGCGAAGCCAACCCCGACGATCGTCCGCAAGGGCATGGTCAACTATCGGCGCGAGTTTTACGGCCTCAACGACGTGCCCGAATGAGCGGCATTTTTTCACATATTCTCGTCGGGATCGACGACTCCGCGGCCTCGGCGGACGCCATCGCAATCGGCTTGCGGTTGGCGCGCGAACACGGCAGTCAGCTCACGTTCAGTCATTCGGTCAACTGGTTGCCCGCGATCTCGGAGATCGAGGCGTCCGGTGCGATCGTCGATCCGGCCCCGGTTATCGATGAGTTGATGGAAGCGGGGCGAACGCTGCTGGCCCGAACGGCGGAGGAGGCAAAGCGTTCGGGAGTCGATGCACAACAGCGGCTGCTCGAGGGCGAACCCGCGGAATGCATGCTCGACGTCGCCCGCGATGCCGGTTGCAGCCTCATCGTCGTGGGAACCCATGGCCGCAAGGGCTTGGAGCATTTGTTCCTCGGCAGCACGACGGAAGCTGTCTTGCGCGGCAGCACGATCCCCGTATTGACGGTTCGCGCAGGCTTAAAGCTGCCGGCGGAGAGCTCACGCTGCTTCGCGCGAATCATCGTAGGCGTCGACGATTCGGAACCGTCTGCTGCAGCGCTGGCAGCCGTCTTGAGCTTCCCGGCGGAAGACCTCCGGCACGTGCTGTTGTGCGGCGTCGCCGGCACCGCGCTCGCCTTCGGCGGACGTGAATACCGGCGGGCGGTGGCAGATGACCTGCGCGAACCGGTGGAGCACGTCGTGGATGCCGCGCTCGCGAACGCCCGCTCGCACGGCATCGTTGCCGCCGAAGGCCAGGTTCTCACCGGCAACGCCGACAGCGCATTGATTGCGGCCGCTGCGCAGGACGGCGCGGACCTCATCGTCGTGGGCAGCCATGGCCGGCGCGGAATCCGGCGCTACCTGCTCGGCAGCGTCGCCGAGGCTCTCGTTCGAGCAGCGCCGGTCCCGGTGCTGGTCGTAAGAACCGCCGCCGCTGCGCGCGCAGCGAAACCCGGTGCAAAACCTCAGGAGAAGAGTTTGCGGGTCTGATCGGTTACGATCTTCTCGAACGCATCGGCGGCTCGGTATCTGAGCTCCTTTAAGATCGTGAAGAGAGCCTCGATTTCCGCCGGTTCCTGCATTTGGACCTGGGACGTCATAATGTCCAACACGACCTGGACGCCGTGCTTCGAGGCACCCTCCGGCGGAACCACGGTAAACGAGAGCGATAACACTTTCTTCGGATCGTCGTCGTACACGGCCCGGATCCCATTAACGTAGGAAATGAGTCGTGTGGGGAGGCCGTGCGGGATCGTGACGCCGAGCGTGAAGAAGTCTCCAAGCATCGGCGCCGATGTCGGAATCATGATCCTGTTTCGATAGCGCAAGTTGATCTGAGAGACCGACTTGGGCTCGGCAGTTTCCAGAAAGATGCGAAGTGCGTGACGAACGTGGTCGAAATAAATATCCCAGCCGGGATACGGGCTGACGACGTGAACGCTGAGGGAGTCCTCGCTGAACTGCACGCGCCGTTTTCCGTCAGCGGTCGTGGCGGTCCGCAAACGTTCGATTCCCGTCGTCCGGGTGGGATACGCCCCGCGCATTTTATCGTAGAGGCGGCCCGCCATCGTCACATCCCACGCCTTCTGTGGTACGAAGTCGAATTCGCAGACCACGTCTTGGATGGGCGGGTGTTTGTAATCCTTATGGGGCGGGTTGCTCGTAGTCACTCTTTCCTCACTAGCTCATAACCGCGTCGACGTAGCCGATCTTCAGATCGAGGGCGGCCAGGGCATGCGCCCATGAATACCGTTCCGCGGTTTCCGCACCAGCATGGCGCATCTCTTCGGCAATGGTGGGATTCGCGAGGAGCGCTCGCAAGTAGGTGGCGAGTTCGCGTCCATCGGCGGTATCGCAAACGATGGCGTTGACGAACGGTTCGGCATACTCTTCGCCGGTTGCACCGCACACCGCGATGCCGCCTGCAGCGATGACTTCTAGGCCCACCAATCCAAACGGCTCCCGGCCGCTGTTGGCGAGCACGGCGGTGGCCGCGGCATAGAGCGCGGACAGCGTCGCCTCGTCGAGGTACGCGCGCAAGTGCAGGATCGGGGCTTCGGAGCGCGCGATCCCCTCGATCACCTTGTGGCCGTCCGTGCCCTCGTAGGGAAGCCGCTCGACGTTGAGGCCGCGCTCGTAGGCGTGTGCGAAAACTTGTTCGGCATATTCGTTGTAGCGCCCGCGCGCGATGAGACGCGCGTTGATTCCGGCCGCATGCAGCTCCGCCAGCGCGTCGATCGCCTGCAGCCAGTTCTTCTCCGGATCGAAGCGGCCGACTTTGACGAGCGTCGGCCGGCCGGCAAAGGCTTTCTTCATCTCCGCCAGCAGCCCGGGATCGGCGCTGTCGTGGAGTCCGGTATCGATCCCGTTCGGAATGACCAGCGAAGCTACGCCTTTACGCCGCAACTCGCCCTTCATGTGTTTGCTGACCGTCGTGATTGCGGCGGCCGCTCGGAGCGCGGACCAATCGATTCTTTCCCAGCCGTGCTTTCCGTTCGCGTTCCACATCAGCGTGAGCGCGTTACGCACTCCGCGCAGCCGCGCCAGCCGGTCGATCGCGATGGCGACGTTTGCGGTTTGCCACTCTTCGGCGATGACGAGGGTCCGCTCACCCGAAGCTGCGGCCGGCACGACGATCGAGTCCACGACGAAATCCGGAAGGCTGGACTCCCAATCCTGAATTTTTTGCTCTTCCCCGTCGTAAGCGCTGCGCGGATGGGAGGCCGAGATCCACTGCGACCAGCGGCGCAGGGTCACGTTCGGGCCGCCGGCCTCGACCGCTGCCTTCGCCGGGTCCCCGACGAAGATCAAATCGACCTTGCAGCCCAGGGCGCCGAAGGCGCGGGCGAGTTGCGACACCCGCGTCGCGAGGCCGCCGATCGTCGCGTAGCGGTCGGGCCCTTCGAACGACAGGATAACAACATGTTGAGGGAGCGCCATGGCCGGAACCTCCGCCGATATTTTAGCGCATGGTACGTGAATATACGGTGAATATGGCCTTCACGATGGACGGGCTAGAGCCCGTAGAAGACCTTCGGGTTGTCGTAGGTGATCTTCCGCACGACGCCGGCCGAGATATCGCCGCGGCGGGCGCGCTCCGCCAGCTGCTGCGCGAACAGCAGTTCTTGCGACTGGTCCTGGTGCGTGTAGTCGGAGCCGACCAGCAGATTATCCTCGCCGATGAAGCGCATGATGTACGACAGATCCTCATCGACCAGACAGGTAACCCAGATGCGGTTTTCCTTGAAGATGTTATTGCCGACGTGAAAAGTCGCGCGATCGATGTTTGCGTGGACGCGGGCCGCTTCGCGCCGGCGCAGAACGAAGTCCACGTAGGGAATCCATGACGCGCCGGCCTCGATCGCACCGAACCGCAGGGCCGGGAACTTGCTCGGGACCTCGTTGACGATCAAGCTGTGAACGGCATGGATCACCGGTAACTCGGTGTACATGTAGGAGCCGAGGTTGAACTCCGCCGCCGAAGAGAAATCCGGTACGCCCGAGCCGAGATGGACGCAGATCGGCATGTCGAGGCGCTGCGCCTCTTCGTAGAGCGGGAAGAAATGCGGATCGCTCGGCCACTTGCCACCCTCGCGATCGCCCTTCTTCAACACGCCGCAGGCGCCGTTGTCTTTGGCGAAGCGCAGCGTCTCGAGCGCCTGGTCCATGCTGCGCGTCGGCGGGACGCACACCCAGCGCAGACGGCCGCCGGACTTCGCACAGCGGTCCGCCATCCAGCGATTGTAACTGCGCGTGATCGCAAGCTCGACCTCGGCGTGTTCGGCGGGCTCGGAGAGAAGCAACGTCGGGTAGATGACCTGTATCCCGATCCCGAGCTCGTCCATGTGCCGCAGCCGCACGTCGACGTCGAGCAGCTCGCGCGCTTCGACCTTCGTTAGGCTTTTGGCATCGTCGCGAATGCGGCGCGGCTTGCGATGCCCGTCGACGACCCAGTAGCGCGTCGGCGGCAGGCTCGGGTCCGGGTTGCGCGGGAAGCCGGTCGTGGGCTTGTACCGTGCTTCTTCGGGCAGCACGTACTCCCAGGTCGCATCGGTCTCATCAACGTGCGTGTCGCTATCGATGACGTCGAACATGACAACCTAATATTGACTTCCTTACGAGGCGCCCTGCATACTGCCTGGAGTATGGCTTCACCTGAGGCACTACCGCTAGCGGGAATCGTTGTGGCGGAGTTTTCGCACACGATCATGGGGCCGTCGTGCGGTCTGATCCTGGCCGATCTGGGCGCCGAGGTCATCCGCATCGAACCGGTGCCCGACGGCGATCCCACACGCACGCTGCCGGGCTTTGCATCGGGCTTCTTCACCTTTTTTAACCGCAACAAGCGCCATCTCTCGCTTGACCTGAAATCCCCCGGCGGGCATGCCGTCGCCGTACGGTTGCTCGAGCGCAGCGATGCGCTGATCGAAAACTTCGCACCCGGGACGATGGAGCGCTTGGAGCTCGGGTATGACGACACTGCGCGGATCAATCCGCGGCTCGTGTACTGTGCGCTTAAGGGCTTCTTGAGCGGTCCCTACGAACACCGGGTCGCGTTGGATGAAGTCGTGCAAATGATGGGCGGCCTCGCTTACATGACCGGACCTCCCGGCAAGCCGCTGCGCGCGGGTGCCTCGATCGTCGACATCCTCGGTGGCACATTCGGCGCGGTTGCGATTCTCGCCGCGTTGCGCGAACGTGATCGTACCGGTAAGGGGCAGCTGGTGGAGAGCGCGCTCTTCGAATCCGTGGTGTATCTGATGGGCCAGCACATGGCCTCGGCGGCGATGCTCAAACAGCGCTTGCCGCCGTTTCCCGCGCGGCTCGGCGCGTGGGCCATCTACGATTTGTTCGAGACGCGCGACGGCCTCCAGATTTTTCTCGGCGTGACGACCGATCGAGCTTGGGAGCGTTTTTGCGCCGAGTTTCAGCGCGACGATCTGCTGGCCAATCCGCGCTATCGCACCAACCCCGACCGCGTGCGCGAGCGGGACCGGCTACTGCCCGAGGTTGCACGTATCGTCAAAACGCTCGACGTCGCCGAAGTCATCGAACGCTGCGAGCGCGCCGGCTTGCCGTTCGCGCAGGTCGGGACGCCGGACGATCTCTTCGACGATCCGCACCTGCGCGCCGGCGGCCGGCTGCTCCCGACGCGCAGCCCCGCGGGCGACATGATTCCGCTACCGCAACTGCCGATCGTCATGAACGGGCGCTCGTTCGGTATGCGCCGTCAACCCTCGAAGATCGGCGAGAACGCAACCGAAGTCTTGCACTGGCTAGGCTACAACCCCGCTGAGATCTCGGCCCTGGTCCGTGACGGCGTAACGGTACTCCAGCAGCCGATGCATGCCTAGCTTATTCGAGCCGATCCGCATTCGTGACGTCGAGCTGCGTCATCGGGTGTGCGTGTCGCCGATGCAACAGTATGCCTCCGATACGGGCGAAATGACGGATTGGCATCTCGCGCACCTCGCGAGCTTTGCGGTCGGCGGCGCGGCGCTCGTGATCGCCGAGGTCGCCGCGGTCGAGCCGGCGGGCCGCATCTCGCCCAAAGACATCGGCATCTGGTCGGACGCCCATATCGGGCCGTTTCGCCGCGTGTCCGGTCTTATCTCGAGCCTGGGCGCGGTGCCGGGGATTCAGATCGGTCACGCCGGACGGCGTGGAGGGACGCGGCCGCCGTTCGAAACGGCGCAAGCACTGGAACCGGTCGAGGACCCCTGGGAACTCGTTGCTCCCAGTCCGATTGCCTTCGAGTCGTCGTACGCGGCGAGCTCGATCGTGCCGCGCGAGCTTACGCTCGCGGAAATCGAACGTATCCTCGTCGCCTTCGGGTCCGCCGCCGGACGCGCCTACGAAGGCGGATTCCGCTGGCTCGAGATTCACGCCGCGCACGGCTATCTGCTGCATAGCTTTCATTCGCCGCTGAGCAATCAGCGGCGCGATCGTTACGGCGGGAGCCTCGCAAACAGAATGCGCATGACGCTCGACGTGGTGCGCGCCGTGCGCCGAACGTGGCCGGAAGCATTGCCGCTGAGCCTGCGCATCTCGGGCACCGAGTCCCGCGCAGGTGGTTGGACCATCGAGGAATCGTCGGAACTTGCCCGGCAAGCGCAGTCCGAGGGCGCTGACGTGATCGTGTGCAGTTCCGGGGCCGGGCGGCGCGACCGTAACGCCGGTGCCGGCTACAACGTGCCCATCTCGGAGGCTGTCCGGCAGAATGCCGGGGTTATGACCGGGGTCGTCGGAAGAATCTACGATCCGTTTCAAGCCGACGCGATCATCCGTCACGAGCGGGGCGATCTCGTGTTTCTCGCCCGCGAGATGCTGCGCGATCCGCGCTGGGCGATTCATGCCGCCGACCGCCTGGGCGTCGAAGGCATAACGCTACCGTTGCGTTACGCGCACTTTCTTTAGCCCGCGGCAACCGTTTCGTGAAGGTGGTAGAACCGCTCCGCATTGCCGCCCAGGATCATGCCCTTCTCGTCTTCGGTGAACGGCGTTTGCCGCACGTTAGCGATGCCGGCGTGCAGCACGGCCGGATCGCCGCGCATCGGGTGCGCCGGGTAATCGGTGCCGAGGGCGACGCGCTCGACGCCGAGTGCGCGCACCGCGCACTCGATCTCGACCGGGCTCCACCAAAACGCCGGCGCGGTATCGAAGAGCGTGCGCTCGAGCAGTTTGCGGTAACCGCCCGGCGGCAACGGCGAGTCCGGCGGCACGTCGAGATAGCGCTTCACCGTTGCGAAGAACGTTCCGCCGAGGTGGTTGAACACGATCTTGAGGTCCGGAATCCCGGCCAGGACCCCGCTGTAGAGCATCCGCACCGCAACCAGCGTGTGATCGAGCGCGCGCCCGAGGTTGCGCGTGAGGTTGTACTTGCGCAGGTCGTCGCTATGCACCGGCGCGCCGGCCGCGTGGATGAACACCGGCAGCCCGAGATCGGCTGCCTTACGGAAGAACGGTAAGTATTCGTCCTCGTCCGGATAGTGGCCGTGATAGTTGGTCGTGATGCCGACGCCGGGCAGCCCCAATCTGGCCGCCCGTTCGAGTTCCTCGATGATCCCGTCCTCGCCGAACGGCGGCACGTGCGCGATCGGCTGCAGGCGCCCGCCGTGCGCGCGCATCAAATCGGCGCCGGCGTCGTTGAAGATGTGTGCTGCTTCGAGCGTGATCCACGACGGGTAACAGCCGGCGCTCAAGAGCGCGACGTCGATCCCGGCGGCGTCCATGTTCGCCAGCCGCATCGTCACGTCACCGTATGCGACTTGGTCGATCGTTTGCGCGCGCGAGCCGAACTCGTCGATGATGTTGATGCGGCCGTCGTCCGTTCGCTCGCAGCGATAGTTCTCCGGCAGGCAACGCTCGACGGTGGCCAGCAGTTCGGCCGGCATCCAGTGGTTGTGAACGTCGATCACCCGGCTCATGACGCGACGATCAGCGCGTCGAGCGCGGTCACTCCCTCACCGTTCGCATGCACCAGCAGCGGGTTGATGTCGATCTCGGTCACCTCGGGGAGGGTGCGCATGAGGCGCGCGATCGCCAGCACCGTACGTGCGACGGCGCCGACGTCCACCGGCGGTGTACCGCGAAAGCCGTCGAGCAGCTTCGCCGAACGCAAGTGCTTAAGCGCCGCGACGATCTCGCCTTCGCTCGCGTCGTCGGGCACGAGCTGCACGTCGCCCAGCGCTTCAACCCAGATGCCGCCGAGCCCAAGCAGCAACGCGGTGCCCCAGGCCGGATCGCGCTTCGCGCCGACCATCAGCTCGAGTCCCCGCGGTGCCATTTTCTCGACCAGCGCACCGTCGAGGACGACGTCAGGAGCGACGCGTGCTACGCTGCGCATCATCAACTGCCACGCGTTGCGTAAGGCGGTCTCATCGGCCAGGTTCAGCGCGACGCCGCCGGCTTCGGTCTTATGCGTGAGCGCCGCGGCTTGCGCTTTGAGCACGACCGGATAGCCGACGCGCTCGGCAATCGCCACGGCGTCGTCCACGGTGCGCGCCAAGTCGCCGGCCGGAACGCGAATGCCGGCCGCCGCGAGAACGCGCTTGGCCGACCATTCGGGTTGTGCGCCCGGCCCGACCTTGGGCACGTTCGCGAACGGCGCAGGTGCAGCGGCCAGCGACGCACGCGCCAGCGATCGCCCGTAGCGCACGTAATGCGCCATGGCGCGAAACATGCGATCGGTCGACCGCGACGGCACCGCCGGACTCGTATTGAACGCCTCGACCATATTGGGCGGCAGCGGGGCGCCGTCGCCGAGCAGCACCATGATGAGCGGCTTCGTCGATCCGGCCATGCCCTCGTTCATCTTCGCCGCCGGGACGCCGGTCGCGGCCGCAATGAACAGCATCCCGACGTTCGGGTCGTCCAGCAGCGCCTTCGTAATCGTGGGGATGCGTTCGTGGGTAAACATGGTCGTGATGTCGAGCGGGTTGCCGTAGTTCCCGAACGGCGGTAACAGCTCGCGCAAGACCTTGAGCGTACTCGGTTCGAGCTCGGGAATGTCGATGCCGAGTTCGTCGGCGAAATCGTTGAGGATCGCGACGATGGCACCGGAAGCGGTCAGGATCGCCGGCCCTTTCTCGGGCGGCTTCGGGAACCGCACCAAGATCTCGCAGGCATCGGTCAATTCGTCGATCGTCGAAACGCACATCACCCCGGCGCGCTCGACGTGCATGAGCATCGTCGCGCGGTCGCCGATCAGCGCTCCGGTGTGCGACAGCGCAGCTTGTCGTGATTTGCTGCTGCGCCCGGGATACAGCAAGACGATCGGTTTCCCCGCGGCCCGTGCGCGCCGGCACGCCGCGAGGAACTCGCGCGGCCGTTGAATTTGCTCGGCGTAGAGCGCGATGACGCTCGTCGCGCGGTCGTCGATCAAGAACTCGAGGAAGTCGGTGCTGTCGAGGCCCGCTTCGTTGCCGGTCGAGACGCTGTAGGAGATCGGCATGCCGCGCGCGCCCATCGCGCGCTGAAAGTGACCGAGCAGACCGCCGCTTTGCCCGATGAGGGCGATGCCGGGTTGCGAGGCCTCGGTAAAGTGTCCGGCTTCGCGCGCAAACAGCAAGTGGATCTCGAAGCCGGCGACGTTGTTGGTGAAGCCGATGCAGTTCGGCCCCACGATCCCAAGCCCACCTTCACGAGCCAGCGCCGCGATGGCGGCTTGTTCGTCGCGTTCGCCCACTTCAGCGAAGCCCGATGCGAAGACGATCGCGGAACGCACGCCGCGCTTGACGCACCCCTCGATGGCCTCGCGAACGGCCACTGCCGGCAGCGCGATGACGGCTAAGTCGACGCCCTCCGGCAGCTCGTGCGCGTTCTTGAGGACGGGCCGGCCGTCGATCGGTTCGGTGCTGCGGCCGACGAGATGGATGTCGCCCTTGAAGTTGTTGACCTTGAGCGACTGCAGGACGATCTGTCCGGTGCTTCCCGCGCGCGCCGACATGCCGATGATCGCGACCGATTGCGGCAACAGGAATCGCGCGACCGCTTCGGGTCCATGCGCGGCTCGAGAGCCGGTGCTCACGCTCATTCGGGCCTCGTCACGCGCGGCGCACTCTTGTCGAGAAACTTCTGCACGCGCTCGAACGACTCGGGACTGCGCGTGAACTCCCCGATCATGCGCTCGAAATAGATGCCGTCGTCGTAGGAGAGGTCCTGGATCCGCGGCAGGCTGTTGGTGACGGCGAAATTCGTCAGCGGTGCGTTGGTGCAAATCTTCGCCGCCAGCTCGCGCGCTTTGGCGAGCGCCTGCCCCGCGGGCACAACGTATTGCACGGCGCCGTAACGCTCGGCTTCCGCGGGGGTGAGCGCGCGGCCGGTGAGCATCATGTCCTGCATGCGCGCAAACCCGATCAGCCGCGCGATGCGCACCGAGCCGCCGCCGCCGAGGAAGATACCGCGGGCGGCTTCCGGCAGGGCAAAGAACGCCGTTTCATCCGCCACCCGGATGTGCGCCGCGGCGGCGATCTCGAATCCGCCGCCGAGCGTCGCGCCGTGCAACGCCGCGATCATGGGGATTTGCCCGCGCGCGATCGCTTCGAACTCGGATTCGCGATTGTACCGAAACGGCAACTTCTGACCGCGCCCGTCCTTCCAGTTCTCGGCGGCCCGTTTGAGGTCGAGCCCGGCGCAGAAATTCGATCCGTGACCGAAGATGATGCCGCACTTGGCTTCGGCGCCAGCACGTAGCACGGCCGCGAGCAATTGCTCGCGCAACTCCGGATTAAAGGCGTTGCGCTTCTCCGGCCGGTTGAGGCCGATGAGGGCGACGTCGCCCTCGAGTTCGTAGGTGACCAGGTGCTCTTCGCTCATCACGGGCCCCCATTCCGCGGGACCGGACCCAGCCCCGCTCGACGGCACCTCGAGCAGGGATGATAGAGTTCTAACGACTAGACCTCCGAATCTCACACCGGAGGTGCGGCATGTCGGTCAATCCGTATGCGAACGTTACGCTCAGCGATCCCAACGAGCGCATCTACCAACCTCTCTCGAAGTACCAGCGCACGTACGAGGATGTCGTAAAGCCCGAGTCGATCTACATCGGGCCCAAGATGGCCGCGATCGTCTTCACGATGTTGCCGGGGCAAGTGCATAAACCGCACAAGCATGAAGATCAAACGCAGATGTGGATCATCGTCGAGGGACAGGGCGAAGTGCTGATGGACGACGGCCGCACGGAGTTGGTGGGCCCGGGTGCGATCTGCGTGCACCACCCGACGCAGTTACACGGCATCCGCACCGTCGGCGACACCAACCTCGTCTACCTCACCGTCTCCGAGCGCAGTTCGCTCGGTCAGGTCAAATAAACCCGAGGAGTTTCTTCAGGCGCGGTGCGGCCTTGAGCGCCTTGCGCAAACGCGGCATGTCGGCGGCGGAGACGATCAGCGGCGAGCGTTGAAACCGGCCGCGTAAATCGTAGTGGCAAAAGCGGATGTCGTACGTGCCGGCAGCCTCGCCCTCGGTGAATTTCAGCAGCTGGATCGTCGGCCGGTGGTAGGGCGTCTCGATCTGCACCTCTTCCTCGATCACGCCGCTGCCCCAGTGTAAGGAGAAACTCCGCTGCGGCGCGCTCTTCTTCGCTTTCATTGCTCGGGCTCGATCCAGCGCTCGGCCCAGTTACCGAGGGCGTCGAGGGCGACTTGGAGTTCCGCCCCGGCGCAAGTCAGCGAATATACCACCCGCACCGGCGAGCCGGGCTGGACCTCGCGGACGATCAGCTTCTCCGCCTCGAGCTCGCGCAGCCGCTCGGTCAAGAGCCGGTCCGACATGCCGGGGACGGCCGCCAGGAGCTCGTTGAAGCGCCGTGGGCCGCCCAGCAGCACGCGGATGATGGCGCCGGTCCAGCGCCGGCCGACCAGCTCGATCGCCTTGTGAAAGCGCGGGCAGAAGGCGACGTCAAGCGGGCTATTTTCCGTTGCTAGGCTACTTGACATAGGTTGCTGAGCCATGATATTGTGCTTTGAGCTTACCATAAGTAGGTAGGCGATGCAACATTGCTGGAGGTTGCCGGAAGGCACACATGGATATCGCGCTGCTCATCATTCGGGTCGTTCTCGGCCTCGCTATCGCCCGTCACGGGACGGAAAAACTCTTTGGCTGGTTCGGCGGCTACGGCATTGCCGGAACGGCCGGCTTCTTCGAACAGCTCGGCTGGCGCCCGGGCCGGCTCTTCGTCCTCGGCGCCATCGCGGGCGAACTCGGCGGCGGCTTGCTGACGCTGTTCGGCCTCGGCGGACCGATCGGGCCCGCCCTCATCATCATGGTCATGCTCGTGGCCATCTTCTCGGTCCACATCTCAAAGGGCTTCGCCGCAGCCAACGGCGGCTACGAGCTCAACACGATGTACATCTTGGCCGCGCTCGCGCCGGCGTTCAATCTGGGCGCCTACGCGCTCGATCGCGCGCTCGGCCTCACCTGGTCCACCGGCACGGTCTGGACGACGCTCGGCGCCGCGGTCGTGCTGGCAATCCTCAACCTGCTCGCGCGCCGGCCGGCGGCCGCTGCGCAGGTGGTCGCTGCGGATTAGCTGCCAGGAGCGATGATTGCGGCTGTCCCTCGACAAGCTCGGGATGACATTGGGGGCTAGTCGTTGGCGCCGTCGGGCGGGCGGGGGACGTCCCATAAGACGACCTCGCCCGTGCCGCTGACTGTTAGGCTTGGCACTCCGGCGATCCGAACTGCGTCACCGCCGCTGAGCTTCACCTCGTTGGCCGTCACCGCACCCTCGGCCACAAACAGAAAACCCAAGCGTCCCGGCGCGAAGGCGTGGCGCAGATGCCCGTCCTCGAGCCGGCTGACCATGAACGTCGCGCCCTGCGTCAGCCGCACCGGGGCCTCGACGCCGGGCTGTCCGGATGCCATGACAAGCCACGTGTTCCGCCGCGCTTCGAGCGGGAAGTCCATCTGCCCGTAGAGCGGCTTCACGCCGAGCTGACCCGGCAGCACCCACATCTGTAAAAAGTGCAAGCCGTCGGTCTGGGAGTGGTTGAATTCGGAATGCTGGACGCCGGTGCCGGCGCTCATGAACTGCACGCCGCCCGGCCCGACGACGCCGTGGCTGCCCAGACTGTCGCGATGTTCGAGCTGACCCGAGAGGACGTAGGTCAGGATCTCCATGTCGCGGTGCGGATGCGTACCGAAGCCCTTCCCCGCTGCGACGTGATCGTCGTTGAGCACGCGCAAGGCGCCCCAGTTCACGTTGCGCGGGTCGTAGTAGTCGGCGAAGCTGAACGAGTGGCTCGTGCGCAGCCAGCCGTGATCGTAGGACGCGCGTTCGGCCGCCCGTTGGACGTCAAAAACTCGTTGCGGAAGGACGACAGCGTCGCTCATGTCCCGGCTCTCCTTGGGTCGATCGGGGGCCATAAGTTGGCGTGGCCGCCCGGATATTAGTGTGCTAGAAGGCCATGTATTCGTCGAGCGTTACGGGGCGCGCTAACATTCCGTAGCGCGCGGCGAGATCGAGCGTCGCGGCGACATACTTCTTGTCGCCGGCCGTCGCGAAGAGGCGGCGCTGCGTCCCGGCGACGACGGCTGGGTCCATCTTCGTGATCCGCGCGAGAATGTCGGCCGATTGCTGCGGATGGGTGTTGGCCCACTTTCCGGTCGCATAGATCGCGCTGACGAGTTTCTTCGCCAGCTCGGGGTTCTTCTGCAGCCAGGTTTTCGTCGTGAACCAGACGACGGTGGCGACTTCCGGCGCGATCGCGATATACGTATCGGCGAAGTCGCGGATCTGACCGGCGCGCAGCGCTTCGGTTTTGGCCGGCTCGGTGATGAATCCGGCCTGCACGGTCCCGTGCGCAAGCGCCGTACCCATCTCCGAGAGCGGGATTTCGACGAACCGTACGCTCGCCCGGGGCACACCGTTCGCGTCGAGCCACGCGAAAAGGCTCAGCTGGTTGAAATCTCCTAGCGTTCCGACGCCGATCGTCGTTCCGATCAGATCCTTGGGCGATTTGATCGGCGACGCTTTCGCGACCACGACGTTCGCGTTGGCAACGCGCTTGGTGTAAATGCAGGCCGTCGCGATCATCTGCAACGGCAGGCCGCGCGCGATCGCTACGGCGAGCTGAAACGGGTTCGTTTCGCCGACATCGAGATCGCCGCCCAGCACGGCCTGGATGATCGTTGCGCCGTTGGAAAGCGTCGAGACGGCCGGTTCGATCCCGTTGCTCGCAAAGATCCCGGCATCGCTGCCGTAGTACGCTTCGGCGGAGGGTTCGATCAACTGCGTGCCCATCCGCACGGCGCCGGACGTTTGCGCCGTCGCCGGCCGAACGCCGGCGAGAACGCCGCCCGCGATGAGCGTCATTGCGAGAGAGCGTGGCATCAACACGTTCGGTCTCTTCCAGCAGCCGAAACGCAACCCTTGAGGGAAAGCCTCCGCACCGGCGCGTAGGAGCATGGCGATGAATCGCATGCAACGGTTGGCGGCCGCCGGTCTCGCCGCAGTTTCGCTGGCAACGTTAGCGCCGCCGGCGCGAGCCGCTGAGCCGTACCAGATCAACGCGATCCTGTCGCTGACCGGAAACCTGGCCTTCGTCGGTGCGGATCAACAGCAAGCCCTCAAGGCGCTCGAGGGATGGGTCAACCGGACGGGCGGCATCGACGGACGCCCGCTCTCCTTCGTCATTTCCGACGACGCGACCGACCCCAAGACGGCGGTCCAAATCGCGCAGGGTTTGATCGCCAAGAACGTGCCGGTCATCGTGGGGCCGTCAAGCCCGCAAGCGTGCGCCGCCGTCGCCCCGCTGCTGGCGCAGAGCGGCCCGGTCTTGTACTGCGTCGCCAACGCCGGTCATCCGGTCACCGGCGGCTATGAGTTTCTGACGCTGTTCGGCTTCGACGTGCAGTTTGCGGTCACGCTGCGGTACTTCCGCGAACGCGGTTTGCACCACATCGCCTACATCACCGCCACCGACGCGGGCGGACAGGATGCCGAGCAGGCCATTCTCGCCGCGGCGGCCTTGCCGGAGAACAAGGACATGCAGATCGTCGCGCGCGAGCACTTCTCGGCGCGCGATCTCAGCGCCGCGGCGCAAATGGAGCGGATCAAAGCGGCCAATCCCGACGTGCTCATCGCGTGGGCGACCGGCACCCCGGCCGGCACGATGTTGCGCAGCGCGAAGGACGCCGGCATCGACCTGCCGACCGTGACCTCGCCGGGAAACCTCAACGCCGCCTTCTTCAAACAATACGCGGGCTTTCTGCCAACCAGTCTGTACTTCGCCACGGTGCCGTACTACGCCAACGACGCCCAGTTGAATCCCGCAACGAAAACCGCGATCGCGAACCAAACCAGCGCCCTGGCCGCGATCGGCGTGAAGGCCGATAGCCTGGCCATCGGCGCGTGGGATCCCGCCGTGCTGGTCGTCGATGCGTTACGCAAACTCGGCCCTGACGCGTCGGCCACCAAGCTGCGCGACTACCTCATCAACCTGCGCGGCTGGGTCGGGGTGAACGGCACCTACGATTTCCACGCCAATCCGCAGCGCGGCCTCGGTGAGGGCAACGTCATCATGATCCGCTTCTCCGGCGCCGGAAACGTGGCCGTGAGCAAGTTCGGCGGGGAGCCGCTGCCCGGCAAATAGCAAGGGCCCCGCCGAAGCGGAGCCCTTGCCGTGTTTCGTTCGGAACCTCCGAACCTAGAAGCTCATGTTCATCTGGATGTAGCCGGCGGGCTGGCTGTAGCCGGAGACGACACAGCCCGGGCACGTCGAAGTGCTGGCGGGTAGCACCGTGTTGGGCAGTAAGCCCGCCACGCCGTAGCCGATCGCCAGGTTCGTTTGGTCCGAGATCCAGTACTTGACGATGAGGTTGGCCCAGTAGAGGCCACCCCAGTTGCTGGCCCAACTGTTGTCGAGGATCGGTCCGCCGAAGTCGTTGGTGTTCGGCAGTGCGCCGTTGAACTGAATGGCCTGACCCTGAATCTCGTACGTCCACTTGCCTGCGTTGCCGGGAAGGGCGGTGATCGGACCGTAGTCCAATTTGGCCTGGCCGGCGAGCGCTCCGACATACGGCGACCCGGTGTACGGGTCATTACCGAGATGGTAAATACCCGCGAGATACAGGTGCCACTTGCCATCGATGACGTTGATGTGTCCGGCGATCATGCTCATCGGCGTGGTGAGGGCCAGACCGGGTGTGATGTAACCCATTCCGGCGTTGGCGGTCGGCGCCGTGAGGCTGGCGGTCGCAACGCCGGGCACCAGCGTTCCGCTGACCGTCGGGTTGTTATTGCCGGTGCCGAGATAGTAGCCCGTAATCGGAGCGCCGCTGGCGTACGTGACCGGGGCGAAGCCCGCTCCGCACGTCGCGAACGGAACCGCCATGGTGTTCGCAAAGAACCGGGTTTGTCCGACGGTGCCGACGCCGGCCACGACCGCAGTCGTTCCGATGCACTCGACCGCCGACGGGTCCCATGCCAACATGCTGTAGCCGGTGTAGTTGGCGTACATCACGCCGAGATTGATGCTGAAATCTTTGGAGAGCTTGAACGTATTGTCGGCTTCAGCCGTGAACGCTTGTTCCGGGTACGGATCGTTGTTGATGACCAAGTTGGTGTTGGCACCGTTACCGAAGCCATAACCGACATAGGCGTTGAAGGTACCGTGGGTGATACCCAACTGGCCGCCCCAGTAGTAGTCGCCACCCAGGAAACCGGTGCCTAGCGCGGGACCTTCGTTGTTTTGCACGTGGCCGGCGCGGAGGTAGATCCCGGAGTTCGGGATCTGGGTTTGGATCCAGAGGTTGTTGAAGCCCGGAGCAAAGCCCGTTTCGCCGTTCTCGTAGGCAGCTTGGCTCGCGTTGACGATGCTGCAATACTGCGTGCTCAGGGGCTGCGCAGCGTTACCGTCGAGGAAGTTGTTTTCCGGAATACAATCGGCGGTCTGCGTGCTGCGCCCGGAGGAGTCGGCCGGGCGCGACGAGTCGCCCAGCTCCACGAGGAACGCGGTGTTCGCGCTCGGCGTGCCGGTGAAGCTCATCTTGAAGTAGTTGAAGGTTTGCCCCGAATCACGCGATCCGTTGGCGTAGTTGCCCGAGGGCGGGACGTTGCCCCAGATGGGCTCGTATCCGCCGGTCTTCACGCCTTGGAGCAGCGCGGTACCACCGCCGACGTTGTGGCAGTAGGTCGCGACCGAGCCGCCGTTGCCCGAGTAGGCGCCGGGGCCGCAATTCGAATTGACGTTGGCACCGAAGGCGAATGCGGTGAAGATGTCGGTGATTCTGATGTACGCTTTTTGGTCGAAGGCGGTCAGCGCGCCGATTTGCGCAGCCTGACCGGCTACCGTCTTCTGTGTCGCAGCCAGCCCGTTTTTGGTCTGGTCGGCTTCCGTCTGGAGAGCCGCGACGTGGCTTTCCACGGCTTTGAGTTCCGCGCCGAAGGCCGCGATGAGCTTGTTGGCGGCATCCATGTCGGAACGGAGCTTGGCCGTGACGGCCTTACCGGCGGTGATCTCCGATTCGATCGTGTCGACCGCACGGTACGCCAGTACGGCGGCTTCATAGCGCGTCATCGGGCGGTTGCCCTTGAACGTGCCGTCGGGGTAACCTTTGATAATGCCGTCTTTGGCCAGTTGGTCGACGGCATCGTACGCCCAGCTGTTGAGCGGGACGTCGGAGAGGGGACCGGCTTGCGCCACGTCGGCCGCAGCGGTGCTGGTGGTGGTGGTCGCTGCGCTAGCATTGGGCGCGGAAGCGACGATTGTCGGATCGGCTAAGGCCATACTCGTACTTGAAAGTCCGAGGATGAGAAGGGCTCCGACCGCTTTACTGAGCTTTCGGATCATGCTTGACAAGTTGCCTCCATGGATTGATCGCGCAAGGCGGGTGGAAGGTTCTTACCGTTCCGCCGTGCGTCGCGCGAGTCAGGATGAGGTCGGCATGCTCCTCTCAACGGTCGAAGCCGGGTGATTCGCCCCTCGAAAGTAGGTCGCAAAGCACCGGATCCGCAAGTTGAAAGACGCTGCAAACGAACGCCGAGCACCCAAGGTTCGCAAGGGTACCGACTTCGCGAAATTGCCTTCGCGCCCTGAAACTTTCTTCCTCGCGGCAATTCCCGGGTTTTGTAATGTTTACAGTTGTGAGCGCACGCACACGCACTTTGCTTCCGAGCGCTTGCTTGTATCGGTTAGCTGCAGGCCACGTCGCGGCGGCCATCGCGCTCTAGGGCGGACGGGCAGGGCGAACGCCACGGACTAACCGTTCTCTCCGTTGAAGATGATCGCATGGATAACACGAACTTCTTCGTCGACCGCACCGGCGCGACCGCGCCGCCGACCGAGCTCTGGCCGTCGCTGATCATTCCCAAGGAAGCGATCGACGCCGAGATCGAGCGCCTGAGCGCGCTGCCGCGCCCGGCGAACGGACTGCGCCGGTCGCTCGTCGTGCATCCGAATTCCACGCCCTACGGACTCGGGCTCGCGCCGGGCATCCGCGTGTCGCTCGACGTGCTGCTGCCGGGCGAAAGCACCGCCCCCGTTCGTCACAACTCGAGTCAGGTCAACTTCTGCATCGCCGGATCGGGCACGGCCAACGTGGCGGGCAAACGCTTCGCCTTCGAACGCTACGACGTCTGGAACACGCCCTCGATGGACGCGTACGTCGTCGAGAACAAGACAAAAGCCCGGCAAGTGCGCTTGACCTACTCGAACGCCGCCCTGCTCGAGAAGATGAACGTGCACATCGTTGACGAGAACCCGCCGGCGTCGGCGCTCGAGCCCGCCGCGGCGGCCGCGCCCGCGGAGAAGCACGATGAGAACCCGTTCGGCACGTTCGAACTCGCGGACGGCGCGTACCTGATGCCGTACGAGAAGCTCATCAACCCGGATGTCGTCCCGTCGCGTTCGCTCTTTTGGCCCTGGCAGGCCGTAAAAAAGCATCTCGACAAGCTCGAGGCGCTCGGGCAATCCTATCGCGGCCGCCGGCTCTACCTGCTCTTCAATCCGTCGACCGGCCACACCAACGGAACGACGCACAACTTCTTTGCCACGATCACGCTGCGCCCGGCCAACATCGTCGACCGTCCGCATCGCCACACCGCCGCCGCGATCAACTACTACTTCGAAGGCAGCGGCTACAGCATCGTCGAGGGCAAACGCTTCGAGTGGAAGTCCGGCGACCTGATGCTCTCGGCACCCGGCTGGGCCATCCACAACCACGCCTCGAACGACGCGCCGGTGTACGAGCTGACCATTCAAGACTCGCCGCTCAACATCGCGATGGGCTCGCTGCTCTGGCAGGAGAACATGTCCCAGCCTTTAGCCGTGCTGGGCGCGCACGACGGCTTCGCCACCAATCGCGAAACGGTAGGCGCCGGAACCTAGCGCCTCAACTCAAAACGCGGCGTATTCCTCGTACGGCACGGGGCGTTGCATCATGCCTTGGCGGGCGGCTAACGCGAGCGTCGCTTCCGAATACTTGCGGTCGTTCTTCGTCGCGTAGATGCGACGTAGCATCGTGGCGACGACCGCCGGGTCCAGCTTGGCGGCTTTGGCGAGGATCGCGCCCGACTCTTGGTGGTGGCCGTTGGCCCATGTCCCGATCGCGAAGATCGTGCTGACGAGTTTTTTCGCAACGTCGGGGTTCTTGTCGAGCCAGTTCTTCGTGGTGAACCAGACGATCGTCGCGAACTCCGGCGCGATCGCGATGTAGGTGTCGGCCAGGACGCGGATCTGGCCGGCCTGCATCGCGTCGGATTTGGCCGGCTCGGTGAGGATGGCGGCCTGCACGGTGCCGCGCTGCAACGCCGCTCCCATTTCGCCGAACTTGAGCTCGACGTAGCGCACGCTATCGCGCGGGACCTTGTTTGCGTCGAGCCAGCCCAACAGGCTCAGTTGGTTGAAGTCGCCGAGCGTTGAGATGGCGATCGTCGCGCCGGCCAAATCTTTGGGTGTTTTTATGGGCGAGTCTTTCGCCACCATCAGGTTGGGGTCGGCATCTTTCAGCGAATAGAGCGAGGCGGGGGCAATCATCCGTAGCGGAATGCCCTTGGCGATCGCGGCGCCGATCTGCACCGGATTCGCCATGCCCACGTCGAGATCGCCGCCGATGACGGCCTGAATGATCGAGGCACCGTTGTTCAGGGTCGTCACCTGCGCGTTGATGCCGGCGTTGAGAAACATTCCGTTGTCGATGCCGTAGTACGCTTCGCCGCAGGCATCGATCGCCGTCGCGCCCATGCGCACCGCCACCGGCGCGGCCTGTGCGCCCGCGGGACGCGCAGCCGCGAGGACGCCGCCGGCGACGAGCGTCAGCGCGGTCGAGCGCCGCATCGGCACCGCTTCAGAACGCGCTGAATTCGGCAAACGTCACGGGACGCGGCAGCATCCCGTATTGCGATGCCAGCGCCAGCGTGCGTTCCGTATATTTCCGGTCGTTCGAGGTCGCGAAGTAGAGGCGCTTCATCGTGGCCACGTCGGCCGGGTCCAGCTTGGCGACCTTGGCCAAAATCTCGCCCGACTCTTTATAGTGGGTGTTCGCCCAGCGCGCCGTCGCATAGATCGCAGCGACGAATCTCTTGGCCGTATCGGGACTTTTCGCGATCCAGGCTTTGGTCGTGAACCAGAAAATCGGGGCGATTTCGGGCTGGATGGTGAGATAGGTATCGCCGAACTCACGGATCTGGCCGGCTCGCATCGCGATGCTCTTGAACGGCTCGGTGAGGATGGCGGCTTGAATGGTTCCGCGCTGCAGCGCCGCACCGACCTGCGCGAACGTCAGCTCGACGAAGTGCACGCTATCCTTCGGGACGTTGTTCGTATCGAGCCAGGCCAGCAAGCTCAGTTGATTGAAGTCGGCCAGGCTCGAGACGCCGAACGTCACGCCGATCAGGTCTTTGGGGGTCTTGAACGGCGAGTCTTTCGCGACGACGAGGTTCGCGTTGGCATCTTTGAGCGAATACAGCGCCGCCGGGGCCAGCATGACGAGCGGAATCCCGCGCGCGATCGCGCTGGCAATTTGCAGCGGGTTCGCGATGCCGACGTCGAGATCGCCTGCGAGGACGCCGGAGATAACGGTGGAACCAGTGCTCAGCGTCGTCACCTGCGCGTCGATCCCGTTGGCGGCGAAGATTCCGCTGTCGACGCCGTAGTACGATTCGCCGGAGGCGTCGATCGCGATCGAGCCGATTTTCACGGTGGCCGGAGCGGTTTGCGCGGCAGCGGGTCTCGCCGCAGCGAGCATGCCGCCGCCGATCAGCGTCAAAGCGACGGAACGCGGCATGCACCGCGCGGAGTTATGATTCGTCATCTAACGATTTTCGACGCGCCGGCACCGCTTCCCGGCAGGTCAGGCGTTCGTGCGGAAATGAAAGCCGCAGCATGATCGCGGCCTCCACGCTCGATACCCTGCGCGTCGACATCGTCGGCAGCTTCCTTCGCCCGCCCGAGTTGAAGGAAGCGTTTCGGCGCCACGCTGCCGGCGAACTCGACGACGCCGCTTTCCGCGCCGCGCAAGACGCCGCGATACGCGCGCTCGTAGCTCAGCAGGAAGCGCATGGCTTGCCGCTCGCCGGTGACGGTGAGTTTCGCCGGCGCAACTTCAACCAGAGCTTCGCGCTCGTCGCGGGAATGGAGCCCTGGAACGCGCGCCTCGACGGCAGCCACACGAGGGTGCAGGAAGGCGTCGAAGCCGCGGGGCTCAAGCGCGACGTCGGCAACGAGTTTCGCACGCCGGTCAGCGGGCCGCTGCGACTGATCCGCAACATGCCGCTCGAGGAGTATCGTTTCGTCGCCGGCATCACGGCGAAATCCGCGACGGTGACGCTCTTGAGCGTCGATCGCATCAGCATGCGCTACGCCTATGAGGAATCACCGCACGTGTACCCGACGACCGAGGCGTTCGCCCAGGCCGTTGCCGGCATCGAGCAGGAGATGGTGCGCCAGCTCGGCGCCGCCGGGTGCCGGTACGTCCACATCGATGCGCCCAGCTACACGGCCTATGTCGACGAAGAGTCGCTGGGCCGCATGCGCGCGCGCGGCGAGGATCCGCAGCGCAACCTCGCGCGTTCGATCGCGGCCGACAATGCGGTCGTGCAAGCGCTGCCGAACGCGACCTTCGGGATCCACCTCTGCCGCGGGAACGCCGCCGGAATGTGGCACCGCCGCGGCAGCTACGACGCGATCGCGGAACAGCTCTTTACCACGCTCGCGCACGACCGGTATCTGCTGGAGTACGATGACGAGCGCTCCGGTGGCTTCGAGCCGCTGCGCTTCGTCCCGCCGGGCAAGGTCGTGGTGCTCGGACTGATCTCGACCAAACGGCCGCGCATCGAATCGGTCGACGAGCTGCGCCGGCGCATCGACGAAGCCGCGCAGTACATTCCGCTCGAACAGCTCGCGCTGAGCCCGCAATGCGGCTTCGCCTCGGCGCTGGCCGGGAATCCCTTGAGCGAAGACGAGCAGTGGCACAAGATCGACGTCATGCTGCGGACCGCGGAGCTCGTATGGGGCTAGAGCTGCACACGGTCGAGGGCACGGAGGTCAGCGTCATGCGCGGCGGCTCGGGACCGCCGCTCCTGTTTCTGCACGGTGGCGATGCGTTTACCGAGTGGCAGCCGTTCATGGCGGAACTTGCAACGCGCTTCGAGGTGATCGTGCCCGACCATCCGGGGTTCGGACGTTCCGAAACCCCGCCGTGGCTCGACTCGATCGGCGACCTGGCCCACTTCTACCGTGCGTTCATCGAGGCGCTCGCGCTGCGCGACGTCATCCTCGCAGGTCACGACCTCGGCGGCTGGATCGCCTGCGAACTCGCGCTGCGCGATGCGCGCGAACTACGTTCGCTCGTGCTCGTCGATGCCGCCGGCCTGCCGCTCGCCGAAGACGGACTCGATCCGTTCATGCTCTCGCCCGACGCGCTGTTGCGTGCGTCGTACGTCGACGTCGCGCGGGCACCGGAACGCGCGGGGTCGGCGAAGAACGCGCTCATGACCGCGCGCGTCGGATGGCAGCCGCGCTTCTACGATCCGCAACTGGCAAAGTGGCTGCATCGCTTACGTGTGCCGGCCCTCGTCGTGTGGGGCGCAGGGGATCGTATCTTCCCGCCGCGCCAAGCGGCGGCGTATGCGGCCGCCATTCCCGGCGCGCGAACGCTCATCGTCGCCGACGCCGGACATCTTCCGCACCTCGAACAGCCGGTGGCCTTCGCCGCCGGCGTCATTGCATTTGCCGACGGAGTTCGCGCGTGAAGTTCATCGCCTTCCATCTGATGCCGTATGCCGATCTCGACCTGTCGTATACGGACAAATACGAATCGGCCTGGGTGACCCTGCCCAACAGTTATTACGATCCGGTCAAGGGGCATGCGCTCTACAACCGCTACCTCGACGAGCTCGAATTCGCCGACCGGCTCGGCTTCGACGGTCTGGGCATCAACGAGCACCATCAGAATGCGTACGGCTTGATGCCGACGCCGGGCGTGATCGCCGGTGCGCTCGCGCGGCGCACGCGGGGCAAGATTGCCGTACTCGGGCGCGCGCTGCCGCTGGTGAACAACCCGCTGGTCATCGCGGAAGAGTTATCGCTGATCGACAACATCACCGGCGGGCGGTTGATCGCCGGCTTCGTGCGCGGCATCGGCGCCGAATACCACTCCTGGAACATGAACCCGGCGTTCTCGCACGAGCGCTTCGGCGAAGCGCACGACCTGATCGTGCGCGCCTGGACCGAGACTGGTCCGTTCCACTGGCGCGGCAAGCACTACGACTTTCCCTACGTCAACACGTGGCCGCGTCCGTACCAGCAGCCGCATCCGCCGATCTGGATTCCGTCGCAAGGCAGCCGCGAAACGATCGTGTGGGCTGCAGCCGCCGAACGCAAGTACACCTACTTGCAAACCTACAGCCCGATCGCGGCGGTAAAGAAGTTCCTCGACATGTATCGCGACGAGGCGCAGCGTGCCGGCTACACCGCGACGCCCGAGCAACTCGGCTGGATGGCGCCGGTCTTCGTCGGCGAAACCGATGCCGCCGCGCGCGAGCAGGCCAAGCCGCACATCGAAGCGTTCGCGAACAAGTTCTTGCGCATGACTCCCGAGATGGTGCGGCCGCCGGGCTACCTGAGCCTGACCTCCGCGCAAGGCGTCCTGGAGGCGAAAGCGAGCCAAAGCGGCGGCGATCGCACGATCGACGATCTCATCGCTGGGGGCCAGTTCATCTGCGGCTCCGCCGCGACCGTGCGCGACCAGCTGGCCGAACACGAGCGCACGCTCGGCCTGGGGCACTTTCTCGCGCTGTTGCAGTTCGGAACCTTGCCGCACGCCGCGACGATGGAAAGCATGGAGCGCTTCGCGCGCGACGTCATCCCGCCACTGAAGCATGCTGCAACGCATCTCGTTCGCCGCTAGCGGCGTCGGCTCGCACTGGTGGGAAGGCGGCCTCGTCGTCAAGAACGCGCTGGCCCGCATCGGCTACGACGTCGAGCTCAGCACCGAGACGAGCAACACGAACAACATTCTCTCGGTCGCCAAAGGCGAGTCGCTGCTGGGGATCACGACGCCGCAGTTCGTCGACTGGGCCCAACGCGGGCTCGACGTGTTCGCCGGCAAGGCGATTCCGGAGCTGCGCGTCGTTGCCGCGCTGAACCTCCCGCTGTGGCTTGCGGCAGCGGTCGATCGCAGCGCCGGCTTTACGACGCTGGCCGAGCTCGGAGCGGCGCGTTTTCCCTGGAACGTCATCTGGCCCGGCCCCGACAACATCGTCGGCGTCTACATCGAGCGCATCATGCGCGAGCACGGCTTCTCGATCGCGGACGTTGTGAGCTGGGGCGGCGCGGATCTGCGGCCGATGGGACCGCGACCGCCGGGCAGCACCGATCCGACCAACAACATCCTGATCCGGCGCAACACGGCCAAGTACGCGCGGAGCGGCGCGGCCAACGGCTTCTTCCTCTACATCAACGGCAGCTCGCCGTGGGCGCGCGACATGACCGAATTGCGCGATCTACGATTCTTGCGCTTCGACGAGCGGATCCTCGACGCGATCAACGCGGAGGGGGGCGGAACGAAGATGACGTTGCCGGCGCGGCTCTTCCCCGGCGTCGATGAAGACCTGGTCGTCGCCGGCTGGCGGCACCACTACATCTACGGCAAAGCGGACGTGCCGGACGAGATCGCCGGGGCCGTGCTCCGGGCGCTTGCGGACGAGCGCCTGCTCGACAACGCCGGCGGCGTTTCGTATTCCGCATTTCGGCCGCAGCTCGTGCGCGGCGTGAAGCTGCACCGGGTCACGGAAGCGTACTACCGGTGACGCGCGCGAGCAATGCGGGCACATCGGACGGCGCGCGATCGGCCGTCCACGCCACGTACTGATCGGGGCGCACGAGCACGAGCCGCTGCTCGTACGCTTCGCGGCCACCGGCGAAGCTGTCGCGAACGACCTTGAGCGGGATGCGCGCCGCCGCCGCGGCGTCGGCGAACGGCTCGACGTCGGCCTCGGGTGCGCCGAACGCCAGCAGCGTGAAATCCGGGCCGAGTTCCTCGAACACGTTCTTGCCCGACGAGAGCGGCTGCGGCGCGAGATGGTGCCCGGTACGCGCCGACCAGGTGTGCGTGCCGTGCGCGGTGGTCTTCCCGCCCGGCGGTCCGGCGATGAGCGGCGAACCTTCGTAGCTCGGTTCGTAGGTCGTGATGCCGCGGCCGGCACCGGCCTTGCGCTCGGCCCACGCCGCTTCAAACTCTGCTTTGTCGCGCTGAAGATTGTGTCGCTCGAGCCACACCGCATCTTCGTCGATGCGCGCCGCGATGAAGTCTTCACCGGTTTCCTTGAAGATTGGGCGGCGCTCGTCGCTGTACGACGGAATCAGCGCGTTGCCGCCCCAGCCGCGCAGCGTTGCGGCGAGCTTCCAGCCGAGGTTCACGGCATCTTCGAGCCCGTTGTTCAGCCCGAAGCCGCCGTACGGCGGATGGCTGTGCGCCGCGTCGCCGGCGATCAGCACGCGCCCGGCCTGATACGTCTCGGCGACCGCAACGCGCAGATCCCAGAAACCGACGTAATCGAACTCGGCTTTGATCGGCCGTCCCGCGACGCGCTGAATGAGCCCCAGGAAATCGTAGTTGTCCTTCGTCGTATTGGGCGGGACCGGGGCATGGAAGAAAAAGCTCTCCCCGACGTCAACGCGCCCGGTGAACTGCCAATACCCCTTGAGGTCGGGATGCAAGACGTTGAACGTGCCGCGCTCGGGAAAGCGTTTGAGCAGTTCGTGCAGTTCGCGCGAACGGAACACGGCGAGCACCATCGGCTGGTCGAAATCGGTGCCGCCGCGTTCGATGCCGGCCTGACCGCGTACCAGCGAGTGGGCGCCGTCGCAGCCGACGAGATAGTCCGCTTCCAGCACCTCGCGCTGCGCGCCGTCGCTCGAGGCGATCGTCACGCTGACGCTCGAAGCGTTTTGGGCGATCGTTTCCGCCGTCCAACCGAAGAGGTTGGTGACGCTCGGCAGCTGGGCCATCCGCGCGCGCAGCACTTTTTCGGTCAAGTATTGCGGCAGCCGCTCCACGTCTTCGAAGTAGAACTTGCGCACGAGCTCGCGTTGGGGTACCACGTACCAGTAGTCGCTCATCAGGCTGCCGTACGCAACCATCCCGGCGATCGGATAGCCTTTCGGCATGATGCGCTCCGCCCGCAGCTCGTCCGCGATGCCCCAGAAGTAGAAATGCTCCAGCGTGCGCGGCGTGAGGTTCTGGCCCTTGGGGATGTTCTGCAACTCGGTGCGCCGCTCGACCACGGCGCAACTCACGCCGCGCAACCCCAAATCCACAGCCAGTCCCACGCCCACCGGACCGCCGCCCACGATGACGACCTCGAAACGCTTCGTTATAGGAGGCCCTCCAGGTCGCCCGGCTCGATGGATTTCCAGCGCGATCGCGAGGGGTCGAAAAACGGCGCCAACGCGTCTTTGTCCAGCCAAGCCAGCGTTTCGAGTTCGAACGGATCGAGGTATCCGATGCGTCCCGTGCGCAAGTCGAGGATCTTCAGGCGCGGGCCGTTTGCATCCACGTCCAATTCGACGTCGACGGACGCGAACTCGTTTTCAAGGCGCATGCGGATGCCTCAAATGATGAACGACAGGTTGTGCAGCGGCTCGTTGTTTCGTACGAGGATCACTATCTTCTCCGCCATCCGCAGACCTTCGGCGGTCAACCGCAGGCGGTGCTTCTGTTGTGCGAAGTAGGTGTTCTCGCGTCCGCGCCGCAGTTCGCCTAACACGAAATTCGAGGTGACCAGGCACTCGTCGGGAGCCTCAGCCGGCTCGATCTGAACGTTTGAAATGAGGCGGCGCATGCGTGACTGCGGTTCCTGCGCCCAGGCGCCGCCGGACTTGAGCCGGCCGATACGGTCTTCCAGCCGGTCGCGGTTGTCGTAAATGATCGAGACGTGCTCGTCGGGATCGTAGTCGTCGATGTTCGCCGGCACCCAATACCGCGCATCCTCGGTCCAGAGCGCGAACCATTCGTCGTAGCGGTTCTCGTCGGCGCAGCGCGCTTCGTGGAAAAGAAACGCTTCGACCGCTTCGCGCGTGACGGAGAAACTCGAAACCGTGATCTGCACCTAGGGCCGTTCCAGTTGCGCCGCCCACCAGCGGAGTTGCGCGCGCTGCGTCAGCTCGTCGGCGTAGTGCGCGACGCGGCAATTCTCGTACCGATAGGCTGCGGGCGTCGATTCGTCGTTGTCGATGTGCTCGCGCGACATTCCCCGTCCGATGTACTTCCAGGGATCGACCAGCTGCTGCATGCCCAACTGGTTGCGCTCGAACATCTCGACGTCGTCGACGTTCACGCTGCCGGCCGGACCCATGCGGCTTTCCGTCAGGCGCAGCCGGGCCGTGTTGACCTCCTTCGGCACGCCTTTCAAGAACGCGGTGTAGAACACGATCTCGAACTCGTCCGCGGCGATCGGCCGCAGCACGCGAAGGTCCGGATTGAGCAGCTGGATGTTCGGCATGAGGATCGCGTGCGGGCCGCCGCTGCCCATGATATAGGCGGCGCGCTCGGCGCCGTAGCTCTCGACCATCGCATCGCGATATTCGACCGCCCAGGGCGTCTCGGGCGCCGGCGCGCGCTGCATGCGGCGGATGTCCAAACAATAATGTCCGTTGCCGAGGTCGCGCTGGAGCGTCGTTTCCTTTTTGATCATGCCCAAGAGCGGGGTCGTGCGGCCCGTGCGCGCAGCCCGAATCGACCCGAAATCGGCCTGATGGGTGAACGGCGGATGGTAACCGTCACCCCCTTGAAACTTCCAGTTGGCGTAGATGACGGTCTTGTTCGCGCCGGCCCGCACGCTGATCTCGCCCATCGGCGACTGATCGCAGAACAAGTCGATTGCGCGCTTGGCGGAGGGCCCCAGATGATCGTCGAGCGAGGGACCCTCGGGGTCCAAACTGCCCCAGACGAAGCCCCGGTACATGCTCATACGCGGCGCCGGCACCAGCGCAAAATCGTCTTTCGCGAGTTGCGGCTCGTAGGCGTCGGCGTAAGGCACGCCTACAAGCTCGCCGCTGTCTTTGTACGTCCAGCCGTGGTAGGCGCAGCGGAAGAACGCAGAGTTGCCGCGCTCGAACTGGCAGACGCTGTTCGCGCGATGGCGGCAGCGATTCATGAACAGGTGAACGATACCGTGACTGTCGCGGTTCATGATGACCGATTGGCGGCCGATCCAGCGGAGCACGTAGTCGCCGTTCTCCGGAATCTCGCTGTCGTGGCCGACGTAGACCCAACCGCGATGGAAGATCTGCTCGATCTCGCGCTCGAAAATGACCGGGCTCGTGTAGACGTCGGAGTGGACGTACCCCTCGTCGAGCCGCAGAAGCGAGCTGATTTCGGTAGGTTGAGCTGTGGCCGTCATGACCGCTCGCCTTTCTGCACCAAAAAATGGATTTTTGGCAATGATAATCGATATAATAGAGGGCGTCAACCAACGAAAGCGAGGTCACCGGCAATGAAAAGAAGCGCGTTCGTTTCCGCTTTGGGCACGCTGTGCTTAGCCGCCCGGCCCCTCGCAGCACCGGCTGCCGGCGCGCCCGCGGTGATCCACGCCGCTTCGTCGATTGACGACGACGCCACGCCTTTCATCTACGCGATGCAAAGCGGAATCTTTGCGCGCTACGGCATCGTTGCCGACCTGTCACGCGCCACGAGCGGAGCAGCCAGCGTCGCAGGCGTGATCGGCGGGAGCTTCCAGATCGCGAAATCGAGCGTGACGTCGTTGTCCGCGGCGCACGCGCGGGGCCTGCCCCTCGTCTGGGTCGCGCCGGGCGGTGAGTACGACAGCTCGCTGCCGCCGGTGATCGGCCTGATCGTTCGCGCCGACGGCCCGATCAAGAACGGCGCCGACCTCAACGGCAAGACCGTCGGCGTATCCGCGCTCAACGACTACTTCTCGCTCGCCGCGCGCGCGTGGACCGACCAGCACGGCGGCGATTCCTCGACGGTCAAGCTGACCGAGATTCCGATGAGCCAAGCGCAGGCTGCGGTGCTGACGGGCCGCATCGACTCCGCCGTCGTGGTCCAGCCGTTTTTTCAGGATGCCGCCGCGGATCCCAAAGTGCGCATCATCGGCGACCCGTCGAGCGCGATCGGCGCGCATTTGATGCAGTCGACGTGGTTCTCGTCGGCCGACTTCGTCGCGCAGAACGCGGATGTGATCGACCGGTTCATGCGCGCGATGCGCGAGGCCTCGACGTACGTCAACGGCCACCACGCGCAGACGGGCGACGTGCTCGCCAAGTACCTGAAGATCGACGTGCCGCCGATGAAGGAGCGCATCCCGCTGGGCGTGCGCTTCAAACTGGCGCAGATTCAGCCCGAGATCGACCTGCAGGCGCGCTACAAGATGATCCCGGCAACCTTCGACGTTCACGACGTCATCTATCCGCCCGCGCTGCGCGGGTAAGCCCCCTCTTCACAAGGAATTACACTACCATGCTAAGCCAAGCCGACAACGAACGCCTGACCCGGATCGGACCCGGCACCCCGATGGGGAACTTCTTCCGCCGCTACTGGGTCCCGGCGCTGCTCGCCGAAGAGCTGCCCGAACCGGACGGCGCGCCGGTGCGCGTGCGGCTGCTGGGCGAAGATCTGGTCGCGTTTCGCGATTCGGACGGCGTGGTCGGTCTCGTCTCGGCCTTCTGCCCGCATCGCCGCGCGCCGATGTTCTTCGGCCGCAACGAAGAGTGCGGCTTGCGCTGCGTCTATCACGGCTGGAAGTTCGACCGCAACGGCACCTGCGTCGACATGCCCTCGGAACCGCCGGACAGCCTCTTCAAGTCGAAGGTCACCATCGAGTCATATCCGACCTACGAAGCGGGCGACATGATCTGGGCCTACCTCGGTCTGCCGGAGCTGCAGCCGGAACCGCCCGGCCACGAGCTGTTGCGCACGCCCGCGACCCACCGTTCCGTATCGAAGTCGTTCGAGGACTGCAATTTCTTGCAGTGCCTCGAAGGCGGGATTGACCCGACCCACGCGTCGATCATGCACAACATGAACATCGGCGACCGCTCGTTCCTCAACAACTTCGACGAGCTCGTCGCCAACATCCAACTCGAGAAGACCAACTACGGCTTCACCTACGCCGGCATCCGCTTGCGCAGCAACGACACTTGGGTGCGCGGCTACCACCTGATCCTGCCGTCGTTTCACATGCGCGCCACCGTCGAAGGCAGCTTCGGCAACCGCGACGACGGGCCGACGATCGACGGCCACATCTGGGTGCCGATCGACGACGAGCACACCTGGGTCTACAGCTTCGGGTACTCCCACGATCCGGCTCGGCCGCTGGATAAGGAACGCGTGCGCGCCCGTGAAACGCGGCTCGGGCGCGGCGACTTCCTCGACAAGAACTACCACCCGCGGACCAACAAGGCGAACGATTACGAGATCGATCGCGAGAAGCAAAAGACCAAGACGATGACCGGGATCCACGGCATCAACACGCAAGACTTCGCGTTGCAGGAAGGCATGGGCCAGGTCTGCGATCGCACTCAGGAGCATCTCGGCACGACCGACCGCGCGATCATCTTCCTGCGGCAGATCCTGTTCGAATCGCTGGATGCGCTCGAGAGCGGCGGCCGACTGCGCGCCGTCGATCCGGCGACCTATCGCAACGTGCGGTCGTTCGATCGCACGATCGCCAACGATGCCGATTGGCGCACCGCCACGAAAGCCGACAAAGTCACCAAATACTGATGCAGCGTTTTTCTCGTTCGACCTTTTTAGGCGCGTTGGCCGCGGCGGCGCTCGTGCCGCGACCCGGCGCCGCGCAAGCGCTGACGCCGCTGCGCGCGACCTCGGCCATCGACGACGCCGCCACGCCCTACCTTTGGGCGGTCGACAGCGGCCTCTTTCGCAAGAACGGTTTCGACGCATCGCTCGAACGGGCGACGAGCGGCGCGGCCGCGGTATCGGCGGTCGTCGGCGGTTCGTTCGAGGTCGGCAAATCGAGCGTGGTTTCGCTCCTGGCCGCGCATGCGCGCGGAATTCCGATCGTCATCATCGCCCCTGCCGGAGCCTACGATAGCTCCAACCCGACCGCAGCGATTGCCGTGCGTCCCGACGCGCCGATTCATACCGGAGCAGATCTGAATGGGAAGATCGTCGCGGTGTCGGCCATCAATGACTCCTTCACGATTTCGGTTCGGGCCTGGGTCGACGCGCACGGCGGCGATTCGTCGACGCTCAAGCTCGTGGAGTTGCCGATGAGCGCGGCGCCGGCCGCGCTCACGAGCGGTCGAATCGACGCGGCCGTCCTCGTTCAGCCGTATCTCACGCAGGCCGTGACGGACGGCAGCGTTCGGAACGTAGCCGATCCGGTCAGCGCCCTCGGCCCGCACCACACGGACTCGGCCTGGTTCACGTCGATCGCGTTCACGCAACAGAATCCGGACGCCGTGAGCCGTTTCATGCGCGTGATCCGCGCAGCGGCGATCTACGTGAACGGTCACCATGCCGAGACGGAGTATCTGCTGACGAAGTTCGCCATGGTCAAGCCCGGAGACGTCGGGAAGCTGCGCATGATTCAGGGAACGCAGCTCGACCCGTCGAGTTTCCAGGTTCTGATCGATGCCGCGGCCCGTTACAAGATCATCCCGGAGCGCTTCGATGCCCGCGACCTGGTCTATCAGAACGCCCTGCGCTGACGAGATCGGAAAACGCCGGCGCGATATCGCGCTTGAAACGCCGCATCTGATCCTTGACCATATCGTGTGGCTTGAGGCCGTAGTTGAAGTACAGGATCACCTCGCTGACCCCCGATGCCTCGACATTGCGCAAGTCCGAGATGATTTTCTCCGGAGAACCGACGAGGACCGACTTCGCGGTGAGGTCCTCGGCGCGCATTTCGCCGAGGATCTTCACGATGTCGAGAAAGTAGCGCAAGCTCGGGGGCACGGTCTTCGCATCCGACGGAAACGCCGCGATCAAGGCATCTTTGAAGTACCGTAGCAGCGCTTCCCGGCCGTAGCTCTCTTCCTGCGCATCGTCCGCGATGTGGATGAAGTAGCTGCAACTCGACTGCCGCGGCGCCCGTCCGTGCGATTTGCACGCCTCGGCATACGCATCGACTGCCTGCTTCAGCGAACCGTAGACCATCGCCGCGGCGAACGGCGCGTAAATGATGTTCCAGTCGCGTGCTGCCGCCAGCTCCATCGTCGGGCGGGAGAAGCACGCGATGACGGGCCGCAAGGGCTGTTGCAGCGGCCGCGGCCGCACCTCGATGTTGTCGAAATTGTAGAACGCGCCGTGATGCGACCATTTCCCCGGTTCCGTCCAGGCGCGCCAGACGACGTCGAGGCCCTCGGCAAAATGCTCGGCCGACGATTCGAACGGGATGCCGAAGCCGTTGTACTCGGCGCGATCGTAGCCGCGGCCGGCGGCGAAATCGACGCGGCCGCCGGAGAGCTGGTCGAGGGTCGCCCACTCCTCCGCGACGTGCAGTGGATGATGCACCGGCAAGAGCACGACCGCCGGAGCCAGACGAACCCGCTTGGTAGCGCTCGCCAGCGTCGCGAGCATCATGTTCGGGCACGGGTTGATGCCGAGCAAGTTGAAATGGTGCTCGCCGATCCAGACCGAGTTGAGCCCGATCTCGTCGGCGTACACCGCCTGCTCGAAGATCTCGTGCAAGAACTGCTCGGGCGTGCGCGTGTTGCCGGGATAGCGGTTGTCGCTGAGCGTGAAGTAGCCGAATTTCAAGCCGGGTGCCCTCCGGCGGCAGCCTTCGGGTAGCGCCGGGCAGAATCCGGTGCCGATGCCGGAGCTGCCGGATATTTCCGCCTACATCAGCGCGCTCGAGGGGCGCATTGCCGGTCAACCGCTCGAGCGCGTGCGCGTGGCGAGCGTGTTTTTGCTGCGCACCGCCGACCCGCCGCTGAGCTCGGTCGAGGGCCGCATCGTGTGCGAGTTGCGGCGCGTGGGGAAACGCATCGCGATTGGGCTCGAGGGCGATTTGTGGCTCGTGCTGCACCTGATGATCGCCGGCCGGCTACACTGGCGGCCCCGGGACGCCAAGCTCACCGGACGCAACACGCTGGCTGCCTTCGACTTTCCGAACGGCTCGCTCGTGCTCACCGAGGCCGGCAGTAAGCGCCGTGCGTCGCTGCACCTCGTGCGCGGCGAGGATGCGCTCGAGGCGCTCGACCCCGGCGGCATCGACGTCTTCGCCGCCGATCTCGACGCGTTTCGCGCCGCACTCACCGTCGAGAACCGCACGCTCAAGCGCGCGCTCACCGATCCGCGCATCGTGAGCGGCATCGGCAACGCCTATTCCGACGAGATCCTGCACGCCGCGCAGCTTTCGCCGATCGTGCTGACGCACAAGCTGTCGCCGGAAGAATGGCAGCGTTTGTACGACGCGACGCGGCAGACGCTACAACTCTGGATCGACCGGCTGCACGATGAGGCGCAGGCTGGTTTCCCCGAGCACGTGACCGCGTTCCGTAAGGACATGGCCGTGCACGGCCGCTTCGGCCAACCGTGTCCGCGCTGTGGTGAGCCGGTGCAGCGCATCCGGTACGCCGACAACGAGACGAACTATTGCGCGCGCTGTCAAACCGGCGGTGCGCTGCTGGCCGACCGCAGCCTCTCGCGCTTGCTGAAAGCGGATTGGCCACGCACGCTCGAGGAACTCGACGCGCTCAAACGGCGCTGAGCAAAGCCGGCAGGGCGACTTCCGTTCCCACGCGCAGCGGGATGACGTTGGGGCCGCCGGTCGCGTCCGGATTGATCTCGATCACGGTGACGCGCTCGTCGCCGACGCGCGCGAGCGACGCCGCGGGATACACGAGCAGCGACGTCCCTGCGACGATAACCACGTCGGCCGCTGCAGATTCGTGCGCCGCTCGTTCCCACGCGCCCGCAGGTAGTGCTTCGCCGAACCAGACGACATTCGGCCGCAGTTTGCCGCCGCATTCGTGCGCGATGCGCGCGAGGTCGAACGGCGCGCTGAGCGGCTCGCGATACGCGCAGCCGGTGCAGCGCACGCTCTGGAGATCGCCGTGCAGTTCAACCAGCGCGCGCGACCCGGCCCGGCTCTGCAGTCCGTCGACGTTTTGCGTTGCGAGGAAAAATGCCGGGGCGCGCTGCTCGAGCTCCACCAGCGCACGATGACCCGCGTTCGGTTCAGCGGCTGCGTGTGAGGCGAACCGCTCGTTGTACCACGTCCAGCAAAAGACCGGATCGCTCTCGAAGCCGGCGCGGCTCGCGAGCCGCTCGACC
>Ga0209415_10000442_pt1 | contig 76738 bp, 56 predicted proteins | sample PeaSoiSIISIP2007_FD_187696 | JGI IMG/M metagenome (GOLD analysis project Ga0209415, IMG submission 187696) | Peat soil microbial communities from Weissenstadt, Germany - SII-SIP-2007 (SPAdes) (version 2) | ecosystem: Environmental > Terrestrial > Soil > Wetlands > Peat | place: Germany...
GTCAGCAGCACGACCTATGCCGGTCAGACCCTGTTGTCGGGTTCCTTCCTCAGCAATGTGAAATTCCTGGTCGGCACTCTTTCGTCGAATTTCATCACCGTTTCGGTGGCGACGGTCTCCGTCGGGACGTTGCTGGCCAACGCCGCAACGGTCAGCACGGCGGCCACGGCGTTGACGGCGATCAACGCGATCAATTCGGCGATCGACACCATCACCCAGGACCGCGCCAAGATCGGCGCCTATGAATCGCAGTTCAGCTTCAGCGGCCAGGATATATCGACCAACATCCAGAACATTTCGTCTGCCGCCTCGGTCGTGCTCGATGCCGACGTCGCTTCGGTGAAGGCCTCCCTGTCGGCCACCGACGTGAAGACCCAGGCTTCGGTCGCCGCACTCACACAAGCATCCCAGTTGCCGCAGGAACTGCTGAAACTGATCCAGTCATAATTTGAGACGGTCTTCCAAGAACCCTTTCGGTTCGGCGCACGCGGTGGGCGTCGTCGGATCGCCCGGATTGTACCGTCCGGCATTCGGCCCGATTTCGCAGGCCCGATTTCGCAGGACAGACAATCCATCACTTGCCAAAACGATTCGCGGATCACCACAATCCCTTTGGACTGGGCCTCCTCGCCCGGATCTCGGGGATGATCATGATCGAGCTTTTGCTGGCGTTTGCCTCTGAAAACGAAAAGAACGGAGATTGGACGGGCGCCGAAATCCTTTATCGCGGCTTGCTCAAGGATTACCCCGAGCACCCCGTCGCGGCATTTCGTTTGGGAAGCCTATTGCTTCGTCGCGGAGCCGTCGAGGAAAGCGCGGACCTCCTTGGCCAAGCCTTGGACGCCGATCCGACATTCACCGAAGCTTACATTCAGTTGGGAAACCTCCGCCAAGCGCAGGGAAACAATGATCTCGCCATGCGACTGCTGATGATCGGCACGTACCTTCAAGGGATCAAAATCAATCCAACCGACGCTCAAGCGCGATTTCAACTGGCCATCGCCTTCAACCAGGCGGATCGGCACCGCGATGCCGCTCGCGCCAATCGACAAGCCCTCGCCTTGCAGCCCGCGAGCGCCGGAATTCATAACAATCTTGGGATCAGCCTGCAGAATCTGTTGCGGTCGACCGAAGCGGTGGCCGCTCATCGGCGTGCCGTCACCTTGGCGCCGACCAACGCCGATTTTCATTGCAATCTCGCCCATGCCCTGCTCGCGTCCGGTCTGTTGAAAGAGGGGTTCGCCGAATGGGAATGGCGCACACCATCACCGCCCCGTGACTTCGCACAGCCGAAATGGAACGGTTCGTCCTTCGCCGGAAAAGTCTTGCTGGCCCACGCCGAACAAGGTTACGGCGATGTCTTGCAATTCTGCCGTTATCTTCCCGAAACCGCCGCCTTGGGCGGTCGGCTGGTCGTGGAGTGCCGCCCCCCCTTGTCAGGGCTGCTCGGGCGCCTGCCCGGCGTTTCGCAGGTGGTTGAATGGGGACAGCCTCTTCCCGCTTTCGATCTGCAAATCGCCATTCCCAGCTTAGCCTTCGCCCTGGGCGTCGATCGCGTGTCCACGCCAGCCCCCTACCTTCGGGCCTCGACGAAACGCCTTCCCCTTTGGCAGGAGCGGATCGGTCGCGCTCCGTTCAAGGTTGGCCTCGTCTGGGCGGGCAATGCGGCGGGCCATGATCCCAAACGAGCCATCCCCATCGAGGACCTCGTCACCTTGGCCAATATCCCGGGAGCGACCTTGTTCAGCCTGCAGCGCGACGGCACAAGCACCGGCGTCACGAACCCAATCGCCGTCGATCTTGGCGCGCAGATCGCCGATTTCGACGACCTGGCGGCCGCCATTGACTGCCTCGACCTGGTGATCAGCGTCGACACGGCCGCCGCCCATCTGGCCGGAGCTTTGGGCAAACCGGTCTGGACATTGCTCCATGCGTCACCGGATTGGCGCTGGTTGCCTGATGCCACGACAACAGCTTGGTATCCGAGCATGCGCCTCTACCGGCAAAGCACGCCTGGCGACTGGTCCGGCGTCATGGCAAAGGTGGCGGCCGATTTAGAGAAATTCGTGCCGACGCGGGCTCGCCCCTAACTTTCGTCACCTCAGGACCCACGAGTCAAGCCCGGGGGTGACGGAAACAAATGAGGCCGAATCGATCGCGAAACGCTCTCGCGATCACTCGTCCCGATGCGTGCGTTCGAGCCGTTCGTGACGCTCTTGCGCCTCGATAGACAAGGTCGCGATAGGTCGAGCATCCAGACGGCGAACCCCGATCGGCTCTTGGGTTTCCTCGCAAAAGCCGTAGGTTCCATCTTCGATCCGCTGGAGGGCGGCATCGATTTTGGCGATCAGCTTGCGGGCTCGGTCACGGGTCCGGAGTTCCAGCGACCGATCTGTTTCCGTCTGTGCGCGATCGGCGATATCCGCCTCCTGCGCCCCCCCTTCCTGCAAATGCTGGAGAGTCTCATCAGATTCGCGCAACAGCTCACCGCGCCAGCGCAACAGCTTTTGACGGAAATACTCCGTCTGGTATTCGTTCATGAACTGCTCGTCTTCACGAGGACGATAATCCGGCGGAAGCGTAACTGTCATGCCTTCCCCACGTTCGAGTGCGAATTCCGCCGCGGAATATAAGGATCGAACCCTGTCCCCGCAAGGAAGGAATGCACGGCGTGCCGATTGAGATGAATTTCGTCTCTTGAGAACGCCGATTCAGTTTCCACGAATCGACAGTTTGGCAAGCTCGACTTCGGCTCTCAGCTCGATTTCGTCGAGGACGGCGGACAGCCGCGGATCCGTCACATGTCCGCGCCTGGCCCGCACCATCTGCGCCAAGGCGATCAGTTTTTCTTTCGGGATAGCCCCCATGAGCAAGCCGTGACGGATTTCGTCCAGCTTATCGAGCATGTCTTCGCCATATTTCACCAACCGACGGCGCTCTTCGCCATCAAGAACATCGCCGACCGCCTGCGCCGCCAACAAAGCGTCAATGCCGCCTACGGCTGAAGGCGCCTCGACGCCATGACTTTCCTCGACCGGCTCAAATGTTTCGGCCAGCTTTTCCGCAAAACCACTGGAAGGCGTCCTGTCGGTTTTGGCTGTCTTGCGCGACTGCCCCGATCCAGCTGTTGTTCCGACACCGGAAACTTTCATATCTGCCTGCAAAGACTAGGATTCTGGCGTGGGAGTGTACACTGCGTGGAGTCCGGTTGAAAGCGCGGAAATCTTGCGGCGGACGCCAATGCCCCCGCATCCGCAACGAGCCGGCGTAGGTGAGACCCAAGGGCACTGGGCAGAGAGGCACCGAACCTCGGGCAGAAATTGCCGCCATCCCCGGAAAGAAGTTGCCGCTGGCCACCCTCCAACCTTCGCTCCGCAAGGGTTTCCGGCACTTTCTACGGGTGGCACGCGATTCGCATGAAGGTCAGCGCTTGATTGCCTTTTCCCAGACCATCGGGACTTAAGGACGCGCCGGAGACATTGCCATGAATAGGGTTTGCGCCCGACCGTTTTCAGTCCTCAAGGGCTTCATTGCCGCCTTTTCCGCGGTTGCGATGCTGGTCACCAGCGTTCCGGCTCACGCCAGTTCGCGCATCAAGGACATCGCCAATTTTGAAGGCGTGCGCGACAATATGCTGGTTGGCTACGGCTTGGTGGTGGGCCTGAATGGCACCGGCGACACCCTGGACAATGCGGAATTCACCCGTCAATCGTTGATCGCCATGTTGGAACGCCTGGGCGTCAACAGCCGCCCGACCACATCGACAGGCACCTTCAATCTGAAACCCAAAGACGTTGCCGCCGTTATCGTCACCGCCTCGCTCCCCGCTTATGGCCGGCAAGGAACGCGTCTCGATGTCACGGTCAGCGCGCTTGGCGATTCCACCAGCCTGTCAGGCGGAACCTTGCTGGTCACGCCGCTGGTCGGCGCCGACGGCGAAGTGTATGCGATCGCGCAGGGACAGATTTCCTCGGGGTTTTCGGCTTCGGGCGCCGCCGCCTCCGTCACCAAGGGCGTACCGACGTCCGGACGAGTGGCCAATGGCGGGGTTATCGAACGCGAAGTCGGCGTCGATATGACCAATATGGAATCCGTGCAGATCACGCTGCGCAATCCGGACTTCACGACGGCGCGGCGCGTCGCGCAAGCGGTTAACGCCTATCTCGGCGGCGAAGTAGCCCGGCCCACCGATCCCGCCACTGTCCGGCTGGCTATCCCGCCGCGTTACCGGGGGGACACCGTCTCTCTGCTGACCGACGTCGAACAATTGCGGGTCCAACCGGACCAGATCGCCCGCGTGGTCATCGATGATCGCACCGGTACCATCGTCATGGGTGAAAACGTCCGCATCAGCACGGTCGCCATCGCACAGGGCAATCTCACCATCCGCATCACCGAAACTCCGCAGGTTTCGCAGCCGTCTCCGTTCTCGGCCACCGGACAAACCGCCATCGTCAACCGCACCGACGTGCAAACCGACGAGGGCGCCGACAAAAAACTGGCGGTCTTGGGACAAGGCGTAACGTTGCAAGAGTTGGTGGATGGCCTGAACGCGCTCGGCATCGGCCCCCGCGATTTGATCAGCATTCTGCAGGCGATCAAAGCGGCGGGCGCGCTGCAAGCCAATATCGAGGTGATGTGATGCTGAGCGATCCGACCCAAGGCATGGCGTCGCAAGCCCTCTCGTCCAGAACGATGGCCTCTCAAGATCTCGCCGCGCAAACCCTTTCGGGACAGGCCTCGGGCGCGGTGGTCGACATGGTCGCCTCCAAGAAGGCGGCCCAAAGCTTTGAAGCCATGTTCATGTCTCAGATGTTCGGACATATGTTCGAAGGCGTCGGCAAGGACACATTGTTCGGCGGTGGCGCGGGCGAAGAAATGTTCCGCCCGATGTTGCTCGATGAATATGGAAAATTGGTCGCCAAAAAAGGCGGTATCGGAATCGCCGATTCCGTCATGCGCACCCTGATCAGCCAGCAGGAGAAGACACAATGAGCCTCCCGCAGAATTCACATCTCCCCAAACCTCCCCCGAAGACTTTGCCGGGCGCCCGCCCTCCCCTCGGCATGCCCCCCTCTCCCAGCGGCGGACAGGCGGGACTCTCTCCACGGCCGGTCATGCCGTCCGCCCAGCCAGTCGCTATGGCGAGTCACGCTGTGGCCGCGCCCTCGGCGCGCCCCGTGGCGACCGCGGCCCAGCCGGGAAAACCCGTTCTCACCGCGCGATCGATGCCCTCGATCGATATCAAGTCGCTGCCGGCCAAGCTGGGGCCGATGGTCGAGGCGATTCACATCTATGACGAACTGCTGATCGAAGAAAATACCGCCTTGAAGGCGGGGGATTCGAAAACGGTCGAATCGCTGCTCGATCGCAAAATGGCCGCCACGCGGCTTTACCAGGAGCGCTTGCGCGCTCTTTTGGCCGATCCGCAGAGCTCGCGGACCATGGCGCCCGATCAAAGAAGCGAAGTCGTCTCCATGGTCAAATGCCTGGAAGAACGAGCCAAGGAAAATACGACATTGCTCAAGGCCAATATGGGCGCGATCGAGCAACTGTTCGAAGTGATCAATACGGCGGCCCGCAAGATGCGCCGTCAGGATGTCGCCTACTCGAAAGCGGGAATGATGTGCGACAATTACGTCCGGAACGGGGTATCGCTCGCTTACAACCACACCATCTGATCGGCGGGCCGCTAGCATGGCGATCTCGACAGAAACCAACACGGCGATCAGCAGCCTGAATTGGGCGCAGCAAGTCAGCGTCGGCACCGTCGTCGGCGCCGCCGCGTCCGCTGCCACCGCTCGAACGAAAAAAACAAGATCCGAGCGATCCGATAGCTCCTGGATTCTTGGCGAACTGTTTCCCATCGCCGAAATTCAGAGCGGCATCGAAGAGGGTTTGAAGGCCAGCATTCGCGATGCCATCGGGACGCTGAACAGCTTGCTCACCGATGATAAGCTCAATGTCTCTTTGCAAAAACTGCTTGGGCATCCGGATGATCCGGAGACCATCGCGCGATCGTTACGCGATCTGACCGACGCCTTCGCGAATCTCTCTGCCTCGCCCGGCCAAACAGCCGAAGGGGTCGTGCAGGCGGCGACCACTTTCACCGACAAATTGAAAACGACGACAGATCAGATCCAGGCGTTGCGCGCCCGCGCCGATACCGATATCGGAGGCACCGTCGACAAAGCCAACGCGATTCTGCGACGCATTGCCGATCTCAACACCAAAATCTCTCTCGCCGCCGCGGTCGGTCAACCCATTCGGGACATCGGCGTCGAACGAGATGCCGCACTTGATACATTGTCCGGCACATTCGATTTTGCCTCCTTTAGTCGCGACGACGGCACCGTCTCGGTTTTCACCAAGGCCGGCATTCCGCTGGTCAACGGACCAGCGACCCAACTCGAACACCGAATCACGGAAAAGATCGATCCCTCGGCGACACTGGCCAATGGACGCCTGGCTGGGGTCACCGCCGATGGCCAGGACATCAGCGGGCATATTACCTCGGGCACGCTCCACGCCCTGTTGAGAACACGGGATTCGACCTTACCCAATGTGCAAAATCAGTTGGACACTTTGGCGCAAACCCTGCAATCCCAAGTCAATCAGGTCAGCAATCGCGCCTTGGCCTTTCGCAGCATTTCGTCTTCCTGCCGCAGCAGCCGACGGTTTGCCGATCCCAGCGGACAATATTTTTCATTGTCCGGAGGCGACGTCGTCATCACCCTGCTGGCGTCCGACGGAACCCCGAAAGCCAGTACCGGTTTGTCGTTGCTGATGAAGCAGTATCTGCAGGGGCACGGTCTGCCAAACAATCGCGCTTGGTCGGCGGGGCAAACGGCGGCGGCGTTGAATCAATGGCTGGGTCAACAGATTGGGAACCGCACGTCCCCATATACGATGGTCAATGAAAACGGGCAGATCGCCTTCCAATTGCCGCAGGACACTATCGGCGGCTTGACCTTTCAGGATCAGCGAAGCTTCGCCTTCCGATCCGTCGTGATTGCCAATGCGGACAAACCGCTTGGCCTGACCGGCCCGATCGGTTTTACCGACAGCGCTGGCAATGCCATCTCGACCCGACGAGCCAGTCCACCGCGCACCATCGTACCGGGCGACTCTTTGACAGCCATTGCCGCCAAGCTCAGCAGCTTGGACGGGCTGGAAACCAGCATCGTGCCGGCCGAAAAGGGGGTTTTCCTTCACGTCAGCAGCACGATCGGCAGCGATATGAGTGTCGACCCCGATGCCTCGGGTGCCAATGTCGTGGCCGGTCTTGGCCTGCACCCGGCAGCGGATCAACCGATCGAAGACGTGGTGATCAACTATCAACCGGACTCGCACGGAACCAACCTCACCAGCGCGCCCAGGCCGGATGCCCTGACGCCCCTCGGGTTGGACGGCCCATTGCTTTTGTACAACCAGGATGATGTCCTGATCGCCGAAATCGCCGTCGATCCCAGTTGGTCTTTGGCAACCTTGGCATCTCAAATCAATAGCGTCACCAAGAGCAAAGATGTCCGGGCAAGCGTGGTCACGGCTGGAAATCAGGTCGTCCTCAAGCTCGCACCGCCATTGGGACAACAGCTAAAAATCGCAGGCGCGCCGAATGCCTTTCACACGCGCCCCTCCACCACCTTCGTTGCCGCGGGTGGTTCGCTTGGCATCGCTCTGAATGGAACGACGGTCGGCAAACTGACCATCAAGCCCGGCGACGACCTTGTTGCGATCGCCGAAGCCATCAACGACCCGAACGCAGCTTTCGTCGCACGCGGCATTACCGCCTCTTTGCGAGAGGTCAATGGCACGCAATTCCTCGAAATCGCCAGCGCCTCGGGCCTGCCTCTCGCTTTCAGCGGATCCTCGCCGAACCAATCCACAGGCGCAATATCGCTGCATCTGAATGTGCGCGACAGTCTGGGCCTGAGCCCGCCGGCCACCCAGGTCATATCGGGTTTCGCCAATTTCCTGGGTCTCAACGACCTCTTCATCGCCGACCCCGCCGACGCCTTCGACAGCAAAGCGCCGACAGGCATCTTCACCAGTACGGCGACCCCGGGAACCGCGCAGACAATGGCCTTAAATCCGCAAATGCGGGAGTCCCCGTCATCATTGAGAGACGCCGCTCTCGCCGGTCCCATGACCGAGCTCCTCCGCAGCCCCGTCAATTTGGCCGCGGCCGGAGGATTGGCACGGGGCAATCTCAACCTGACCCATTACGCCGAAACGATCCTGGCGACAGCCGCCGCTCAAAGTCAGACGACGCGCGGACAGATGGTCTACCAGCAAACTCTGCTCGATGGCCTCAATTTGCAGCATTCGCGAATCGGCGGAATGGACATGAACGATACGATGACGACCCTGACGACCTATCAGCAGGCCTTCCACGATTCGTCCCGGATCGTGTCCACCATGGCCCAACTGTTCGGCAGCCTCGGCACTCCAGTGCACTAGCAACAATGACCGACCGGCAAATTTTGCATCGTCCACCGCCCCGTTCCGCCCCCGTTGATCCTTGGAATCACGAACAAAGACGCCGGCAAAAAGGAACCGGCCGCATGGCCTAAAACTTGCAGCCCCAAACTCTACTCGTGGACTCGCGTGAGGAAACAGGAATCATGACGGTCGAAGCCGTTGCAACACCATCGCCCCGATACAACGTCGACGCCGCGCCTTCCCGTCCGTCGTCGGGCGACGAGGGCAACGGGTTCACGTCTTACCTGCTGCAATCCGTCTCCGCTTTAGGGCAGAGACTGGGCCAATCCGGCAACGGTAGTGTCATGTCCCAGAATACATTGAGCGCCGCGATGAACACCCCGACCGATGGACGTTCGAACAGCGGAATGCCGCTGCAGAGTCCGAGCAGTGCAGAAAGTCGAACCTCTCAGTCGTCGTCCCGCGACACGACCCAGCAGGTCGCCGACCGCTCCTCATCCGAAACCTCACCGCCGCAAAATGCGACGGTCGCGAAGCCCAACTCTTCCACCGATGATCGCCGGACCACATCGCAAGAGACGGCAACCTCGTCGGCGAACGGCGCGACGTCATCTGCCAGTACACCACCGATGGCGTCGCCAGCATCAAAATCCTCGTCCAAAACCGGAAATGGCAAGAGCGACAGCGCGTCCGCGACCACGGCATCGGGAACAACATCAACCCCATCGAGCGACGCGAATGGCGACGCCACTTTAGAGGCCACGCAAGCGATCGTCGGCGCCATGATACCAACAACCGTCGCGTCTCAGCCGCTTCCGTCCACCACAGCCGGCAACACGCCCGGCATAACCCCGGCAGCGGGGGCTCTGCCGTCGAACGTGGACGCCAACGGGGCCAAGGCAACGGATAGGACGACGCCGGAAACCGCCGCCAACGCCGCGAATGCGGCGGCAAACCAGAACACTGCCGCGCCAGTGTTTAGCCCGACCCTCGCCGCAGGGGCAACGCTGAATGCTGCGGGGGCAACGCCGAATGCCGCCGCCCAGTCATCACCCGCGACGGCCGTCGCCGACGCGGCGGCGACGGAGTCCCCCCAAGCGGACTCGCTCACCTTGGCAACAAGTCCCCTCGCCATGGCGCAAGCGGCGACTCTCAGTCAGTCAACCGGCGCAACCCGCGTTACGGTAAAAAGCGACTCCACGTCAACCATTCCCTCTCAAAGCGCCAATCAACTGGCGCCGGGGGCCATCATCCAAGCCGCGACAGCCGATGTGACGAGCACGCAACCGGTATCGTCCTCGGCCCCGGCGCAGTCGACGACCGGTGATTCGTCGGCCACCTCCGCGCAATCGGCCAACGACGACATGGCGCAAGGCCAAACAGGATCCTTTGCGCCGTTCCTGACCGGCACATCCGCGACAACCGCGTCGAGCGCATCCTCAGGCACGGCTGACGATGGCCTTTCAACGCCGATGACGTTCTCCAGCGCGCTGGCGTCGGCCAATGATGCGAAGACCACGCCGTCAACCGATACGATCGTTGCCGGGCCCACCGCCTTGCAGGGACTTTCGCAAACCCAGGAAAGCGCCGGCACAAACGCCACGCAAACGGTTCGTCAAACCGTTCAGCCAAGTCCGGTCGATCAAATCAAAGTGCAGTTAAGCAAAAGCTTGAAAGACGGTGCCGATACCTTGAGCGTGCAGTTGCACCCTGAGGATCTGGGACGCGTCGACGTCAAGCTGGAGATGCAAAACGGGCAAGTCAAAGCGACGATCACCGCGGATCGGCCCGAAACATTGCAACTGTTAAAAAACGATGCCAGCACCCTACAACAGTCTTTGAACAACGCAGGCCTCGGCACCGACGCCAATTCGCTCAGCTTCCAACTGCGCGGAGAACAGCAGCAGCAGCAACCGCAGCAACAAGCCGGGCAAAACGGGACGAGTGCTTTCGCCGGCGGCAGCGACGAATCCCTCGAAGACGAGACGGCCAACGCCTTGGTGGCCGCGGCAGCCCTTCAACGAACAAACGGCGGCAACAACGGCATTGATATCAATGTTTAGGTAACAACGCCGGCCCTCAAAAACCGGCTCCAAAGACTGATCCCACCGTCCCTGGCAGCGCTGCTTGCAAGGCGCAGCCCGGCAACTTTTGCCTGGCTGTTAACTTGTGATTCATCTTCAAGGTATAGCGTCGGCTGGATGGAAAAAGCTGCGCAGGACCACGCGCCAGCGCTTTGGGGAAGCCAGCCGTGAACGCATTCCTTCAGTCTCTCAAGAATCTCGGAACGATGCGCCTGACCGCCATCGCGGGAGGCGGCGTTGTGGTCTTGGCCTTCGTCATCTACATGATGGCGCGCATGTCCTCGCCACCGATGGAGATGCTTTACGGCGGCCTCGACCTGCAAGACGCCAATATGATCGTCACCAAGCTGCAGGCCGAAAAGGTCGTCTATGAGCTGCGGCGCGAAGGCTCGGAAGTCTGGGTGCCCCGGGATCGCAAGCTCGACCTCAGAGTCAAATTGGCCGAGCAACAATTGCCGAGCGGCGGCTCGGTCTCGACCGGGTACGAGGTCTTCGACAAAGGCGACATGCTGGGTTCCACCAGCTTCATGCAAAACGTCAATCTGGTCCGTGCCATGGAAGGCGAACTGGCGCGAACCATCCGCACCATCGATCGCGTGAAATCGGCCCGCGTCCATCTGGTGATGCCCAAGCGGGAAATGTTCAGCCGGGATGTCCAGGATCCTTCGGCCTCGATCGTCTTGAAGATGGATGGCGGCGGCCGACTGTCGAAACCCCAGATTCAAGCCATCCAGCATCTGGTGGCCTCGGCCGTTCCGAAGCTGAAGCCGGGACGCATCTCCATCGTCGACGACAAGGGGACGCTCCTCGCTCGTGGCACGGATGACGACCATCAAGCGGCGGCGGAAAATGCCGCCGAAATGAAACTGAACACCGAACAACGGCTCCAGCGCACCATTGAGGATTTGCTGGAACGCTCTATCGGCCCGGACCGCGTTCGCGCCGAAGTGTCCGTCGAATTGGATCTCGACCGTATCGCCACCACGCAGGAGACCTACGACCCGGACAGCAAGGTCGTTCGCTCTCAGGTCACCGTCGAGGAAGGCGAGCAGACCCAGGATGCGGAAAGCAATTCGGTCAGTGTGCAGCAAAACCTCCCCGACGCTGGCGCCAACAACGCCGGCGCGAAAAGCCAAAGCAAGCAAAACCGCACGCAGGAAACGATCAATTACGAAATCTCCAAGACCGTCAAAAATCAGGTCAAGGAGTTGGGCGCCATCAAGCGTATCACCGCCGCCGTCCTGGTCGACGGCAGTTATGGGCCGGCGGCTGAAGGCCAAAAGAAACTGACCTTCCAACCGCGTACCGAAAAGCAAATGGATCAATTGGCGGCTTTGGTCCGCAATGCCATCGGCTATGACGCCAATCGCGGCGACCAGGTCGAAGTCACCAATATGCCCTTCGCCGGCCATGATGAACCGGAACCGGATGGTTCGGAAAACAAGCTGTTCGGCTTCGATCGCGACTTCGTCGAAAAAGTGGCGTCCAACCTCGGGCTCTCGGTGGTGGCCATTCTCTTCCTCTTGCTGGTCTTGCGTCCCCTGGTCAGCCGGGCCGTGGAATCGATGGCGGCTCAGGGCATGAGCGATCGCCGGATGCTGACCGAAGGCGCAGGGCCACCTTTGTTGGGGCCTGGCGCCATGCCGCCGGCTCCGGCCGCCGGCATGCTGCCCGACGAAATGGAGACCGTCGACGAACTGATCGATATCGACAAAGTCGAAGGCCGCGTGAAGGCATCTTCGATCCGAAAGATTGGCGAAATCGTCGAAAAGCATCCGGAAGAAGCGTTGGGCATCATACGGGGCTGGATGTATTCCGACACCTAATCCATAAACCCTCTTACCGTTAGGGCCGGGACCGAGTGCCATGGCACGCATGAAAGAAGATTATCGCAGCCTGACCGGACCGCAAAAGGCGGCCATTCTGATGCTGTCCTTAGGCGAAGAACAGTCATCGCGAATCTTTGCCATGATGGATGACGAGGAAATCAAGGAAATCTCGCAGACCATGGCCAATCTCGGCACGGTCAATGCGGGTGTGGTCGAACGCCTGTTCGTGGAATTCGCCGATCAAATTTCCTCGACGGGCTCGCTGGTCGGTTCGTTCGAAAGTACCGAGCGCCTGTTGCTCAAGACGCTGTCCAAGGACCGCGTCGAGATCATCATGGAAGAAATCCGCGGCCCCGCCGGTCGCACCATGTGGGACAAGCTGGGCAACGTCAACGAAACGGTTCTGGCCAATTATTTGAAGAACGAATATCCGCAGACCGTCGCCGTCGTCCTTGCCAAGATCAAAGCCGACCACGCCGCCCGCGTGCTGTCATTGCTCCCCGAAAACTTCGCCATGGAAGTGATCATGCGCATGCTGCGCATGGAGGCGGTGCAAAAGGAAGTCCTGGATGGCGTCGAAAAAACGCTGAGAACGGAGTTCATGTCGAATCTGGCTCGGACGGCGAGACGTGACGCCCACGAATTGATGGCCGATATCTTCAACAACTTGGATCGCAACGCGGAAAACCGCTTCATGAGCGCGTTGGAAGAGCGCAACCGCGAATCGGCCGAGCGCATCAAGGCGCTGATGTTCACCTTCGAAGATCTGGTCCGCATCGATATGGCCGGCATCCAGACCCTGCTCAGAAGCGTCGAAAAGGACAAACTGGGCATGGCACTGAAGGGAGCCTCGGATACTATCAAGGAATTGTTCTTCAAGAATATGTCGGAACGCGCCGGCAAGATGATGCGCGAAGACATGGATGCGATGGGGCCGGTACGGCTGCGCGACGTCGACCAGGCGCAAAGCGCCATCGTCGTGCTGGCCAAGGAGTTGGCCGCCAGCGGACAGATTGTCATTTCCGAAGGCCGCGAAGAAGACGAGTTGGTGTATTAATGGCGAAATTGCAAAAATATCTCTTCGATTTGGATTTCGACGCACCGCCGCCGCGACCGGTCATGGAGGTCATGGAGGGGGCCGAGTTCGATATCCCTGCTGACGAGATGGAAGAAGAGCTTCCCCCGCCACCGCCGACGTTCTCCGAAGAAGAACTGGCGTTTGCAAGGCAACAGGCGATGGAAGCCGGCCGCCAGGCTGGCATCCAAGAGGCTGTGGCATCCACGGAACGGCTGCTCGCCCTTTCCGCCGAAGCGATCGCGGCAAACCTGCAGAACATCGCCATCGCCCAGCAACAGGCGAATGACGATCGAATGCGCGACGCCGTCTCCGTCGCCCTGACGGTGGTTCGCAAGCTGCAACCCGAAATGTCGCGTGACCACGCTTTGGAAGAGATTGCTGGTGTCGTTCGGGAATGTCTGGCCCATATTGAAAAGGACGTGCGCGTCACTATTCGGGTCAACCCGGCCCATATCGACAGTATCCGCCATTTTGCCAATCAAGCGGCCGAAGCGACGGGATTTGAGGGCAAGCTGGTCTATACCGCCGATCCCCGAATTGTTACCGGTGATTGCCGGGTCGAATGGGGCGATGGGGGGGCCGAACGCGATCAGGCGCGCCTATGGACTGAAATCGATGCCGTCATCGCCCGCGCCATGGGTGAAATGCCGTATGGCCCGACGACCGAAGAAAGCGAAGGCCAGAGTGAGCCTATGGAGAGTGTTTGATGTCGGATCTTGAGTTGAACGAACTGAAATCGGACATGATGGATTCCGAACTCCCGGATGGACCTCGCTCGGCACGCGATTTGGAAGCCGTCTATGACATTCCGGTGCAGGTTTCGGCGGTTCTCGGCAAGGCAACGATGCAAGTCAACCAATTGCTGAAGCTGGGCCGCGGCGCCGTCGTCGAACTCGATCGCAAGGTCGGCGAAGCCATCGACATCTATGTCAACAACCGATTGGTCGCCCGCGGAGAGGTGGTGGTTGTGGAGGATCGACTTGGAGTGACCATGACGGAAATCATCAAGACCGATCGCAGTTGAGTCGGTGGAGTAGGAAAGCATGCAACTTCTGATTATCGGCAGCCTTGACGGGCAAGTGGGAGCAGCCAGCCAGATGGCCATGGCGCGAGGCGCCAAGGTGACCCATGTCGATACCGTCACCAGCGGACTCGAAGTGTTACGCACCGGCCCCGGCGCGGACTTGGTGATGATCGACGTCAAATTCGACGTCAAGGCCCTGGTCGACAGTCTGGTCAGCGAGCGCATCAATGTTCCGGTCATTGCCTGCGGTATCGGCACCGACGCCAGCGCGGCGGTTCGCGCCATTCGCGCCGGCGCCAAGGAATATATCCCGCTTCCTCCCGATGCCGACCTGATCGCCGCCGTCATTGCCGCCGTCACCGAAGAAACGCACACGATCGTCTATCGGGACCCCGTGATGGGACAATTGATTCGCATGTCCGAACAGGTGGCGCCTTCCGACGCGTCGATCCTGGTGACAGGCGAATCCGGCACCGGTAAGGAATTGATCGCCCGGCTGGTCCATAAGAAGAGCCGGCGCGCGCAGAAACGCTTCATCGCCATCAACTGCGCGGCGATCCCTGAAAATCTTCTCGAAAGCGAATTGTTCGGCCATGAAAAAGGCGCCTTCACCGGGGCTGTCGCCCGGCGCCTCGGCAAATTCGAGGAAGCCACCGGCGGCACCTTGCTGCTCGATGAAGTGAGTGAGATGGACATCAGGCTGCAGGCCAAGTTGCTCCGCGCCTTGCAGGAAAAAGAAATCGATCGAATCGGCGGTAATGTTCCGGTCAAGATCGATGTCCGCATCATCGCCACCTCAAACCGCAGCATGGAAGAGGAAGTGCGTCGCGGCACGTTCCGCGAAGATTTGTTCTTCCGTCTGAACGTGGTCAATCTCCGGATCCCGTCCCTACGCGAACGGCCGCTCGACATCGAAATGCTGGCCGTTCATTTCCAGAAAAAATACGCCGAGATGAACGGCATTCCGTCACGCCCGCTCACCGACGCGGCGAAACGCATGCTGCTGACCCACACCTGGCGTGGCAATGTGCGCGAATTGGAAAACACCATGCATCGCGCCGTCCTGCTTGCCAACGGCAGCGAAATCGGTCCGGAAGCCATCTTGCTGACGGGATCCCCGATCATTGCCGACCCGGCAGCGACCGTGGTCGCCACGGCGGCGGCGGCGGCGTCCGCCGCGACCGGAGCCACCAAACAACTGGTCGGACGGACCGTATCCGACGTGGAACGGGATCTGATCATCGACACGCTGCAGCATTGCCTGGGCAACCGGACACATGCCGCCAATATCCTGGGTATTTCCATCCGCACATTGCGCAATAAATTGCGCCAATATTCCGACGAAGGCATCCCTGTCCCGCCGCCCGGCGACGCAGAACATTCCGCCGTTTAGTTCGGGGAAGGAAATCTAGACCGTGGCCGATAACGCCGAAGCCGCCACTCCAGTCGTGGGCACCACTGACGCCACGGGCGCGGGCGCTGGGAGCCCGGCGTTGGCGGCCACGCTTGCCCATGTGGTCGCGGCGCTCAAGCGCGGCGATATCGCCTTCGCTTTCGGCATCGTCCTCTTGCTGGTGGCGTTGATCCTGCCGATGCCGCCTTGGCTGCTGGACATTTCGCTGGCCTTCTCGCTGACCTTCGCGGTGATGATCCTGATGACCGCGATCTTCATCGAAAAGCCGATGGAGTTCAGCTCCTTTCCAACCGTCTTGCTGATTGCCACCCTCCTCAGACTCTCGCTCAACCTGGCCTCGACCCGCCTGATTCTGGCGCATGGCCATGAGGGAACGGCCGGCGCCGGTCACGTCATTCAGGCGTTCGCCGGCTTCGTCATGAGCGGCAGCTTCATCATCGGGGTGATCGTCTTCGCCATTCTGGTGATCGTCAATTTCGTGGTCATCACCAAAGGTTCGACCCGTATCGCCGAAGTGGCGGCGCGGTTCAATTTGGACGCCATGCCCGGCAAGCAGATGGCCATCGACGCCGATCTTTCCTCGGGCTTGATCGACGAAACCACGGCCCGCAAGCGGCGCGCGGAGTTGGAAGGCGAAAGTGCCTTCTTCGGCGCGATGGACGGCGCATCGAAGTTCGTTCGCGGCGACGCCGTCGCCGGCCTGATGATCACCGTGATCAATGTCATCGGCGGCATGATCATCGGCATGGCCCAGCAGGGCTTAAGTTTTTCCCAAGCCGCCGATTTTTACACCAAGCTGACCGTCGGCGACGGCTTGGTCACCCAGATTCCGGCGTTGATCGTGTCGACCGCCGCCGGCATGCTGGTCACCAAGGCCGGCCTGCGGGAAGCCACCGACAAGGCCCTGTTCGGCCAATTGTCCGGTTATCCGAAGGCCCTCGGCATGAGTTCCTTCCTGCTCGTCTCCATTTCGCTGCTGCCCGACATGCCGCTGGCGCCGTTTCTCGGCCTCGCCATGGTCACCGGCGGCGCGGCTTATTTCCTCGACCGCCGGGAACGCGAGCGTCTCTCCGCGATCGAGGAAGAGGCGGCGAAGCCATCGAAGGCTCCTGTGGCCGATGACCCCATCTCGACGGCGCTCCGGATCGACAATGTGCGCCTCGAATTGGGCTACGGCTTGCTGTCGATGATCAACAATCCGCATGGCCAAAAGCTGACGGACCAGATCAAAGCCTTGCGGCGCGCCTTGGCCGGTGAAATGGGCTTCGTCATGCCCAGCGTCCGCATCCAGGACAATATGCAACTGCCGGCCAACAGCTATGTGGTCTTCATCAAAGAAGTCGAAGCCGGAACCGGCGAACTCCGCCCCAATATGCTGTTGGTGATGGACCCACGGGGCGAAGATATCACCCTGGCTGGGGAACAAACCCGCGAACCGACCTTCGGCCTGCCGGCCGTCTGGATCGATCCGGCCAATCGGGAAGAGGCCCTGTTCCGCGGTTATACCGTGGTCGATCCGTCAACCATCATCACCACCCATTTGACCGAGGTGATCAAGGACCATATGTCCGATCTGTTGTCCTACGCCGAGACGCAGAAATTGCTCGACGAATTGGACAAGGAAAATCAGAAGCTGGTCGCGGACATCGTGCCGTCGCAAATCAGCCTGGGAGGGATTCAGCGGGTTTTGCAGAATTTGCTGCAGGAGCGGGTCTCGGTTCGCGACTTGGCCTCGGTTCTCGAAGGCGTCAGCGAGGCCTGCAGCCACAGCCGCAATGTGATGATCATCACCGAGCATGTGCGCACGCGCTTGGCCCGTCAGATCAGCGATGCCAACACCAGTCCCCAGGGCTTTATCCCGCTGGTGACCTTGTCGCCGGAATGGGAACAAGCCTTTATCGAATCGCTGCAAGGCACCGGCGAAGAACGCCAACTGGTGATGGCGCCGTCGCGGCTTCAGGAGTTCATCACCAAGACCCGTCAGACCTTCGAACGTTTCGCCATGCAGGGAGAAACGCCGGTGATGCTGACCAGTCCGACCGTGCGCCCCTATGTTCGCTCGATCATCGAACGGTTCCGCCCCGTCACCGTGGTCATGTCGCAATCGGAGATTCATCCGAAAGCTAAAATCAAGACCATGGGGCAGATTTAAGCGATGGGAGCGCGGCTTAGGCGATGAGGCTCAAATCCTACACCGCCCCCAGCATGGCCGAGGCCATGCACATGGTCCGCGAGGAACTGGGAATCGATGCCATCATCGTCTCGACCCAACGGGCGGCCGGAGGCAAAGGCGTCCGCATCACGGCGGCCTTGGAGCCCACCGACGTCGAAGACGCCATCAGCGAAATGTTGGCCGAAGCCAACCACACGCCGGCCGCCGAGGTTGTCCGCGAGGCCTTGATCGAACATGGCCTACCGGCGCGTCTGGTCGACCGTCTGGTCAACGCCGTTCACACCAGCGGCATCGACGACCCTCAGGTGGCCTGCACGACGGCGCTGGAAGCCGGTTTCGCTTTCGCCCCACTGCCCGACCATGGCGCGCCCCGTCCTTTTATGCTGGTCGGCCCCCCCGGAAACGGCAAGTCGATGGTCGTGGCCAAATTGACCGCCCGCTCCGCGCTGAAAAACCGCCGCGTCGGCGTGATTACCGCCGACAACGTCCGCGCCGGTGCCACCGAACAACTGGCCGCGTTCACCCGGATTTTGCAAATCGATTTGATTCCGGCGCGCGGCCCCGAGTCATTGCGGCGCGCCGTCGAAAGCTGTGCCGGTCAATATGATATCATCTTCATCGACAGTCCCGGCCTCAACCCATTCAAGCTCACCGACATGGAGTATCTGACAGCCCTGGTGGAAGCAGCGAACGTCGAGCCGATCCTGGTTCTGGCGGCGGGCGGCGACCCCACCGAAGCGTCGGAAGTCGGCGAGGCCTTCGGCAGCATCGGCGCGACGCGACTCCTGGCGACGCGGCTTGACACCACCCGTCGCCTGGGATCAATCATGGCGGCAGCTGATGCCGCACCTTTGATGTTTTGCGATGTCAGCGCGACACCTCATGTTGCCAACGGAGTGACGGCCATCAACGCCGCAATCATGGCTCGCATGCTATTGCCCAGCACCACGCCCCATATCACCGCGAAATCCGCCCCCAAGACGACAGAGGCCTCTTTATGACCCTTACGCCCACCCCTACCCTTGCGTCCCGCCCGACTCAGCGGGCCAAAGGCCGCAATGTGCTCGCCGTGGCATCCGGCAAAGGCGGTGTCGGCAAAACCTGGTTTTCCATCACCCTGACCCACGCGTTGGCGCGCGCCAATCAAAGAGCCCTGTTGTTCGATGGCGATCTCGGCTTGGCCAATGTCGACATCCAGCTTGGCCTGATGCCCAAACACGATCTGGGCAGCGTGGTCACCGGACGCCTGACGCTCAATCAAGCCACCGTCAATTATCCGGAGGGCGGATTCGACGTCATCGCCGGCCGATCGGGATCGGGATCGCTGGCCAATATTCCGCTGTCCCGCCTGCAACTCCTGGGAGACGATCTCAATCTGCTGGCCTGCGCCTACGACAAGGTGATTCTCGATCTTGGCGCCGGCGTCGAGAAGACCGTCCGCGCCCTGTCCAACAACGCCCGAACCATCCTGGTGGTCACCACCGACGAGCCGACGTCGCTCACCGATGCCTATGCCTTCATCAAGGTGACCTTGCTGGAACGACCGGGAACCGACATCCGCGTCGTTGTTAATATGGCCAATTCGACCCGCGAAGGCGAACGGATCTACAATACCCTGCTCAAAGCCTGCGAAGGTTTCCTCAAGGCGTCACCCCCGCTCGCCGGTGTGATCCGGCGGGATCTCAAGGTGCGCGAAGCGATCCGCAATCAATGCCCCCTGCTCACGCGGTCGCCGAACAGCGAAGCGGCCGCCGATGTCGAGGCGATCGCCGATAAATTGCTCGGAGGCCGATGAGCGCGATCCCGCCGTCATTGCCGCCGTCCGGGCCTCCGCCATCCCCCGCTCCCGCGGCAGGCACGGTTATGGTCGTCGAAGACCCTCGCGCATTGCTGACCAGGATGGCTCCGGGAACGGTGCTCAATGCGACGACGACCGCGGCGAGCAATGGGGTGAAGACGGCCGTGACCCTGCAAAATGGCGACGGGTCGCTGCAACTCAAATTACCCCCCGCTCTCCCGCCCGGAACGACGCTGCAATTGCAAATTGGCGAGTCGGGCGAGAACAGTCAACTTCGTCTGCTTTCGATCAATAACCAACCGCTTCCGTCGACAAGCCCCGCCGCCGCCCTCTCCGCCAACACCGCCGGAGCGACAACGGGAAACGCCCCCATGGCGACGCCTGCCGCGCAAACGACAGCGCCCACGTCTCTCATCATCACCGACCAAGCCGCCCCGTCGGCAACCAGGGGCATCGTGGCGACATTGGTTTCATCCCAAATCGGCAACGCGCAGCCCGTCACCGCGCCCCCTTTTCCGAACGGCACCGTCTTTACCGTCCGCATCGCCCTCATCCAGGCTCCCGTCCAGGCCGACGACGCCCCGAGCTTCCAGACGCTCGCCCCGGAAAACCAGGCGTCCACTGGAACGGATCGTCCTTTGACCTCTTTCACCGATGTTCAACTGGCGCGACAGGCTTATGGGCAACCCTTGCCACAGAATGCGGCGCCTCCCCCGGCGGCGGCGCCGTTCTCCGGCATGCCTGATCCGGCTCTTCCATCGTCGCCACGCGGCGCCGGGGACCAAACACCCCTTCCCATCCCGGGTGAACCGTCCGTGCCGGCGGCGGCGATCCGCGCCCCCACAGCATCCGCTGCCTCGCCCGCCCCTCCTGCGGACGCGCCGATGCCGTCCGATGTGGGTGAACCGGCGACACCGACGCTGTCGATCAATCCCCAGCGCGACGCCACGAATACCGGCGCCGCACCGGCCGAATCGCCACAGGCGCCGGCCCAGCCCGTCGAATCGAGCCTCAGAGCGACATCGCTTCCCCCGCCCACAACGCCCGTCACGGCACAGGCCGCGGCGCTCCCATCAGAGGCCCCTGTCGCCACCAACCTGTCCCCCTCGCCAACGGCAGTGCCAGACGACGCTCCCACGTCGAGCGAAGCGTCCGCGGCACCCTCCGCGACACCGGCGTCCTCATTGTCCTTGCCGCAAAACCTGACTGGAATCATTGCGCCCAACAGGCACCAAGGCCTTCCCTTGCTGCAGACGTCCTTCGGGCTGTTGTCGTTGGATACCACCACCGACCTTCCTGCCGGCGCCATCGTGACCGTGGAGCCCCTCGACGACCCAACGCTTCCTGTGCCTGAGGACGAGCTTGCGAGTCCGGCCGCAAGCCCTCCTGGCGCCGTCGTCGAGGAGGCTATCGGCGTCTTGCGGCAAATCGGACCGCATATGATTTTGCCGAATCCCGTAGCCACCCCGGATCTGTCATATCATCTGGCTGCGGCTTTGATCGGCCTCAGCGGTGCGATCGATTCGGGAAACGCGCGTCCTTGGCTTGGCGACAAGTTGATCAAACTCCTGCGGAAAGATGGGCATCAGAGCTTGATCGATCGCACGGAAAGCGATCTCGCCGCACTGAAGACCACCGTCAGGATGCCGCTCGCCGGTGACTGGCAATGTTTGATTCTGCCGTTGCCGATCGAGCAGCGTATCGAGCAAATCCGCCTGATTGTCCGCCGCAACAAGAACAAGGACGACGAAACGGAAAACCGAGAAGATGACGGATCCCGGTTTCTTCTCGATGTGACCATGAGCCGACTGGGCGCTCTTCAAATCGACGGGCTGTTGCAACGCAAGTCGAAGCGGTTCGACATGATCTTGCGGTCGCACGCGACCTTGCCCGAGGATATCCGTCGCGACATCAAAATGATTTTTACCCGGTCGCTCGAAGGCATGGGCATGACCGGCAGCGCCAGTTTCCAGCGAACTTTAGCCTTTATCGAGCCACTGCCGAGCATGACGTCAGAAATATCCGGATGGGTGATTTAGGGCTACACATCGGCATGATATTTGCTTGAATTATTGTTGGACGCTGCCACGGCGACCCATGGATACAGCTGTGATCATGCGCGAAGACGCTTCCCACTCGCCTTTTGACCCGTTGGGCTACTACGCGACGCTCGGAATCGGCCCCTTGGCCGACAGCAGCGAAATCAAGGCTGCCTATCGCCTGAAAGCCAAACGCCTTCATCCAGACATCAATCCCCGCGACGATGCAGAACAAAATTTTATCGACCTAACAACGGCTTACAAGATTCTTCGGGACAGCAAAAGCCGGGCGCGCTATGACGCCACCGCCCAATCGCCGGGACTGGCGGGCTTGATCGACCCGCATGATCCGAATCCGCACCCGCTTCGCTGTTCGCGTTGCGGAAAGATCACCGCTCAACCACGCTACATCCTGTTTCACCGGGTCAAAACGTTCCTATTCGCCTGTCGTCGCAGCACCGTAAAGGGCATTTTTTGCCGGGACTGCGCAGATCGAACGGCCATTCGCGCCAGTACGGTCAGTTGGCTGCTGGGCTGGTGGGGCCCCTCCGGACCACTGCGCACGCTCAAGGCCCTGCTCAAGAATATGTGTGGCGGGGACATGCCCCGGTCAGACAATCTCTGGGTGCTTCTCCATCAAGCGCGCGCCTTTTTGGCCGAAGGCGACAACGACATCGCTCGCGCCCTGGCCGAACAAGCGCAAGCGTTCGCCAAGAACACCGAGGATCGCACGAGAATTGCCGAAATCATCCGCGCCGCCGGTAGATCGTCGGCACCGGGCGCACGCCGTTTGAAGAACCGTTGGCGGCCGTGGAATTACACCGCGGTCATGCAGGCGCTCCCCTTGCTCGGCCTGTCCGTCGCGGTTCTGGTCACCGTCGCGGCGATACTGTTTCGCAGCCAAACCGAAAGCGTCACGGCGATGATCACCATCCATCCGGCCCAAGCCGGTGAAACGCGCCACGTCGCTATCGATGTCCTCAAAGTGCGCCAGGGCCCCTCCACCGGCCATCCCGTGCTCGCGCTCCTCGACCGCTTCTCCACGGTACAAGTGATGGATTCGGTCGCCGATGGCGAGTGGGCACGGATCTTGACACCCACCGGCGTCACCGGCTATGTGCCCACACGTTACCTTTTTGGCGGCGCGGGAGAGGAATCGAAAAACCGTTGGTGCAGCGAGCAAAAGGGAGCACCGCTTCAAACCGGCGATGTCCTGATGCGTCGAACCGGTGGCGGACATCGACTTTCCGTGAAGAACGCCACGGAGCATGACGTGGTGGTCCGCCTGAAAACACAAAATGGACACACTTTGATCGCCTTCTTCCTGGCCAAAGGCACCGAAAGTACCATCGATGGAATTCCTGATGGCACCTTCCGCGCCGCTTTCGCCACCGGCCACAACTACAGCCGCGCCTGCGCCGTGTTTCTGGACGACATGCAAACGTTCATCGCGCCGACGGCCCAAATGTTTCAGACGAAACCCCAAAATGGGCGACATCAGGATGCAGCGCTGACCTTGCCGCCGCCCGGCGATGACCCCAGCCAGTCGCACAGCCTGCCGATGGAAAGCTTTCTGGATAATTAGAGCGGCTTGCGATCGGCCTGAACGCCCCATATCGCCCCCCGCTTTCGCGGCTCGATATGCACACATCTCTGTTGTAACGCAAAAGTTGTGGGGCCCCAGGCAAATTGGGCGGTCCACAAGGTATTTTGATCAGACGCACCAGATAAACACCGATGCCGCTTCGCGGCTCACAGATGAGGTCCCTGTGCACGCAGACAATCGAGATAATCTCGGATGACAAAAGACGAGACCAAGCAGGATTGATGCCTGCGGCGCTCTTTTTATCGGTATTCATCTGTGAGCCGTTAAGCGGCATCGGTGTTCCCTGAAAGTCGCCAAGCTCTCAAAGCCTTTGGTATTTTCCATCGCGGCATAAATGTGTGCAAGCGATAGCCCTCTCCCACAAGCCGGCGCTAGTGGATTATGGCGTATTTCTCTGCCGAAACTGCGTCTCGCCGATCTCATCAAAAGCGATCTGCTCCTTGCGCGCCTCTTCCTCTTTCTCCACACGAGCACGCTCCTTTTGGACCTCCTCATAGACCTTGAGTTGCCGATAAGCATCGGCCAGACGGTCACGAGCCTGCTCGATCTCCTCGCGCATTGCGTCCAAGGTCCGCGCCCATTGTTCACGGCGAAGTCGGTGGAACTTGGCAAACGCCGCGTAGGAAAAGCCCGATGTTGTCGGATTTTCGGTCGCCACGATCTGCTCGCGAATGAGTTGGAGATCCAATTCACGTCCGAACTGAATCAACTCCTCTTCACGAGCGAGCAGCACGCCCAATTCGCGACGATGCTCATCGACCGTCCAACTATGCAGCCGAAGCAGCGACTCGAGGTCTTTGGCCTTGCGCGACAAGGCGGCACCCCTTCTCTCAATTGTTCAGAATGTCACTCAGCATGGCGTAGCTGGTCGCCAGATCGGTTGCATCCTTCTTACCCTGCCCCAGAAAACCCTCGAGAGCCGGATAATAGTGGATCGCCTCATCGACCGCAGGATCGGTTCCTCGCCGATAAGCCCCCAGACGAATCAATTCGGCCATATCGTCATAAAGAGCGAGCAACCGACGGGCACGACCGACCAGGTCGTTCTCCTCACGCGTGTTACAGCCGGGCATGGTCCGCGAAACACTGCGCAACACATTAATCGCCGGATAGCGCCCGCGTTCGGCGATGGCGCGATCGAGCACCACATGGCCGTCGAGAATCCCGCGGACGGCATCGGCGATGGGCTCATTGTGATCGTCCCCGTCGACGAGCACGGTAAACAAGCCCGTAATGGAGCCTTGTCCCGGACCTCCGGGGCCGGCCCGCTCCAATAGGCGGGGCAATTCGGCAAACACCGTCGGCGTATAGCCTTTGCTGGCCGGAGGCTCACCGACCGACAGGCTGATTTCCCGTTGAGCCATGGCAAAACGCGTCACGCTGTCCATCAGACAGAGAACATCACGTTGCAAATCACGGAAATACTCGGCCATGGTCAGAGTCACATAGGCGGCTTGGCGACGCAGCAAAGCCGATTCGTCAGATGTGGCAACCACCACCACACTTCTGGCCATCCCCTCCTCGCCAAGGTCGTCTTCGATGAATTCGCGCGCTTCACGACCCCGTTCGCCAATCAGACCGATCACCGAGACATCCGCCGACGTATGCTTGGCCATCATCGACATCAAGGACGACTTGCCGATTCCCGAACCGGCGAAGATGCCTAAGCGCTGACCGCGGCAAACGGTGAGGAACGCGTTCAGCGCCCGCACGCCCAGGTCAAGTTTTCCTGCCACGCGCTGCCGGGAGTGGGCCGCTGGCGGCTTGTTCCGTACGGCATAGGGCTTATCGCCGACAGGCAAGGGCCCTTTCCCGTCGACCGGTTCACCCATGGCGTTGATCACCCGGCCGAGCCATTCCGGATGAGGAAAAAGCACCGGGCTGGCATCCGCCACTTCGACCCGGCACCCCAAGCCGACACCATCAAGCGAAGAAAAGGGCATCAACAGAGCCCGATTATTGCGAAATCCAACGGTTTCGCAAATGATCCAACGGTCACGGCCCATGATTTGGCAACGATCGCCGACCGACAAGCGATGACGAAGACCGCTGGCTTCCACCAACAGCCCCTGCACGCCCTCGACGCGACCAAAAACCCGCACCGCCGGGACATGATCGAGATCACTAATCAATGATTTGATAAGAAAGGCCACCGTCCGCCCCTATTGGTACGTCTATACCCTAGCGCATGACCCTTAAAGCTTGGTAAACTCTAAACCGTTGCAAGGCTTGCAGATGCTGTTTCCTTGCGCATGGCGAGCCTAGCCCCTTATGGTTGCCACGTCATCAATGGACACCGGAAACCGCGGGATGCGAGTATTAATCGTCGAAGACGACCCGATGACCTCCAAAAGCCTGGAGTTGGTGCTCCGTGCGGAAGGGATGGTCGTGGACGCCACCAGCATGGGTGAAGATGGGCTGGAGATCGGCAAGCTTTATGACTATGACATCATTCTGCTCGATCTCCTCCTTCCCGACATGGATGGATATGAGGTCTTACGCCGACTGCGGGCGTCTCGGATCGAAACCCCGGTGTTGATTCTCTCTGGATTATCGGAAGCGGAAAAAAAGGTGAAAGGCCTTGGATTCGGTGCCGACGACTATCTGACGAAACCCTTCGATCGAGCCGAATTGGTCGCGCGCATTCAGGCCATTGTTCGCCGCTCAAAGGGGCATTCGCAATCCATCATTCGCACCGGACGACTGGCGGTAAACCTCGACAAACGCAATGTCGCGGTCGATAACGACCCCCTCCATCTGACCGGCAAGGAATATGGCATCTTGGAACTTCTGTCGCTCCGCAAGGGACAGACGCTTACCAAGGAGCAATTTCTCAATCATCTTTATGGCGGCATCGATGAGCCGGAATTAAAGATCATCGACGTCTTCATTTGCAAATTGCGGAAGAAACTGGCCGGTGCAACGGGCGGCACCAACTACATCGAAACCGTCTGGGGACGCGGTTATGTGTTGCGTGATCCCGACGAGCCACAAGGGGGACGCGTTCTGCCTAGCGGACAAGTCTCCCATTTGATATGACGCCCTCTGTTGATTGTCATTCGGCCGATCTTTTTTCCTCATTCTGTTTCGTTTCTTCCCTTTGGAGTCCCGCATGAGTCTCGCCCTGTTTTTCGACACCGAAGTGGCCGAACATGCGAAGCTGGTCCAAATATTGGGCGAATCGGTCAAAGGCCCTTTTCTGCGCCTCTGCGAAATTTGCCAAAAATCTCTGCAAGACGGCGGCAAGATCCTGTTCTTCGGGAATGGCGGAAGCGCTGCCGACGCCCAGCACTTGGCCACGGAAATCGTCGTCCGCTACAAACTCAACCGCCGCGCCCTGGCGGCGATTGCCTTGACCACCGACACGTCGATCCTGACGGCCACCGCCAATGATTATTCTTTTGAGGATATTTTTTCTCGCCAAGTCGAAGCGCTGGCGCGTCCCGGCGACGTCGCCATCGGCATCAGCACCTCCGGAACGAGTCCGAATATCTTGAAGGCGCTCTCCGCCGCCAAGACGGCGGGCGCTGTTGCGGCCGGCTTCACGGGACGGGATGGTGGTGCCATGGTGGGCCTAGCCGATCCTGTGATCGTCGTGCCATCCTTCGTTACGGCCCGCATTCAAGAAATGCACATCCTGATCGGCCATATGCTGTGTGAGGCCATCGAAGCCAGCGTTGCCTGAACAGGACCACAAGAATCACGCGCTCTCGCCATTGGCGGCGCGCGCAAAATCCCCCAGATTTAGACAATATGATTGCGGCGATAGAATCATGCCGAGCATCTATCCCTGTGCGTTCAAGTCAAGACACTGGCTACGGGCCTGAATAGACCATCGGCCTCCCTGCTATTAGTGAAATTGCTTGCCGAAGACTCTTCACCGAACGGCGGATGTTCGTCTCTTTTGACGACCGATCAGGGACCGACCCGGCAAGAATTGCACGGCAACTCCGGCAAATCTCACCACCCGAGTCGGGGGTACCCGGCAATCAACGCCCCCATGCATGGAGACAAAATCCTTACATTTCAATATGTTAAATAACTGGCACGGGCTTTGCTTTTAAGAGCGACGATACACCACATTTCAAACCTTGCGACGAGCAAGTCAGTGTGGCAAAGGAGATCAATATGCCCGTGATTTCTACAAACAACGCGGCCAACGCCGCACTGAACTATCTGAATCTCAATTCGTCGCAAGAGACGACCAAGTTATCGGAGTTGGCCAGCGGCTCGCGCATCGTCCAAGCATCAAACGATGCGGCAGGATTGGCGATCGGAACGCAGCTCAATGCCAATATCACCGTCTTTCAGCAAGACTCGGTGAACATCTCGCAAGGCACGTCGATCCTGCAGAGCACCGACGGTGCGCTCGCGCAGATCAGCAACGTGCTGCAGCGCATGATGGCCTTGGCCACATCGGCGGCATCCGGCCAGGTGACCAACAGCCAGCGTTCGCAAGACATCAATACGGAATACACACAGCTGAGAAGCGAAATCAGCAGCATCGTCGGCAGCACCACCTATGCCGGCCAAGCGCTGCTGAGTGGCTCCTTCCTCAGCAATGTGAAGTTCCTCGTCGGCACCGCGTCGACGAATTACATCAGCATCTCGCTGGCGACCATATCGATTGGTGGTCTGCAGCTTGGCGCAGGACAATCCGGCTCGACGCTGACCACCGCCACTGCCGCGCTTTCCGCGATGACCGCCGTGAATTCGGCGATCAACGTCATCACCCAGGACCGCGCCCTGGTGGGTGCCTATGAATCGCAGTTCAGCTTCAGTGGCCAGGATATTTCGACCAACATCCAAAACATCTCGGCTGCCGCCTCGGTGATCATGGATGCCGATGTCGCTTCCGTAAAGGCCAGCCTTTCGGCCAATGACGTGAAGACTCAGGCGTCGGTCGCCGCGCTGACGCAGGCGGCGCAGTTGCCGCAGGAACTGCTGAAGCTGTTGCAGTCCTAATGGGACTGAATGAACAGAGGACCCGCCCAAAGCGGGACCGCCGGGGGGGCACCGCCTGCATGCGACACTGCGGGCGGCCCGGTCGTTATATGCCCGGTGTCTTGATGGGAAAAGGCGACGTCGCCGCCCCGCCGCGATTGAGACAATAGATCCCGCGTTGACCAGCCATCGGCTTGAAACGTTCGGAAATCCCCAAAACCGTCTCCGCACCGCCAAGATACAAGAAACCGTCATCCGGCATCAGTTTGGCGATATTCTCCAGAACACCTGATTTTGTCGGCTGATCAAAATAAATCAGAACATTCCGACAAAAAACGATATCGAATTGACCGAGAGCCCGGAGGTCTTTCAGGAGATTCCACTCCTTGAATTGCACCATCCCGCGTAAAGACGCATCGATCTGCCAGCTCTCGTCCTTTTTCTTGAAATATTTGACGAGCATCTGGATCGGCAGTCCGCGCTGCACTTCGAACTGCGAATAAAGGCCGGCCTTCGCCTTATCAAGCATCTCGACCGAAAGATCGGTCCCAACGATTTCGATGCGCCAACCGTTCAGCTTGTGAGCCTGCTCCTTGAGAATCATCGAGAGGGAATAGGCTTCCTGACCGCTGGAACAGGCCGCCGACCAAATCCGAATGGACTTCTGGGTGGCCCGCGCCGCCATCACTTGCGGCAACACCGTATCGCGGAATTGATCGAACGGCTTTGTATCACGAAAGAAAAAGGACTCATTGGTGGTCATCGCCTCGGTCACGTCACGGGCCAGCGCCTCGTCACGCCCACGCATCTTGGCGACAATCTCCTCGATCCCCTTCAAGTTGCGCGTCCGCGCCAAAGGCATCAACCGGCTTTCCAGCAGGTACGCCTTGTCCGGGGTAATAATCAACCCCGAGCGCTCCTTCAGGAGCTTGGCGAGAAAATCGAAATCTTCTGACCGCAACATCTCAACGCCTCGACGCAAGACGTAGGATGTATTGGGAGATCTCCGGCAAGGGCAGAACGGCGCTACAGATTCCGGCCGTCGCCACGGCGCCCGGCATCCCCCACACCACGCTGCTCGCCTCGTCCTGAGCGATCACTGTGCCGCCCGCACCGATGACCACTTGCCCCCCCTTCAATCCGTCCGACCCCATTCCGGTCAGAATGACTGTCAAGACGCGACGCCCCCAGGCGCTCGCGATACTCCGCAACATCGGATCCACCGAAGGGCGACAGAAATTTTCCGGTGGGTTCTTGTTGAGACGGATCACCTTGTCGGTCCCTTTCGCCTCGACCACCATATGGAAATCTCCTGGCGCAATATAAATGCGATTGCCTTGGATAACCTCGCCGTCTTTCCCTTCGGCCGCCGTCCACCCACTGATTCGGGTGATATGTTCGGCCAAGATCGTGGTAAAGGTCGGCGGCATATGCTGCGTAATAAGGATCGGCTGCCGCAATGACCCGGCCTTCAACGCGCCCAGCACGGAAAACAGAGCCTGCGGACCGCCGGTTGATGAACCGATCGCGATGACGTCCGGAGGCTCGATCGCTGCCTGGCGCAAAACCAAGGGGCCTGCGTGCGGATGAATCGGCACGGGCACGCGCACAGGCGGCGCCGACGTGACGGTACCGCTCACCGGCGAGGTTAAACCGGGAGAACCTCCCCCGGGACGCGACCTGCGCGCCGTCCGTCGCCGCGCGGCACCAAGAGCGCGAACCTTATTGATCAGTTCTTGCTTAAAATCCGGCCCCCCGCTGATTTCCCGAGACGATGTCGGCTTGGGAATATAGTCGGCGGCGCCAGCTTCCAACGCCCGCATCGACACGTCGGCGTTTTTCAACGTCAGCGTCGAGGCCATAATGATCTGCAGATCAGGATCGGCTTTCAGCAACTTCGGCAACGCGGTCAGACCATCCATCACCGGCATTTCGATGTCGAGAATGATCACTTCGATGTCATAGCGTTCGAGAGCGGACAGGGCCATTTGCCCGTTACCCACGGACGCCACAACGGCAAAACCGGTGTCACTCTCCAGCATTCGCGTAATCAGACCCCGCACCACGGCGGAATCATCAACCACCATGACGCGGATCGGATCCGCCGCGGTCGCGGTAACATTGGGACGATAAGCGCTTGGCTCCAGAACCATACTCATTCCACCGGTCAGAGCAAGCCGACTTGCGAAAACTTCGCTTGAAGAATTTCGCTGTCGAATGGCTTCATAATATATTCGTTGGCACCCGCCGTAATGGCCTCCTGAATATGCTCGATATCGTTCTCCGTGGTGCAGAACACCACGATCGGACGATCGCCATCAGGGAGTTTCCTCAATTCGTGAAGAAACTCGAGACCGTTCATATTGGGCATGTTCCAATCGAGAAGAACGGCATCGGGCATATGCGCGATGCAACGGTCAAGAGCGACTTTCCCGTCTTCGGCTTCTTCCGTCTGGAAGCCGAGCTCGTTCAAAATCTTTTTGGCAACCATGCGGATGACTTTTGAATCATCGACGATCAAGCAGGACTTCATGCCACCCTTCGCTTTCTTCGGGATGCGGACTTAATGCCGGCCTTTTTTCCGTGCCGGCCCGTTCGATTTAAACGGCTTCCGATTTAGTGAAATCGAGCAACCGAGGAACATCGAGCACCACGAGGAGCTTGTTCTCCAGCCGATAGATCCCCGTACTGAACTCTCGCCACAAAGGATCCAGTGTTGGCGGATTGCGCTCAAATTTGGCGGCAGGAAGGCTCAACACTTCGCCAACCGAATCGACGCGCAAAGAGTAAAGCTCGCCGCGCATATCGACCACGACACTCATCGCATCGCCCGTATCCTCCTTGCGGCTGGGGAGCCGCAAGCGAAGCCTGACATCAATGGCCGTCACAATACGGCCCCGCAGGTTGAGCGAACCGGCCACCTCCGGGGGGGCCAAGGGAATACGCGTAATCTTTTGCGGTCCAAGCACATCTTGCACCATCAACACCGGGATGCCGAACATCTGGCCCTCGATGAACATGGTGACGAATTCCTCATGATCCTCGGTTGAGATAATCTCATGAGAGCCTTGCTTGGTGGTCGCGGGAACGATCTGGTTCATGCTGCACCTTTTGCCGAAAGAGATTGCGCCAGAGTCTGGAGCAGCGCGTCACGATCGAACTTGGCGACATAGTCGGTGAAACCCACCTCCCGGCCACGTTCGAAGTCCTTTTCCGTCGCATGGGACGACAAGGCCACCATCGGTATCTTGACCCAGCGGCCCTCGGCCCGAACCGCCTGCGCGAAATCGAAACCGTTCATCCCGGGCATTTCGATGTCGCTGATGATGGCATCGAAGTTATCACCGGATTCACGCAAGGAAAGCGCCTTATCCGCACTATCCACCGAGATGACTTCGTAACCGGCCACAGAAAGCAACGGCGTCAGCAAATTACGGAAGAAGGGGCTGTCATCCACCAGCAAGATTCTCTTGCCCTCGGCCTCGCCTTGGAATTCCTGATCCGGTGAACCGAACCAATCACCCCACGCCTGTGTCAGATAGAAGCCGGCGTCGATGATATCGGTCGCCTTGCCCGACACCACGGCGGTGCCGATCAAGCCTGGCTGGTCGACCGACAACTCCACTCTGAGACGTTCCTCGACGATATCGACGATTTCATCGACGACCAGACCCATGCTGCGGTCACGATCGGCAAAAACCAGAACGGGCTGGCGTCCTTCGGTCTTCACGTCGAACGAACCGTCGATGGTGACCAAGGGCATGAGTTTGCCGCGATATTGCACCACGGGTTTGCCATGCGAATGCTCGATCTGACCAACTTCGATCTCTTCGAGGCGCGCCACCAAGGCCAGGGGAACGCCCTTGAGATCGTTTCCGCCGGCACGGAACACCAGCAAGGACTGCCGGTCTTCGGCATGCAGATCGCGCGCCGCCGACGCCTCGGCCGTGGCCTGGCTGCCGCCGACGATTTCGCCGGTGCTGCCGGCGATCCCGTTGGGATCAAGGATCATGATCACCGAACCATCACCAAGAATGGTGTTGCCTGAGAACATCGAAATATGGCGAAGAATCGGAGCAACCGGCTTGACGACGATTTCTTCCGTATCGAAAACCCGATCGACAATGATGCCGAACGTATAAGCGCCGACCTGCGTCACGACGATGAAGGTCTCGGTTCGCTCCTCGGCATCGCCGCCGAGACGCAGCAGCGTCCGCAGGCTCACCAAAGGCAACAGCCGATCGCGCAGACGCAACACCGGTGCATTGTTGATGACTTCAATGCCATGTTCGGAATTGGCCGTTGTCCGAACCAGTTCGAGCACGCTGATCTGTGGGATGGCGAACCGCTCTCCGGCACATTCGACGATCAAAGCCGAGACAATGGCCAGCGTCAGCGGAATCTTAATGATGAAGCTGGTGCCTTTACCTTGCTGCGTCTTCAACTCGATGGTGCCGCCAATCTTTTCAATATTGGTCCGCACCACATCCATGCCGACGCCGCGCCCGGAGACCGACGTCACCTTCTCGGCGGTCGAGAACCCGGCGCGGAAGATATATTGAGCCACCTGTTGGTCGCTCATCTGCTCCAGTTCGCTTTCGGTCGCCAGGCCACCGGCCAAGACCTTCTGGCGAATCCGGGCGATATTGAGACCGCGACCATCATCGGCGATTTCGATGATGATATGCCCACCCTCGTGATAGGCGTTCAGCACGATCTTGCCGATTTCCGGCTTGCCGATCAGGCGGCGTTCGCTGGTCGGCTCCAGACCGTGATCGGCCGAATTGCGCACCATGTGGGTCAACGGATCCTTGATCAGTTCAAGGACCTGACGATCCAGTTCAGTTTCGGCGCCGATCATTTGCAGATCGATCTTCTTGTTCATTTCGACCGAAAGATCGCGCACGATACGCGGCAATTTGGCCCAAGCGTTGCCGATCGGCTGCATGCGCGTCTTCATGACGCCTTCCTGCAGATCCGTGGTGATATGGGACAAACGCTGCAAAGGCGTGGCGAACTCGCTGTCGTCGTTGCCGCGCACCATTTGCAGCAACTGGTTCCGGGTCAGCACCAGTTCGGAAACCAGCGTCATCAGATTTTCAAGCAACTCGACATTGACGCGAATGGTCTGCGCCGCAACCGCCGATTCCTTCGGCACCTCAGTCGGCGTCTGCGTGGTCAAGGCAGGGACGGACGACTGCGCAACCGGCACAGCGGCAGCATGGGACGGTTCATGACTTGGTTCGGGGGCCGTCGCGGCAACCGTCGGCGGCGCTTCCGGTTCTGGAGCAGCCTCTGGTACGGGCTCCGGTATCGGCGCGGCAACGACGACGGGCTCGGGCTCGGGAACAGCCGGTGACGCCGCCTGAAATTTGCCCTCCGCAGCGGCATTGAGCTGTGCGATCAGGTCCTTATCGTTACCTTCAGGCTCAGCTTCCGTCGCCTCGATATGCGAAAGGATCATCTTAATGCGGTCAAGACAGGCGAGAATCAAGGTGACGGCTTCGGGCGTGACCGACAGTTCGCCATCACGAAACTTACCCAACACATTCTCGCCCGCATGCGCCACCGTCTCCAGACGGGGCAGACCGAGAAATCCGCAAGTCCCTTTGATCGTGTGGACGAGACGGAAAATGTTGGACAGAATTTTTGGTTCCGGATTTTGCTCGAGCTTGACCAGCTCAACATCAAGGGTCGATAGACTCTCCCCCGTCTCCGTCAAGAACTCACTCAAAAGATCGTCCATTAGAGCACCCTTTGCCGTCTTGCCGTGGCCCCCGCGTTTTCGGCGACTGAGGGAGCACACGCCCTAAGGAAATAATTAATAGCATGCGCCGTTACCTGGAGAAAGCCTGGCTTCACAAGCCCGGCATTCCTTTTTCTTAAACTTTTAGTTTTTGGTCGTCACAAATTGCACCTGACCATGACTGTCTTCATAACTAATCGACAGTCCCAGCCGTCCTGCCAACAATCTCGTATAATATCCTTGCGCGCCACGAGGCTTCAGTCCGGTCACAGTCGTGGCCTGTAGGGCCTTGATGGCCTCCACCTCCGTCGCACAAGCCCCTTGCGCCGTAACGAGCGGCAGCGATGCCCCCTTTGAAGGCGCCTCCACCGTCACCACGCCCCCGCGCGGCAGGCAATCGCGGGCGATCATTATGATGTTCAGTACCAATTTGGCCTCATCACCGCTCCAGTCCGATCGGCCGGCCCCCTTCCAGTCAAGGCGCAACGCACCAGGCCCATCCATTTGCGAACGTAAAAAATCGGCAATCAGTTGTCGCAATTGGTCGGTCGATACCGCTCCGCCCGCATTCCCCAAAGCCGCCCGCAGAAACTTCAGGCGGCTCACCGCCGCCACGGCACTTGCCGCCAACAAAGATAGCGCTTCCGCGGCAAAGCTCTGCCCATCGCCGTCGCCATCCTCGGACAGCAGCTCAACACCGGTTCCAACCGCCCCGATGGCTCCTGCTAGATCGTGACAGAGACGGGCACAGAGCAGTTCCCCCAGCATCGCAGCATCGTCACCGCTCATCCCCGCCCCCCAAAAAGCCGACCATCGCACCAAGTCCGGACGTCCCGCCTGGAAGAACGCGCTTTCCTCTCTTATTCTTCATTGTCACGGTAACGCCCCCTTTCCTCGCCCGCAGTCCTCACATGGGGACAGTGGATAATAAAAATGACACCGAAGCACCGTCTTGTCGCCAGGATATGCGGATCCCATTGCTGTAAGCTTTTCTTGCCCCACATTGAGGACCCACCATAATGATCTCTTAAAATAAAGGGCGAGAGCCGGACATTTGCCGGACATTTGCCGGACATTTGAGAGAATAACGCCGCCATGAAATGGGTCCGATTTCTGATCTTGACCACAATGCTTGCCGCGCAACCGGCGGCGGCCGAAGACAACGCCGCATGCGCGAGCCGATTTGCCGACGCGTCGGCGCAATTTCGCGACGCGTTATATCAATCGGCCCCACAGCATCCCGATGGCCTCGCCGCGACCGCGGCGTTGCAGGCGTTCCGCGCCGCTTGGAGTCAACTCGTCGATCAATGGGAGGACTGTCGCGGCGCCGTGCGCGAAGAAACGTCGCAACGTCTGCAGGACATCGCCGAGATCGCCTCGAAAGCCGCGAGGGAAGCTGCGCACGGACGACTCGATCAGGCCCATCAAACGATACAGCAAGTGCGCCCCATGTTGGCCGACATGCGACACGCCGGCTCTCGCGAGTTCTATGCCGATCACCTTGACGCCTTTGACGACAAATTGGCGGAAATGGCCGATGACGATCTCGATGAGAGTGAGATTTCCCCGGACCAATTCGTTCAGCTTTGCGAGCAGATCGGCGTTCTTGGCTATCTTGACGAAAGACTGGAGAAGCACGCTCCGAAACAATGGGCGGCGGACCCCGCCTTTCTGGACACCCTGGAAAATCTGGCCCGACAGATTCGGGGCTTGAAAGTGGCGATCCTCCGCGGCCAACGCGCCCCCATCCGCGCGGCGCTGTCGGATCTGCGGCGCAACTTCGATCGCCTTTATCTCCTTTACGGTTAGGATTCCGAGGGCTCGCCCTGATCGACAATCGCCAAAAGCCCTGTGACGCCCAGCTTGTCCGCCGGGTCCAGGGTCAGAAGATGGACCAAGGCCTGACGGCCTTCCGCGCGGCGTCCCAGGCGAATCAAGAGATACCCCCAAGCAAACAGAGAAAACAAAAACAAGCGCGGTTCCGCGTCCAAACTGGAAAAGTCGGCCTGATCCGGACGCGCTAGGCGCCAGTCCTCGGCCAAGCCAAGCCGGCGGGCAGCCTCGACCAAACAGGCTTCGGCATAGGGCACGGCCTCAACCAGACGATGGTGGTAGAGGTAGAATTTGTAGGCCCCGATCGACACGGCGAGATGTCCCGGAGCACAGTCCCAAGCTCGGCGCAGATGGCTCTCGGCAAGAGGTTGGTCGGAAAAACTCAAGGCCGCCTGATGCAAGGCGCGCTCGGCTTCGGCGGGAAGATCACCGCCATAGTAACGACGCGACAGCCACTCGTCGTCTCGCATGAACAAATCCTTCCCGCTCAAGCGCCATCCCGTCCCGCGCCTCTTGAGCATAAGCCCCGCTTGCCAAAGCTGACAGCTCCGATCAAGCTGGTTCCCGCAACATTTTTAAGGGAGCGTCATGAGCCTATTGGCCTCCTATTGGTCGCCAAACGAGTTGGTGGCCAATGGCATCATCTTGCTGCATCTGCTGGGCGCGCTTTGTATCGGCAGCGTGCTGGGATATGAGCGCTCCTTTCACGGCCGGGCGGCGGGCCTCAGAACCTATGCCGTGGTTTGTTCCGCGTCCGCTTTGCTGACCGTCATCTGCGCCTTTCCCAGCCTTTGGTTCGGCGGCTCTTGGGCGCCAACGGCGAGTTCCGATCCGACGCGCGTCATCCAAGGCATCGTCACCGGCATCGGCTTTGTCGGAGCCGGCGTCATCATGAAGGAAGGGTTCACCATCCGCGGCCTTTCCACAGCAGCCTCAATCTGGATGACCGCCGCCATCGGCATCACCATCGGGCTGGGATTCTTTGCCGCCGCCATGGCTGCCACTCTTTTGACTTTGGTCATCATGGCATCCTTCCGCCGCCTGGAAGCGATGCTTCCCCACCAGCAAATCCTGCACCTCGACCTGATCTATCCCCGACAAAAGGCCCAGTCGTCCGAGGATTTGTCGATTTTGCTCGGCACTTTTGGCTTTCAGGTCACCGATTTGGCCTGCCACCTCAACGAGGAAGGCACGCGCTTCGAATATATGCTGATCCTGCAAAGCAACGGTTCCGGACGTTTTGACGCCTTGGTCGATCGCCTGGCCAAAACCGACGACGTGATATCGTTTCACCTGACACCCTCACGCGATTAGGGTCACGCGTATTGACACCAAAAATCCATGGACGCCGCGAAGCGTCGTCGCCATATAACCGACACCCCATTGCTCGCCAGAAAGCGAAAACCAGCCAATGATCGATTCCTTCGGCCGCACCGTCACCTATTTGCGGTTATCCGTCACCGACCGGTGCAATCTTCGTTGCGTCTATTGCATGGCCGAAGACATGGAATTCCTGCCCAAGGCCGATGTCTTGAGTCTTGAGGAATTGGAACGATTGGCGGACGCCTTTCTGCGGCTCGGTGTGCGCAAACTCCGACTGACCGGCGGGGAACCTCTGGTTCGACGCGGCATCATGGATTTGATCGGGCGCCTGGGAGATCATGTCAGGACCGGCCGGCTCGACGAATTGACGCTGACCACCAATGGCACCCAACTGGCGGCGCATGCGCTCGAACTGGCCGCTGCCGGCGTGCGGCGGATCAATGTTTCTCTCGACAGCCTCGATGCGGACACGTTCCGTCGCCTCACGCGAACCGGCGACCTGTCTCAGGTTCTCGCCGGAATCAATGCCGCCAAAGCCGCTGGGCTGGCCGTCAAAATCAATGCGGTGGCGTTGAAAGGTGTGACGGACTGTGAGATCGACCACCTGATCGCCTGGTGCGGCGAACAAGGTCATGACCTTACCTTGATCGAAACCATGCCTTTGGGAGAGGTCGGCGAAGACCGCCTCGACCAATATTTGCCGCTCGATGCGGTGCGCCGGCATCTTGAAACGCGTTGGACGCTAGAGCCCCTGACGTTTTCCAGCGGTGGCCCGGCGCGTTATGTCCGCATCGAAGAAACCGGCCAAAAACTTGGATTTATCACGCCTCTCACAGAACATTTTTGTGAAAGCTGCAATCGGGTGCGGGTCACCTGCACAGGCACCCTATTCACCTGTTTGGGTCAGGAAGACGCCACCGACCTCCGCGCCCCGTTACGCGCCGGCGAATCCGACGCGGGCCTCGATGCGGCCATCCTCGGCGCGATTTCGCGTAAATCCAAAGGACACGACTTCGTCATCGACCACGACCATCACCGCCCAGCCCTTGCCCGCCATATGAGCACCACCGGTGGTTAGCCTGTATGTCTCACGCTTATGCTTGATGGCGCCCGAGTCCCTCGATGGGCAAACGGACGGTAAACACGGCCCCCTCTCCTTCGACGCCACCCACATCAAGGGTCCCACCGTGCTTGACGACAACCACGTCACGACAGATGGCCAACCCTTGGCCCGTCCCTTTGCCAACCGGCTTGGTGGTAAAAAAAGGGTCGAAGATGCGGGCCCGGATCGCCTTTGGCACGCCATCCCCGCTATCGGCCACCCTTATCTCGACGTGCTGACCATCCTGTCGTGTGGTGATGGAGATCCGTCCAGGAGATTTCTTTCCCGATGACTCGATTGCCTGCGCGGCATTCAGGACCAAGTTGAGGAAGACTTGATTGATTTCTCCGGCGTGGCAGATCACCTGCGGCAGAAAGGGATCGAAGTCGCGGACAACCTCGGCAGAGTGTTTCCAGGCGTTATGAGAAACCGTCAGGACATTCTCGATCGATCGATTGAGGTCGGTGGCTGTCCGTGACGAACTGCCAGGGTGAGAAAATTCTCTCATCGACAAGACGATACGCGCGATCTGCGCCACCCCGTCTCGCGATTCCGCCACCGCCAGCGGCATCTCGGCCAACAGAAGGGCGACCTCGTTCTCCATCTCGCCCACGTCCGGGCCGCCGCCGGTCGATATGCGCGGCGATTCGAGAGCGGCGCACAGCGTTTTGAGCCCATCCTCGATATAACGGAGATTGTCACTGATATACTGCGCGGGCGTATTGATTTCATGCGCGATGCCGGCCGCGAGTACTCCGATACTGATCAACCGGGCCGACTGCAATGCCTCGTTCTGCGCCTTTTTCAAGGCGCTGATGTCGCGGAAGGAAATGACAACGCAGCGCATCCGCTCGTCATCCGCCAACGGCACGCACGTGTAAGCGACCGCCACCGGAGGTCCCGCGGAAAGGACGACCTCCGCATCGTCGTTTCCCTGCGCCCTGTTGGTGTCGAGAACCTCCCGCCAAGGAGACGCTGCAAAAACAACCGTGGCGCCGGATAGCGAGAGCCGCATGAGGTCGTCGAGGGCCCGCCCTTCGACGGAGGCCCCGGCGTTGAACAACAGACAGGAGGACCGGTTGGCGAACACCACGAAACCATGACGATCCACCACCACCACACATTCGACAAGACTGTCCGTAATGGCGCGAAGCCGGATCTCCGACGCCTGCCGGATGGCCTCGATGCTGGCACGCTCTTCGATCCGCCTTTTCAGGTCTTCGGCCAATTCCCGGCTGTTTTGTTCCGCCCGCGCCAATTTCTTGTTGTTTTGGACCGCGGTAAAATACAAAAGACAGACGATGACCGCCGCCGCGATAAATGTGAATATTGCGAACAGGCTCGCACGATCTTGGGCGGCATCGGCAACCGCCGGCACCGGTCGCATCACCGTAACGACCAGATCCTCGCCCAAAATGTCAACGGATCGCATCAAAACCGGAGGCCCGCTCCCCGCAAAGCGCCGAACGTCGCGATATCTTGGATCCGGCCATTCGGAGAGGTCGATCTTGGCAAAATCGGACTGTCTGTAACGATTCTTGCGCTCGTCCGGAGTCAATGTGTTGATCGTCGCGTTCGGCAACACGCTCATCTCCAGACGCTTGTCCTGAGCGAGAACGATCACTCCAAAATTGTCGGAAACGAATGCGCTGGCCTGACTGACCCACGACTGCAGATAAGGGAGATCGATCTTGGTCGCGACCACGCCGACAACCCGCCCATCCACGGTGACCGGAGCGGAAAAAAACAAGCCGGGAATATTCGTATTTCGCCCCACTGCATATTGATGGCCAAGGTTTCCGGCCATAGCTTCTTGGAAATATTGCCGATCCGAATAGTCGGTTCCGACAAAACTTTCATTGCTGGAAGCATTGCTGGCGGCGACACATTCGCCAACGCTATTGATCGTCCAGATAACGCTGATGGCGTGAAGGTCGTCAACCGTATCGGCCAGCGAGCGATCCAACGCCTTCAGATCGGAATCAGCACTCCACAGCGCTTGCCGCTGAAGGCGCGGCAATGGCGAAGAAGCGCCTTTCGCGGCGAAGCGCGCAAGGACGCTTTGGACGGCCGTATTTCGGCCAAGGGCGGCGGGAACACCGTGGAACACCGCCAAGCTGCGTCGGATGCCCTGCGCCATGTCGTCGATCGTCTGCTGAATTTGCTGGTCGGCTTGGCGGAGGGCTCCAGCCGTACGCCACGCGACAATGTCAGTCGCCAGAAACCAGGCGCCGATCATCCAGGCCAAGAAGAAAAGGACGGCATATCGCAAATAGGACGTCGGAAAGAATCGCCCCGCAGCGAATCGCCGGCGGTCGACGCTCTCACCGTTTCCTGCAGCGCGCGCATGTGGCGCCTTCATGGGGGGCGGACCATCAGCCATCCGGGTTCCGATCCCTAAATTTGCCGTCAGGATACCACGCCCCGCCGGCTCACAACGAACCATAAGGTGGCGTCTTGGGCTCTCTGGGCTATACTCCTCGGCTCATCAGCGGGACCGCATTTATGAAATTCAACCGTGTCGCCTTCGTCGCCGCCGACAATGATGCTGCACAACGCGCATTGGAACATCTCTGCAGACGATATGGCGCTCTTGCGCCCGACCACGCCGACGTCATCGTCGCCCTGGGTGGCGACGGTTTCATGTTGGAAACGCTGCATCGCTATATCGACCGCCATGTGCCGATCTATGGCATGAATCGCGGCACCGTCGGTTTTTTGCTCAACGTCTATAGCGACGAGCATTTGGTGGATCGTCTCGAACGCGCGGAAACCGTTCGCTTGCATCCCCTCATCATGCGCGCGCTCACCGTCGACGGACAAACGCACGAAGCCTTGGCGATCAATGAAGTCTCTCTGCTCCGCGAGACCCGTCAAGCCGCGAAGATCCGGACTCGCATCGACGGCAAGGTGCGACTTGAGGAACTGATTTGCGATGGCGTTCTGGTTGCCACACCGGCCGGCAGCACCGCCTACAATCTCTCGGCGCATGGACCGATCATTCCGATGGGTGCCGGCGTCCTCGCCCTGACGTCCATCTCGGCCTTTCGCCCCAGACGGTGGCGCGGCGCCTTGCTCTCGCACAAGGCCAAAGTCATGTTCGAAGTCCTCGAACATGACAAGCGCCCGGTTTCGGCGGTGGCGGACTACACCGAAATTCGTGATGTGGTTCAGGTCGAAGTCTACGAAGATCGCAACATCGGTCTCGATCTCCTGTTCGATCCCGAGCACAATCTCGAAGAGCGCATCTTGGCCGAACAGTTCATGCCTTAACCGCCAGTTACCAGATAAATCCACCGATCGCCGCCGTTGGGCGTAAATTGCCATGCGCCGCAATGGCCGCTTCGATTTTGGCGCTGCTCGGCGTCTCACCGTAGACCGTCTCAAGTTCGGCGGCATGAATGCCGCCGCTGCAAAACAGACTGTCCAGTCCCGCCGCCCTGGCGCCCGCCACGTCGGTCAGAAAGGCGTCGCCAACCGCCAACACCTTGGCGCGATCGGCTATTTCCATACGATCCAGGCAGACGTCGTAAATCGCCGGGTCCGGTTTCCCGCGATATCGAACATCACCGCCAATCTCTTCGTAATAGGCCGCCAAGGCACCGGCGCAGACAAGCGGACGGCCTTCGACAATCACCACCAGATCGGGATTGGCGCAAACCATTGGTAGCGCGCGCGCAGCAGCGCTTTCAAGCAACGGCCTGGCCTCCTCGATCCGATCGTCGAAATGTTCGGGGCCCGTGACCAGCAGAAACTCGGCCTGCTCCACGGTCTCGACCAGATCGAGATCAAGGTTGTCAAAGAGGTCTTTGTCTCGCGCGGTTCCCACATGCAAGCAACGCCGACCCAGAGCGAAAAACCACGGATCCTGGCGAGTCGACATTTCAAGAAAGACCGCTTCGCCCGATGTGATGACGTCGCCATACAGATCGCGACCAATCTTCATGGCGCTCATCAGTTTGATCAACGACGAGGCGCGTCTGGGGGCATTGGACAGCATGACGATCCGCTTGCCGCGACACGTCAATTCCGCCAAACACGCCTTGGCTCCCGGATAAGGCGTGACACCGTCATGAATCACGCCCCACAAATCGAGAATAAACCCGTCGTAGCGATCCGCCACGTCACGCAGACCGGCAAGAATCGGCACGCTCATCCCACTCTCGCATGATCGGCGCCGACAGCATCGGACAGTTTCGCAAACCCATCGCGACGCAAGAGGCGAGCCAGATCCTGCTTGATCCGAGTGACCTGCGCGGTGCCGTGATAAATCAAGGCGGTATAGAGCTGGACGAGGGATGCGCCCGCGCGGATTTTGGCATAGGCGTGCGCGCCGGTAGTGATCCCTCCGACGCCGATGAGCGGCAGGCGCCCTTCGGTCAGCCGATACATCTGCCTGAGAACCCGTGTCGAAGGATCGAACAAGGGAGGTCCGGACAAGCCCCCCGTTTCCGATTTGTTGTCCGAAATCAACCCTTCCGGGCGGGCGACGGTGGTATTGGTGACGACCAATCCATCCAACCCCGTCGAAAGCGCCACATCGGCGATATCGTGTTGATCTTGTTCGGCGAGATCGGGGGCAATTTTCAGCAGAAGCGGCGGAGGCGCAGGCAACGCGAGCAGCGAGCGGCGAACACGACCGACCAAATCCTCCAGCGCGTCTCGGCTTTGTAGAGCGCGCAAACCCGGCGTGTTGGGCGATGAAACATTGATCACCAGATAGTCGGCCAGTCCCCCCAGAGCCCGCACACCGATTTCATAGTCGGCTGCGGCATCTTCCGTCGTCTTGTTCTTACCGAGATTGACCCCGACCATGCCTTCGCAACGGCGGCGCGCCAAATGGCCGGCCACACGCTCCACGCCGTCATTGTTGAACCCCATGCGGTTGATCACCGCCTTGTCTTCCACCAGACGGAACAAGCGCGGCTTGGGATTTCCCGGTTGCGGTCGCGGAGTCACCGTTCCAATTTCGACGAAACCGAAGCCTTGTCCCAGCAAGGCGTCGGGAACCTCGGCATTTTTGTCATAGCCGGCCGCCAAACCGACGGGATTGGGAAAGTCCCGTCCCCACACCGTGATCTTCAGGGCCGGATCATCGTCGCGCGGCTGCCGTGGCACCAGCCCCGTTTTCAGAATGGCGATCGAAAGATTGTGCGCCTGTTCGGCGGAGAGGAGGCGGATCAGAGGTCCGCCGATGCGATAATAGTCGAACAAGGGATCAATCTTCGAGCTGAGGAAAACGATGGTCACCGTGGGCATCGAGGAGCAAATCATGCACCTCCATCACGGCATTCAGAGGAAGCGTCCCGTAAAGATGCGGAAACAACTGGCCCCCGCGGGCTTCTTCCCAACGCAACGCATCCCCCAACCGCTTGGCATCGACCACCAGCAGCACCAAATCGCTTTGACCGGCACGATGTCGGCGCGCCGATTCTTCGACCTGCGCGCCCGTGGAAAAATGGATGAAGCCGTCCGCCTGATCCTGCGACGACCCCGGATAGACGCCCCCGGCGACCGCCGCCTGCCATTCGGTCAGCCGGCACATATGGTAGATACTGTTGCTCATAAGCCGGACCCTACCTGAAACAGCCGGGTCTCGACAAGCATAGACCCCGCCGGCCAGCCGGCATTACTCGGCGGCGTCCTCTCGGGGCGGCGTCGCCTCCTCGTCCTCGTCTTCGTCCTCGGGCAAGGAAAGAACACCCGAGGTATAGTCGTAATCGAAGATTTCGGCATAGCGGCCCCAGGAAATCACCTGTTCCAGCACACGCTCGGCTTCGTCATCGCTTAAGAAATCTTCCAATTCCTGGATGAACCGCCCCTCGGGCGCCCGGTGATCTCGCCGCTCGTCGAGAACGTGGCGAATATGGCTGGCCAAGGAGATATGCGACATAAGCTGTTCGGCGAAGAGCGCCTTGCGATCCGCCGTCTCGGCTTCGGCGAACCGCCGGCCCAAGGGCAGAAGGATGGCGTCGCCCTCGTCAACCCGAATGAATCCCAGCAACGCGCCAGCTTCCAGCAAATGAAACAAGGAATCGTCGGGCAGCTGCAATTCATCGGCCAGCGCCGGCAGATCGGCCTTGCCGGCAAATTGCGGCTCGATCAAAGTCTCGATCATGCCTTCGATCTTATGCGGCGTCGCCGATGGCAAGCGATAGCCGAGGCTCAAGGGTTCGGCGCCAACCGGACGGAGCGGGCGCTGGGTCATGATGGCGTACACGTGATCGACGATGGCTTTGAAAGCAGGAGAATCCTTATCGCGCGGATGCGCGAGGGGCACCGGCACCTCGGCCTTTACGCGTCCCGGATCGGACGAGAAGATGAGGACCCGGTCGGACATGGCCACGGCCTCTTCGATATTGTGCGAAACGAAGAGAATACCCTTGGTGGGAATTCTCCGCTCCAGCCACAATTCCAGCAAATCGGCGCTTAAGGTTTCCGCCGTCAGCACGTCGAGAGCCGAAAACGGCTCGTCCATCAGCAGCACGTCGGGACGCATCACCAGGGCACGGGCAAAACCGACACGCTGGCGCATGCCACCGGACAATTCGCGCGGATAGGCCGATTCAAAGCCGCCGAGGCCGATCATATCGATGGCCTCGTTCGCCCGGGTCTCGCGCTCGTCGGCCGGCACCGCCAGCGCTTCGAGCCCCAATTCGACATTCTGCTGGACCGTCAGCCAGGGGAACAGGGCGAAGGATTGAAACACCATGGAAATGCCGTGCACCGGCCCATTGATGCTCTTCCCTCGGTAGTGAACCTTGCCGCCATTGGCCTCGATCAACCCGGCGATAATGCGCAGCAAGGTCGACTTGCCCGACCCCGACTTGCCGAGCAGCGAGACGATTTCGCCCTGCTTCAACTGAAAATTCACATCCTCCAACACGACGCGGTCGGAATGATCGGGCGCCCGGAAGCATTTGCGGACCTCGGCGAGATCGATCAGCAATTCAGTGGTATCGGTCATGACAAGGCCTTTCTCAATCGATGCGCAGGCGTTCTTCGGCCAACCGGTACATGCGGCGCCAAATCTGACGGTTAAACAACATCACAAAACAGCACATCACCGCCACGCCCAAGGCGATGCGCGGAAAGTCGCCCTTCTGGGTGTTGTCGGCGATATAGGCGCCGATGCCGGTGGCCATCAGGGTCGTATCGCCCCAACTGACATATTCCGCAACGATGCTGGCGTTCCACGACCCGCCGGACGCGGTGATGGCCCCGGTCACGAAGGACGGGAAAATGCCAGGAAGGATGAGGCGCTTCCACCTCAGCCAGCCTTTCAGTCCGAAATTGTCGGCCGCCGCGCGGAAATCGCCCGGCATCGACATGGCCCCCGAAATGACATTGAATAGAATGTACCACTGGGTGCCAAGAATCATCAGCGGACTGGTCCAGATTTCGACGCTGGCATTGAAATGCAGGATCAGAATCACCGCCACCGGAAACATCAGATTGGCTGGAAACGCCGCCATGAATTGGGCGATCGGCTGCACCGTCTGCGCCAGGCGAGGCCGAAAGCCGATCCATACGCCAATCGGCACCCAGACCAACGCGGCGACGGCGATCAGCACGATCACCCGAACCGCCGTGATCAGGCCGAGGAGGAAAACATGCAGGACTTCATCCAAGCCGACTTCCGCCTGGACATATTCACCGACCCGATAGACCGCGTAAGCCGCGATCCCCAACAGGAACACGTTCCAAACCCGATCGAACCAGGGAAGACGCAACGCCACTCTGCTCGCTTTGCCGAGGCCATCGGCGCGTTTGCGAAACACCGGCAAGGACCATTCCCACAGCATCACCGGCACCGCGCTGAAGACCCGGAGGAACCGGGTCCTTTGCAGCATATCGAGCAACCGCGAGGTGGGAATTTCCTCGCCCGGTGAGCTTTCGAATTTGAATTTATCGGCCCAGGCGACCAAGGGCCGAAAGAACAACTGATCATAAATGATAATGCCGATCAGCATGGCCAGAATCGCCCAGCCGATCGCCCCGAGATTCTTCTCGGCGATCGCCATGGCGATGTAGGAACCGATCCCCGGCAGCGTAATGGTTTGACTGTTGACGGTAATCGCTTCGGAGGCGACGACGAAAAACCAGCCGCCGGACACCGACATCATCATGTTCCAGATCAGGCCCGGCGCGGCGAAGGGCAGCTCCAACTGCCAAAAGCGCTGCCAAACCGAGAGATGGAACATGTCGGCGGCCTCGTTCAAGTCATGCGGAACGGTCCGGAGCGACGCATAGAAACTGAAGGTCATGTTCCAGGCTTGCGAGGTGAAGATGGCAAAAATCGAGGCGCATTCGACACCCAGCAGATTGCCGGGAAAAAGGGCGATAAAGCCGGTGACCGTGATCGACAGAAAACCGAGGATCGGAATGGACTGAAGAACGTCGAGGACGGGAATCAGGATCTTTTCGGCATATTTGCTCTTCGCCGCCAACGTCGCGTAGACCAGCGTGAACACCATCGAAACGGCCAGACCGATCGCCATCCGCAAAAAAGATCGCAACAGATAATAGGGCAGTTCGCCGGGATCGAGAGTGATCGGCAGAGGGTCGCCGATATTGTAGGGCGTCGCCATCTGCGCCCCGCCGAAGGCGAGGACCCACAGAATGGCCAACACCAGCGGCAATACCGCCAAATCCCACACATTGGGTCGCAAATTGGGCGCAAAACTGACGGTGGCCGGAATAATCGTCCTCGGCAATGTCCCCTCCCGCCAAGAGTCAACTCGATACGCCGGTCACGGCGCAAATCGCGTCCTCAATACGCTGTAACCGTCCGTTTAGCAATCGACGGAGAAATGGAGTTTTTATGACATTCGTTGATCGATTGATCGACGACGCCTGCCCAACACCTCACGAGAGCCCCAGTTCCCTTTCCAGGACTATCACCGTTTGGTAGATAAGCAGTTGCAAGACACCTCAATCCTTTCTCGTAACGCTGATAGGAATCTTTCTTTTTCAGTGTGTTATACACTATCCAGATCGCGCTCCGCCTCAACCAAAAGATAGGATACCTTGTGCGGAATGGTATTTTTGCTATCGCTCGCACAGACCCTTTGTGAGATATTGTTCCCATGTTGACGCATACTGACATATGGGCCGCCATCGACCGGTTGGCGCAGGAAAATCGTTTGACAGCCTCGGGGTTGGCAAGACGGGCCGGCTTGGACCCAACGACCTTCAACCGCAGCAAACGCACCACCAAGGACGGCAAGGCCCGCTGGCCGAGCACGGAAAGCATTGCCAAAATCCTGGAGGCTACAGACTCCAGTTTTGTCCATTTCGTCAGTCTCGTGCGACCGGATCGGACCCCATCCTCGCAACAGACGATTCCGTTGACCAATTTGCGCGCAATCGACCCCGATCGCCGGTTCAATGCCGCAGGCTTCCCGTCCGGTAACGATTGGGATGAGATCGCCCTGCCGCACGTCGCCGACCCGCATGCATTCGCCGTGGAAGTCATCGACGATCGATTGGAACCGATCTACAAAATTGGCGACACGCTGATCGTGTCTCCATCCATCGAACCGCGTCGTGGCGATCGGGTCCTGGTGCGAACCGACCGGGGCGAACTTTACGTCCGCCGCCTGCTCCGCCGCACCGCGAAACGCATCGAGTTGCAGGCTTTATCGGCGACGGACGGCGACGTCAGCCTGGCGACCGACGCCGTCGCTTCGCTTGCGCGCATCGTTTGGGCCAGCCAATAGGGCCGCTTATATGAAATTGGAAATGCCCAGCGGTTCTCAATGGAGAAAATGGAATTCCTCTTCCCTTGTGGGAACGGTTAAGCGAGAGAAAAATTCGCCACGAAGGCGCGAAAGACGGGACCCGCTGGATCCTGCCGACACGGCGTGCATTTCTCAAAATAACGCACACTGTCACTGTCTGGTGCTAAAGTGCCCAAGTCCTTAAACGGTCCGCAAAGCACTGGAGCCCCCGCCGTGCAGTCGTCCACCACCTCCCGTCTCGCCTTCCCTCTGATCTGCTTTGGCCTTCTTTTCAGCTCGACGGCGGCAAAGGCCGACGAAAACCTTGACCGGCAATTGGAACAACCCGGCGCTGGCGATCACCCCTCCACTTGGGACGTCACGCTGGGTATCGGCGCCGGTTATGCTCCGCGCTTCGAGGGGGCGGAACGCTACCACGTCACGCCGATTCCGTTCGGCTCGGTCTCTTATCGGGGTTGGGCGTCCCTGGGGCCGCAGGGGTTGGGGGCCGACGTCGTGCGAGCCGGCAAATTTAAAATGGGCGTGTTGGCCGGGTACGCCGGAGGACGGGACGAGAACGACGACCCGCATCTGCACGGCCTGGGCAATATTTCAGGCTCGCTGCAATTGGGCGGATATGCCGCCTATCAGTGGGACGCCTTCGAGGTCCGGGCTCAGGTCCGTCAAGCCGTCATTCATACGGGCAACGGCCTGACGGGTTCTCTGGGCGCTACTTACGCGTTCCGCCCGGCCCCCCGCTGGATGCTCAAACTGGGCCCGCAGCTATCGTTCGCCGACAGCGATCACATGAGAAAGTTCTTCGGCGTCACCGCCGGCCAGTCCGCCTCTTCGGGATTGCGCGTCTATACGGCCGATGGCGGGTTGCAAGACGTCGCTCTCGGCCTCAATGCCACCTACCGATTGAGCGATCATTGGCTGGTGTTCGGCATCGCCAAGGTCTCCGAGATCATCGGCAACGCCGCCGACAGCCCGATCGTGCAAAGCAAGGAGCAGGCCTTCGGCGGCATGGGCATCGCCTATCATTTCTGATCGGCTTTGCCCAAAAACGCCCGCGTCCGCGTCACCGCCTCGGCCAAACCGACGCGCTCGGGAACCACGCCCGGAGGAAAGGCGCCGGCCAGCCGTGACGGCATCATCGGATCGAGGAGCACGAACAACCCGGCATCGCCGGAACGCCGGATCAAACGGCCGAAGGCCTGTTTCAACCGAAGCCGGGTGATCATGTCGTCATAGGCTTTTCCGCCGAAAGCGGCGCGGCGCGCCTTGTGGACGATATCGGGACGCGGCCAGGGCACGCGATCGAAGACGATCAAGCGCAGCGACCGCCCGGGAACATCGACGCCGTCGCGGACCGCATCGGTGCCCAGCAGGCAGGCATCCTCCTCGGCCCGAAAGATGTCGACGATGGTGCTGGTGTCCATGCCTTCGACATGCTGGGCCAACAGATCGATTCCCGCAGCGTCCAGCGGGCCGCGAATCCGCTTCCACACCTCTTTCAAACGGCTGACCGCGGTAAACAGGCCAAGTCCGCCGCCGCCGGCGGCCTTGAACAGCTCGCGATAAGCCGCCGCCACCTGATCCATATCATCCTTGCGGACATCGGTGATCACCAGGACCCGCGTGCAATCGGCATAATCGAACGGCGAGGGCACCGCGGCCCGCACCGGCGGAAGCGGCAGATGGGCCGCCCCGGTGCGCCGCTCGGCGGCCAGCCAATCGGCTTCGGGATCGTTCGTCCCGTCGCGCAAGGTGGCCGAGGTGATCAAGAGGCCATGCGAGGGCTCGGCGACATATTTGGCGAACGGAATGGTCGGATCGACCCAGTGGCGATGGAATCCGACGTCGATGTCCCTGCCATCGATCCGATCGACGGCAAACCAGTCGATGAATTCGGCGCGAGGCTCCGACACCAGGGTTCCCAGCATGTCGCGCCAAGCGGTCACGGGAGACAAGGCCCGGCGATCGATGCTGCGCATGATCGCTTCGATTCGGCTGCGCGTGGCGCTGTCCAGCTCCGCCGCCTCATCGTCGAGGACCGCTGCCAACGCCTTGGCCAGAATGCGCAACGGCTTGGCCAAACCGTCGAGAGCCGCCGATAGGGTCTCCGCCGCCTCGTTTAACCCGTCGACCGCCGGCCGGGGCTCGCATTCCAGGCTGTAGGGCGTCGTTTGTCCGGCGGCGCGGGCATAAACCTGCTGGCGGAGCAAGGCCAGAAAGCGTTCCGCCGCCCCTTGCGTTTGTCCTTCGGAAAGTCGTTGATGCCAACCGGTCGCCGGCAACTGACGGGCGGCATGCAAGGCGTCGTCGAGAGCCTTGCATGCCGTCGGCTGCCCCCCCAGCAAGTCCTCGCAGCGTCGTTTCAGACCGCGAGCCCGCGTACGGCTGCCCTCGGCTTCGGCGCCCAGCAGCCAGCGCCGCAGTTCCGCCGCTTCCAAGCCGGACAGATCGGCCGAAAAACCGCTATCCGCCGCTTCAAACACGTGATGCCCCTCATCGAACACATAACGGGTCGGCAAAACGCCGTCATCGAGTCCGCCGAAGGCCGCCTGCATCATCACCAGCGCGTGATTGGCCACCACGATATCGGCGCGACGCGCCCGGCGCACCGCCCGCTCGATGAAACATTTGCGGAAATGCGGACAGGCCGAATAGATGCATTCGCCGCGCCGGTCGGCCAACCCGATCGTCCGCGGCTTGCCCATCAGATCGACCAACCAGCCGGGCAGATCGCCGCCGACCATGTCGCCGTCGCGGCTGGCCAGGGCCCATCGCCCCATCAGGACCAGCGTGACCGCCTCCTCCCCGCCACCATCCTTGCGGGCGCGCAAGCGTTGCACCGCCTCCTCAAGATTGAGCAGACACAGATAATTCTCCCGGCCCTTGCGGATCACCACCTTCCTAGCCTTCACCGCCGGATCGGGATACAAGCGGTCGAGTTCACCGTCCAATTGGCGTTGCAGGTTGCGGGTGTAGGTGCTGATCCACACCGGTCCCTGGTTTTTCTCCGCCCACAGACTGGCCGGCGCGATATAGCCCAGAGTCTTGCCGGTCCCGGTCCCGGCCTCGGCCAGCACCAGATTGGGCGCTCCGGCCATTTGACGCGGCGCGAAGGCCAGAGCCGCCGCCGACGCGTAATCGGCCTGGCTTGGCCGTTGTTCGGCCCCAGCCCCCAGCATTTCAGCCAACCGAACCCGCGCCTCTCCCGGTTCGACCGGAAAATTGCCCGGCGCCGGCTCCAGGGCATGTTCGCTCCATTCCCCCAAGCGGTCCCAAATCTGCAGGGCCGAATTGCCCCGTCCCTGGTCGCGCGCGGCGCCAAGAGCCGTCAAGACGGCGCTCGCCCACGGCCAACCGGCGCGCGCCATGATCCAGGCGAACCCCTTGGCATCGGCCTGTTTGGAAGCGTGGCTGCGCGGGGTCAGGCGGACCAGTTCGTCGAGCAGATGCCGCGCGGCGCTCAGCAGGCTTTCCGCTTCCGCCTCATGCGAATGTGGCGCCGGCAGATCCAAAGCCTCGGCCAGACCGCGAATGGTCGGCACGCAAAAGCCGGCCGGCCGCACGAAAGCGAACAGTTCCAGAAGATCGAAGGCGGGAAACGGATCGCCCGGAATCCCCAACCTGGCCGCCACGGCCGAACGATGCAAGAGCATCGCCGGCGCCGCCCGCACCCGGCGGATGGCTTCGGGCAATGTCAAGGTCTCGATCTCGCCATCCGGCGTCAGCCACAGGGCTCCGCGATGGACAACGACGATGGGAGCGGCGGGCAAAGCGAGCCGGGGAAGGTCGGTCACGGTCATAGCCGGCAGTATAAAGACGGATACGCAACGAACAACAAGCGTCATCGTTGACGACCGGCGCGGAGCAGCCTAGTTTTCCCAGCTTCCCTTAAATTCGATTGTGAACGAAACCCATGTCCGACAGCCTTCGCAACCTTGCCCGTTCCGCCACCGCCTGGCCATTCCAGGAAGCTTTGGCGCTCCTCGATCAACGGTTGAAGGGCGAAAAACCGGCCAAAGGCTACGTTCTATTCGAAAGCGGCTATGGCCCGTCCGGCCTGCCGCACATCGGGACCTTCGGCGAAGTGGCGCGGACCACCATGGTGCGGCGCGCTTTTGAAGTGCTGGCGCCGGAGATACCAACCCGGCTGTTCGCTTTTTCCGATGATCGTGACGGCCTCCGGAAGGTGCCTGACAACATCCCCAACAAGGAGATGGTCCGCGAACATCTCGGCAAGCCGCTGACCAATATCCCCGATCCCTTCGGCACCCACGAGTCCTTCGGGCATCATAACAACGCCATGCTGCGCGGATTCCTCGATTCCTTCGGTTTCCAATATGAGTTCCAGAGCGCCAGCGACTGGTATCTCTCGGGACGTTTCGACGACGGCTGCCGCAAGGTGCTCGAACATTACGACGCCATCATGGAGGTCATGCTGCCGACGCTGGGCGAGGAACGCCAGCAGACCTACAGCCCCTTCCTTCCCGTCTGCCCGAAAACCGGCAATGTGCTGCAGGTGCCCGTGGTCGAGCGCGATGCGAAAACCGGCACCATCGTCTACAAGGACGAGGATGGCAGCCTGGTCGAGACGCCGGTCACCGGCGGTCGCGTCAAGCTGCAGTGGAAGGCCGACTGGGCCATGCGCTGGTATGTGCTGAATGTCGACTATGAAATGTCGGGCAAGGACCTGATTCCCAGCTATCAACTGGCCAGCCGTATCTGCCGCATCATGGGCGGTACGCCGCCGATGAATTTGAGCTATGAGCTGTTTCTCGACGACAAGGGCCAAAAAATCTCGAAGTCGAAGGGCAATGGCCTCTCGGTCGAGGATTGGCTGCGCTATGCGCCTCCCGAAAGTCTGGCGCTGTTCATGTTTCAAAAGCCGAAGGCGGCCAAGCGGCTGTATTTCGACGTCATCCCGCGCACCGTCGACGACTATCTGACCTTCGTCGAGAAATATCTGGCGGAAGACGCGGGGAAACGCCTCAACAATCCGGCCTGGCACATCCACAACGGTCACCCGCCGGAACCGGAAACCGGCCTGTCTTACAATATCTTACTCAATCTCGCCTCGGTCTGTCATGCCGAGGACCGTGGCGTTCTATGGCATTTCATCAGCCGATATGTGCCCGAAGCAACGCCGACCAACGCCCCCTTCCTCGACAAATTGGTCGATTACGCGGTAGCCTACTACAAGGACTTCGTCAAACCGAACAAGCGCTATCGCCACCCGTCGGCCGAAGAGGCCGCCGCCCTGGAGGACCTGGCCCGCGAACTGGCCGCGCTGCCAGTTGGCGCCAATGCCGAAGCCATCCAAACGATGGTTTACGAAATCGGCAAACATCATCCGGTCTTCGCCGATCTGCGCGCCTGGTTCTTAGCCCTTTACGAGATCTTGTTGGGACAAGATCAGGGCCCGCGCATGGGGTCCTTCATCGCACTCTACGGCGTTGCCGAAACCATCGCTCTGATCAAACGCGTCTTGGCCGGCGAGGATCTGGCAGCCTAAGCGTGAGGATCTCGCCTGACGATTCGGCAACCGGGCCCATCGCATCGGTTGCCGAATGGGCAAATGCCGCCCTCTTGGCGGGCAAACACCCCGACGGCAAATGCATAAGCGTCCGACATGGGAAATTTCTGCCGAGCAACCGGCTGAAATGTGCCTGCCACGACACCCCCAACATTCTACCGAGAATAGAAAAAATTCACTTATATCAACAGGTTAATATTTTTTTAACACCCTGGCCCTATTTTTGCTTAATTCTTCTCTGGACATTAACGCACCACCGCATTGGTACAATATAGTAATTATAAAAGTAACCATCGCAGCAATACGATGGACGCATCGTTGTTTTATTTTATGCATTTCAAAAATAACAACCCATCTTAAGAAATTAATTTTACCTTGGCGCATGGTTTATTTCTGTTCGCGCGTGAAATGTTTGCGGAGCACTTTATGCGGCGCCTCGCAGTTAAAAAACGACAGGCCGGCCGGGTGGACACCCGCTCTCGGCCGGATGGGGAACTGGGGCGGCGAATTTTCGCCCTCTCGTAACCTGGTGGGAGGTGCGTTGCCGTGTCATCCATATCATCTCTCAGCGTAACCGATATCGCCGGGCTGGCGGCAACGACCATCCGCAGTCTGACAAGAAGCGATATCACGTCGCTGAGCACCGACCAGATCAGCGCGTTCACGATTACCGAGATCGGGGAACTGAACAGCACGCAACTCCAGGCGCTGACCACCACACAGATGGCCGCTCTCACAACGACGCAAATCGGCGCGTTGTCCGTCAGTCAAATGGCCTTCAGCGCGACGCAGCTTTCCGTTCTCATTGACGCTCAGGTCGAAGCATTGGGCGCGGAAGAAGTCGCAGCCCTCTCGACGTTACAGATCAAAGGGTTGACCGCGAGCGAGTTGCAAGCCCTCACCCCGGCCGAATTCGCCGCCTTGACGCCCACTCAGATCGGAGCGTTGAGCACATCGCAGATTCAAGGGTTGAGCACGACGGAACTTGCCGCGATGACCACGACCCAATTGGGGGGGTTGACCGCGGCTCAAGTCAGGGCGCTCACCGATGATCAGATCGCCGCCCTGACAGACACGCAATTTGCCGCCTTGACCAGCACTCAGCTGGTCGGACTGACCGCGACGCAGATTGCGGATTTGGCGACCGATCAGTTGAATTCCCTGACCACCACGGAACTCGCCGCCCTGACGGTCACGCAGATCAGGGGACTGACCGCAGACGAACTGACGTCGTTGGATGTCACCGGAATCGTCGCTCTGACCCCGACGCAGTTGGCGGCACTGACCGCCACGCAGATCAACGGCTTGACGGCGACGCAAATTGCGGCGCTCACCACAACCCAGCTTTATGGCCTCACCGCCGTACAGATGCGCGCTTTGACGACGGACCAGCTTGGAGCCCTCTCGACCACCGATATGGCCTCACTCACCACCACGCAAATCAGAGGGTTGGCCGATACTCAGATAGCGTCCTTGAGCACAACCCAGCTTGGCGCCGTGACGGCGACGCAGTTGAGTTCACTGTCGATCAACGGGGTCAGCGGCCTCACCGCCACGCAGATCGCCGCCTTGACCACAACCCAGCTTCTTGGTCTGGCCGCCTCCGAAATCAGCGCCTTGAGCAACGACCAGATTGCCAGCCTGACGGCCGATCAAATGAGCGCGCTCTCCAGTACGCAGATGAGGGGACTGACGCCCACCCAGCTGAGCGGCCTCACCGCCACCGAGATCGGAAATCTGACCGCCGTTCAGCTGAGCGCCTTGTTGACCGGCCAAATCGCCTGTCTCAGCGACACGCAGGTATCGTCGTTCGGCCTCGACCAATTTGCCGGCCTGGCGGCAACGCAAATCGGCGCCTTCTCAACAACCGCGATCGGCGGCTTGACCGTTACCGAGTTGGCATCACTCACCACGACGCAGATCAAAGGCCTGACGGCGACACAGGTGGGGACTCTGACGGCCAACCAACTTGGCGCTCTCACGACCACCGCCTTAACCGGGCTCACCACCACCGCGATCCGGGGATTGGCCGACACGCAAGTCGGCGCCTTGACCGCCGATCAACTCGGCGCCCTGACGGTGACGCAAATGGCGTCCCTCACGACGGCGGCGATCAGCAATTTGAGCGAAACGCAGATTGCGGCGCTCTCTGCCACGCAAATCGCGGGACTGACGGCGACCGCAATCGGCGCGCTCAGTCAAGACCAGCTCGCCAATCTGTCCGTCGCCGAATTGGCGGCGCTCTCCATCACCCAAATCAAAGGGTTGACGACGACACAAATTGGCGGACTGACCCTCACCGAAATCAGCATCCTGACAAGCACCCAGATCGGAGCGCTGACCGTCGCTCAGATCAAGAATCTGCTCGACACACAGGTGGCGGCGCTGTCCTTGACGCAACTCGGCGCCTTGGCGTCGACACAGATCGCCGCGCTTTCCAGCACGGCCATCGGAGGATTGACTGTCGACGAACTGGCCGCCTTGACGACCACCCAGATCAGAAGTTTGACCGCAACGCAGGTGGGATTGCTGACGGCGACCCAATTCGCCGCCTTGACCCCCACCGAACTGTTGGCGCTCTCCACCACGCAGATCAAAGGCCTGAGCGATACGCAGGTATCGGCCTTGACAGAAACCCAACTCTCCACCTTTACCGCGACGCAGCTGGGCGCTCTGTCGATCACCGGAATTTCCGGTCTCAGCGGGGCACAGATCGACGCGCTGACGACGACCCAACTGCGCAACCTGACCTCGACCGAGATTGGCGCCCTGAGCGCCGATCAGCTTGGCAGCCTCTCGACTTCGGATCTGGCGGCACTCTCCACCACGCAAATCAGCGGCCTGACGACGACACAGGTGGCCGGGCTCACCCTCACCGAGATCGCCGCCCTGAGCACGGTGCAAATGGCCGCCTTGACAGCCAATCAGATCGGGAGCCTGACCGACACGCAAGTGGCCGCGCTGAGCGCGACCCAACTCGCCGCTTTGACGGCGACGCAAGTGGCGGCGCTCTCGACGACGGCGATCGGCGGCTTGACCAGCAGCGAACTGGCCGCGCTCTCCATCCCGCAACTCAAACGGTTGACAGCGACACAATTGGGAACGCTGAGCGCCGACCAATTGAACGCGCTGACCAGCACCGAACTGGCGGCGCTGTCCACCACGCAGATCAAAGGCCTGACGGCGACACAAATGGCCGCCATGACGCCGGACCAGCTCGCCGCTTTGACGGCGGCGCAGATTTCGGCGCTTTCGACCGCGGCAATCAATGGCCTCGCCACGTCTCAATTGGCCGCTTTGGCCACGACGCAAATTCATAGCCTGGCCGCAACACAGATCGCAGCTCTCTCAACCGACCAAATCGCCAATCTGACGGCAACCGAGCTGGCCGTCTTGACCAATACACAGGTCAAAGGGATGACGGCGACGCAGATCGCCGCCCTGACGACGTCGCAGATCGCCACCCTGACAACGAGCCAAATCGCCGCACTGACGGCCACGCAGATCAACAGCTTGGCGGACACGCAGGTTGCGGCCTTGAACACAGCCCAGTTTGCCGCCTTGACGGCGACTCAGATGGGCGCTTTCTCCACCACGGCGATCGGCGCTCTGGCAGCAACCGAAATCGCGGCGCTGACAACCAGCCAGATGTCGGGCTTGACGGCCACCGAGATCGCAGCTCTCACGACCGACCAGTTGGCCGGCGTGACGGTCCGCGAATTGGCGGTCCTCAGCACGACGCAGATCAAGGGCCTGACGGCCACGCAGATCGCGTCGATGAGCGCAACGCAGTTTGGCGCCCTCACCGCGACGCAATTGGGCGCTCTGACGACCACGGCGGTCACCGGGTTGACGGCCACGCAGATCGCGTCGCTGACGACGACCCAGTTGCGCGGCATAACGGCAACCGAGTTGGGCGCCCTGACCAATATCCAGATCGGCAATTTGACGCCAAGCGAGCTTGGCGCATTGAACGTCACTCAGATCAAGGGCTTGGCGACGACGCAAATCGCCGCGCTCACCAGCACCGAGATCGGCGCTTTCGGCGCCACGCAAATTGCCGCGCTCACGGCCGCTCAAATTGCCAATCTGAGTGACACTCAAATCGCCAGCTTCAGCCAAACGCAGTTTGCCAGCTTATCCTCGGCACAAGTGGCGGCGCTGTCCACCACGGCGATCGGCGGCTTGACGGCCACCGAACTGGCGGGTCTGACGACGGTTCAGATGAAGGGCCTGACCGCGACGCAAATCAGCGCCTTGTCGACCGACCAACTCGCGGCCCTCACCACCACCGATCTGGCGGCGCTGTCGACGGCGCAGATCAAAGGACTCGCCGGCACACAATTGGCGGCCCTCACCGGCGATCAGATCGCGGCTTTGAGCGCGGCGCAAATCGGCGGAATAACCACGTCGGGGATCGGCGGCCTGACGGCCACCCAGTTGGCGGCGTTGACCACCACGCAACTGCGCAGCCTGACGGCGACGGAGATCGCCGCCTTGAGCAACGACCAGCTCGCCGCCCTTTCGTCCACCAATCTGGCGGCGTTGACCTTCACCCAGATCAGAGCGCTGACCACGACGCAAGTGGCGGCGCTGAGCAGCACCGAAATCGGCGCGCTGACGACCACGCAAATCAGCGCCTTGATGGTAACGCAAGTCAAAAGCCTGAGCGATACGCAAGTGGCCGCCTTGACCACGACCCAACTGGGCGCCCTGACGGCGGCGCAAGTCGGCGCTCTGTCTCAAACGGCGGTCGGCGGACTGACCATCGATGAGTTGGCCGCTCTGACGACGACCCAGATGACAGCCTTATCGGTCACCGGAATCGGCGGACTGACGGCAACGCAAATCGCGTCTCTCTCGACAACGCAAGTGCACAGCCTGGCCGTCACCGCGCTGGCGGCACTAACCTCCGGCCAACTCGGAGCTTTAAGCGCCACTCAAATCGCGGCCTTGTCGACGGCTCAAATCAAGGGATTGACCACCACGGACATCGCGGCGCTTTCCGCCGCACAGATCAGCGCCTTGCCGACGGTCGATCTTTCCGCGCTTTCCACCGGTCAGATCGGCGCCTTGACCGCAACGCAGATCGCCGCCTTGACGACGGATCAGCTTGCCTGCCTGACCGCGACGCAAATCGGCGCCATCACCGCCACGGCGATCAGCGGCCTGTCCTCGACGCAGGTCTCCGCGTTGAGCGTCACCCAGATGGGCGGCATGACGGCGGCTGAACTGGGACAGATCGGCGGTTTGACCAGCACGGTCCTGGCAGCGCTCACCACAACGCAATTCAGCCAGTTGACCGCCACCGAATTGGCGGCGCTCACCACCACGCAGATCGCCGGCCTCGCAAACACGGCTCTGGCCGCGCTGAGCTCTACGCAGATGGGATATCTAACCGATACGCAGATCGGCGCCCTGACCCTGTCCCAGATTGCGGTCCTGACGGCGACACAAATGAAGGGGCTCTCCACCACCGGAATCAGTGGGCTGACGACCAGCGAACTGGCGGCACTCACCACCAGCCAGTTAAGGGGACTGACGGCAACCGGACTATCCGCGTTGAGCGCAAGCCAAGTCGCGGGATTGACGATCACCGAACTGGCGGCGCTCACCACCACCCAGATCGCCGGATTGACCGACACGCAGAGTGGCGCGTTGACGGCAGACCAACTTGGCGCGCTCTCCGCCACGCAGATCGGCGCTTTGTCCATCGATGGGATCAGTGGCCTCGATCAGGAGCAGATCAGTTGGTTGAGCGTCACCCAGTTGGGCGGCATGACGACGACACAGTTGGCCAGCTTGACGAATGACCAGCTTGGCGGATTGACGACCACGGCGCTCTCGGCCCTCTCAACGACGCAACTCCGGAGCTTTACGGTCACCGAGATCGCGGCGCTCACCGCCACACAGTTGAACGGCCTGACGACAACCAAGCTTGCGGCGCTGTCCGCCACCCAGATTGGCGCCTTGACCGACGCCCAGATGGCGGAATTGACATCGACCCAGATGGGCGCCCTCTCGACGACGCAGATCGGCGCGCTGTCCTCCACCGGGCTCGACGGCCTGACGACCACCGAAATCGCGGCGCTCACCACGACCCAACTGTCGGGTCTGACGGCAACCCAAGTGGACAGCCTGACGACGGAACAGATGAGCGCTTTGACGACCACCGCGATGTCCAGTCTCTCCGCCACGCAATTGATGGGCCTGAACAACACCCAGATTGCCGCGCTGGCGAACACCCAGCTTGACGCGCTATCGTCCACGCAGATCGGGGCCCTGTCCACCACGGGCCTCAGCGGTCTCAGCCAAACGCAGATTGCCGCGCTGACGACGACACAACTTGCCGGCCTGACGACGACGCAAATCGCAGCCTTGACCACAGACCAATTGGACGCCTTTTCAACCACCGAACTGACGGCCTTCTCCACGACCCAACTGCAGAGCCTGACGACCACCGAAATCGCAGCGCTGACCACGACTCAACTGGCCGGGTTGGCGACCAGCGCAATCACGGCGTTGACCAGCACCCAAATCGGCGCCTTGATGGACACGCAGATGGCGGCATTGACGCCAACCCAACTCGCCGTCTTGTCGGCGACACAGATGGCGGCCCTGTCGGCCACCGGGATCAGCGGCCTGACGACGACGGATATCGCGGCCCTTTCCACGACCCAGTTGAAGGGACTGACGGCAACCGGCCTCGGCGCTTTGAGCACCGAACAGCTTGCCGCTCTGACGACGACGCAGATCTCCACCCTGACGACAACGCAGTTGAGCGGATTGACCACCACGGAGATCGGCGCGCTCACCGCAGATCAACTGGGATCTCTCAAGGCGACACAGATGGCGGCGCTGTCGGCGACCGGCGTCAGCGGCTTCAACGCGACACAGATCGCCGCATTGACCACGACGCAGCTCACCGCTCTCACGGCAACCCAGATGGCGGCCTTGACCGTCGACCAGCTTTCGTCCTTGTCGGCAACGCAGATTGGACTGTTGACGACGACGCAGGTCACCGGATTGACCGCGACGGAACTCGCGGCGCTGACCACGACCGCGATCAGCGGCTTGACCGTGACCCAAATCTCCGCATTGACCACAACGGAAATCGGCGGATTGCGGGACACCCAAGTGGCCGTCCTCAGCGACGCTCAACTTGCCGCCCTCTCGACCACGCAGATTGCCGCCTTATCGACCACGGGGATCAGCGGCCTGACCGTCGACGAACTGGTGATGCTCACCACCGGTCAGATCAGAGCCCTCACGACCACCCAAGTGCAAAGCCTGAGCATCGACCAACTCTCCGCTCTCTCGACCAGGCAACTGGCCGCCATGACGGTAACGGAAATCGGCGCTCTCACCGACACCCAGACGGCGGCGTTGTCCTCGGACCAGCTCGCCGCCCTGACGGCGACACAGATCGGCGCTCTGTCCAACACGGGCATCAGCGGTCTGAGCGATACCCAGATGGCCAGTCTGACGACCACGCAGTTGAAGGGTCTGACGGTCACCGAAATTGCCGCTTTCAGTCCGGATCAGTTGAACAGCCTCAGCGAGACCCAGCTGGCGGCCCTCTCCACGACACAGATCGGCGCAATGACGGCGACCGAAATCGCGGCTCTGACGACGACGCAGATCAGCGCCCTGGCGAACACGCAACTGGCCGCGCTGAACACCACCGAAATCGGCAGCCTGGCCGATACGCAAATAGCCGCCTTGAGCACCAGCCAGATCGTGGCCTTGCGGACCACCCAAGTGGCGGCACTCGCTCAGAGCGCGATCCGCGCTCTGAGCCCGGCGCAGATCGCCGCCTTGACGAACACGCAATTCCACAGCCTGACGGCGACGCAAGTCGGGGCACTGACGGCTACCCAGATCGCAGGCCTGACGACGACGGAACTGGCCGCGCTGACCACGACGGAAATCGGCGGTCTCACCGACACGCAAATGCCGGCGTTCAGCACAACGCAATTCGCAGCCTTGGCGGCAACGCAAGTGGCGGCGCTTTCCACCACGGCGATCAGCGGCTTGACACAAACGCAGATCGCCGCGCTCTCCGCGACACAGATCGCCGCCATGACCTCGACCGAGCTCGCGGCCTTGAGCACCGACCAATTCGGTGTCTTGGGGGCGACACAAATTGCTGCCCTGTCGGCAACGCAAATCGCCGGGCTGACGGCGGCCGAAGTGGCGGCATTGACCACGACCGAGATCAGCGGCTTGACCAGTACGGCCCTCGCCGTCTTGACGACGGCGGAGATCAGCGGCTTGACGGCGGCACAGGTCGCCGCACTGTCCGAAACGCAGCTCTCGACCTTGAAAACCAGTCAAATCGCCGCTTTGTCCACCACGGCGATCCAGGCATTGAGCGCCACCCAGCTCGCCGCGCTGAGCGCGATCCAACTCCATGGCCTGACGACGACCCAAGTGGGCGCCCTGACCGTTACGCAAATCGCCAACCTCACCACCACCGAATTGGCGGCATTGACCTCCACGCAAATCGGCGGCCTCACCGACACGCAGGTCGCCGCGTTGGCGGCGAGTCAGATTGGAGCCCTCAAGGCAACCCAACTGGCGGCCTTGACCACCACCGGACTCAGCGGCTTGACCACCACGCAGATCAGCGCGTTGTCGACGACGGATCTCATGGCGTTGTCGGCCACCGGAATTCGGGGGTTCAGCCAAACCCAGATGGCCGCCTTGACGACCGATCAGCTCGGTTCGCTCACGACGACACAAATGGCGGCACTCTCGGCCACGGAAATCAGCGGACTGACCCAAACGCAGATCGCCAGTTTGTCGACAGCGCAGCTTACCGCCCTGTCCACCAGCGGAATCAGCGGACTGACGGATACTCAGGTCGCGGCCCTGACGACCACGCAGCTGTCCGCCCTGAAGGCAACGCAGATCGCCGCCCTCTCCACCACCGGCATCAGCGGACTGACGACCTCGCAAATGGCGGGCCTGACGACGACGCAGATCGTCAGTTTGACGACGACGGAGCTGGCCGCCTTGTCCGCCACCGCGATCGGCGGCTTGACCGCCACGCAATTGGCGGCGCTCACCGCCACGCAGATCAAAGGACTGACGTCCACCGACATTGGCGCCTTGAGCACGACTCAAATCATCGCCATGACCACCACGCAGATGGCCGCGCTTTCCGTTACCGCGATCGGGGGCTTGACCGACAATCAAATGGCGGCGTTGTCAACGACCCAACTCCACGCCCTCGCGGCGACGCAGATCGCCGCCCTGTCGACCACGGCCGTAAGCGGTTTGACCGCCACGGAACTCACCAGCCTGACGGCAACACAACTTGGCGGCCTGACCGCCACCGAAATTGGCGCGCTGACCACCGCGCAGATCGCGGCGCTGACGACCACGGAACTCGTCGCCATGACAGCCACGCAACTCGCCGGTCTGAACAATTCTCAGGTCGCAGCTCTGGCGACGACCCAATTCGCCGTCTTGACGGCGACGCAAATCGCCGGTTTGTCCACCACAGGCATCACCGGCCTCACGCAAGACCAAATCGCCGCGATGACCACAACGCAGCTTGCCGGTTTGACCATCACCCAGATCGGCGCCTTGACCGCCACCGAGATATCTTATCTGACAGCTGCGGAAATCGGGGCGATGACCCCCGCGCAATTCAGCGGCTTGTCAGGCACCGGCTTAGCTGCGCTGACATCCACCGAGATGGGGGGGTTGACGACCACGGAAATCGCCGCCTTGTCGACCACGGGAATCAGCGGACTGACGGCCACCCAGGTCGCGGGTTTGTCGGCCAGTCAATTTGCCGCCTTGTCCGCCACGCAAATCGGCGCATTGTCGGTCACGGCCATCGGCGGTCTGACCAACACTGAAATCGCGGCGATGACCATCACCCAAATCGCGGGTCTGACGGGCACGCAGATGGGCGCGCTCAGCGTCACCGAAATGGGGGCCCTGACAACCGGTGAAATCGCGACTTTGAGCGTCACCCAACTGGCGGATCTGGTCAGGATGCAGTTGAGGGCGTTAACCACGACGCAGGTGCAGGCCCTGTCCGTGACCCAAATTTCCTCGCTCTCCACCACCCAGGTCTCCAATCTGACCGGAACCGAACTGGGCGCGATGACCTCTACGCAATTCGATGCCTTGACGCCAACTCAGATCGGCGCTCTTTCCACCTATCAGATGGAAACTCTGATCGGTTCTTTGACGGCAAACCAAATGAGCGGCCTGACAACGACGCAGATCTCAGGCCTGGATACGACGGAGATCAGCGCATTGGCACCGGAACAGATCGAGGCGCTGAATGCCCTGCAGATCGGCGCCTTCACGCAAACGCAGATCGGCGGCATGACATCCGCCCAAATCACGGCGATGCAGATCGCCCTCTCGTAACGAACGGACTGCCATTGACGCATCCGTTCCCAACGATGACGGCGTAGGGAGAGAACATGGGAAGCGAGATCTTTTCGTCTGCAATAAGCCGGGCCAAAAGTAGAAATCTAAGTGTTGTCGAATTAACGCGTCTGGTTGATGTGCTGAAGATGACGGAGGGGATGGCCAATGCCCTGACGCTCTTCAAAACCTGGATCAAACACAACGGCGACAACCCGCTGCTTTACGCCGTTCTTTTCAATTACGGCGTCGCATTGACAGATGTCGGGGATTTGGCGGCGGCCCGGACGTGCCTGGAGCGCGCCACGATCATCAACCCCGATTTCATGCCCGCCCATATCAATCTCGGGCGCGTCTACGAAAAAATCGGCGCGGCGGACAAAGCTGTTCTGCAATGGTCGCTCATGGTCGACAAGCTGGCGATGCTCACCGGCACGGCCATCACCCATAAGACCATCGCTCTCAATCAAATGGCCCGCGTTTTAGAAGAACGGAGTCAGGACGATCCCGCCGAAGCGCGATTACGCCATAGCCTGGAACTCGACAGCTCCCAGAGAGAAGCCGTTCAGCATCTGATCGCTCTTCGGCAACGGCAATGCAAATGGCCGGTGGTGGCTCCTTGGGACCGGATCACGCGGGACGTTCTGATGACGGGCATCTCGCCGCTCTCCATCGCCGTTCTCGCCGATGATCCCCTCCTGCAACTGGCCAGCAACTGGAACTACAACAAATCCGACGTCGGAATGCCTGATGGCGGGCTGGTGAGCTCTCACTGGGCGGCGCGCGAAGGACGAAAGACGGGACCGCTTAGAATCGGCTATCTGTCGTCCGACCTCCGCGCGCATGCCGTCGGCTTCCTGATGGCCGAGGTCTTCGAACTGCACGACCCAGGCGCCGTCGAGGTCTCCGTTTATTATTGCGGTCCGGACGCCGACGATTCCATCCAAGCGAGAATCAAGGCCGTGGTCGATCATTGGGTGCCGATCAGCCACCTCGATGACGCCGCCGCCGCACGCCGAATCGCCGACGACGGCATCCATATTCTTGTCGATGTCAACGGCTACACAAAAGATGGACGCACCAAACTGGTGCTCTTGCGGCCGGCGCCGGTCATTGTGAACTGGCTGGGATTTCCCGGAAGCATGGCGAGTCCCTATCATCACTATATCATCGCCGACGACTGGGTCATCCCGGAGGAACAGGAACTCTATTTCTCCGAGAAAGTCCTCCGCCTTGCCTGCTACCAACCCAATGATCGCAAGCGCATCGTTTCATCCAAACAACCGTCACGCGGCGACGTCGGACTGCCTGACGACGTCATCGTCTACTGCTGTTTCAACGGCGCGCAAAAGATTAATCGCTTCACCTTCGAGCGGTGGATGACCATCCTCAACCGGGTTCCGGGCAGCGTTCTTTGGCTGCTCGAAAGCTCCGAGGGTGTCGTTGAGCGCCTGCGACAGTTCGCCAAGCAGAACGGCATCGCCGAAGATCGTATCATTTTTGCGAAAAAGGCGACCAACCCGGATCATTTGGCGCGTTATCCTCTGGCTGATCTCTTCTTGGATACCCTACCCTATGGCGCCCACACGACGGCCTCCGATGCCCTGTGGATGGGTGTGCCCGTCCTGACGCTCAGTGGCCGTTCCTTCGCGTCGAGAGTCTGCGGCAGCTTGGTCCGCGCCGCCGGCCTCCCGGATCTGGCCTGCGTGTCGCCGGCCGAATATGTGGACCGCGCCGTCGCTTTGGGCCGGAACAAAGCAGCCATCCAAATCTATAAGGATCGCCTTGCCGCCGAGCGGGATCACTGCGTGCTCTTCGATACACCGTCCCTGGTCCGCAGGCTTGAAAGCCTCTACGCCCAGATGTGGAGCGAATTTGAAAATGGACAGCAGCCCAGCCCGGACCTGACCAATCTCGACGTCTATCTGGAAATCGGGATCAAAGAGAACTATGACGAACGCGAGGTCCAGTCGGTAGCGGACTACCGCGCGTGGTGGCTGGAGAAACTCGCGCACCGCCACGCGTTGCGCGCCATCGGCCCCGATCGCCGATTGTGGACCACGGAGGCCGCAGCGGCGCGCTCTACTTTATTGAAATAGAGCCGGAGGTCGCTACTGGATACATCCCGTTGGCGTTCGATGATGTCCTCGATCTGCGTCCATCTGCGTCATCTGCGGACCAACTTTGCACACGCCAAGCCTAACCACTGTACCCGGTCCATGGGGATGACTGTTTCGTTTTGCCGACCGGTTACCACCATTACGCGTGAACGGCGAGCCTGTCTTCCGTCGAGCCTCCTTCCTCCACCCCCAAAACCCGATGCCAATCAATAGCGGTAGGGGGGAATTTGGAACTTTTCGACCGACACTAAGAAACGAGAGGTTGCAGCATCGGCAATCGCCCGATATCTTAACCTTTGGTTAATTCATGCGCAGGTATGTGGCTTGCATCCGTCTGACGCTCTTTTGTTCCGAAGACGGCAAGGCAGTCAATCCGCGGCAGGACTTTGGTTGGCTTGACTTGGGACCAGTGCGATGAAGCATCTCGTCACCGTTGTCGATGGCAATGAAGCGCATCGCAAAGCCGTTAGTGACGCCTTATTTTCCTTTTATTCGGTCTCCGCCTTTGCGGATTCCGCCAATGCCATCGGTGGAATGCTGTTGACGCGTCCGGTTCTCATCCTCGTGGGACAACGGGTCGGAGCTGGCAGCGGGGTCAATTTCATCCGCGATCTCCGCAAAGAACCGGCGCTCGCCCAGATCCCGGTCATTTTCATCATGGACAGTGAGGATCTCCGCGTCTACGACGCCGTGCGCGATTGCGGCATCAAGAGTTACCTCATCAAACCCTATCGGCGCAGCGAGTTGATCAACGCCATATCCGCCCAAATCAGCGCAAAACTACAAAGTTCATGGCAGCAACTTCCGTCGATTCAGCGGAAGGCGCTTGAAGGAACCATCAACTCTTTCAACATGCTAGCCGAACGTATTGGCGCGAACAGGGAAATATTATACGAAGATATTGATAAGGCATGCGCCGATATTGTTGACGTCATCAACAAAGACGACTTCACGACGATGCTTTACAGCGTCAAGGATCACGATAATTTCACCTACGTCCACTCGATCCGCATGGCAACATTCACCGCCTTGTTCGGCAAGGCGATCGGCCTGCCGAAAGACCAGCAACGCGTCCTGGCCAGTGGGGGGTTTTTGCACGATGTCGGCAAGATGACGATCCCCCGCGCCCTGCTCAATAAAGAGGGCCGGCTCAATCCAAATGAATGGGATATCCTGCGCAGTCATGTCCCCACCGCGAAAAAATTACTGCTCGACGCGGAGGTCCCCAAAGGCGCCATGACCATCGTGACCCAGCATCACGAGAAGCTGGACGGCACCGGCTATCCGCTTGGCCTCAGTGGAAAAGAGTTGAATCAGGTGGCCCGCATGGCTTCGATCATCGACATCTTTTGCGCACTGACCGACCGCCGCGCCTACAAACGGGCCTTGAGCGCGGAAGTGGCCTTCGATTCCATGGCCGAGGAAATGAACGCCCATATCGATATCGGTCTTCTCCGGAGATTTCGAGAGATCTTGCTTGATGCGTCCGGGTTCAAAGATATGGGATCCTCGGCCTATTACCCTGATGCCAAAGAAACCATTGACAGCCAATAACCCTGCCCCTAGAGCATGGAACAGTCATATTGAAATCTGTTCCGGGGTGCGCTCGCTCCTTTCCAAAGTCATGAGCGTTTAGACGCGTCCCAGACACCCCACTTTGAAAAGGGCCAACATCCGATGAGCACTAGCCAGAGCTTCGGCGCCACAAACGCCGCGCTCCCCGGCCATCGACTGGAATTGGGTCCGGATACGCCGTTGCACCTCGACTGCGGCGTCGATTTGTCGCCCGTCACCATCGCCTATCAGACCTACGGCCGCCTCAACGCTGAAAGATCCAATGCCATCCTGATCTGTCATGCCCTGACAGGCGACCACTATGTTGCCGAAGAGCACCCCGTCACCGGTAAGCCGGGATGGTGGCAAGAACTGGTCGGCCCCGGCCGCGTCCTCGATACCGATCGCTTTTTCCTCATCTGCAGCAATGTGCTGGGCGGATGCATGGGCACCACCGGACCGGCCGACGTCAATCCCGCAACAGCAAAGCCCTGGGCCCTCGACTTCCCGGTGATCACCATCGCCGACATGGTCCGCGCGCAAGTGCGCCTGATCGACCATCTCGGCATCGACCAATTGTTTTCCGTCGTCGGCGGCTCGATGGGGGGCATGCAGGTCCTTGAGTGGGCGGCCCGCTATCCGCATCGGGTCTTCACCGCCATCCCCATCGCCACCGCCGCCCGTCATTCCGCCCAAAATATCGCTTTCGGCGAAGTCGGTCGGCAAGCGGTGATCGCCGATCCCGAATGGTGCCAAGGCGCCTACGCACTGCAAGGAAGACGCCCCCAAAACGGACTGGCCGTGGCCCGTATGGCGGCCCATATCACCTATATGTCGGAAGGGGCCCTGCATCGCAAATTCGGACGCAATCTGCAAGGCCGCGAACTCACCTATGGTTTTGACGCCGACTTCCAGGTGGAAAGCTATCTGCGTCACCAGGGCAGCAGCTTTGTCGACCGGTTTGACGCCAACTGCTATCTGTATATCACTCGCGCCATGGATTATTTCGACCTCGCCGCCGACCACGGCGGTATCCTTGCCAACGCCTTCCGCGGGACCAAAGTCCGCTTCTGCGTCATTTCCTTTACCAGCGACTGGCTTTTCCCGACCCGAGAAAGCCGCTCCATCGTTCATGCCCTCAACGCGGTTGCCGCCAACGTCAGCTTCGTCGAGGTGGAATCGGACAAAGGACACGACGCCTTTCTGCTTGATGAGCCGGAGTTTCACGCCACGCTTTCCGGATTTCTGGAAGGAGCCGCCGAGCATCGTGGCCTGCCGCGAGGAGGCCGGTGATGACCACGTCCACCAATGGCATGGGAGCGCCCAGCATCCGCGTCGATCTCCAATTGATCGCCGACATGGTGGAGCCGAACTCCCGCGTCCTCGACTTAGGGTGCGGCGAGGGCATTCTTCTCGACTATCTGAATCGCTTCAAACGAGTCGATGGCCGCGGCATGGAACTGTCCATGGCCGGTGTGCGCGCAGCCGTTGCCCACGGTCTTTCGGTGATCCAAGGCGACGCCGACACGGATATCAAGGAATATCCCTCCGGCGCCTTCGATTACGTCATCCTCAGCCAAACCTTGCAGGCGACACGCGAACCCAAGAGCGTCCTCGAACATATGCTGCGTATCGGTCGACGGGCCATTGTCTCTTTTCCCAATTTCGCCCATTGGCGCGTCCGCTTGTCTCTGCTTCGCAACGGACGGATGCCGGTCACCGAGACTCTGACCTACCAATGGTATGACACGCCCAATATCCATCTGTGCACCATTCGCGATTTCACCGCGCTTTGCGCAGAACTGGGAATTGAGGTCGAGCGCGCCATCTCGCTCGATTCGAAAGGCACCATCCGTTTCGACGCCGGCGGCCGATTCGCCAACTGGCTTGGCGAACAGGCGGTCTTCCTCCTGCGCCGCCGCTAGCGATGATATCCTTAGGCGCCGGCCATCTGATCAGTTTGGCGGCGACGCTCGTCGTCATACTCCTGATCACCGTCTTGTCGTCGCGGTCGGTGACATCGGCCGAAGGCTTCAGCCTCTGCGGCCGATCCTCAGGCGCCATGCTGATCGCCGGCGGCATCTCGGGAACCTGTGTCGGCGGAGCGGCCACCATCGGGTCGGCGCAGATGGCTTATTCCATCGGGTTGTCGGCCTGGTGGTTTACGTTGGGAATGGGATTGGGCCTGATCGTTCTGGCCATCTTCTATGCGTCCCCCTTGCGCAGGAGCGGACTGGAAACGGTTCCCCAATATCTGGGGCTTCACTACGGAAAGGCCGCAGGACCGTTAACCAGCATCATTTCGTCGCTCGGAATTCTGTTCAGCGCGGTGGCCAGCGCATTGTCCGGCATCTCGATGATCGCACTGATCTTCCATCTGGCGCCTTGGCAAGCGGCCGCCGCGATCATCATCCTGGTGACCATCATCGTCTCCTTCGGCGGGTTGAAGGGGGCGGGGATCTCCGGCCTTTTGAAAATGGCCGTCATCTGGGTGACGCTGATCGCCGCCGGGGCCCTGGCCAGTCTCGCACTCAGCGGCATGGCCGACTTCGACGCGACCTTCCCCTCGTTTCCGTGGTTCAGCCTGGTCGGCCGCGGATGGCCGGATTGCCTGGGAAACGCCGCATCGCTGATCGTCGGGGTCATTTGCACGCAAACCTATATTCAGGCGATTTATTCGGCGTCGGATGCGAAAGTGGCGGCGACGGGGACGCTGGCCGCCGCGCTGATCACCATCCCGGTGGGATTGCCCTCCGTTGCCGTCGGCATGTTCATGCACAGTGCCCATCCCGGCATCCAGCCGATTCTGGCCTTGCCGATGTATTTGATCCTCTATCTGCCCTCTTGGTTGGGCGGTATCGGTCTGGCCGGCATCCTGTTCTCCGTCGTGGGCTCGATCGCCGGCCTGGCGTTGGGAATCGGCACGATGGTCGCCAATGACATCGGCCGCGGCGTTCTGCATATCACCAGCGATCGGCGGATTTTGCGGATCAACCGCGCCACCGTCTTGGTGGTGACCTGCCTGGCCATGGTGATTTCTCTGAGCAACGCCGATAGCTTTGTCCTCGACTGGAATTATATGTCGATGGCGCTGCGCGGCGGCGGCGTGTTCATCCCGATGACGCTGGCGATCTTCTGGCCCCACCGGCTCTCCGCGTCCTGGGCCGTTTTGTCCATGGCGGCCAGCACGACCGCCGCGGTTATAGGCCGCGCTATTTTCGGGCTTTCGATCAATCCCTTGTTTATCGGACTCTCGGTCAGTCTGCTCATCGTTGTGATCGGCTTGATCGTCTCGCCCGCACGCAACCGCGCGCCGCACACGCCTCAACCAATCGGCCCGATCTTGCGCAAGCCCTGAGGCATCGGCAAATAACCACGGTTCTTTGCCGAGTGATCGCGCAGGGAAGAGGCGGCATAGATCTGCTTGGCGGCCTCGACCATCAAGACACCGGCGAAGCTCGGAAACCATCGTTCCCCGACCTGTTCCCACGCGGGAGCTGATCGCACGACAAACCGCGACTGAAAGGGCGGCATGAAAAGCGCCGAGGATGTCTGCAGCGGCGTATACATATTGTCGCGCAGCAGGCGCGACAATTGTGATGGCGTGTAAGGACGCCCTTGGCCGAAGGGGGTTCGGTCGAGACGTGCCCAAATGCCACGCCGATTGGGCGCCACGACCAAAAGACGACCACTGTCGGCCAGCACGCGCCAGATTTCGCGCAAGGTGGCGCGGACCTGCTCGGTCGATTCCAAAACATGCACCAGCAACACACGATCGATGGAACGATCCGGCAAGGGCAGATCGGTTTCGTCAGCCAGACAAACCAAGCCGGGACCCTCCGGTGGCCACGGCAATACGCCGAGCGACGACGGCATCACGGCGATGACTCGTTCCGTTTCTTCCCGGAACGCACGCAGATAAGGCGTTGAAAAGCCCAGTCCCAGCACGCTCAAATTGTGGGAATCCGGCCAGATGGCGCGAATCCGCCGCCTTATCATCCGTCTGGCGGTCTGCCCCAGACTGGAATCATAAAAATCGCGAAGATCGATCACATCGCTCGACATGATCCATCAATGAAACGCTTCTTGAGGCACGGCAAGTGAAATCAGCGTGACCGGCGGGACGACCTGGCGCTATGGTTGCCTGTCACGAGAACAGGCCCCGAATGTTCCACCCAGGCGCTGTCAGTTGGGAGAGGATATGTCCAAGCTACAGATCGAACAGATCCCCGTGCTCCGCGACAATTATGTCTATCTTCTCCATGATTCCACGAGCGGCGCCACCGCCGTGGTCGATCCCGCCGTTGCCGAAGCGGTGGAAGAACGCTTGGCGTTGAAGGGTTGGACGCTGACGCACATCCTCAACACTCATCACCACGACGACCATACCGGAGGCAATCTGGCCCTGAAGCAGCGGCACCACGCCCAGGTGGTCGGCGCGCGCAATGATTCCCAGCGTATCCCGGGAATCGACATTCAAGTGACCGATGGCGATAGCTTTCTGCTGGGAACGTGCGCCGCGATGGTGATGGCGGTCCCCGGCCACACGCGGGGGCATATCGCATACTGGTTTCCGGAAAGCCAGGCGCTGTTTTGCGGAGATACGCTCTTTGCCATGGGCTGCGGTCGATTGTTCGAAGGCACGGCCGAACAGATGTGGGCCTCTTTGCAGACGTTGCGCGGTCTCCCCGACGACACGATGGTCTATTGCGCCCACGAATACACGCTGTCCAACGCCCATTTCGCCCGCATGGTCGAGCGAGACAACAAAGATCTGTTGACCCGAATCGACGATATCGAAAAGCGGCGCAACCGCAACATGCCGACCGTGCCATCACCGCTTTCTCTCGAACGAGCGACCAATCCTTTCCTGCGCGCCGATATCGAAAGCGTGAAAAAGGGCGTGGGTCTTCCCGGTGCAGATCCCGCCCGTGTTTTCGCCGAAATCCGCCGCCGTAAAGACGCCTTCTGATCCCCCCTGTCCTGGGAGCTTAGGATGAAACTCCGTTACAGCCCGACATCCCCATTCGTCCGCAAAGTTCTCGTCGTCGCCCTGGAAACCGGCCTCGACGACAAAATTGAACGAATTTCCACCAACGCCTGGGCTCCCGACACCGATTTGCCACAGGATAATCCGCTGGGCAAAGTGCCGACGCTGATCACCGATGGTGGCGAACATCTCTATGATTCGCCGGTGATCTGCGAATATCTCGATAGCCTGCACGATGGGGAAAAGCTTTTTCCACCGGCGGGAGGCCCTCGCTGGACCTCCTTGCGCCGACAGGCCTTGGCGGATGGCCTCATGGATGCCGTGGTCTCCCGGCGCACCGAAATGACGTTCAGACCGGCCGAACATCGGTCGGCACCCTGGATGGACCGGCAGGCCGCCGCGGTCACCCGGGCGCTCGACTCTTTGGAAGACGAGGCGGATGGCTTGACCGGGCGCTTCACCATCGGCGAAATCGCCATCGTCTGCGCTTTGGGATATCTTGATTTTCGTTGGCCGGAGTTAACCTGGCGACAACATCACCCGCGCCTGGCATCCTGGTACGCCCCCCTTGAATCCCGCCCCTCGATCGTCGCGACGGCGCCCCATGGTTGAGCCTCGACTCACCGCCGCCCAGGTCGTCGATCTGCTGAAATTGGAAGCGCATCCGGAGGGTGGGCATTTTCGCGAGATCTATCGCGATGTCCCCGCGACCGGCGGTCGCGGCGCCTGCACCGACATCTATTACCTCCTCGCGGCCGGCGAGACATCGGCCTGGCACCGAATCGACGCCATCGAAATTTGGCATTGGTACGCCGGTGCTCCGTTGCGACTGTCGATCTCTGTCCCCGGCAGGCCGACGGACGTTCTTTTGCTCGGCAACGACATCGGGGCGAACCAACGACCGCAGGCAGTCGTTCCCATCCATGCCTGGCAATCCGCGCAATCGACCGGCGATTGGAGTCTGGTCGGCTGTACCGTGGCGCCCGCCTTCCAATTTGAAGGATTCGAATTGGCTCCGGTCGATTGGCAGCCGCCCGTGTAAACAGGCGAAAGAGCACCGCCCACTTAACAATCATCGCGTTCGCCCGACCGCCTCTGTTACGGTTGGGACAAATGGCTGATATCAATCTGATCATCCTGGTCTGTGCGGGATTAGCTCTGGCCAGCGTCTTCACCAGCGTGGTTGCGTTCCGCGCCGGCGCGCCTCTTTTGTTGCTGTTTTTGTTCATCGGTCTGATCGCCGGCAAGGACGGCCCGGGCGGCATCACATTGACCGACGGGCCAAGCGCCTTTCTGCTCGCCAGCACGGCGCTGGCGGTGATCCTGTTTGACAGCGGCTTCCACACCAGTCTGAAACGGTACCGCCAAGCGGCCGCCCCGGCCATCGTTCTCGCCACCTTGGGCGTGGCATTGACAACTGTCCTGCTGGCCTTGCCGGCTCATTTTCTGTTGGGGTTCGACTGGCCGATCTCGCTTTTGCTGGCGACCACGCTCAGTTCCACCGATGCGGCGGCGCTGTTTTTCCTGTTGCGCGTCGGCGGCATCACCATCCGCGACCGCGTGCGTTCGACGTTGGAAGTGGAATCCGGAACCAACGACCCGATCGCGGCTTGCTTGGCTCTGACCCTCGTCGGCATCGTCAGCGGCCAGCATTCGGCAGGATGGCTGCAGATCGGGCTCGATCTCGCCCTGCAGATGAGCGGTGGCGTCCTGCTCGGTCTGGCCGGAGGGATCGCCATCGTCTTCGTGGTCAATCGCGTCAAACTTGAACCCGGACTCTATCCCATCGTGGTGATGGGATTGGCGGTCGCCGTCTATGCCTTGACCAATCTCCTCGACGGCAGCGGCTTCCTCGCCGCCTATCTGGCCGGATTGGTCGCCGGTAATGCGCGATTGCAGTCAGCCGGCAATTTGCGACGCTTCCAGGATGGCATCACGTGGCTCGCGCAAATCGGCATGTTCGTCACCTTGGGGCTTTTGGCGAGGCCGAGCCAATTCCTCGCCGTCGCCGTTCCCAGCACACTGTTGGCGGTCGCATTGATCTTTTTCGCCCGACCGATCGCCGTCTTCATCTGCCTGGCGCCTTTCCGGTTTGGAACGCGCGAGCGTTTCTTCATCGCCTGGGTCGGACTGCGCGGCGCCGTTTCGATTTTGCTCGCCCTGGTGCCGGTGTTAGGCGGCGTCCCGCATGGGGAAACGATCTTCCAGATCTCCTTTCTGGTGGTGGTTGCCTCGCTGGTGGTTCAGGGATGGACCGTCCGCCCGCTGGCCCGCTGGCTCGGCTTGATCGTTCCTGAGAAAGCCAACGTGGTCGACCGCACCGAATTGGATCTGCCTGGCCTCGCCGACCGCGAACTGGTCAGCTACCAATTGCATGCCGACAGCGCCGCTGCGCAGGGCCGAGCGTTGCCCCGCTGGGCCCGCCCCCTCCTGCTGCGCCGCGGGGATCAGGTGCAAAATGCGCCGCGCGCGCTGCAAGCTGGTGATCGCGTCTATCTGCTGGTGGCACCGGGACAAGTCCCGTTGCTGGACAAGCTCTTTGGCAAAATGACGGATGACGACACCACCGAGATCAGTCTTTATGGGGATTTCGCCATCGCCCCCGACGTCACGGTAAAAGCGCTCCGCGAAAGTTATGACCTTCCCTCGATCGGCCGCGACGACGACCTCACCGTCGCCGACCTGTTCCGGCGGGAGTTCCACTCCGATCTGGAGGTGGGAGACAGGCTGCACCTCGGCCCGATCGATCTGATCGTCCGCGATATGCGAGACGGGCTCATCGGCTCGGTCGGTCTTTCGTTGGAACCCACAGCCAAACCGCTGGAGGGCTGGGAACGGCTCAAGGCGAAGCTCGCTTCCGCGTTGGGGCTTTCCGGGGGCTAGCCTGTATTTCTCACACGGCCGTCATCACGGTTCCCGGCAGCGACGGCCAATCCGCAAGACGTCCCCGGCCCCCAAGGCGGCCCCACCGACAATCAGCAAGACCGCGACGCCGACTTGCCACGTCAGGGTGCCACGACCGGTGGCAATCAACAGGCCGTTCGACAGCAGCGGAACGCCATAGGCGAGGGTCCCCAAGGCTCGAATATCCCCGTGCTTGCAGGCGAAATCCCACAAGAAGAACGCGGCCCCCACCGGTCCCAGCCCCAACAATGCGATCGCCAGCCATTGCCAACCGGTTGGCACCACCGTCTGTTCGAATCCCACATGGCACAACAACGCGAGCAGCGCCGTCACGGCGCAAAATCCCCCAACGGCGTCGCTCGGAACCTGCTTGTAGCGACGATTGGCCACCGAATAGACGGCCCAGATGACACCGGCGGCCACGGCGGCGCCATACCCCACGGCATATTGCCCGGCGAACGTCGCGTCCTGGCCCTTGATCAACAACAAGGCCGCCCCCGCCATCCCGGCCAGAGCTCCGGCGAGATGGCGCAAGCGCAGATGCTGGCCGGGCAGCAAGGCCGACAACAAGACGATCAACAAAGGCCAAAGATAGTTGAGCAGATTGGCTTCAACCGGCGGAGCGAAGCGAAGCGCCAAAAAATAGAAGAAGTGATAGCCGAACAACCCGGCCACGCCCAGGAACCAAGCCCCCAATGGCTGTCTCAGTCGGGTAAAGGGGGACTGGCGATACCAGCCCCATTTGACCAGCGCGACGAGCGTCGCCAAGGCGAACGCCATGCTGACCAATTGGAAGGGGGGTATCGATCCGGCCAACGTGCTGAGCACCGCCAGCGACGACCAAAGAAGAAGAGCGCCGATCCCCAACCGGGTCGCCTTGGCCTGCATATTCCATTCCCTCGCCACAGAAAACCCCCACCCGGAGATCCGGGCGGGGGTTCGCGACGATAGGCCTCAAACCGGCGTCGATCAACGCCTGCCTAGGACATTGCAGGGCTCCGAACTCGGGTTAACGGCAGTTTGAGGGTTGCCGGCTCGAAGAATCTCTGAATCAGTAAGGTTCGGAG
>Ga0209415_10000444_pt1 | contig 76716 bp, 36 predicted proteins | sample PeaSoiSIISIP2007_FD_187696 | JGI IMG/M metagenome (GOLD analysis project Ga0209415, IMG submission 187696) | Peat soil microbial communities from Weissenstadt, Germany - SII-SIP-2007 (SPAdes) (version 2) | ecosystem: Environmental > Terrestrial > Soil > Wetlands > Peat | place: Germany...
CTGAAAAGGCTGGCGTCGGCGGTTCAACTCCGTCCCTGGCCACCACATTTTCAAGCACTTAGAAGCCTCGCTGCTGGTCACTTGGTCACACTCGGTCACAATTCAGTTCACTAGACGGCTGAGACGATCTACAGCGCGCTGTTGGCTTTCGGGCACGAACTGCTGGCAGATGTCCAGCGTGGTGCTGGAACGTGTGTGCCGCATTTGTACCTGGGCGTCCTTCACGTGGGTGCCGGCGATCTTCAGCCTGGTCGCTTGGGATGTTCGCCGGCTTCTCCAATTCACCCAAGGCAACTCCGTCGATCGAGCTGCAGGCTTGATAAGCCTGGTGAACGGTATGGCATTAGGCCAGTCTGGAGATACTCACTAAAGGCTGTCACGCCGAGAGAGAGAGTTCCATTTGACCGCCGGGTTGTGGGGGCAGCTAGAACTTGCGCAGAAACGATCTCACAAACTGGTTCGTCAATCTCGAATCGTCGTCTTTCCTCATTACTACGCAGGTCTCGAACCACAACGACTTCTCAGAGAACGGCTTCGAGATCACGCCCTTGGCTCGGAACGCAAGAGGATGAGGCTTTGAAATTGAGCTTAGTCTGTTTAGCAAACTTTCACACGCCCCGCGAGATGTTTGGGGACACGGCATGGTCGCGTGGAGCTCCCATATGCGTTTTTGACCCAACCAGGCAACGCTGCCCTTTGCACGATCACCGGCGGCTCGCCGCCACTGGTCTGTAGCACTTCCCCGAGGCAGCGCGTTGGGTGTGGAGGTCCCGTGAAGAGGAAACCTCCTGGAGGGTCTTTGTTTTCAGTCGGCGGAGTGTGCGCGCATTCGTTTATCTTAGTTGGGACATTCGATTGCCTTTTTGTAGCAAGGTCGTTCGCATATTTTGGCCCGGCAACAGAGAAAGACCCTTTGGAAAACTCGGCAAAGGCTGTCGTATCTACAGTATGTCATTTAGAAACAATAAGATACAAAACTTTACAATAATTCCTGCAAAACCACCATTTGAGGCCTTTTGGTGTGGCACTTGCGTACTCTTCATGTATTTGCGTGAGGTGGTAATCTTACGCCCACAGTGGGGGGGCTCCAAACGAAAGCATGGGTTCCGGTTCGTTCTGGCTCCTCAGAATTGTCAAAACGGCCCCACATGCGCCAACCAGACGCGCAGTGAATCAGGAAACTTGCTCGGGTTGAAATACACCCACATTGGGTGTGGAATAAACAGGGGGCGGGGAATCTGTGAGTGACTTTCTAGAGCGCATCTCCAAACTGTCGCCGAAGCGACTGGCTCTGCTAGCGGCCGAATTGAACTCGAATCTCGAGCGGCTCAAACGCCAATCCGCTGAGCCGATTGCCATCATCGGGATGGGATGCCGCTTGCCCGGGGGCGCGAACGATGCGGAATCGTTTTGGAGACTGCTGGCCGAAGGGCGCGAGGGCATTGGCGAAGTGCCTCCGGACCGGTGGGATATCGAATCCTTCTACGATCCGAATCCCGATGCTCCCGGCAAAATGTCCACACGCCGGGGCGGTTTTCTCAGAGACGTAGACCGGTTCGATCCCGAATTTTTTGGAATTTCACCGCGCGAAGCCGCGGGCATGGATCCGCAGCAGCGGTTGCTGCTGGAAGTGGCCTGGGAAGCGCTCGAGCACGCGGGGCAAAGCCCGGAGCAACTGGCGGGGACGCGCACGGGCGTATTCGTCGGCGTGTGCAACAGCGACTACTACATGCTGCGTTGCGAAGCCGGCGCGGATTCGTTGGACGCCTACGCGGCGACAGGCAATGCGCACAGCGTGGCCTCGGGTAGGATTTCGTACGTTTTGGGTTTGCTCGGCCCAAGCGTGGCCATCGACACGTCTTGCTCCGCTTCGCTGGTGGCGGTACATCTGGCGTGCCAGAGTTTGCGGTTAGGCGAAAGTAGGATGGCGCTGGCTGGCGGGGTCAATCTGATTCTCCAACCCGACGTCACGGTAACGCTTTCGCGATCGCACATGATGTCGCCCGACGGCCGCTGCAAAACGTTTGACGCCGCGGCCGATGGCTTTGTCCGGGCCGAAGGGTGCGGGCTGGTCATCCTGAAACGCCTGTCGGACGCGCGGCAGGATGGAGACCGGATCCTAGCCGTGATTCGCGGCACTGCGTCCAACCAGGATGGCAGGAGCAGTGGACTGACCGCGCCGAATGGGCCATCGCAAGTGGCACTGATCCAGGACGCGTTGGCGAACGCTGGGCTTCAACCCGCGGATATCGATTTTATCGAAGCGCACGGCACGGGGACCTCCCTTGGGGATCCCGTGGAAGCGCGTGCCTTAGCCGATGTCTTTTTGCCGGGGCGCCCTGCGGAAGCACCACTGCTCGTCGGGTCGGTAAAAACCAACATTGGTCATGCGGAATCGGCGGCCGGGATCGCCGGATTGATGAAAGTGGTCCTGGCATTGCAGCACGAGCGAATCCCACCGAGCCTCCATTTCCACAAGTTGAACCCGGCCATCGACTGGGACGGCGCGGCGATCCGCGTGACGGCCGGGGAATCGAAATGGAATCGACCGAAGGGGCAACGGATTGCGGGAGTGAGCTCGTTTGGCTTTAGCGGCACTAACGCGCACGTATTGGTTTCCGATTTGCCCGACGAGGAACTGACCCCGCAGATTGCCGGGAATGATCGCGCCGAATCACGATTCCATCTGCTTCCCCTGTCGGCACGAACGGATGAGGCACTGCGGGTGGTCGCCCAAAACTACGAGAACCGGTTCACGCGGGAGCCCGATCTTAATCTCGCCGATGTAGCTTATACCGCCGGCACCGGACGCTCACACTTTGAACATCGGCTTGCGGTCGTGGCATCGAGCCTGCGGGAGGCGAAGGAGCGGCTCGCAGAGTTCGGCCGAGGCGAAATAGGCGGCGCGGTTCGCAGCGGACGCACCACCAGCGCGGGCGCGCCCGGCGTGGTGTTCATGTTTACGGGGCAAGGATCGCAATACTCCGGCATGGGTCTCGAGCTCTATGAGACGCAAGCGGTTTTTCGCAGGGAGCTCGACCATTGCGCTAGAATTCTCGACTCGCACTTGGAAAAGCCTCTGCTCGATGTGCTGTTTGGCAGCGCGAGCGCGGACAAGAATTCGTCCCAAGTGCTCGACGAAACGCAGTACACCCAGCCCGCTCTGTTTGCGCTGGAGTACGCGCTGGCTGCGTTATGGCGCTCGTGGGGCATCGAACCCGCCGCCGTTCTTGGCCATAGCGTGGGCGAGTACGTGGCGGCTTGTGTCGCGGGCGTTTTCAGCCTGGAGGATGGATTGCGCTTGATCGCCAATCGAGCTCGACTGATGCAAGCCCTGCCGCGAAATGGCGCGATGGCTGCGGTGTTTGCAGGCGAAGAGCGGGTGCGCACAGCGGTTGCGCCTCACGCCGGTTCCGTTTCCATAGCTGCGGCCAATTCGCCTCAGAACACAGTCATCTCCGGCAACGCGGCCGATGTTCAGGCGATTCTCGATCAATTGCAAAGGGAGGGTGTTGAAGGGCAGCGGCTCGCGGTTTCGCATGCCTTCCATTCGTCGCTGATCGAGCCAATGCTCGACGAGTTCGAGGAATGCGCGCGCCAGGTCCCGCACAGAGCGCCCCGCCTGGATTTGGTGCTAAACGGGACGGGACGGCTGCTGGACGATCGGTCGCCGCTCGATGCGGCTTACTGGCGCGGGCACGCTCGCGGCACAGTTCGCTTTGCGGAATCTATCGCCACCTTGCGCGGGCGCGGAATGCGCGTCTTTCTGGAAATCGGCCCGGCTCCCGTGCTCACCGGCATGGCTCAGCAATGCACGGGCGAGTCCGAACTGACGTGGCTTGCTTCCCTGCGCAAAGGCCGGGAAGCTTCCGCGGAGATGCTTTGCAGCCTGGCCGCGCTTTACGCGCTCGGGCTTAACCCGGATTGGCGCGCCGTTGAAGGTACGCGCCTCCGCCACCGCCTTGCGCTGCCAACCTACCCTTTTCAGCGGCAAAGACATTGGTTGGATCTGCGGCGCAGACAGTTGCAAGCCGCGGAACCTCCGGCAGTCAGCGATGCGGCGACGAAGGCGAATCCGCCATTGCCCGACGACGAGCGGAAGGTCTTCCTTCCCGCGAGCGCCACGGTCGACCCGGTTCCAGGCCTGGAGCAAGAGGTTGAATTTGCCGCGCGACTGCGCGCTGCGGCGCCGGCGGATCGGAGGCGGCTCTTGCAGGCTTTCATCCGCGAGCAAGCGGTTCGCGTACTCGCACTTGACGGCTCGCGGCCGATTGATACCGGCCAACCCTTGAGTGACCTGGGTCTTGATTCGCTGATGGCGCTGGAGCTGCGCAACGTACTTGCGGACGGCGTGAAGCGGACGCTCCCGGCCACGGTGCTATTCACCTACCCCTCGATAGACGCGCTCACGCAATACATATCGAACGATATCCTGGCTACAGACGAAGGGCCATTGCGTGCCGCTTCGGATGAGTCGCGCCTCGTCGGCGCGGCGACGCGGGCGGCAGTTGCGCAGGACATGGTAGAGGGCGAACTGTGAGCGGGCCCTCGCAAAACCGCGTGAAATGCGATCAACGCCAAACCGAGGAGATCTCGTGAGCGAAGCGCTCGACATACTAGACTCCCTCGCGCGTTGCGGCGTGAGCATTTGGGCCGAAGGCAGCCGCATTCGATTTCGTGCCGCCAAGGGCGCACTTCCCGACGAACTGAAGCAGCGCCTCGCGGCGAACAAGAGCGAGGTGCTAGCGGCTTGGCGCGAACGTGCGGCGAGCGAAGTAACGAGCCACCCTACCACCCACGCGCAACGCGCTCTCTGGTTCCTGTATCAGGAACGGCCCGAGAGCCCGGCCTACAACGTCGCCATACCGTTTCGCATCTTCTCCCCACTCGACGTGGCCGCGATGGAAAGGGCGTGCCAGGCCGTAGTGGATCGCCACCCATCGCTGCGTACGACTTACGCCATGGACGGCACCCGCCTGGTGCAACAGGTGCGCGAGTACGTGCCGGTTTCCTTCCAGTTCCACGATCGCGCCAGGGTCGATGTGGCCACGCTGCGCGAAGAGGTCATCGAGAAATCACATATCCCGTTCAGTTTGGAGGCTGGGCCTCTGATCCGCATGGATCTGTTCCGGCGCGCGGAGGCGGACTACGTCCTTCTGGTGGCGGTGCATCATGTTGCGGTCGATGGTTGGTCCGGCGTTTTGCTGATGGAAGATCTCCGCCTGAACTACATCGCTGAAACCCGCGAAGGAGCGGCCCCGCCACCGCGGCCTGAAAATGATGTGCCCGCCTTTGCGCGCTGGCAGGAGCAGATGCTTGCCGGCGCGGAAGGAATGGCACATGAGCGCTACTGGACTGAAATGCTCGCGGGGGAACTCCCCGTGCTTGAACTGCCCACGGACTGGCCGCGGTCCGCGGCTGGGGACGTTTGCGGCGCGTCGTTGCCGATTGATCTGGGTGCGGAGGTCAGCGCGGCGGTGCGCGCCCTGGCAGTAACGGCCGGCACCACCCCATTCGTGGTCTTGCTGGCTGCCTATCAGGGACTGCTTCACCGCTACACCGGGAGCGGGCAAACCATCGTAGGATCGCCCAGCTACGGACGCGATCACGTGGAATTTGCCGACGTGATCGGCGATTTCGTGAATACCATACCCCTCAAGGCGGATTTCAGCGGGGATCCAAGCTTTCAAGAACTGGTCAACCAGATGCGCAAACGCGTGCTCGAAGGGCTCGAGCACCAGGACTACCCTTTCGCCTTGCTGGTGGAGAAGCTGCACCCAGTCCGGGATGCGTCGCGCACCCCAATCTTTCAGACGCTCTTCATTCTGAACCGGCACAAGCAGGTCGCTGGACTCAAAGACATTTTTGCGCGTCAGTCGGGTGAGGCGCGCATCGATTTCGGCGGGCTGGAGGTGGAATCGTTCGCCGTCCCGCATAATGAAGGTCAATTCGATGTCGCGCTGGAGTTGGTGGATTTCGGCGGCGTCTACAAGGGATACGTCAAGTACAATGCCGATCTTTTTTCCCCCGCGATGGTGACCGCGTTCGCGGATCACTACGCTGGGCTTTTGCGCGCCTTGGTCGGTTCGCCGGACAAGAGAGTGTCTGAATTGCCCTTGTTGTCGGCAGCCGAGCAGCATCAAATTCTGGAGGAATGGAACGACACCGCGCGGGATTACTCGCGGAAAGTATGCCTTCACGACTTGATTGCGGCGCAAGTTGACCGCACACCCGACGCGGTTGCCGTGGTCTTCGAGGGGCAGCAGATCACCTACCGGGAACTGGATGAGCGCGCCAATCAACTGGCCCGTTACCTGCAAAAGCGTGGCGTTACCGCGGAAACCCGCGTGGGAATCAGTGTGGAGCGCTCGCTCGAAATGGTGATCGGTCTCCTCGGCATCCTCAAGGCGGGCGGGGCCTACGTGCCGATGGATCCGTCCTATCCAGAAGCGCGCCTCGCCTTCATGCTGGAGGACGCCGGCGTGAAAGTCCTGCTTGCGCAGAAGCATCTGATGCCGGCACTGAAGTCCGCCAAAACAGAAATTGTCTGCCTCGACGCCGACTGGAGTCTGATTGCCGATGAGAGTCGCGCCCGGCCTGAACACCACGCCAACGCGGAAAACCTCGCTTACATGATCTATACCTCCGGGTCCACCGGCCGCCCTAAGGGCGCGATGAATGAGCACCGAGGCATCGTGAATCGGTTACTGTGGATGCAGGAGGAATTCCGGCTGACTTCCACCGATACCGTGGTGCAGAAGACGCCGTTCAGCTTCGACGTGTCGGTGTGGGAGTTTTTTGCTCCTCTGCTGGCGGGGGCCCGTCTGGTAGTGGCCCGGCCCGAGGGGCACAAGGATCCGAGCTACTTGATCGATTTGGTTACCCGCGAGAGCGTCACGATCATGCACTTTGTCCCCTCCATGTTAAGGATTTTCCTTGCCGCCGAGGGCGTGGAGCGCTGTACCTCGCTGCGCGACGTGATCTGCAGCGGCGAGGCTTTGCCTGCGGATCTGGTGACGCGCTTTTACGCGCGTTCCGCCGCGACCCTGCACAACCTGTACGGCCCAACGGAAACGGCCGTGGAAGTAACACGCTGGACCTGTCCGCGTGAGAATGACAGTTCAGTGGTTCCCATCGGCCGGCCCATTGCCAACACCCAGTGCTACATCCTGGACCGGGATTTGCAGCCGGTACCGGTGGGCGTGCCGGGCGAATTGCATCTTGGCGGAATTCAAGTGGGGCGGGGATATCACAACCGGCCCGAGTTGACGGCCGAAAGGTTCATTCGCGACCCGTTCGGCAAGCAAGCTGGGGGCCGGCTGTACAAGACGGGGGATTCGTGCCGGTACCGCCGCGATGGCAACATCGAATACCTCGGCCGGCTGGATCACCAGGTAAAGATCCGCGGATTTCGCATCGAACTCGGCGAGATTGAAGCTGCGCTCAGCGCGAACCCCAAGATTCGCGAGGCGGTGGTCGTGGTGCGGGAGGATGTTCCCGGGGATCAGCGGCTGGTGGCCTACTTCTCCGCCAGCGGCGACGCCAAGCCCTCCGCGAAAGACTTGCGAGCCGTGCTGCGCGCGTCCCTGCCCGATTACATGGTGCCTTCGGCCTTCGTGCAGATGGAACGTCTGCCGCTAAACCCCAGCGGCAAAGTGGATCGCAAGGCGTTGCCCGCGCCCGAGGACCAGCTATCGAGCCTGGCGGCTGGCCACACGGCTCCGCGCAACCAGATTGAGCGCATCATCTCCGAGGTTTGGGCGGAGGTTCTGGGGGTCGAAAGAGTTGGGATTTTCGAAAATTTCTTTGAGTTGGGGGGCCATTCGCTTTCGGCTACGCTCACGATCGCGCGCCTCAAGGCGGCCTTCCAAACTGACATTCCCCTGCGCAGTGTTTTCATCGCGCCGACGATTGCCGAATTATCCAATCACATTCTGTATGACGATCTGAATCAAACCTATCAGTATGTCGCTGAAATCCCCAATCACGGGAAGCGGTTAGTGGCGGCACAGCCCATGGGCTCACGAAATCCGCTGTATCTGGTGGCCGGATTCATGGATGCGGACGATACTTTGCGCGTGCTCTCGAGAATCTTTCCGCACCTCGGCCTGCAACAACCGGTATTCGGCTTTCAGCCGCGTTGGGTGGACGGCCATGCGCAGCCATATTCCACGATCGAGGAAGTGGCGCGGGAATTCGTCGACGAACTTCGAGCCTTCCAGCCCGAAGGGCCCTATCTGCTGGGAGGCGATTGTGTAGGGGGCGTGGTTGCTTTGGAGATGGCCCGAGAAATCTTGCGGCAGGGCGAGCGGGTCGGGTTATTGGTTATGTTCGATACGCAACGACCGACCGCGCTTCGCGCCTTTCTTGCCGACCTCGACGTAGCCAAGGCCCGAGGCGCGCATATAGCCGGTGTCATCCGCGACATCATTGTCGGTAAGAACGGCTCCCGGATTGAGATCATTCAGGATGTTGTCCGCCGCAAACGCCGCAGCGCACAACCGCAGGCACAACAAGCGGTACAACAAGAGGCACAGCACCAGGCGCCGGCGCCCGATACCCTCTACCGTTTGCGAATGGCCTATCGGCGAATGATCTATCGCCATCGGGTCAAGCCATATCCGGGCCGGATCACGTTGATGGTGAACGAACGGCAACCTAAATTCGACAAGACGCTTGGGTGGGACAGCTTGGCCTCGGGCGGCCTGGAAGTGCATTCCACGCGAGGGGACCATTGGTCGCGCTATACCGTTCACAGCAAGGAATTTGCCAAGCAGCTGCAAGAGTGTATCGAGCGGGCGCAGGCTGAGATCGTTCCTCAGCCTGCTCACCCGCAAAACGAAACGCGGAACCAGGAGGGCGCGCTTGTCAACCTGCAACTCGATGCCAATGCAAGGCGCTAACCATGGCCGGCATGGCGTGCGGGGTGATTCCAGCGAGCTCTCGCGGTGGTTTCCCGCTCCCCGGCCTGGTCTGGATCCTTCGCTGCGGCTTATTTGCTTTCCTTACGCAGGCGCAGGGGTTGCGGTGTTCCGCGCTTGGTTGGATGGGCTCCCGGATACGATTGAAATGCGCGTTGCGCAGCTGCCGGGCCGCGCGTCCCGTTTGCGCGAAGCACGCTTCGAACGCACGCCGCCTCTCATCGAAACCATGGCCGAGGTGTTGTGTCCCCTCTTGGACCAGCCGTTCGCATTTTTTGGCCACAGCCTGGGCGCCATCCTGGCTTTTGAAGTGACTCGCAGTCTGCGCCGCCGCGGGTTTGCCCCGGCGCATCTGTTTGTTTCGGGAAACATTGCTCCCGACCTGCCCTGTCCCGCGCCCTTGATCCATCAGCTCCCGGATGACGCTTTCCTTTCCGAGCTACGGAACCTGCATGGCATGCCGCAAGCCGTGCTCGATTCGAAAGAGTTGCTAGACCTCATGCTGCCAGTTGTGCGGTCGGACTTCACTCTGCTTGAGACCTACAAGTATGAGCCGCAAGCTCCGCTGGCTTGTCCCATAACGGCGTATGCCGGATTAGAGGATCCACGCACCAGCGAAGAAGGCATGGAACGCTGGCGTGCGCAGACGGTGGGAAGCTTCGATCTTGTGATGGTGCCGGGCGATCATTTTTTTCTCGAAACCGCGCGCCCCCTTCTCGTGCAATCCATCGCGCGGCGGCTGTGTGAAAGAACTCGCGCGCCTGCGGGATCGAAGGCGTCTTTATGATTTTCGCCACGACGGATCTAGATACCTCTACGCCCTCTTTCGACCTTTCCGTGGGGACGATCGAGGTTTGGCGAGTCCTGTTGGATCGGGTTTCCCGCAGTGCCGACGGGTTGCACCAACTTCTATCCCCTGACGAAAGAGATCGCGCGAGCCGCTTTTATTTTGAGCGGGACCGCCGGCGTTTCACGGTGGCCCGGGGCTCTTTGCGCGCCATCCTAAGCGGATATTTGAAGATGGACCCGCAGTCGATCCTGTTGGACTACGGCCCTCAAGGAAAACCGTTTCTCGCCTCCGCGGCGTCAGGAATCAAATTTAACGTAGCCCACTCCGGCGAGTTGGCACTCATTGCGGTTTCGCTGGAGCGCGAACTGGGCGTCGATGTAGAGTTTGTGCGCTCCCTCAATTTTGCGGAGCAGATTCCCGAACGCTTTTTTTCGCAACGCGAAGCAGCCGCGCTTCGCGCGCTTCCAGCTCATCTTGCCGAGGACGCGTTCTTTGCGTGTTGGACGCGTAAGGAGGCATACATCAAAGCGCGCGGTGGCGGTTTGTCAATTCCGCTCGACAGCTTTGAGGTATCGCTCGCGCCAGGCAAACCGGCGGCGCTGCTCGAGGTTCGCAACGATCCAGCCGAGACGGTGCGCTGGGACATGGCTGACCTACATCCAGCATCCGGCTACCGGGGTGCATTGGTGGCGCGGGGAAAGGACTGGCGCGTCCACTCCTCCGATTGGACCGGAAACACCCGGTAAGCCGGGCGAAGCCCGATTGCGCACCTCGAAGTGCGGAAGCATCCCCACCTGTGGAACGAAATTGGAGAGAGTGGGAATTCAATTTGTCACTGAAAAGCCGGTTAGGTCTTGATATTTATGTAAGTCATTTATATGTAAAGAGATAATTAGAATACCAAGGTCACGATTGGTGGTTAAATTGCTTTGCTCCTCGAGATTGGTGCGCGCCATAATGAGGCTCCCAAGCCCGAGGTGGTTGGGCCATTTGGGCTCCTGAGACACGCGAGCACTGCGGAAAGACGCCCCATCGAATGCTGGAAGTATTAAACCGATATGCGCATGGTTTCGTGGTGGTGCCAGTTGTCCTGGCATGCCGCAGGGGCGGTGTTTTCGCCGCCCTCGAAACGGGCCCACGCACGGCGGAGGAACTCAGGAAGGAATTGCACGCGAACGGCGGCCATTTGCAAGTGGCGTTGCGCTTGCTCGAATCGCTGGGATGGATCGATCGGCGTGCCGACGGCAGCTATGAGGCGAGTCCCTCGCTGGCCAAACAGCGTCTGGTGCCGGAAGAACTGCTAGGGCTGTTGCAGGCGGACATGGACCGGTACTTGCGCGAGGGTTCGGGCGGATTGCTCGCGCCTTGGATCGGCAAGGTCCGCACGCGCTGGAAGGTTGACGACGAACTGCTTGCCGATTTCTTCGACGGCCTATTGGTGGTGCCGGTTCTGGCGCTCCTGACCAAGCGCGGCGTGCTCAAGGATTTGCCGAAGCGGGATTTCGCGGATTTGCCGGAGGGCGTTCGCGCGGAAGTGATTTCGCTGCTCGAGACCCTCGGTTGGATCGAGGGTTCAGCCGGACGCTATCGGCTCACCGCGCCCGGCGAATTCATGTTCGAACGGGCCATGAATCTCGGCGTGGCCGAATCGTACCGGCCCATGCTCTCCGTCATGGATACGTTACTGTTTGGGGACGCGCAAAGCGTGTTCTCGCACGACCCTGCGGGACACGAAGCGCATGTGGGCCGCTCCATGAACGTGATTTCGAGCGGCTTTCAGCATGACCGCTATTTCGCGGAAGTCGAGCAAACCTTGATTTCGACTTTCAGCCGCGAACCGTTTTCCGCGCAGCCCCGCTATGTGGCGGACATGGGCTGCGGCGACGGAACCTTTCTGAAGCGCGTCTACGAGACGGTCCGCGACAAAACGCCCCGCGGCAAGCGGCTTGCGGAATTTCCGCTGGGGTTGATTGGAATCGATCTCAATCAAGCGTCGCTCGATGAGACCAGGCGGACTTTGTCGGAAACCGATCCCGTGCTGGTGATTGGAGATATTGGCAATCCCAAACAAATTGCCGAAGACTTAAAAACGCTGGGCGTCGATTTGGCGCGCGTGTTGCACATTCGCTCGTTTCTCGACCATGACCGGCCTTACATTCCTCCGGCAGACCAGGCGGCGCTGGCGGCGCGCGCCAGCGCACATTACCTGGGCGCGTATGCAGACCGCCAAGGCAAAGATATTTCACCTGCAGCCGTGGTGCAGAGTCTGGTCGAGCATTTGCGGCGCTGGGCAGAGGTTGTCACCGAGCACGGTTTGATCCTATTGGAAGTGCATTGCCAGGATCCGGTAGTGGTTCGCGCGCACATCGATCAGAGCGAAAGCCTCTATTTCGACGCCATCGAGGGTTTTTCGCGGCAGTTGTTGGTCGAGGCGGATGTGGCGCTGATGGCCGCCGCCGAAGCGGGGCTCTTTCCCAGGCGCGACTGCCTCCGCAAATATCCCGCGTTTCTGCCTTATTGCCGGATCACGCTGAATCATTTCGAGCGCCGTCCCTATCGAGTGCGCCTGGCTCGGGGTTCCGATCTTGCGGCGCTCGTGCGCCTGGAAGAGGCTTGCTGGCCCAAAGAAATGCGCGCCGCCGGCGAGGAATTGCATCGGCGAATCGACGCCGATGCGCTCGGCCAATGGGTGCTCGAGATGGATGGCGAAGTGGTTGGCGCCGTCTATTCGCAGCGCATCGCGGATGTGGAGCAATTGCGGGCGTGCAAACTGGGCGATGTCGGGAAGCTCGCTGGCCAAAACGGACCTGTCATCCAGTTGCTGGGATTGAACGTATTGCCCGAAAAACAACACCTTGGGCTCGGCGACCAACTCTTAGACCTGATGCTAATGCGCAGCGCGCTGCAGGGCGGGGTGCGCCAGGTGGCGGGCATCACGCGGTGCAAGAATTTTCGCGGCCAATCACTCGCAGAATTGGCGGAGTACATCGCCCAACGCGACGACCGCGGTCGGCCGGTTGATCCCATCCTGCAGTTTCACCACAGCCACGGCGCTAATTTCTTGGGGGTCGCCGAGGACTACCGCCCCGAAGACGCCGACAACCTGGGCGCGGGCGTGCTGCTAAGTTACGATTTAGACACGTTGCTGTCCCAAGGAAAATCGATCAGGGCCGGCGCGGAGGCGAAAGCTGCGGGCGATACAAAGTCTCAGCTCGAATTCTGTCTGCGCAACTTGCTTGGGCCGTCGCGCCAGGCAGCCTTTTCGTGGAACCGCCCGTTTCGAGAAATGGGCCTCGATTCGCTCAACCTGTTGGAGTTTCGCGCCCTGCTGCGGCAGACATTCGACCGGCCATTTTCCACCACCTTCTTCTTTTCGCACCCTACCCTTCACGATATCGAACGGCATCTGGACGAATCGTCACGGGCAGCGGAAAGTTCGGCGAGCGCAGCGGCGAACGAGCGCGTGAACTTGGGGAGGGGCGCCCGCGCGATGGCTGAGCCGCAAGAACGCACGCGCAGGACGTTCGGTCAAAGCGATGACGATTCCCGGATGATCGCGGTCATCGGCATGGCCGGAAGGTTTCCGGGATGCGCCGATCTGGAGAGTTTCTGGGAATTACTGGCGAATGGGCGGGATGCGATTGCGGAGGTTCCCGCCGAGCGCTGGAATGTGGACGAGTTCTACAGCGCCGATCCCGAGGCGCCCGGTAAGATCATTTCCCGCAACGGCGGGTTTCTCCGCAACGTGGGCGAATTCGACGCTTCGTTTTTTAATGTGTCTCCGCGCGAAGCTGAACTCATGGATCCCCAGCAGCGGCTTTTGCTGGAGACGCATTGGGAGGCGCTCGAACATGCCGGGATTGACGCAAACCGGCTGCGCGAAACCGCTTGCGGAGTTTTCGTCGGCTTGTCTTCGCACGATTACGAGGGGTTGCAAATCGCGGGCGGGAACGAGAGCGATCTGGGCGCGCACTATGCGACGGGCAACTCGTCCTCGATCGCATCGGGGCGCCTTGCCTATTTTCTGGGCACGCGCGGGCCAGCGATTACGCTCGACACCGCATGCTCTTCGTCGCTGGTGGCCGTGCATCAGGCGGTTCGTAGCTTGCGCTCCGGCGAGTGCAATCTCGCCATGGCTTCGGGCGCGAACCTGATTTTGTCGCCGCGCCTTAGCATCGCGTATTCGAAAGCCGGCATGCTGTCGCCCCGCGGCCGCTGCAGCACGTTTGATGCGGCAGCCGATGGCTACGTACGCAGCGAGGGTTGTGGCGTGGTGGTGCTGAAGCGTTTGGAGGATGCCGAACGCGACGGCGATGCGATTCTCGCCGTGATCCGCGGTTCGGCGATCAATCAAGACGGCGCGAGCAACGGATTGACCGCGCCGAGCGTGCCGGCCCAGGCGGCATTGATTCGCAGCGCCCTGGCGGACGCCAAGCTGCGGCCAGCGGACGTCGATTACATCGAAGCGCATGGAACCGGCACACAGCTGGGCGATCCCGTCGAATTTGAAGCGCTGCGAGATGTGTTTCACGCGGACCCCCATCGTACCGAGTCGCTCGCACTCGGTTCGGTGAAGACCAACATCGGCCACGCCGAGGCGGCCGCTGGAATCGCGGGGCTGATGAAAATTGTGCTGGCCTTCCAGCATCGGCGGCTGCCCGCTCACTTGCATTTCAAGAAACCGAACCCGCAGATCGATCTGGAGAGTGTTCCGGCGCGAATTCCGGTTCGATGTGAGCCCTGGCAGCGCGAGGGGCGGCCCTTGCGGGCGGGCGTCAGCTCGTTTGGGTTCAGCGGCACAAACTCGCATGTCATCGTCGAGGAGGCGCCGGAGCGTCCCGCGCCGGAACCCGCCGTCGATCGGCCCAATCACTTGCTGGCGGTTTCGGCGAAGAGCGCGCCGGCCCTGCAAGCGTTGGTCGCGCGCTATGCGGAATGGCTTCCCAATCACAAGGATCTGGATCTCGGCGACATCTGCGCTACGGCAAACGCGGGGCGCGCGCACCACGATTTTCGCATCGCCTGCACCGGCTCCACGCATGACGAACTTGCGCGCGCTTTACGTGAAGGCGTGGATCGTGCAGCCACCGCGATCCGCATCAAGAACGCCCCCAAGATCGCATTTCTCTTTACCGGGCAGGGATCGCAGTACGCAGGGATGGCACGCGAGCTTTCTCTGACCGAACCGACGTTCCGAAATACGCTCAGCGAATGCCAAGAAATTCTGGCCTCCGAGCTATCAGAGCCGCTACAAAACATTCTGTATCCCGATTCCAGCGAGGCATCGCGGATCGACGAAACGGCGAACACTCAGCCGGCCCTGTTCGCGGTGGAATATGCGCTCGCGCGCACGCTGCAGACCTGGGGCATCCAGCCCAGCGTGGTGCTGGGTCATAGCGTCGGAGAATATGTCGCCGCCTGCGTCGCGGGCGTATTCAGTTTGCAAGATGGATTGAAACTCATCGCCGCGCGCGGCCGATTGATGCAATCCTTGCCGCGTGAGGGTGCGATGCTGGCGATCCTGGGGCGCGCCGATTCCGTTTTAGAAGCGGTGAGGGCCACCGGCGGCGCGGTTTCCGTTGCCGCGTTCAACGGCCCCGCGAACACGGTCATTTCGGGCCGGCGATCGGAGGTGGAAGCGCTCGGCAAACGCCTGGAGCAAGAAGGCGCGCGCGTTGTTCCCCTTTATGTCTCGCATGCATTCCACTCCGACTTGATGGAACCGATCCTGCCCACTTTCAAGGAGGTGGCGCGCTGGGTCCGCTTCACACCGCCCAAGCTCGCGTTTGCATCGAATCTGACCGGCGATCTTGCTCACGAGGAGGTCGCCACGGCGGACTATTGGGTACGCCATATTCGCCAGCCGGTGCAATTCGCCAAAGGCATTCGCACGCTGGCACAGAACGGCGTCAACGTGATGCTGGAAATTGGGCCGCATCCCGTTTTATCGACGATGGGCCCGGTCTGCCTGGAGGGCTCCGAATCCGAATCAGTGCAGTGGCTGCGCACGCTGGCGCGTGGCGTTTCCGACTCGGAAGGTATGCTCGCGAGTCTCGGCGCGCTCTACCAAAAGGGAGCCGAAATCGATTGGCCGCGATTCGATGCCGAACACAAACGGCGCCGCGTCCATTTGCCCACGTATCCCTGGCAACGGAAACGCCATTGGGTCGCCTTGAACGCGCCCAGTGCGAAACCAAGCCGGACCACTCCCTCTGAGGCGCCGGCGGACTGGTTCTATGAAACGCAATGGATTCCTCGGTCACGATTGACCGACGAAAGTCCGCGGCCAGCTGCGGACTTTCTGCCCGCAACCGCGCAACTTGCGGAACAGCTGCGCCCGCGCGCGACAGCTTTGGCCCGCTCGTCCGGCGCCGATGGAAGCGGACGCGCGCTGGAAGAGATCGAAGCGGCCGCGCTGCGATACGCCACCACTGCGTTGCGGCAACTTGGATTGGCCGACGCGGCGGCGGAACCGATCGAGGAATCGCGCCTTGCCGACCGCCTGGGCATCGCACCGCGCCACCGGCGCCTGTTTGGTTGCATGATCGCGATGCTAGTAGAAAATGGAGCCGTCCAACACAGCGGCGGAGGATTGCTGGCCGCTCGGAATACCACCACCGGTCGTCTCGAGCCGGCCAATGGAGCGAATGGCAAGTTCTCATCGAGCGAAATCGAATTCGCCTTGCTCAACCGTTGCGGAGCTAGTTTAGCGGCGGTTCTGCGCGGCGAAGAAGACCCGTTGCCACTGTTGTTCCCCGCGGGTTCGGCGCTGGGCGCCGAACAACTCTACCGCGACGCGCCCTACGCGCGCCTCTACAACACGTTGATCGCGGACGCGGTCAGCGAAGCTGCCCGGCAGTTGCCGGATGGGCGCATCTTGCGGATTCTGGAAGTGGGCGCGGGAACGGGAGGAACCGCTTCGTTTCTCTTCGACCGTCTGCCAGCCGAACGCACCGAGTATGTTTTTACCGACGTCTCCAAAACGCTGTTGGAGGAATCGGTAGAACGCTTCCGGCGCCGCGCTTTTGTTCGCTACGAATTACTGGACATCGAAAACGATCCGCGCGCGCAGGGATTCGCTCCCGGACAGTTTGACATTGTGCTCGCGGCCAACGTGATTCACGCCACGCACGATCTCCGCCGCACGCTCGGCCACATTCGCCAGATGCTCGCTCCGCGAGGGATGTTCCTGCTACTCGAGGCGACCAGTGCCCGGAAGTGGGTCGACCTGACGTTTGGTTTGACGGCGGGATGGTGGAACTTCGCGGATGCGGAGATTCGACCCGCGCACCCCTTGCTCAGCCGGGGAAAATGGCTGCAAGTCTTGGCCGCGGAAGAATTCCGCGAGGTGGAAGCGATAGGAGCCGGCAATGGTTCAACGCTGGTGTTCGATCAGAACCTGTTTGCCATGCGCGCGCCGTCGAGCGCTGCCACGTGCGAGCCCATATCCTCGGAGTTAGCCCGGACAAGCCGATCCGGCCACTGGTTGATCGTTGCCGACAAAAGTGGCGTTGCGGCGGCGCTCGAACGGCAACTGCAAACCTTAGGCGATCAAACCACGAAGACCAGCGCGCCAGAAATATTCGGAACGAATTCCCGTGGAATCGAATTGGGCGATGTGTTGGATCGGGCGCGAGACGAATCGCAGCCGCCGCTGCGCGGCATTATCCACTTGGAGAGCCTCGACGCACCCGCAAACGATTCGTTGGGGCACCAAGCGCTCGAGAGCACCCATCAAATGGGTTGCGAAAGCGCGGTGAAGTTGGCGCAAGCGATCCTCGCACGCGAGTGGCGCGAGCCTCCGAAACTTTGGCTGGTGACCCGCGGAGGGCAACCGGTCGAGGCCTCCGGCGCCTCGCCCAACCTGGTGCAAGCTCCCCTGTGGGGCGTGGGCAAGGTCATGGCGCTGGAACATCCCGACATTTGGGGCGGCCTGGTTGACCTCGCGCCGGACGACGAGCCTGAAACGGCGGCTAGCCTGTTGGCTCGCGAAATTCGCCAGGCGGACAGCGAGGACCAAGTCGCTTTCCGCGCGAAAAACCGGTTGGTTGCGCGTCTCGCTCCTTTTGTGCCTCCCGGTTCGCGACCCGCGTCTTTCAGGGCGGATGCGAGCTATTTGATCACTGGAGGATTGGGCAAGATCGGGCTCAAAACAGCGCAGTGGCTCGTGGATCATGGAGCAACGTCGCTGGTTCTGGTCGGCCGCACGCCTTTGCCGGATCGTTCGGCCTGGCCGGCCCTATCTTCGTTAGATAGTTCCAACGACCACGACAAGATTCGCACCATCGAGTCGTTGGAGCGCAATGGCGCTCGTGTTCATGTCTGCACGGCCAGCGTGGCGGATCGGGATGCTATGACCAAATTGTTCTCCCGATTTGGCAGCGATTTGCCGCCGCTCAAGGGCGTTATCCATGCGGCCGGGGTCATGGAGACTGCTCCTATTCGCAAAATTGATGCACTCGCATTCGACTGCGTTTTCCCCTCGAAAGTTGGCGGCGCATGGATCCTGCATGAGCTGACTCGTGGGCTCGATCTCGATTTCTTTGCGCTGTTCTCCTCAACCGCGTCCTCGATCGGATTCCACGGCGTGGGAGCGTACGCGGCCGCGAACATGTTTCTGGATGCGCTTGCTCGGTTTCGGCGGGCTCAGGGCCTTCCCGCGCTTGCAATCAACTGGGGATGGTGGGAAGGTGGTGGCAGTTCTCGGCAGATCGACGAGTTCTCGGGCAAGATCGGACTCAAACTGATGCCTGCGCCACTTGCGCTCGATGCATTTGAGCGGGTGCTCGCCGGCGGTCGAGTGCAGGCGACCGTGGCGAGCGTTGATTGGCCGGTGTTTTGGCCCATCTACACGACCAAGCGGGGGCGGCCATTTCTCTTCGCGCTCCGTCCTCAAGCGGAAGACAAGAGCGAGACTACGAAATCGGCTCCCGCATTGGATGAGACATTCCTGTCTCAGTTGCGCGCAGCCAGGCCCGAAAGAGCGAGGGATCTCCTGGTGAGTCACGTGCGGGAAGCGGTTGTGCGTGTATTGCATCTCGATCCACATGAGCCGATTGACGAGACACGTGGTTTCTTCTCTCTCGGGCTGGATTCGCTGATGACCGGGGAATTGCGCAGCCGCCTGCAAAAGAGTCTTGGTTGGAAGTTGCCGGCTACGATTGCGTTCGAGTATCCAACGATCCTCGATCTGGCGAGCTATCTACTTCGCGAATTGGGATTGGCAGATTCCACGGCGATCCCGCCGGTACCGGTGGCGGCGGCGCCGTCCGCAGTAGCACCCACCGCGGATTCGCTTGACCAACTTGATGATGCCGACCTCGCGTCGATTCTCGACGAGGCGCTGACGCGAGTTCTCAATCCAACCACTCGGCGGGAAGATGTCGACTGACCCGAAACAATCCGAGAACCGCGAGCGGTTGCAAAACGCCGTGCTCGCGATCAAGACGTTGCAGGCTCGGCTCGCCTCCGTCGAGTCAGGCATGCGCGAGCCCATCGCGGTGATCGGCGTGGGCTGCCGTTTTCCGGGCGGGGCGATCGATCCTGAATCCTATTGGCGGCTGCTGCGCGAAGGGCGCGATGGCACGTGCGAAATCCCAGGCTGGCGATGGCCGGTCGATGAATTCTACAGCGACGATCCCGATGCACCGGGGAAAATGTATGTCAAGCGCGGCGGATTCGTCGAAGGCATTGAGAATTTCGACGCCGACTTTTTTGGCATTTCGGCGCGAGAGGCTTTGCGCCTCGACCCGCAGCAGCGGCTGCTGCTGGAGGTAACTTGGGAGGCGCTGGAAGACGCCGGCATCGCACCTGACGGTCTGGCCGGCTCGAGCACAGGTGTTTTCGTCGGCCTAACGTTCAACGATTACGGCGAGATCCTGCGCGCCGCAGGCACTGACTATCTCGATGCCTATCAGATGACCGGCTCGTGCCTCAATTTCGGGCCGGGCCGCATCGCCTACTATCTAGGGTTGCAGGGTCCAGCACTCGCCATTGACACGGCATGCTCTTCGTCTCTGGTTGCGGTGGATTCCGCATGCCGTAGCCTGCGCACCGGCCAGTGTGACCTCGCCTTGGCCGGCGGCGCAAACGCCCTTTTGATTCCCGACGGTTTTGTGACCGCATGCAAGGCCCGCATGCTCTCCGCGGATGGACGCTGCAAGACGTTTGACGCGGCCGCCAATGGCTTTGTTCGTGGCGAAGGATGTGGCGTCGTCGTGCTAAAGCGCCTGGCCAATGCACAGGCGGATGGTGATCGCATCCTGGCGATGATTTTGGGATCCGCCGTCAACCAGGATGGGAAAACCAGCGGCTTGACTGTTCCCAATCGCCACGCCCAGGAAGCAGTGATCCGCAAGGCGCTCGAATTCGCCGGAGTCGCGCCCTCCGAGATTCAATACGTCGAGGCGCACGGCACGGCCACGCCGCTGGGCGATCCGATCGAGGTGCGGGCGCTTGCCAGTGTTCTAGGGCAAGGCCGGTCGTCGGCTAATCCGTTGCATATTGGCTCCGTCAAGACGAACGTTGGACACTTGGAATCTGCCGCGGGCATTGCCGGATTGCTCAAAGTTATCCTTTCACTACGCCACCGCGAAATTCCTCCGCACCTGAATTTGCACAACCTCACGCCGCACGTCCAGTGGGATGAGATCCCGGTGCGCGTGCCCACGAATCTCATGCCGTGGCCCGAGGGTACGCCGCGACGCATCGCGGGCGTCAGCTCCTTCGGCGCCAGCGGCACAAATGCTCACGTGGTGGTTGCTGAAGCTCCTGAACCGCCCGCGCCAACGCTCGCGCTGCAAAGACGGCTGCATCTGTTGACCCTCTCCACGCGAACCGATTCCGCCTTGCGTACCGCCGCCGCGCGCCTGGCGGACTATTTGCGAGCCCATCCCGAGGCAGTGATTGAGGACGTATGCCACACCGCGAACGCGGGGCGCGCGCATTTTGCCCACCGCATTTCGGTGCTGTGTGCCAGCACCACGGAAGCCCGCGAGAAGCTGCGCGATTGCTTCTCCTCGCCGCGGCCTGCTGGCGTCATGGTGAGCCATGTACCCGGCGGCGAACGCTCGTCTGCGACTGAGAGCGCCTTATCGGAGATGCTCGCGTTGCAGCCGCAGAGCGACGACTGGGCCGAATCGATGGCAGATCTTCAGGCGCAATACCACAGGGGAGCGGCGATTGATTGGAGAGGTTTCGAGCGCCGGTACCCGGGCCGGAAAATCAGTTTGCCGACGTACCCATTCGAGCGGGAGCGATTTTGGGTCGAGCCGGAGCGTGGCGCGCGGAGCCCTGCGAACCGTTCCCGCATTGCCGGCGGGAAGAATTTGCATCCGTTGCTCGGCGCTCCACTGAATTCCCCCGCGCTTGAGGGCAGGGTTTTCGAGGCGCATCTCGACGCGCGGAATCCCGCGTTTCTGCAGGATCACCGGATTGGCGGGAGGGTAATTCTGCCGGCTGCGGCCTATGTCGAAATGGCCCTGGCTGGGTCGCGCCAATCGTTTGGGGACAATCCGTTTCGCATAGAGAATCTCGCGCTCCAGGAGGCTTTGCCGCTTGAAGCCGGCATGCAGGCGAGAGTGCAGTTGATTCTGCGTCCCGCGAGCGGCGATGCCCTGGCGTTTGAGGTCTACAGCGATTCCGGCCACGGCGAGAACGCAGGCGTCGCGTGGACACGGCACGCGGTCGGTAAGGCTACCAAAGCCGGCGTAGAATCCCCCGCAACCAGCGTCGCCGATCTCGCCGCAATCCGCGCTCGTTGCCCCGAGCCCGCCAATGTAGAAGCTCTCTACGAAAGACTGAAGCAACAGGGCGCCGAGTTTGGGCCGGCATTCCGAAATGTACGCGCACTTTTCCGTGGAAGAGGAGAATCTCTGGCTGAGATCCGGCTTGCCGAATTGCTCGATTCCACGGGCACGCAATATTGCTTTCATCCGGCGTTGCTGGACGCCTGCTTCCAGGCAGCCGCGGAGCTGATCGTGTCCGCCTCGGCCAATGCGGCGGCGGACGAGGTCCTCTTGCCGGTCGGCATTGAATGCGTGCGAATTGTTCGCGATGTGCCGAGCGTGCTTTGGAGCCACTGCCGGCTGCGCGAAAACGCCGACGATCAAGCGCGCACTCCTCTTCTAGACCTCGAGATATTCGATCTGAACGGGCAAGCCGTCGGATCGGTTGCCGGGCTCGAACTGAAACGTGTGAAACGAAGCGCGCTGAACGCGAGCGGACGCGTGGACGCATCCGATTGGCTCTACGAAATCCAATGGCGCAAGATTGCAGCGTCTGAGAAGCACCTGACTGGAAACACCCAGCCCTTTGGACAGCCGGGCACTTGGCTCATTCTCGCAGACGCGCGAGGTTCGGGCGAAGCGCTGCGAATCCAGCTCTCGAACCTCGGCCAAAAATGCGTTTTGGCGAGGCCCGGCTCCGCATACCTTGCGAGTGGCGACGACCAGTTTGCATTGAATCCGGCGAATCCAGCGGATTTTGTTCGGGTGATCGAAGCATGCGGCAGCGACGCTGGGAGGCCGCTTCGCGGAGTGCTTCATCTGTGGAGCTTGGACACGCCGGTTTCCGGCCGCATGACAGCGCATGATCTCGAGCTCGCGCAACTGCTCAGCTGCGGCGCGGCCTTGCATCTCGTGCAAGCGCTCATTAGGTCGAAGACGGATTCGCCGCCAACGCTTTACCTGGTGACTCGCGGTACTCAGGCAGCGGCCAAATCGTCCGTGGCGGTTTGCCCCGAAACTGCGGCTCTTTGGGGTCTTTCGCGCGTAATCGCGGCCGAGCATCCGGAGTTCCATTGCCGGCGGCTCGATCTGGACCCTGAAAATCTCACGACCGAACCTGAGGCCGGATCGTTGTTTGAAACTCTGTGCAACGACTCGGGCGAGGACGAAATCGCGTTTCGAAATGGCGCCCGCTTGGCGCCTCGACTTGTCCGTTTGGCGCCTCCATATGTGGGCGAAGCAAGAGACAAACAACATGCCTCACAGCCGGTTCGATTGGATATTTCTAACCCAGGCATGCTTGAGAACCTCTCTTGGATTCCGTTGGAACGAGTCGCCCCTGCGCCCGGCGAAGTGGAAATCGAAGTGCGAGCGGCGGGATTGAATTTCCGGGATGTGCTCTGTGCGCTCGGCATGTATCCCGGCAAAGTCGGCCAGCTAGGCGGGGAGTGTGCTGGCGTGGTTGCGCGCGTTGGCGATGGAGTCAAAACCCTGCGAACCGGGGACTTGGTGATGGCTCTGGCTCCAGGCGGCCTTGGCACCCACGTCAACGTACGCGCCGACTATGCCGCGCCTTTGCCGACGGGGATGAGCCTCAGCGAAGCGGCTTCGATACCCGCCGTCTATCTCACCACGCAGTATGGATTGCACCATTTGGCGCACATGAAATCCGGCGACCGCGTTCTGATCCATGCGGCGGCTGGCGGCGTGGGATTGGCCGCCGTGCAGCTTGCGCTACGAGCCGGCGCCGAGGTTTTTGCAACGGCGGGCAGTCCGGAAAAGCGCGATTATTTGCACGGGCTCGGCGTTGCTCACATCTATGATTCCCGTTCACTCGATTTCGTGGATGAGATCGCGCGCGACACTAACGGGCGCGGCGTGGACATTGTTTTGAATTCGCTCGCGGGCGAGTTCATTTCGAAAAGTGTTTCGGCTTTGGCGCGCGGCGGGCGCTTTGTGGAATTGGGCAAGCGTGGAATCTTGACTCGGGATGAATTTGTTGCGAAACGCTCCGATTGCGAATACTACGTTTACGATTTGGGAGAAGAAGCCCGCAATGATCCTTCCCTTGTGCCGGCGCTGTTCGCGGAACTGCTTCCAGCTTTCGAGAAAAAAGCATTGCGCCCGCTTCCGGCGAAACTCTTTGAACCAGCACGAATTGTGGATGCTTTTCGCTTCATGGCGCAGGCGAAGCACATTGGCAAAATCGTCATCGCCGAATCGGCGCAAGACCTTGCGCACGCTGGCGCGCCGAAGTTATCTGGGACAAAATTCCGAGCACACGGCGATGCGACCTACCTGGTCACTGGCGGCTTAGGTGGCTTGGGGCTTGAGGCGGCACGGTGGCTGGCCCGCCAAGGCGCCCGCAATCTCGTGCTGATGGGACGCCACGAGCCGGTCCCTCAGACCCGGGCCGCGCTTGAGGAATTGGCACGCGCGGGCGTCAATCTCGCTATCGAGGCCTGCGACGTGTCGGACGAAACGCGACTCGCCGCGGCGTTTACAAGAATCACCCAGTCGATGCCTCGGCTTCGTGGAATCATTCATGCGGCCGGCGTGTTGGACGACGGTGTGCTCACGGAACAGTCCTGGCCCCGTTTTGAACGTGTCATGGCGCCCAAAGTGTGCGGCGTGTGGAATCTGCACCGCCTCACCCTGTCGTTGGATTTGGAGTTTTTCGTGCTTTTCTCCACCGCGGCTGGAATCCTTGGCTCGCCCGGACAGGGAAATTATGCCGCGGCTAACGCATTCATGGATTCTTTGGCACAACAGCGAAAGGCGCTGGGACTTGCTGCTTTGAGCGTTGACTGGGGAACTTGGGCCGATGTTGGAATGGCGGCGCGCCTGGAATCGCAAGATGCGCAACGCTGGAGCGACCGCGGTCTGCGCCCCATCGGCGTGGAAGAAGGGATGGCGAAACTGGGCGAGATGATCGGCCTTGCGCGCGCGCAAATCGTCGCAATGCCGGTTGATTGGCCCCGCTTCCTTCGCCACCCCGGCACGGGACGCTCTGCGGCGTTCTTCACGGAAATTGCAGAAGCGCCGCAAGGGGCCGGCTCGGGTGCGCCGGCCGACGTTGGCAACGATCTGATGCGGCGTCTCTCTGCGGCGCCTGCCACTCGCCGCTTGCCGGTGTTGCATGCACATGTGGAATCGATAGCGCGCCGCGCACTCGGGGTACGGGCCAGCAAGTCGGTAGATCCAAGGCAACCGCTGCACCAGATGGGCCTTGATTCGTTGATGTCGGTCGAATTACGCAATGCGCTGGCCGCCTCGCTCGGGCGGACTCTGCCAGCCACGCTCCTGTTCGACTATCCGACCATCGAATCGCTCACGCTTTATCTCGCGCGCGATGTCCTCCATTTGGAGATCGCGCATGATGCTGCGGGAAGCGATTCAGTGCGAAAGAAAAACAAAGACTTGAGCGAGCTCCGCAAGTTGACCGAGGCCGAGGCCGAGGTTCTGCTGGTTGCGGAACTCAATAGGACTAGGGAATTCGCCGATGACTGACAATCTGCAAACGCCGGAAGAGCTTTCGCCACTCAAGCGCGCCATCGTTGAATTGCGCGAAATGCGCGAGAAGCTGGGCGAAGTCGAACGGCAACGGAGCGAACCGATCGCGATTGTGGGTGTCGGTTTACGCTTGCCTGGCGGCGCGCACAATGAAGCTTCGCTCTGGCGGATGCTCGCGGAAGGCGTTGATACCGTAACCGAAATTCCCAAAGAACGCTGGGACGTCGACGCCTACTACGACCCCGATCCCGATAAACCAGGAAAGATGAATGTCCGCCGCGGCGCGTTCCTCCGGGACGTCGATCGATTCGACGCAGAATTCTTTTTCGTATCGCCGCGCGAGGCCGTTGCCATGGACCCGCAGCAGCGCCTCTTGCTGGAAGTTTCCTGGGAAGCTCTGGAGAATTCGGCAATTGCACCCGCGTCCTTGTTCGGCGGCCGCACCGGTGTCTTCGTCGGCATGAGCAATACCGATTACTGGCGGATGGTTTACCGCGATGAGCAACAGATCGACGCCTATTCCGCACTGGGCAATTCGTACAGCGTCGCCGCCGGGCGTCTCTCCTATTTGCTGGGGGTCCACGGCCCCGCGCTAACGGTCGACACCGCTTGCTCTTCTTCGCTAGTGGCTGTGCATCTGGCGTGCGCTAGCCTACGCTCGGGAGAATGCGATCTTGCGCTTGCCGGCGGTGTGAATCTGATCCTGTCACCCGAAGCCAGTATCAATTTCTCGAAATCGCGCATGCTTGCGCCGGACGGCCGTTGTAAAACGTTCGATGCCGCGGCGGACGGCTATGTGCGCGGCGAAGGCTGTGGCGTTATCGTCCTGCGTCCCTTATCGGCGGCGCTGGCGGCGCGCCATCGGATCCTCGCCGTTATTCGAGGATCGGCCATTAATCAAGATGGACGCAGCGGTGGATTGACCGCGCCCAACGGTCCCGCCCAGGAAGCTGTGATTCAGCAAGCCTTAAACGCGGCCGGCGTCGCCTCCGAAGCAATTGGTTATCTGGAGGCGCACGGCACCGGAACCTCGCTTGGCGATCCCATCGAGGTGCGCGCAGCGGCGGCGGCGCTGTGCCAGGATCGACCCCCGGCGCAGCCCTTGATGATCGGCACAATCAAGACCAACGTTGGCCACCTGGAAGCCGCTGCGGGCATAGCCGGCTTACTGAAGGTGGTGGTTGCGCTCGAGAACAAACAGATTCCACCACACCTCCATCTGCAAAAGAAGAATCCCTACATCGAATGGGACAGCCTTCCCATCACGATCCCCACGGCCTTGACGCCGTGGCAGCCGATCCACGGCAAACGCATCGCCGGCGTCAGCTCGTTCGGGTTTAGCGGCACAAACGCCCACGTCATCGTTGAAGAACCTCCGGCCACTGCGACAGCGGCAGCCGCAACCGATCGCCCAATCCACTTGCTCGCTTTATCGGCGAAAACCGGCGGAGCGCTCAAGCGACTAGCGAAAGACTACGCGGACTATCTTGCTGCCCACGCGGGTGCGCCGTTGCCGGATGTTTGCTTTACGGCGAATGTGGGGCGTTCCCATTTCCCTTATCGCGCGGCCATTCTCGGCGAGACTCGCGATCAGTTCGAAAGCGCTTTGCGCGGCCTTACGCAAGGCGACCAGCCGCCGAACCTTGTGATGGGCGAAGCGCTCGATCTCAAGCCCCCAGCGGTCGCGTTTCTATTCACCGGCCAGGGTTCGCAATATGTCGGAATGGGGCGGACGCTGTATGAGACTTCGCCCACGTTCAAGCGCGCACTCGATCGCTGCGACGAAATCTTGCGGCCGCACCTGGAGCGGTCACTCCTTTCCGTTCTGTATCCAGAAAAGCCGGCGTCTTCCCCGCTCGACCAAACCTGCTACACGCAACCTGCGCTGTTTGCAATCGAGTATGCGCTAGCGGAATTGTGGCGATCATGGGGCGTGCGTCCATCGTTCGTGATGGGTCACAGCGTCGGGGAGTACGTGGCCGCTTGCGTGGCGGGAGTTTTCAGCCTGGAAGACGGATTGAAACTGATCGCAGAACGTGGACGGTTGATGCAATCGCTGCCCTCGAGAGGGAAGATGGCCGCCGTCTTCGCGAGCCGCGAACGGGTCGCAGCCGCCATGGCTTCTTCGACGCAGGTTTCCTTTGCGGCGATCAACGGCCCGGGGTCGGTTGTCATTTCCGGCGATGCCACCGAGGTGCAACAAGTCCTCAGCCGTCTGGCGAAGGACGACATCATGAGCAAAGAGCTGGTGGTGTCGCACGCGTTCCATTCGTCGCTGATCGAGCCCATTCTTGGCGAATTTGAGAAACGCGCGGCCGGAATCGGGTATTCCGAGCCTACGACGGGACTTGTTTCGAATGTTTCCGGGTGTCTTGCCGACGCGAGCCTGATCGGGCGCGCGGAGTACTGGCGACGGCACGCTCGCCAGCCAGTGCAATTCGCCGCCGGCATTGAAACACTCATCCAACAAGGCGTGGAGGTTTTCATTGAGATCGGGCCTCACCCCGTGCTCCTAGGCATGGCGCGGTATTGCGCGGGGAACGGCAACGGCAAACAATCCTGGCTGCCCTCGCTTTCCTCGAAACGCAACGATTGGACGCAGATACTTGAAAGCCTGCAGGCGCTCTACGCCGCCGGAGCTGAAATTGATTGGGCCGGTTTCGATCGTGAATCGGTGCGCACGCGTCTCGCGCTGCCAACCTATCCGTTCGAGCGCCAACGATACTGGCTGGATCAGACCGCTCCCAAAGGGAGCCAGATACCCATCGACCCGGAGAGGTCGTGGCAAGGGGCGAAAGCATCTGGCCTGCGCCAGTCGCAACAAAGCCGTTTTGGTTTGAGCCTGAATACCTATGCGGACAAGTGGCGCTTCCTCGGGAAACTCACCACCGCCCACGCAGCAAGTACTCTGCGCACGCTGGGTGCTTTCGCGCGACCTGGGGAAGCGCACGATGTGGATTCCCTTATAAAGAGATTCGGCATCCCGGAGATGTATCGCCATTTGTTGCAACGATGGCTGGAGCGGCTGGCGGCCGCCGGCATGCTGCGCGTTGCCGATGGAGAATTTGTGAGCGAGGCGCCTTTACCCGATGCGAACCTCGCACCGCTTATCCGCGAAATGGACACGGTGATGGCCGATGACCCGCACCTGCTTGCGTATCTTCGCAATTGCGGCGAGTTCGTCACGCGCGTCATCGCCGGCACGGAGAGCCCTCTGCAAACGCTCTTTCCGGGAGGCTCGTCCGCGATGGCGGAAAAGCTGTATGCCGCCGCGAATGGCAATCTCTACAGTAATTGCATTGTGGGCGCGATTGCGGAAGCGGTGTCACGGTCATGGACAATGGATCGTCCTCTCCGGATTCTCGAGGTCGGCGCCGGCACGGGCGGCACGCCAACAACGGTCTTGCCGCTGCTCGACAAAGAACGAACGGAGTATGTGTTCACCGACGTTTCCGACCTTTTCCTGAAGCGGGCCCAGCGGAAATTCGCTGCGTTTCCGTTCGTGCGCTACACGACGTTCGATCTCGAGAAGGATATTGCGGCGCAAGGCTTCTCACCGCATTCGTTCGACATCATTGTGGGCGCGAACGCGGTTCACGCCGCTCGCGATCTTGATGCCGCGCTCCGGCGCATTAACCAACTCCTTGTGCCGGGAGGATTGCTGCTTTTGGTTGAAGTCACAAGTCACTTGGATTGGTTCGATTTCACCAGCGGCCTTATCGAGGGCTGGCAGCACTTTTCCGACAATTTGCGCGGCGACAATCCACTACTTCCGCCGGAGAAGTGGGAGGCCGCCCTCCTGGAACGCGGATTTGTTGAAGTTGCGGCGTTCCCGGAAAAGGGCTCGTCCGCCGATATTCTCGGCCAGCATGTGATTCTGGCTCGCACCGCGCCGGCGATGGCCCACGAACAGGCATCCATTAGCATTTCCGTTTCCGGGTTGCGGACTAGCGACCACCCGCCCCAGGCGTTACCGCATGGGGAGGAAGCACATCCTGCCGCGCGCGTTGAGGACCTTCGCAAACGAATCGCCGCGGCGCTGCCGGTTGAGCGTGAAGACTTGATGAACGACTACGTTCGCGCACGTCTGCATGAGGTGTTGCGCCTCGATGCCGGGCGACGTCTCGATCGGCGAAGTCGCCTTGTGGAGTTAGGCCTTGATTCGCTGATGGCCGTTCAACTGCGCGATCTTCTCGAATCCGGTCTCGGGTTGGGCCGCGTGCTGCCCGCAACTTTGGTTTTCGATTACCCGACGATCGAAGCCGTTTCCAGATTTCTTTTGCAATCTTTCCGGCAGACGGAAGTGGCGCCGCCGCCGGTATCTTCCGCGGCAACTGAGCGGGCGGATTCCACCGCCGCGCGCGTCCAGGAAGTGGAAGCCATGTCCGACGAGGAAGTTGAAGCCCAGCTCTTAAAACACCTTGAGCGGAAGTGAGGCCGCGACCGATTCCCATGCCCAAAGACCTGCCACAAACGACCGCGCTCTCGCCCCTAAAACGCGCCTTGCTTGCGATGGAAGATATGCAAGCAAAACTCGACGCAGCCGAGAGCGGGAGGCGCGAACCGATCGCGGTTGTCGGTCTCGGATGCCGTATTCCGGGCGGCGCAAACAGTCCCGACGAGTTCTGGCAATTGCTGCGGGAAGGCCGCAGTGGCGTGCGGGAAATTCCGGCGGATCGCTGGGATGTTGAAGCCTACTACGATCCAAATCCCGAGACTCCCGGCAAGATTGGCACGCGCTATGGTGGATTTCTCGACCAGGTGGATCAGTTCGAACCGCAATTCTTCGGCATCTCGCCACGCGAAGCGCTGACGATGGATCCGCAGCAGCGCCTTCTACTGGAAGTTAGCTGGGAGGCGCTGGAGCACGCTGGGCAAGCGCCGACAAGGCTCGGGAAAACTCGCACCGGAGTCTATTTTGGTATCGCGGGCAACGACTACGCGCAACGCCTTAGGGACGCTGGCGATCCCGCTTTGCTGGATATGCATTTCATGTCTGGCATTGCGCACAGCATCGCTTCCGGCCGGTTATCTTATTTGTTGGGATTGCAAGGACCGAGCATTTCGGTGGATACGGCGTGTTCGTCATCGCTGGTGGCGGTTCATTTGGCTTGCCAAGGTTTGCGCAACGGCGATTGCCGCATGGCGCTCGCCGGCGGGGTCAACGTAATCCTCTCGCCCGATTCTTTTGTGGCGATGTCGCGCGCCGGAATGCTGGCGGCCGACGGCAAATGTAAAACGTTCGATGCCGCTGCGGACGGCTTTGTACGCGGGGAAGGCTGCGGCGTGGTTGTGCTCAAGCGCCTTTCTGACGCTATCGCCGACGGCGATCGCGTTCTCGCGGTCATCCGAGGTTCGGCGGTCAACCAGGATGGACCCAGCAGCGGCCTTACCGTGCCCAACGGCCCGTCACAGGAATCGGTCATTCGAGACGCGCTGGCGAACGCCGGCGTTGGTACTGCCGAGGTGAGCTATGTCGAAGCGCACGGCACCGGAACCTCCCTCGGCGATCCGATCGAGGTGCAGGCGCTCGGCGCGGTTTTCGGGGCTGGACGCGACGCTGCGTCGCCGCTGCAGATTGGCTCGGTCAAGACCAACGTCGGTCATCTCGAGGCCGCGGCTGGAGTCACGGGCCTGATCAAGGTGGTCTTGTCGCTGCAGGGCGGCGAAATTCCGCAGCATCTGAATTTCCATCGGCCGAGCCGGCACATTCCATGGGAGCGGCTGGCAATCGAAGTTGCGACCGTGCGAAAGGTGTGGCAGCCGCTTCACGGCAAGCGCATCGCTGGCGTTAGTTCGTTCGGGTTCAGTGGCACCAATGCCCACGTCGTGCTTGAAGAAGCCCCAGCCTTCGCGCCGCGCACAACGGAAGCCAAAGAACGTCCATTACATCTACTCACTCTGTCGGCTCGCACCGAATCTGGCCTAAGGACACTGGGCGAGCGCCTCGCGCAACGAATTGAGGAAGCCGAGCATGGCACCGTTGGGGATATCTGTCACACGGCCAACTTCGGACGCGCCCATCTCGCGCACCGGCTCGCGGTCTCCGGCCCCACTGCGGACTACATCGCCGAACAACTTCGGCAATATGCCACCGGAAGAACTCCGCCCGGCGTTTCCCGCGGTTTGTGGGAGGGAAGCGATCCACCAAGAATCGCGTTTCTCTTTGCCGACGAGGGTTCGCAATTGGAAGGCGTGGGTCGCACCCTTTACGAGACCTCAGCGGTTTTCAAGCGCGCCTATGATCGTTGTGATGGCGTCTGGCGCGCCCAACGGGGTAGCTCATTGTTGGACATGCTGCATGCTTCGCCGGGCGCAGGGTCCGCGCTTGACGAAAAGGGGTTTACACGTGCCGCCTTGTTCGCGCTGGAATACGCAACGTGCGAGCTGTGGCGCTCTTGGGGCGTGCAGCCGGCGTTCGCGTTCGGACGCGGCATTGGCGAGTATGTGGCGGCTTGCGTGGCCGGCGTATTTAGCCCGGAGGATGCCCTGCTCCTAATTGCCGCAAGTGAACACGCGATGCAAGCACAGTCGATGGAACAGGCCGCCGTGGCCGTAAGATTCAACGCGCCTCAATTGCGTGTGGTTTCCAATCGAACTGGCGCAGTCGCCTCGGCCTCGGAAATCGCGACAGATGCGTATTGGCGCCAACCTGCCCAGGGGCCGGGCCGGTTTGCGGCTTCTCTGGACACGTTGGCTAAAGCGGGCTGCACGGTCTTTCTGGAGGTTGGGCCTAATCCCGTGCTGCTCGAACGCGGCCGGGAGACAACCAAGCTCGCCGAGACGTTGTGGCTTGCATCGCTGCGGTCAGGCCACGGCGAATGGCCGGAGATTCTCAGCAGTCTCGGCCAGCTCTACGTTCACGGCGTGGAAGTGGACTGGGCCGGATTCGATCGCGAATACTCACGGCGCAAGGTCAGCCTCCCGACGTATCCATTCGAGCGCGAACGATTCATGGTGAATCCGCCTTCGACCCGGGCAATTCGGACGGATTCGATCGCGACACTTCATCCCCTGGCGGAACGGCGCCTTGAAACCCCCTCGCTCAAGGAAATCGTCTTCGAAACCAGGATGCACGCTTCAACTCCGGCTTTTGCGGACGACCATCAAGTGTTCGGCAGAATTATTCTTCCCGCCGCCGCTTATCTGGAGGCCGTTCGCGCCGCCGCGGAATTAGGCCTGGGAACCGGCATATGGACGATTGAAGATTTCGCAATCGGCGAAGCGTTAGCGCTCGATGAAACCGAGGAAAAGCGTTTTCAAATCGTCTTATCGCGCCAGGATGACGGCACGGCTCGTTTCGAGGTGTGGAGCGCGTCTGCTCTCGCGGGGCAGACAGCAAGGTGGCGTTTACACGCCTCCGGTGCGTTGACGCAAGCGCCCGCGATCGCAGCTCCCAAGTGCGTAGACATTGAGGCCATCCAGCGCGGCGCGGAGCAGCTCGACCCGGAACCGTTTTATGCCGACTACGAACGGCGCGGTGTCGGGTTCGGAGCGCGTTTTCGCGGGGTGCAGCGCATCTGGCGCCGCGCGGGATCGGCGCTGGGCTTGATTGAGGCGCCGCCGGTCACCAGCGCGGAATCGGCAGCCTACGGCATCCATCCTGCGCTGCTGGACGCGTGCATACAGGTTGTCGTAGCCGCGGTGTACGGGACCGGCCAGGCGCAGGATGCCCAGACGTTGTTCATGCCACTCGGCTTGGAGTCGTTCACCCTTTTCGCGCGGCCCGCGGGAAAGATTTGGAGCGTGGCAACACTTGAAGACGCCGCGCCCGGGGCAGAGACGGTGAGGGCGCGCATCCGTGTGGCCGATGAGCAGGGCCGGCTCATTGCCGATTTTCGCGGGATGTCATTCAAGCGCGCGGAGCGCTCAACGCTCGAACGCGCCATCGGGAAGGGCATTGATGACTGGTTCTATGAAATCGGTTGGGAACCTCTTCCGGACCCGCGTGAGCAATCGGCAGCCATCGGGAGGGCTTCGCCAGAACTACAGCGCTGGCTGATTTTGGCTGATCATGCCGGCACCGGCGAACGGCTCGCCAAACGGCTCTCCGCCCTCGGCGACCACTGTACGCTCGTCTTCGCGCACGGCGGAAAATCTTCCACAAATGGCGCTTTGGCGTTGGATGCCACTTCGGCTAACGAATTGGAAGAACTCGTGTCCCGATTCGCAGCGGAAAGTGCGGGAATGCCAACCGGTGTGATCTATCTGTGGCCGCTCAACGCCTCGCATGTTAGCAGACTGGACCCGGATGGGCTGGAGCGAGAGCAGCGAGCCTGGTGCGGCGGTGCGTTGCACTTGGTGCAGTCCTTGGCCCGGCACGCAGGCGCGAGGCCTCCCAAGCTGTGGCTGTGCACGCGCGGCGCCCAAAAGGTCCAGGAGAGCGACACCACCGTATCCCCGATCGCGGCCACCGTGCGGGGTTTGGGGAAAGTCGTGGCGCTTGAGCATCCCGAGCTTGGTTGCATCCGCATCGACCTTGCTCCGGCCGGCGGAGGCGATGAGATCGACACCCTGCTTGCAGCCTTGCGCGCGACTGATGGAGAAGACCAAGTAGCGTTGCGCGCCGGGCGGCGCTGGGGTGCACGTCTCAAGCGTGCCATTTTGGATTCCGCCAGCGCGCATCCCGCGGCGCTCTTTGCTGGTCTTCCTTACCAGCTGACCTTCGCCGAGCGAGGTTCAATCGAAAATCTGAAACTCGAGCGCACCAGCCGTTCCAGACCCGCTCAAGGCGAGGTCGAGATCCGCGTTCACGCCACAGCTCTCAATTTCCGCGACGTCATGAACGTGATGGATTTGTATCCCGGCGATCCGGGGCCATTGGGCGTGGAGTGCTCCGGAACCATCGTGGCTGTGGGTGAAGGTGTCTCGGAATTTGTCGTCGGAGATGCCGTTGTGGCTATCGCCCCGGGCAGTTTCTCGGCTTACGTGACGACTTCGGCGGAGTTGGTGGCCCGAAAGCCCGCGCACTTAAGCTTCGCCGAGGCCGCCACAATTCCCGTCGCCTTTCTTACGGCCGACATCACGTTGAACCGACTCGCCAAGATTCATGCAGGCGATCGAGTACTGATTCACGCAGCGGCGGGTGGGGTGGGACTAGCCGCGGTCGCGCTCGCCAAGCGCGTCGGCGCGGAAATCTTCGCCACCGCTGGATCACCGGAGAAGCGAGCGCTTCTCAAATCTTTGGGCGTTGCGCACGTTCTGGACTCGCGTTCGGCTTCATTCGCCAGCGAGATCATGAAGATCACCGGGGAGCGCGGCGTCGATGTCGTGCTCAATTCGCTGGCGGGCGACCTTCTCGACCGTACTTTCGACGTTATTGCGCGCAATGGCCGATTCCTCGAAATCGGCAAGCGCGGCATCTGGGAGCCGGAGCGCGTCCGGAAACTCGACCGCAACATCCAATACTTCGTCGTGGATTGGGGTGAGGATGCGCGTGCCAATCCTGCGCGGATTGGCACGCGGCTCCGTCCGCTGATGGCGGAATTTGATCGCGGCGAGCTTCAACCCTTGCCCTCCCGAATCTTCCCTCTCACCGAGGCGAAAGCGGCATTCCGTTTCATGGCCCACGGCTACCACACCGGCAAATTGATCTTGGACCACCAGGAAATGTGGAACGGCGGCAGCGCCCCTTCCGCGCCCCTGGTCACGCCGCAGGGAACTTATTTGATCACCGGTGGCCTGCGTGGCCTCGGCCTGATGACTGCCGAATGGCTCGTCGAAAAGGGCGCCCGCCACCTTGTTCTCACCGGACGCAGCGAACCGGGCGCGGAATCCGCCCAGGTGATTCGTGCGCTCGAATCGAAGGGCGCCCGCGTGCGGGTCGCCCAAGCCGACGTGTCGGATAAAGAAGCGATTGCTCGATTGCTGACGGACGTGCGCGCCACCATGCCGCCTTTGCGCGGTGTAGTTCATTCGGCGCTCGTTTTGGACGATGGCATCTTGCTGCAACAGAATTGGAGCAGGTTCGGCACGGTGTTCGCGGCAAAAGTCACAGGCAGCTTGTTGCTAGACCAATTGACCGCATCCGATCCGCTGGACTTTTTTGTCATGTATTCGTCGATGGCGGCAACGCTGGGGGCGCCTGGCCAGGGAAACTATGTGGCTGCAAATTCGTTCATGACGGGACTGGCATTCGCCCGGCAACTGGCGGGCCGGCCGGCGCTGAGCGTGGATTGGGGAGCGTGGTCCGGCAGAGGCCTTGCCGTTGATCTAGGTATCAACGAGCGCACCGAGCAGACGGGCCTCGGAGTGATTGATCCACGCGGAGGATTTGCCGCGCTCGAGGCTGTACTGCGAAGCAAACGTGCCTCGGTGATGGTGTGTCCAGCGGATTGGCCGAAATTGCTGTCTACGCTGGCACGCGGCGAGCGTATTTCCCCCTTCTTCAACGATGTCGTGAAGACGGCTTCGACCGGCCGACAATCCCGTAGCTTGCGCAATGAATCTGCGCCAAGTTCGACTCCGGCAGAAGCCGGTTTGCTGCAGGAACAGTTGGCTGCGGCTGCGCCTGCTCACCGCCGCGCGCTGGTGGTCGAGCAAATCCGGCGCGATGCCGGACGCGTTCTCGGTCTCAAGAATCTGGAACTGTTACCCAACAACAAGCCACTCAATGATCTCGGCCTCGATTCGGTGATGGCTGTTGAGCTGCGCAACGCGATTCGCGCCGCAGTGGGCCGAAATCTTCCCGCCACGCTGCTATTCGATTACCCAACGGTGGACGCGCTCACAAATTACATTTGCCGCAGCGTCCTGGAGCTTGAGGAAACTCCGGCGCCTGCGCCGCATGCGACACAACAAGTGTCTGCCGGGGACGATCTACTCCAACAGATCGAAGGGCTCGACGACGAGGAGATCGACCGGCTCTTGCGGGAGAGAGAAGCAGGCCAGTAGCGCCCATTTGTTATCCGAACATGTCTTCGTCGACCCACTAAGCTGTTACTTGGGCGGGCCTGGCGGACGCAATGGGATGGGCCGAGACAACGCCATTGCCTTCCTAGAAGTGGTAGTTGGTCTCCAGGAATATGAGCTGCCCGTTCGCGTCTTGGGGATAGATCTTGGCAATCACGCTCTTGCCCCAGGCGTGCCCGTAATACAGCGTGGCGCCGAAAGAGCGCGTGAATTGGTAGTCGGCGCTGACGTCCCAAACGTTGGCCAGGCTGCGGCTACCGTTGCTGGGGCGGCCCTGATATCCAAACGTCTGCGGTTGGAAAGCGCCTCCGCCTGAGTACCAGAGATCGGCCGCGCTGGCCAGCCGCAACGCGTGTCCTTCACTGCGCAGGGCCAGCTTCGAAATCGGCTTCAGGTTCAGAGTGCCGTAGAAGTCCTCGTTATTCATCATGTTGTAAAACGGAAACCGCGCGTACTGCCGCGGTGTGGTCAGCACCTGGAAGAAAGTGCCGTGCGTCGAGTCATTTGGGTTCCCATCGCCGCTGCCGTAAGAATAGCCGGCGCTCAGCCAGGGCTTGAGAACTTTGACCGCCGGCTGCCATCCCGCTTCGCCGACGAACGCCCAAGCGCGTTGCGCAAGGCTGCCCCAGGCACCGGTTTGCGCCACTCCCCAGGCCAGGAAATCTAACTTGCCGGCATTGCCGGTGTTGAGAACATGGACGTAGTCCGCGCCCCAGGTGGCAATCTCGATTTTGCCAAGGTCGGCCGCGCGAGCCGCCGCCGTGCGGTTGTCGGTCTTCAGCACGAGGGTGCGGTGATCGATATAGCCCAGCGCGAACACGCGCAATTCCCCCGCGTTCTCTCCGCTTGAGACTGAACGCGTGTAAGCGCCGTAGTAAGTGTCGACGTCCAGCTCATCCATTCCCTTCACCTGAAAGACGCCCTCGATCGGCCGGGCGCCAAAGACAGTGACGTTGTTGGGGCCGGAGTTGTAAGAAAGTTGTGCGCCGTCATAGGTCCGCTGCACGGCGGCAAAACCAAAATTCGAAATCAAGCGGCTGGAAATCCGCGTCTGAACAACTGTCGCCAGCAGCGGATCCTTCGGCTTGATCTCAAGACCGTCAAAATATTCGAAACGCCCGACCTTCAATCCGGCCGGGCCGAGATGCTTGAAGTTGACATAGCCTTGCTTCAGGAACCCGTTGGCCACATTGGTGTGATTGTTGTTGGCCGCATAATAGCTTCCGCCCAAGCCAAGCTGGCCCTGTGGCGCGGCAACGACGGCGGTGTTCGGCAAGCCCAGAATCGACGGCTGCTCCCCCTCGATGAACCAATCGAAGTTCTCCCCCGTTTGCCCAATTCCTACCCGCAGCAAGGAATCCCACAGCCCGTACTCGCTATCCCCGGTTGGGCCCTGGAACCAGTACCAACCCTCCGCGCGGGCGCGCCAGTTGACGGAAATCTCCAGAGGCCCGAGCTTGTGCTTAGCCGGAGCGGCGCTGGGTGCGGGCGCGGAAGATGATGCCACTTGCTGTGGCGCAGGCGCCGATGGGGAGGGCATCGCCGCGGCAACCAGCGGCGGAGCGGAGTCGGACGTCGCCGGAGCCTGCTGCTGAGCGAACACGAAGCTACCGCCGAGCACAAGAGCTATGGCTAGGTTCATTGCGCCTGTTATTCGTAATTTCAAAATCATCTCCTCACCAAGACGTCTTCGTATTTCTTAAAGCCGCCGCGCCGGCATGGAAAACGTCGGTGCTAATCCACGGAATCGGAACTTTGCAAGTGAGCCGAAGCGGAATCCACTCCACGGGATTTCCGCGGTGATCGCCGAAGTGGTACCCCGCGCGATTGGTCAGGCATTGTGGCGGGAGCCGGGTGGATGGGTCAATAACCCATTTGTACTAGAGCCATTCGCGAAAACAATCGTTAGGAACCGCCAACGGTTAGAATCAAGAGCGACAGCGCAAGAGATTTGCCTTGGTTTCTTCTCCACTGCGCTGGCCTCGCAGCAAGAACCGAACGTTTGCGCCGCCCCGCTCCGCTGGTATACCGTTACCTCCAAGCCCTCCACTCATGGCCGACCGCCCCGATCCCGGCTTGGCTGCAGCGTCCCCCGTGCTCGAGTCGCGGGTCGATCCCACCTCCGCGCGCTTTGAGGCCAACATGCGTTTTCTCGCGGACCTGGTCTCGTGGGTGCGTAATGAGGAGGAGAAGATTCGCGAAGGCGGCGGGAGCAAGGCGACCGAAAGCCAGCATGCCAAGAATCGGCTGACTGCCCGCGAACGTATCCACTTGCTGGCCGATCCGGGTACCTTCTTTGAGCTAGGCGCCTATGCTGCCTATGGAATGTACGAAGAATGGGGGGGAGCGGCGGCGGCCGGCGTGGTCACCGGCCTGGCGCGAATCCACACTCGCCTGGTGATGATCATCGCCAACGATGCGACCGTGAAGGCCGGCGCGTTTTTCCCCATGACGACGAAAAAAGTGCTCCGCGCCCAGAACATCGCCATCGCCAATCGCATTCCCACGGTATATCTGGTGGATTCTTCCGGCGTATTTCTTCCGTTGCAGGAAGATGTATTTCCCGATACCGATGACTTTGGCCGGGTATTCCGCAACAACGCCGTCATGTCGGCCATGGGGATTCCACAGATCGCGGCCATCATGGGCATGTGCGTGGCCGGCGGCGGATATCTTCCCGTGATGTGCGACCACGTCCTAATGACCGACGGCAGCGGGCTTTTTCTTGCCGGCCCTGCGCTTGTGCAAGCGGCCATCGGGCAGAAAGTTTCCGCTGAGGAACTGGGCGGCGCGGCTATGCACGCGGCCATCAGCGGCACGGTCGACTTCCGCGAACCGAATGACGGAGCCTGTTTGGAGCGCGTGCGCGCCATCGTCGAGAAGTGGGGCTATCGCCGCCAATCGCCCTGGGACCGCAGGAAGCCAGAGAGTCCGGCGTTGGCAGCTGAGGAAATTTACGGCATCTACGATTCTTCTCCCGCGCGTCCCTACGACATGAAGGAAATTCTCGCGCGCATTGTCGATGGCAGCCGGTTCGACGAATACAAACCGGAGTATGGCAAGACCGTGATCTGCGGCTACGCGCGCATCGGTGGCTTCGCCGTAGGCATCGTCGCTAACCAGAAGCTTCCCGCGCAGGCCACAGATCATGAGGGTCACAAACGCATCGAGTTTGGCGGCGTTATCTATACCGAATCGGCGGAAAAAGCGGCCCGCTTCATCATGGACTGCAACCAGAATCTGGTGCCGCTGGTTTTCTTCCACGATGTCAATGGATTCATGGTCGGCCGCGACGCGGAATGGAGCGGGATCATCAAGGCGGGTGCGAAAATGGTGAATGCCGTTTCCAATTCCGTCGTGCCGAAGATCACCGTGATCGTCGGGGGATCGTTCGGCGCCGGCCACTATGCCATGTGCGGCAAGGCCTACGATCCGCGCTTCCTATTCGCCTGGCCGACAGCCCGCTACGCTGTGATGAGTGGCGATGCCGCCGCCGGCACTTTGGTTGAAATCAAGCTAAAACAACTGGAACGCGCCGGCAAAAAGCTCACCGAAGATGAACAGAAAGAACTATACGAATCGGTGAAGAAGACCTATGACGAGCAGACCGATCCTCGTTACGGCGCAGCGCGGCTGTGGATTGATAAGATCATCGATCCTGTGGAAACTCGTGATGCGATTTCGCAGGCCCTGGAGGCGGCGGCGCTGAATCCGGATGTTCCGGAGTTTAAGGTGGGAGTGCTGCAAACCTAGAGACAAGGCACATGGCTAATCCCGTGAAACTGGTTGAGTGTCCACGCGATGCCTGGCAAGGGCTGCAGACCCAGATTCCTACCTATCTCAAGGTGGATTATCTGAAAGCTCTGATCAGTACGGGTTTCAAGCACATCGACGCGGCCTCGTTCGTTTCCCCCAAAGCCGTGCCGCAAATGGCGGATTCGGAAGACGTCTTGAAGGAGTTGGATCCGCCGGACGACGTTGAGATTATCGGAATCGTGGTCAACGAGAAAGGCGCGCAGCGGGCGATCAATACTCAATCGGTCCGCACGCTGGGCTTCCCCTATTCCGTCTCGCCAACTTTTCTGCGCAACAACCAGCACCAGACGCTCGAAGAAGCGATTGATGAACTGGAGAAGATCAAACAGAAAGGTGACGACGCGGGCCTCGACACCGCGGTGTACATTTCAATGGCCTTCGGCAATCCCTACGGAGATCCTTGGAATCTAGGCGAGGTCATCGACGCCATCGACCTTCTGGAATCCTATGGCGTGCAAACGATTTCGCTGGCGGATACGGTAGGCTTGGCTGGGCCGGCGCAGGTTCGCGAGTTGATGGACGCCGTAATCTCCAAATACGCGTACTTGGAAATTGGAGTGCATCTGCACAGCCGACCCGAGCAAGCGGCGGAAAAAGTTCTGGCGGCCTACGACGCGGGTTGCCGCCGGTTCGACTCGGCTCTCGCCGGGCTGGGAGGCTGCCCATTCGCGCAAGACGCGCTGGTGGGCAACATTCCGACAGAAAAAGTAGTCGAGGCGCTTGAACTGCGAGGTGTCAACTTGCCGGTACTCAAGCCATTGAATGCGCTGCTGCGAGCGTCAGCAGAGATAGGGGCAAGATATGGCACTTCGCACGCGGCGGATTAATCTGTCATGCTGAGCGTAGCCGGAACTTCGCGAAGCGAAGTTCCGGCGGAGTCGAAGCATCCCTACCTTCGGAGAATTGCCTGATATCGGATCCTTCGACTGCGCGGATCGGATCGCTGCGCGAACCGATACTGCTCCGCTCAGGATGACAACACAGAACCATGGACTATAAGACAATCCAACTCGCCTCCGACTCCGGCATCGCCACCATCACGCTGAACCGCCCCGAAAAGCGCAACGCCATCAGCTACGAACTGATTGACGATCTGCTGCGGGCGTTTGACCAGGTAGCCAAGTCGCCCGCGCAAATACTCATCCTAACCGGCGCGGGTAAAGCGTTCTGCTCGGGCATGGACCTGGAAAATCTCAAAGCTCTCATCGGCTGTTCTTCGGAACAGAATCTGAAAGATTCGGAGACCATGGTTCGCCTCTTCCGCTCGCTATACGAATTCCCTAAAGTGACCATCGCGGCGGTGAACGGAGCCGCAATCGCCGGCGGCACGGGATTGGCCCTGCTGTGCGACTTCACCCTGGCCGTTCCCGAGGCCAAGTTCGGCTATACCGAGGTGCGCATCGGATTCGTGCCAGCGATCGTCTCCACCTTCCTGCTGCGGCAAGTGGGAGAAAAACTCGCTCGCGATCTTCTGCTGACCGGAAGAATTATCGACGCCGGCGAAGCCCGCCGCATGGGTCTGATCAACGAAATTATGCTTGCGGACAAGCTGATGGAACGGGCCCGGCAACTCGCCGCGCAGTTGATGGAAAACAGCCCGGCATCGCTGGTACTCACCAAGCGCCTGCTTACCGAGCATGCCCGCGCCGAACTGGATGCGCAAATTGATGCCGCGGTTCGCGAGAACGCCGCCATCCGTTCCACCGATGACTTTCGCGAAGGCATCACCGCGTTCCTGGAAAAGCGCACACCGCGCTGGAGTGGCAAGTGAACAGCCAAGAGAGTTCGGCGAGACCCATTGTCGGTGAAAGCCGCATTCGCGTCCGTTACGCCGAGACCGACCAAATGGGCGTGGTCTACCACGCCAATCATTTCATCTGGTTCGAAGTGGGACGGGTGGAGTTGCTGCGGCAGTTCGGATTCTCCTACCGCGACATGGAGCAGAACGACGGCTGTTTCATCGCCGTAGTGGACGCGCGCTGCCGCTATAAAGCTCCCGTGCGCTATGACGACGAAGTGATTGTCCGTACCCATTTGAAGAACGTCCGCGGTTCCATGGTGCACTTTGGCTATGAACTGGTGCGCGCGGAAGATGGTGTATTGCTGGCGGAAGGCGAGACCATGCACGTTGTTGCCAATGCTCAAATGAAGGCAACCCCGCTCCCGGAAAAATACCTAAAGGCGCTCCGCCAGGCATTGGGCCGGTAGTGAATTCGCGAACCCGGAATTCCTTTGAAAGCTCTCCACATCGACGGCAACAACCTGACGTGCGAGGCAGTGTGGGAAGTCGCGCTCGGCCGCCGGCCCGTGCTGCTCGCTCCCGGCGCCCGGGAAACAGTGGCGCACGCGCGCGCGGTGGTGGATGCGCTCCTGGCCAGCGACAAAGTCTCCTACGCCATCAACACTGGCGTGGGAAAACTAAGCGACGTTCGCATTCCGCATGAACAGATTCGCGAATTGCAGATCAATCTGCTGCGGTCGCACGCGGCTGGCGTGGGCGAACCGCTCTCTTCCGCCGAGGCTCGCGCCATGATGCTGCTGCGCGCCAATTCCCTTACCAAAGGGTATTCCGGAGTGCGCCCCGCCGTGATTGACGCATTATGCGAACTTCTGAATCGCGGCGTATACCCGTTCGTGCCCTCGCAAGGCAGTGTGGGCGCAAGCGGAGACCTCGCGCCCCTGGCGCATTTGGCGCTGGTGCTCATCGGTGAAGGCGAATGTTTCGAGGCGAAGGGCGCGCGCGTCTCCGGAGCGGAAGCGCTGCGGGACGCGGACATCAAGCCCCTCACCCTCGAAGCCAAAGAAGCGGTTTCCCTGATCAACGGCACGCAGGCGATGCTGGCTCTCGGAATGCTCGCGCTGCATGCCGCCGAGACCCTGGTGGGTTCCGCAGATGTCATCAGCGCTCTCACTTTGGACGCATTGCGCGGCACGGATGTTGCATTCGACGAGCGCATTCACCAAGCGCGCCCGCACCGCGGACAGATCACAACCGCCGCCAACCTGCGTCGCATGCTCGAAGGCAGCGAGATTCGCAAGTCCCACGCGGACTGCAATCGCGTGCAAGACGCATATTCCCTGCGCTGCATTCCGCAAGTTCACGGCGCGGTGCGCGACACTGTGGCCCACTGCCGCGAAGTCATGGAAACCGAGGCCAATTCCGCGGTAGACAATCCGCTGGTCTTTGTGGCCGGTACAGCCCGCGTGGGAACGGGCGCCTCGCCTGTCCCGGCGGAGCGAAGCTCCGCAGTGGGAGACGGCGACGTCCTCTCCGGCGGCAATTTCCACGGCCAGCCACTAGCGTTCGCCTTGGACTTTCTGGGAATCGCCCTGACCGCCCTCGCCGGGATTTCCGAGCGGCGCGTTGAGCGCTTGGTAAATCCGGCACTGAACGAAGGGCTCCCGCCGTTTCTGGCGCCGGGCGCAGGCCTAAACTCTGGATTTATGATGGCGCAAGTCACGGCGGCGGCGCTGGTCAGTGAAAACAAGGTGCTGGCGCATCCCGCATCGGTCGATTCGATCACCACTTCTGGCAACAAGGAAGACTACGTTTCCATGGGCATGACGGCGGCGCTCAAGCTGCGGAAGATTGTCGAGAACACGCGCAACGTGATTGCGATTGAAGCCATGGCAGCGGCTCAGGCGCTGGATTTTCTTGCGCCGCTCAAGACTTCAAAGCGTGGGCAGGCTGCGGTAGCGGCGATTCGTTCGGTGTGCCCAGCGATGGAGAAGGACCGCGCGATGTCCGGAGACTTCGCGGGGGTGGCCGAGCTCGTTGCGAGTGGCAAACTGGCGGAGGCGATACGGTAATGTCGTTCCTTGCGAGCTTGTTCCGGCGCAGAGAGAAGTTTCGATACGAAGGCGCGAATGCTGCGCTCGTTTACGCCATCCATGAAGTTGCGCTCAAGGACAACAATGAAAGCCGAAAGCGACTCTATGAGGCTCTCCTCGCGTCGACTCTAATAATCCCGACGCCCGAGTTGCCAGGGGAGGTCCGCGCGCCCGGAGAAAGAACAGCGGGAAGCAATATTCGCATTGAGCTGGTTGGCTTCACCGACAAGCAGGGACTTAAGATTACCCCCGCGTTCACAGACATGGAGGCGCTTAAAGTGTGGGACCCCAATACTCCTTCGCTTGGAATCAAGGCTCAGGCTCTCTTTCAAATGGTACGCACGGATTTCCAGGCGCTCGTGATTAATCCCTTCGACCCCATCAGAAAAATGATTCGCCCTGGTGGACGCGTGACGCGCTCAGAGTTGGAGTTGTTGGCAAAGGGAGTAATTCCCACCCGGACCCGACCGAGCGGATCCCAGTTTCAGTTGAGCCCGAATCAAAAAGTAGCGATTGGCATACCAGCGATTCGCCCGAGCGCCGAGGTTGAGGAGTTACTACGGGCCACCGCCGTTGCAACTCCGGAGATTTCGGATCTGTATCTTTTTCAGATGGCGACCTCCGAATGGGGCAGTCTGACCGCGATAGGCATCCAGGTTTACGGAACGGTGTCGCCTGAGAGGGAGAATAGTCTCGCAGTGAAGCTGGGTGAGACCGTTCAGCCTAAGCTGCAGAAGGGGCAGTCCCTCGATTTTCTGATTCTCCGAGGAGACATGGGGCGCAACATCAGGGCCCGCGGTCTTTTAATCTTTCGTCGCGACTAATTCGCAGATCGTGCGTGCATTGTCGATGACCGGCTCTTTGCGGGCTTCGCGGCGAAAATCGCCCGCTTTGCGACGGCAGGAGTATTCTGATTTCCCGCTCGACGCTTATTTTCTTGCATGATATATTAGCGCCTCTTGGAATGCTGATTGCTTCTCTCTGCGCATGACTTATGGCCTCATCACCAAGCACGACAGGCCCGCAGCCATCACCGCCCCGAGTTAAGCACTCCCATCGTAGTGCGCACAAGTGGTATATCGAACTCCTGGAGTTCTGCCGGGCGGTCGCCGGCCTTCCGGCGATTGTCACCATCATCCTCGAACTCCTGCGATTTAACGACACCTTCGTCAAAATTGGCACGGCGGTCGCGCTGCTGGTCGCCATTGGTTTACGCTTTTTCCCCAAGCTCAGAGTTTCGACGGTCCTGCCTTTATTGCTAAGCGCGATTCTTACCGTGGTCTTGATCATCTTTGTCGTGCCGTTCCGCGCCAAGCAAGACAGCAACACGCTGGCCAGTTCGTGGCTGGATTGGGATCAGAGTCTGGAGAAGTCCGTAGCAGCATGCAAGGTCGGCACAACCCTTTCGGCAGACGACGCCAAATGCCTGACGAGCGCGCTGATCCCTGTGGTCAAGAGCCGGCCCCGCCCTCAGGAACAAAACAACTTGACCAACCAGGCCAGCGATCTTCTAGCCGGGCAGGCCATCTTCGCAAACTACAAGTCCAGGACTCTTCTGGACACCAGATTGAGCATCGGCAAGGAATTCGTTGGCTCTGGCTACTCCGAACCTATCAACCAAACCGACCTTGCGGCGGCTCGCGTGGCGGAGTATCTGGTTCCCAACCTTCGCGTGGACCGGGCGCCGCACGTTTGGTTCTGGGAAATCAACCCCAACGAGATTGAGGACAAGAAGCGAATTGTGGATCGAAAACTGACCGATCTTCTGCTCAAGCTCCCGCCTTCCAACCGACCCGCCGGGTCTGCGGATTTCGCCAACAATTGGCCCTGGATGAAGCGGCATTTGCTACTGGAGGACCCCACCCCCATCCTGGTGCGCTTTGCGCTCATGGATCCCAAGCAGGAGTCGAAGTGTCTGGGGCGCGCTGAGGCCAGCCGCGTATTCATGAGCAATCTCGGGCAAGTCGCGGATCTCACGCTGGATGAGGCCAGCCAGAGCAGCGGTCATCGCGGGCCCGAGAAAGACGACGATCCGGCTTTGCGACTGCTAGTTTGGGTTTATGCGCCGGAGCGGGCAGACCAGGCAGTGCAAGCGACTTGGGGAAACGTGCTGACAAACTTCGAGACCTGGATCAACGATCCGCCCTGCCAGAGCGCGAATTAGCATCCTAAAAAAAGCGCTATTGGCGCGTGTCTGCGCGAATTTTCCAATGGAGCGAACTCAGTTAGTAAACACCATGCGGCAGCGTGATCGATCGCGGATTAATACCTGTTTTCTCCCGGTTTTCTCCGGTTAGGTTTGCTTTTCCTCCAAGTTATTCTGTGTTTCATGCCAGATTGTCCTTGACATCCACAGGGCTCATACCTCAGATTACCCTGCAGGTTGGAACCTGAGAAATCTTTTATCCATTCTCAGGTACCACGGAGATGCTCCCGCTCTGGCACCTCCCAACCTAGATGGCTACAACGCTTGCCCCGGTCGATTCCAGGGAAGTTGTCCGCTGCGACCACTGTCTGCTGGTTCAATTTCGCACCACCAATAATCTTTGCCGCCGCTGCCACGCCTCTTTGGACGAGGATGAGCCGGAAGTAGTCTCGGCTGCGCCGGAACCGCAAGTGTTGCCGATGAATGGCAATGGGCGCGGGCACCTGAACCTGGCGGCGTCGATCCGGTCGCTGCGTTTGCGCAGCGGTCTCAGCCAGCGGCAACTGGCCGGGCGCATGTCGGTGCCGAGAACCTACGTCTCCAAGATTGAAAACGAAAAGGCCACGCCCACACTTTCCTCGCTGGAACGGCTGGCGCGGGCGCTGGAAGTCACCGTGCCGGATCTGCTCTCGGGCGGCGAGCGCAATCGCCAAGACGAGATTCGCGATTTGATGAAGGATCAGTTTATCGCCGAACTGCAGCCGCTGGTTTGTCTGTTGGACGGCTTACAACTCTCGAGCGTGCTGGCGCAAGTTCGGGATTTGTCGCTGCGCCCGCGGCGTAGCGCGTAGTTCTCGATTTTTATCCGGGCAACCTGCCAACTACGGCCGGAGCCGCAAGGCTCCGGCTTTTTTTCTCTGCCGCCATTGCGCGCCCGCTTTCTGAACGAAAAGCGAAAGCCTTCGCGCGCATGCCCGTAAGGCCAGCAGGCTCAGGGGCTTAGCCGTATGTACGTTCCTGCACTAACAAAGTGTTCCAACCTGAACACTCGCCGCACCGGAACGTCAAGTTTCCAGCCGGAATCTGGTCTCCGCCAACGCGTAGAGTCTGCGCCAGACCAGGCGATTCGTGGTGACAACGACCCCCGCCATCAGAACAGTGGAGGCAATGAGCAGTCGGAAATCTCCGCTATCGCTGGCCTGGCTTATGATGGCGCCGAGGCCAATGGTGGAGAAGATCTGTCCTTTAAAGTGGAAATATTCGGCGACGATACTGGCGTTCCAGGCACCGCCTGACGCGGTCACTAAGCCCGTGACCAGATAGGGAAAGATCCCCGGCAGAATCAGTTTGCGCCAGCGTGCCAGTCCTCCAATCCCGAAAACCGAGCACGCCTCTTTTAGGTCCGTGGGGATGGCGATTGCGCCCGCGATCACGTTGAACAGAATGTACCACTGGGTACCCAGCAGAAGAAGAATGATGGAGCCCACGCCCAGCCCGCCGCCAACGCGAATCAATAGAAGCAGGACAACCGGAAACAGCGCCGTCGCCGGAACCGAGGCCGCAATCTGGGCCAGCGGCTGGGCAATGCGCGCCAGCCGCGGACTAAAGCCGATGGCGACGCCAGCAGGAATGGTCCAGGCGGCACCGATCATGAGGGTGGCATTGACGCGGAGAAACGTCGCTCCCAGCGCGAGTACCAGCCGCGCCGCATCGGAGTGATTGATTCCGGCGAGCAGGAGAATGACCCGCAGCACGGCGTAGCCCGTGAAACCCACAGCGACAATCCCCGCGACGCGCAGAGTCCAAGTCCTCCACGTCGCGGTAGTAGGAGCGGAAGCCGGCGTCTCACGCTCCTGCGCAAAGCGAGACATCAAGGCCTCCCGTGCGGGCTGCCAAGTCCTCTTGCGAAGATAGGCCAAGCTGCTCGAGCGCTGCAGTAAATCGAGAACCCAGGAGCGCGGAACGTCGGTACTCTCGACCTGCTCAACTTTGAACTTTTCTCCCCACGCGATCACCGGCCGCCAGACAAACTGATCAAGCAGCACGATCACGGCGATCATGGTGGCGACGCCCCAGAGAATGGAAGCTGTGTCTCCCGCGCTGGCGGCGGTCTGCAAATAGGAACCGAGTCCGGGGAGCCGGAAGTCGTGTGAGCCGAGCACAAACATTTCGCAGGCCATCAGAAAGAACCAGCCACCCGCCACCGACATCATGGAATTCCACACCAGGCCGATGGCGGAAAAGGGCAGTTCGACTTCCGTGAAGCGCTGCCACCAACTGAAGCGGTAAATACGGGCGGCTTCACGCATCTCGCGCGGAATTGTCTTCAGCGAAGCGTAAAAGCTGAACGCCATATTCCAGACTTGGCCGGTGAAAATCAGAAGAATCGCGCCCATTTCCACGCCCAGCTGGCGGCTGGGAAACAGTGCGACCATGGCCAGCATTACAGCCGGCAAGAAGCTGAGCACCGGGATGGACTGCAAAACGTCAAGCAGCGGAATCATGAAGCGCTCAGCTTTGGGATTGTAGGCCGCAATGTACCCGTAGACGAGCGTGAAGGCCAAGCTCAAGAAATACGCGATCGTGATGCGGAGAAGCGAGAAGCCGGCATACGCCGGAAGCGCCAGCGGGCTGCGGGAGATTTCCACTTGGGGCGTGAATGGGCCGAACCAGGTGCGCGCTACCGCCAATGTGCCGTAGAACAACGCCAGGGCTGCGGCGAACATCAGCAAGTCGGGCAGGTAGGACCTTTCGACTCGCGGCAGCAACGACCATAGGCGATAGGGAGAAAACGCTGCCAGCCCGCCGGACTTCTTGTCGTTCATGGTTTCGCCACCGCCGCCTGGGGACTGGGAACCGCCGCGGCCTCGGTGAGAACCAGCCGGCCATTTTCGGCGTCGTAATCGAATATTTCGGCATAGCGTCCCCAGTTCATGGCGGTTTCGAACTGGCGCGAGACCTCGTCCTGGCTGAAATGCTCGTCGAGGATATCGTGGAAGAATTCTTCAGGAATGGAGTGGTCCGTCTTGGCCCGCAAGACACTCGCAATGCACTGCAAAATGGCGACATGTTTGAGCACGGCTTCGCGGAATAGAACTTTGCGAGTGAGGATATCGGCCTCGGCGAATGCCGCGCCCTCGGAAGTCACTTCGACGTCGCCCTCTTTCGAGGTAGCGAAACCCAGCAGGGTCGCGGCTTCGATGATGGGCAGCAAGTCATCCACGTCCATCGCCAGTGGTTCGGCGAGACGATAGATGTCGTCGCGGCCGCCGCGGTCATGAAGAAGTTCGAGCAGTCCGGCAATGCCGCCGGGGCGGGCATGCGGCAACATCTGGTACCTCGGCTTGGCGGACCGGGGCACGATGAGCGGCGGCTCGCCAGGAACCGGCGGCACCGCGTGATCCAGCGCCGGCTGCGTCATAATTTTGTAGATATAGTCCACGAACTCCACAAAGCGAGCGGACTTGCGGTCACGGGGCTGGGGCAAGTCCACGGTGAAATCGGAGCGAATGCGCCCAGGATTCTTGCCCAGAACAATGATGCGGTCGGCCAACAGAACCGCCTCTTCGATGTTGTGCGTGACCACGAAGATCGCACTCGCCGGCATCTTCTTACTGAGCCACAGCTCCAGCAGTTCACCCCGCAGGTTTTCCGCGGTGAGCACATCCAGCGCGGAAAAAGGTTCATCCATGAACAAAACTTCCGGTTCCACCACCAGGGCTCGGGCGAAGCCCACGCGCTGCTTCATGCCGCCGGAAAGTTCCTTGGGGTATGCGGTTTCGAAACCATCGAGCCCGACGGTGTCCAGCATCTTGAGCGCGCGCTTGTGGCGCTCGATGGCTGGCACGGCACGGGCTTCGAGTGGCGCTTCGACGTTTTCCAGGACGTTTAGCCAGGGAAACAGGGCGAAACTTTGGAACACGATGGCTACGTTGGGGGCATGATTCCGGATGGATTCGCCGTGCCAAAGCACATCTCCAGAGGAAGGCTGGGAAAGACCGGTGAGCATGCGCAACAGCGTGGACTTGCCCGAGCCGGATGGGCCTAAGAGAGCGACAATCTGGCCGGGCGAGACTTCCAAATCGGTGGGCGCAATGACCTCAATGCGATTGCCGTCCGGCTGGACGTAGAACTTCTCGACCGCGCGAGCCTGGATGATCGCATTCGCCACGATGTTTCACTCCCAACCTCGCTTACATCTATACACGATTCCAAAGCGATGCGTGAAACACTTTATTGTTACTGGATTGTTACAGCGTGTTTGTAGAGGCGCCTCCACTTCAGGCTGCGAAATCCTCCCCGGGAGGCGCGGGCATCGGCTGTGGCGTCCGGTCGGTCACTTCGGCCAGGCGTGCCAGGCGGTCCGCCAACTCGCGGGTCAGCGATCCCGGCTGGTAGCGCCAGCGAAAACTGCCGTTGGCAACGCTGGGCGTGTTCAATCGCGCCTCACTGCCGAGCCCCAAAACGTCCTGCAGCGGAACCACGGACAGGCTGGCCACCGAGCCTTGCGCCAGGCGAATCAGGCCCCAGTGAATGCCGTCGGGGCAAGGCCCGGCGTAGGCGCTGATGGCTTGGCGCTCGAAGTCGCTGACGCCAGAGGTCCACCAGCCCAGCGTTGTGTCGTTATCGTGCGTTCCGGTGTAGATCACATGGTTGGCGGTGACTCGGTGCGGGAGATAAATGTGCGCGCCGACGTTGCCGAAGCCGAATTGCAGGACCGCCAGGCCCGGAATCTGGTGGCGTTCGCGCAGCGCGTGAACCTCGGGCGTAATGTATCCCAGGTCCTCGGCGAAGAACGGCAGCCCGCCGAGAGCTTCGCGCAGTTTGTTGAAGAGTTCGTCTTTCGGGCCGTCGACCCAGCGGCCGTACATCGCAGTCGGTTCGCTCGCTGGTATCTCCCAGAACTGCTCGAAGCCGCGGAAATGATCGAGGCGAATGTAATCGCAGGTCTGCGTAGCCCAGCGCAGGCGCTGAATCCACCAATCGTAGCCCCGATAGCGCATGGCGTCCCAGTTGTAGAGAGGGTTGCCCCAGCGCTGTCCAGTTTCGCTAAAAGCATCCGGCGGCACGCCGGCGACGACTTCCGGCTCCAGATCGTCGCGTAACCGATAGAGATCGCGGTAAGCCCAAACGTCCGCGCTGTCGTAGTCCACGAAAATGGCGATGTCGCCGACCACGCGGATGCTGCGCTGCGCGCAGTAGAGGCGTAGCGCGTGCCACTGCTCGTAGAAAGCAAACTGAATAGCGCGGCGGACGGCCATTTCCCCGGCAAGCTCCGAACGGGCGGCATCGAGGGCGGCTGGCTCGCGGCGCGCCAATCCACTCGGCCAGTGATTCCAGCGCTGTTTGCCGTAGCGGTCCCGCAACGCATCGAACAAAACAAAATCCTCCAACCACCATGCGTTCTCCGCGCAGAAACGCTGGAAGCGGGCGTGCGCGCTGCCAGGAGCATCTTCCAGGAAGTTTTTCGCGGCCTCGGTGACCAGCGGCAGTTTGCAGGCGAGGACCTGCTCGTACTCAACCGCGGCAACCTTCTGCGAAAGTCCGGCGAGGCGCGCGGGATCAATCCAACCGCGCTCGGCCAAACGCTCCAGGCTAATGAGCAGCGGATTGCCGGCAAACGCCGAAGTCGACGAATACGGCGAATTGCCATTGGCGGGCGGGCCGAGTGGAAGCACTTGCCAAAGCCCCTGCCGGCCGGCAGCTAGAAAATCGAGGAACCCATAGGCTGCGGGACCAAAATCACCGATGCCGCCCTGCGATGGCAGGGAGGTGGGATGCAACAGGATTCCTGTGGCGCGAGGGAAGGGCATACGTATTGGCCGAGCGCGGTCTCCACTTCCGGGTGCGTCTTGGAACCTGGGGAAAAACCGCCGATCTTGTCACCTTCGAACCTAGCGAGAAATGTGCTTTCTCTCGAAGCCCGGAAAACAGCGGATTTCTCGTCGCTGCGCTCCTCGGAATGACAACCTCTTCATCTTGATCTTGCTAACAATTCGGATGCGCTATCGCAGACTATTCACCTTCGTTGTTCGACCGCGTCAGGTTCTTCATCTCTTCCGGGTTAATCTTGATCTTGCCGGCTTTTTCCATCTGCTGGCGCAAATTGGCGACGAAGAGTTCGAACAGTTCCGATTGCTTGGTTTGCAGCAGCGAATCGCGAATCTGGTCTTTCTTCGCGGCAAAATCCTGTTCCGAAGGCTCCTGCTTTTCCACGACCGTGAGCACGATGCCGCTGGTGCCGGTCTGAATAGGCCCGCTGGTTTGGCCGGGGTTTAGGGTGAATGCCACGGCACCCGGTCCGGACATGGAACCGACGTCGGGAACCTGGCCGTCGGGCAACACCAAATCGCTCGTCTTCACCGTGGCGCCCAGTTCCTTCGCGGCCTTTTTCAAATCGTGCTCCGCCTTGGCGCGGTCGGAAAGTTCCTGGGTCTTCTGGGTGAGCAGCGCCGCGACGCGCTCGTTCCTGAAATCGGTTTCTACGCGGCGGCGAATTTCATCGAACGTGGGCGTGGACGGCGGCTTGATATCAAGCAGTTGGAACACCACGTATCCTTGGGGTAACTGCACCACGTCGGCGGGAGATTTATCCGGCGCGCTGAAAAGCGCGCTCATAAACTGTGGTGACTCTCCAATACCGGGCAGCGAGTCGGTGTGGCTGACAAAATCGGTGGAAACGACCTGCAGGCCCTTGGCGGCGGCAGCTTTCTCCAAGCCATTGCTGTGGGCCTGGGTGAGCAGAGCGGTAGCCAGCTTGTTGCCGGCTTGCTCGGCCTCCTGTTGCTTGATGAGAGGTTCGATCTGGTCCTTGACCTCAGCCAGCGTCTTCATGTGCGCGTCTTGTTTATCTTCCACCTGAATGATGTGGAATCCATAACTGCTCTGCACCAAGCCGCTCATCCCACCCTTGGGAAGAGAGAATGCCGCTTGCTCGAATTCCGGAACCGTGCGGCCACGCTGGATCCATCCCAGCGAACCGCCATTCTTGGCGCTACCTGGGTCTTCGGAGTTCTTCTTAGCGAGGTCGGCGAAATTTCCGCCGGCCTTCAATTGCTTCAGAATGTCTTCCGCTTTTTGACGCGCCGCGTCAACGGCCTTGGGATCAGTCTTCCCGTCCGGCCCAGGGGTTGGAGTCTTGATCAAAATATGGCGGACATTCACTTGCTCGGGCACGCGGAACTCATCGCGATGCTGGTTGTAGTAATCCTCGAGTTCCTGGGGCGTGACCGTCGTCGATTCGCTGAGCTTTGCGCTATCGATTACCACATAGCTGACCTTGCGCTTTTCGGGAATCGCGTTGTTGTAATTCGCTTTGTTTTGCTCGTAGTAAGCATTCAATTCGGCGTCGGTGGGATGAATTTCCTTCTGCAGGTCTTCCCGGCTCAGCACGGCGTAATCAAATTTGACCTTGCTGTTTTGGCGGGTGAACTGCCGGCGTATCTCGGCCTCGGAAATGCTGGCGCCGCCGGCAACCAGGTCGTGGAGCTTGCTGAAGAGAATTTCATCCTTCACGCTCTGCTCGAACATCGGAACGGTAAAATCGTGCTCCTGGAGGATTGATTCGTAGGCTTCCTGGCCGATGAAGTTGCCCCCCGGGAAAAATGCCTGCGCGAATTGCGGGTTCTTCTGCAGTTCGTCCCGCACCTCATCGTCGGTGACTCGCAGTCCCAGCCGCCGCGCCTCCACCAGGATCGCCTTTTGGTTGATCAAGGTCTGTGCGGCCTGCTGCGCGAAGTAAGGGAGAAGCGCCGAGGTTTGGGCTCCGCCTCGCGGAAACTGTTGCTGCAGCATTTGCCGAGCCTGGCGGTCGACTTCCTGGGTGGTGACGTCTTCACCGCCTACTGTGGCCAATACACCCTGGCCAGGGCCGCCAAAGCTCAAGGCGGAAGTACTTCCGGTTGGCACCAGGTACCAGACCATCGAGAGACAAATCAATGTGAGCAGCCCGCCGAGAAAGTACTTCTTGAAGGGGCCGGGAGTTTGCAGAAATCGAATCATCTTGTGGAAGCTCCGGGATAGAACGGAAACGACAATTATAAACTACGGCTGGGCGTCGGATGGCCGGCCGCCGTATGTCGAGCCGCTATTTGCCCCGCGAATAATCGAACGAGTATTTCTGCCGCTCGTCGCCCGACATGTACCGCGTGTTGTAGTTCAGCAGATAGTCGAAGTGCGCTGGGTCTGCCGGAAATGACTTGCCCTCCGGATAGGGATAGTCGCCCATGCCGCGAAACGGAAGCGGGTCCACGGTGTCGCCGTTGGCGGCGTAGAAATCCATGTCTTTTTCGTAGCCGTTTGCCATGAAAAAGTAGTCGCGGACCCAGCCCGTGGGCAGAGCCGGGAGCTTCGCGGGATTGAAGTCCAAAGCAACCTCTTCGCCTGATCCAAAGACCGCAAAGCGGTCGTCGGAGGCAGTCACCAGCGGAAGCACGTCGCCGTAGCGTGTATAGACTCCCGTGGGGCGCGTGTAAGGGCCGGTGGGACTGGCTTTCTCATAGACGTACATGACGTTCCCCGGAGGCTGGTCTTCGATCTTCAACGGGAAGCCGTGGAAATTGAGATCGGCGCGAGACAGCCGGACCGAAGTCAGCCGCGCTTTCTGATTCTGGCTGGCGCGGTCGATCAAAACGCTGTCCCAATAGATCTGCAGATTAGTTTTGATGCGAATGCGCTGGGTACCGGGCGGCAATTTGCCGGTCAGGTCGGCGGTCATGGTGCGCGGGCCGCCAGCCGGGAACCCCATATCGTCTTCCACCCGTATCCAGCTGCCATGAGCATTAAGCGCTTCGACGTAAGGCGCGACCGATTCGACGCCCGCCTGGGCGGCCGCGTACATGCTGTTCGCCGAATAATACTCGACTTCACCATGCATGAGCAGCCACAACGGGCCGCCATCGTAAGGCGCGCCGAGATCGAGCTCCAGGGTGTGCAGTTTCGCGAATCCGCGGAACTGGGTCGTGTCAAAGTCGCCGAAGTAATGGTGCGCGAGCAAACTTGGTAGAACGTTGTGGCCGTGCTCGTCCCAGGCTCCGGCGGGCGGGCGGGCGTCGCGACTAAAGACAACTTTGAATGGCGGATACGGCGGGTTGCTGGCGAAGTATTCGTTGGGATAAACGTCGACGGCAGCCGGGTGGTCCACGGCCAGGAGCTTTGCTTGATCGAGATAAACCACTTCTTCCAGCGGCTCCATAAAACGGAAACTGAGTTTGCCGTTCTTCTCTCGAATGGCGTTGCGGTCAATCTTAATGTATTCCGTGGGGCGCGGAATATCGCGCTGGTTGGGGCCAATCCAATGGCCGACGACGCCCGCGCCCAGCATGTCACCGACTAGCTCATAGCGCTTGCCATTCCATACAAACAGCGTGGGACAGGAACTGCCGCGGCGGTCGATCTCCGTATAGGCTTGCTCGCGATTGCCCGCGACGTTGATCTCATCTTCCAGCACGCCGGTCGGCCAGAGCAGGCGAACAACATCGGCTTCCTTGGCGGCGCCCAAGCCAATATTGAGGGCGACAGAATTCTGCCCAAGGTAGCCGGAGGAGCCGGCGATCTCAAATTTCTGCCGATTGCCGCCGGCGAAGACTTCGATCTTTGTGCCGATAGCACTCTTGTTGTCGGCCAGCCCCTTCAGCGCGAGCCGCAGCCAGTGATTCTTGTTTCCGCCTTCGTTGCGGAGCAGAACCACAGGGCCTTGATTCTGGGTGATGAGCAAGTCGGTCGAGCCGTCGTTATCGTAGTCGCCGGTGATTATCGCGCGAGGATCTTTGAGTTGAATCTTGTCGAGACCGACGTCATGAGTGACGTCTTTGAAGCCATCAGGACCGAGATTGCGGAAAAGCTTGACCTCGCCTTTGCCTTCCGCAGTTTCGCCTACGGCGACGAGATCGACCCAGCCGTCGTCGTCGTAGTCGAAGGCCGCTACGCCGAAGGCGTGGACCCAGTTCGTGGGAGGCAGCGGGACCTGCTCGAACTTGCCGCGATTGTTGCGCCAGAGGGTGAGGCTGGAAGTGCCTGTGCCGGTAAAGGCGAGGTCCATCCAGCCATCGTGGTCGAAGTCGAGAGCGGCAACGCCAAAATTCCCGCTAAGAATGCCAGACCACGGCTTTAGGGATCGAAACATGCCCTCGCGGGGGTTTTCAAAGATGACCGTGCCTGCGCTGCCAATGGCCTGGGATATGCCCGAAATCTGCGCTCCCCTGCCTGTGACCACAAGGTCGACCGCGCGATCATTGTTGTAATCGGTTCCAATGGCTGCGACACTCGACGCGACGCCGGCCAACCCGGTTTCGTTGGTTACTTCGGTGAATGTGCCATTGCCGTTGTTGCGCCACATGGCATTTGCGCCCGGAGTCGTTGCGTGAGCGGCGTACGCACAAATAATGTAGAGGTCCAGGTCGCCGTCATGGTCGTAATCGATGAACGTCAGGCCAGGGTTCGTACCGGACGTCTTGATGCCGGCCGCGGTTGTGACATCTTTGAAGGTTCCGTTCTTCTCGTTATGCAGCAGGAGCACGCGGTCGCCTAAACTTACGGCAAGGTCAACCGCGCCATCATTGTCGTAATCTCCCGCAGCGCAGCCAATCGCGCGAAGCGTGGAATCGAGCCCAGCTTTCACCGTCACATCCTCAAACTTGCCGTTGCCCAGGTTGTGAAACAGGGCCATGCCGCCCTGCGGTCCATTGTCTGCAAGAAAGAGATCCTGCTTGCCATCGCCGTCATAATCCAGGAAGCAAGCTCCGGGCCCCAGATAGGAAGCCGAATCGTTCGCACCGCTGGACACAAATTTCCCCGCGAGCCCCGCCTGTTCGGTTACATCCACAAACCGAACCGGAATCGCGGCTGGCACTTTTTCCGCCACTGCGGCCGTCTCTTCTACCTGAGAATATTTCCCCTGTTCGCCGTAGGCCGCGCTGATGGGCACACCCAGCTTGCTATGGGCGAGGTAGGTGAAGCGCTGCATGCGGACGTGCGCCTGAGTGGGGTCTCCGGACTGCTGCAAAGCGCGAGCCAGACCAAATTCCGCCGACGCGTGCAGCGGATTCAGCTTCAGGGCTTGCTGCAACGCGTCGATCGCCTCCGGAAACCTCTTGCTTTCGGAGTAAACCGAGCCTAGGAAATACCAGGCGTCGGCGTCGTTGGGGTCGATCTCGGTAACGTGGCGGAAGGCCTCGATCGCGGCCTGGGAATCGCTCGCGTTCTTGGCAATCAGGCCAAGATTGAACCAGGCGTAGGAATCTTTGGGGTCTTGGTTGACGACCGACTCTAGAATCTTTTTGGCCTCTTCCGCGCGCCCCAGGCTGAGCAGAGCGATGCCGCAGTTGACTTGCGCGCTCAGCATCCGAGGATCGGCCTTAGCCGCCTCTTCAAAAGACTTGAGAGCCTTTTCGAAGAGCTGCTGGTTCATGTACGCCGTGCCGAGATTGTTTAGGCGGGCGGCCTGAATGAGATTGGCGGGCTTGGTGGCTTGCGGCGTCGCCGTAAAGATGCCGGCTGCAGCCAGAATGATCGAGGCGCAAGCAAGAATTCGCTGGGTCATGCTTAGAAGCAGTAAACCACAGAGGGCCCGGAGGAGCACAGGGATTTTGCGTTACTCAATCGATGGCGGTTTCCGCCAGGGTCCGCATTGCGCCTCCAGCGCAGCCGCGACGGCCAGGACCGATTCTTCCTCCCACGGACGGCCGGCGATTTGCACGCCGATGGGCAGGCCTTCCGCCGATAGGCCAGCCGACACAACCGCTGCCGGAGCGCCCAGCAGATTGAACCATTCCGTGTAGCTCCAGGCGTCAAGATAATCCACGGTCTTGCCGTCAATCTGCCAACTGCGCTCGCCGTGCCTGAAAGCTGGCACTGAGGCCACGGGACACAGCAGAATCGGATACTCGCGCATTTGGCCGAGAACCTGCGCGCGCACTTGGTCCCTCTGAATCCAGGCGTGCAGCAGGGATTCGCCGGAGTGAACCGGCTCCTTGGCCACCCAGCCGGAGAATTGTTTCAGCAGAGGGCTTATCTCGGCCTCGTGTCCTCTGATCTCCGGCGCCAACATCATTCCTCCGGCCACCCCGAAGAACTTCCACCACAGTTGCCGCGACTGCTCCAGGCCCTCGGGGCGAAAGGGTTCAACCTGAAGACCGGCGCGGCGCAGGGCTTCCGCGGCGGTGCGTACTGCGGTGCGCGTCTCAGGCGTCACGGGAGTGCGGCCATCATCTTCGAAATAACCGATGCGAAGTTTCTTCAACCGATCTTCGCTAGGCCATCGCACCGGAACGGGCGCGGCGCAAGTGTCGCCATCATCGGGACCCTGCATGACTTCGAAAAGAACTTTCAAATCCGTGACGGTGCGGGCCATGGGCCCGACCACACCGATCCGGGCAAACGGACCTTCTGAACTTGGAAAGTGTCCGGCCGCCGGGATGCGGCCCGGGGTCGGCTTGAGCCCGCAAATGCCGCTGAAGTGAGCGGGGACACGAATCGACCCTCCGCCGTCGCTGCCGACTCCTCCCGCCGAGCATCCCGATGCAATCGCTGCCGCCTCGCCGCCGCTCGAACCGCCGGGCGTCCGCGACAGATCCCAAGGATTGTTGGTGCGGCCGTAGAGAAGATTGTCGGTCTCCCAGGCCATTAGCAGCTCGGGAGTGTTGGTGACGCCAAGAATGATCGCGCCGGCTTGCCGCAATCGGGCTACGAGAGGAGCGTCTCTCCCTGCCACGTGTCCCTGCCGCAGCTTACTGCCGGACTCGCAGCGCATTCCGGCCACGTCAATCGAACTCTTGATGCTCAGCGGAACACCGTGCAGGGGGCCAAAAATTTCACCGCGCATCGCCGCGGCTTCGGCGACACGCGCCTGGCGGCGTGCACCCCTTACATCCACCTGAACAAACGCATTCAATTTCGGATTCAGGCATTCAATCTGAGTGAGATGCGCATCCACCAGTTCGACCGGCGACAATTTTTTTGCGCGGATTTGTTCCGCCATGGAAAAGGCGGAAAGGAAGTTCAGTGCGGGCATCCTGTGCTCTCACTCGCGGAAAAGCGAGTCTAGCACGCAACCCTTGGTTGCTCGGCGTCTCGGTTTCGAAGTAAAGTGGGCGAGTGCCTTAACCACAAAAGAACACAGAGTCATGCAGCGGACCGCCTGCGCAGAGGTCAACCATGGCCCATCAACATCCGCCCCGGTTCTTGAAAATCGTCGACGACGCCCGGAAGCGTATTCGGGAGACCACCGTCGAGGCGGTGAAGTCCAAACTCGATCGCAGCGAAAAGTTTCTGCTCGTCGATGTCCGCGAGGAAAGCGAGTTCGCCAAGGACCACCTGCCGGGAGCGATTCACCTCGGCAAGGGAATTATCGAGCGGGACATCGAACAGCGCGTGCCCGATCTGAAGGCGCCGATGATTCTTTATTGCGGCGGCGGATTCCGCTCTGCCTTAGCGGCCGACAATCTGCAGAAAATGGGCTACCAGAACGTGCTTTCCATGGACGGTGGCATTCGAGAATGGCGCGAGAAAGGCTATCCTTTGACACACGGGTAGGCCAAGCCTGCGCGGCCCTAAAGCAATTCGTGAGCCGGCAATGGGCTCGCCGGAGGGTCGCCGTCCTTGGTAACTTGCTGCAAGAACCTCGAAAGCTCAGCATTGAGTTGTAGCAGCCCGCAACTTTTCCTCCCCAGCGGCGGCTTTGAAGATTTCTATGCATGGGACCGTGTTACTCATAGATGACAGCAAGTTCTTCCGCAGAGTGAACGAAATGGCCGTTTCCAAGGCGGGATACATCGCACTGGTGGCGGCTGATGGAGAAGAGGGGCTCCGGATCGCCCGCGAGAAAATTCCAGATGTTATCGTGCTGGATATGATGTTGCCAAAATTGTCTGGGCCCCAGCTTTTGCAGGCGTTGAAGAAGGACCCGCGCACAGCCCGAATTCCGGTCATCGTTTTGAGCAGCCTGCCGCAAAGCAATGAAGCCAAACTCAAAAGTGAAGGCGCGGCGGCTTATTTTGAGAAGTCGCAATTAGGGGTTGAAGACGGCTCGGGTGGATTGGTGCGGGCGATTGCGAGTGTGCTGAAGCCGGCTGTGCGGGACTGATTTTGCAGTCGAAACTCTTAGACATGCAACGAGGGAAGCGTAGTTCGGATGATTCTTCGGCAGCGGCTCCTGCGCTCGCGGTGCTGAAAAGCTCCGCCATCGGGAACATGACGACCGAGCAATTCTGCTTGGAACTATCCAAGATTTTTCAGGTGCTCACAACCGAGGTGGCCCTGTTTCGAGCGCAGAACCGCCTGCTCAAGTTTCTTTTTCCCAACGAATTGAAAACAGCCGGCTCCATTCCCCTTTCAAGCGGCTCGGCTGTTGCCAGTCATACTGCCATCAGCCGAAGGGCGGAGCTTTACAACAACTTCCTGCAGGTCAAGCATGCCAGCATATTTGAGAGCGTGAAGCTGGGACACGTGGGAGATGACGCGCCGCCGGAAAAGCCCATCCAGAAGCTCATGTCCGCGCCGGTCCTGGATCCGAAGGGCAAGGTCTTGGGAGTAATTCAGATCAGCCGCAAGGGATATGACTTGGTTTCATCGGGTCCGGATTTCACACTCGACCAACTGCATCAACTGGAGCGTGTGGCCAGTCTGGCGGCCCAAACGCCATTCATGCGGGACGCCGAGCATTCCGCGAAGTAGGCTTGCTTCGGTTTCGTTTGCCCGGCCGTTTGTTTTCTTGATCTGCCATGGCTCGGTCGATGGCCACCTTCTCTTGCTTGGTGAGCGCGCGAAAGGCGCCCTTGGCCAGTTTTCCCAAAGCAAGTGGGCCAATGGCGACCCGCACCAGGCGTTTCACCTCCACTCCGACCTGACTTAGCATCCTGCGGATTTGCCGGTTCTTCCCTTCATCCAGAACAACCTCCAGCCAGGTGTTGCGTTCCCCCACCCGCAGTATGCGCACCGCTTGGGCGCGGAGGAGATCGCCGTCTCTGGTCGCGATACCCTTCGTCATCGATTCCACAAGCGTCACGTCGACGACTCCTCCCACCTGGACATGGTAGGTTTTGTCCAAATGCGTTTCCGGCGCGAGCACGCGGGCCGACCATTCAGAGTCGTTGGTGAGCAAGAGCAATCCCTCGCTCGCTTTGTCTAACCGCCCCACTGGCGCAATCCAGGGGAAACCTTCCAGGCCGGAATACACGGTTTCACGGCCCTTTTCGTCGGAGGCGGTCGTCACCACACCGCGCTTCTTGTTCAGCATGAGATAGATTCTCGCTCCGGCCACTGCGGGAGCGCCGTCGACGGCAATGCGGTCCTTCTCAATCCTGACCGGTGTTTCCGGATCGCGGCGGACGACGCTATTCAGACACACGCGTCCCGCGCGAATAAGGGCGGAGGCTCGCGAGCGCGAGCAGTATCCCAACTTGGAGAGCGCCCGCGCCAATCCAATTCGTCGTGAACCGCCCGCGCGAACCATATGTCCCTCCAGATCGAACTTCCGGCACACCACCGCGAAAGACGAGTCCGATCGGTTAGAGGGCGTTCTTCTCGGACCCAGGGACTGGAAGATCGAAACGTTCCGCAACCCGCGCCGTGGTCTTCTCAATAGTGTCGAAAATCACACCGTGAATTCCAAGTGCGCAAGCTCCAGCGACGTTGGCCGCTATGTCGTCGAGAAACAGGACTTCCTCGGGCAGCAGATCAAGCTCTTTCAGGCAGATTTCGTAGATGGCGGGCTGCGGCTTGACATGACCCACATCACAAGAAAACGTAAGGCTGTGGAAGCCTGCTAGCCAATCACAATGGGCAGTGAGGTAGCGGCTGATCTCGAGCGGCATATTGGACAATACTCCCAGGCGCAGCCCTTTGCGGCGTAGCTGTTCCACCCACTCCAGGGTCGCCTTGTTCCGTCGCGACCAACTCTTGGAATCGAGTGTCACCAGTTCCGCAATCTGCTGCTGCGCGAAGACCTTGCCATCCTCGCGCGCCACTGTGGCCCAATAAGAATCGCCATTCAAGTCGCTGCGATCGTAGCGAAGACGAAACTTCCAATAAAGCTCCTGAAAACGCGAAACGGCCATTCCACAAATCCTGGCCATGCTCTCCAGGTCGGATGGGTGCTGCGGATGGCACAATACTTTCCCGTAGTCAAAAACGACCGCCCGCACCTGAATTTTCCCGTCTCGCGCCCGTCGCTCAGTCTGCATATTTCTCATGGAATTATTGATGATACATGGTGAGCCGAGACCTGATTCCTCGTGTAATATCATCGGTTCGGTTTGCGCCGTGTGGCAACGGCAAGCAGCCTGCTGTGGATGCCGGGGGCCAAATCAGGCCTCTTCCACCGGAGCCAAGCGAGGAGCCATGCAAAAACGATTCATCCGCCCAGTATTAGCTTTCTTTCTTCTATTCGCCTCTGCCCCAGGCCTGGTGGCATTGGTTGCGCCGGTTACAAGCCCCGGGTGGTCGGCCGCTCCCGATGCCAGAGAAATGCGCCTGGTAAAGCTGGAGCAACAGACCGAAGACGCGAAGAGTTCCGCCGACAATGCCTGGATGCTCACCAGTGCGGCGTTGGTTCTAATGATGACCGGACCAGGATTGGCCTTGTTTTACGGCGGCCTCGTGAGGAAAAAGAACGTTCTGGCCACCATGATGCAAAGCTTCGCCATGATGGCGCTCATCTCCGTATTGTGGGCGCTGTTCGGCTACAGCTTGTCGTTCGGCGCAGGTAATAATTTTATCGGTGGCCTCGGTCACCTATTCCTGCGCGGAGTTGGGGTGCAGCCCGATCTCGCCTACTCCGCCACCATTCCGCAACAAACTTTCATGATCTACCAGTTGATGTTCGCCATCATCACGCCGGCGCTCATTACCGGAGCCTTCGCGGAGCGCATGAAGTTCAGCGCCATGTTGCTGTTCATGGTGTTGTGGTCGATTCTGGTATACGACCCGATGGCGCACATGGTTTGGGGTAAGGGCGGCCTTTTGAATGCCTCGCTGAACGGGTATTTTCCCACGCTCGATTTTGCCGGAGGCACCGTGGTTCATGTCACCTCGGGAGTTTCCGCTCTGGTCTGCGCAATCTATCTGGGCCGCCGGGTCGGCTATCCTCGGGAATCCATGCCGCCGCACAGCATGGTGTTGAGCTTTGTGGGAGCATGCATGTTGTGGGTAGGCTGGTTTGGTTTCAACGCCGGCAGCGCACTTGGCTCTGGCAGTCTGGCCACTAGCGCTTTTGTCGCGACCCACCTTGCGGCGGCCGCCGCGGTGTTGGGATGGGGCGGCGCCGAGTGGCTGCGCAACGGCAAGCCCAGCGCGCTGGGAGCGATCTCCGGCGCTGTAGCCGGATTGGTCGCCATAACCCCCGCCGCAGGCTTTGTTGGACCGATGTCCGCGCTGTTCATCGGTCTGGCCGCCGGCGTCTTCTGCTACCTGATGGTCACCAAAATCAAGGCGCGGTTCCGTTACGACGATTCGTTGGACGCTTTTGGCATCCATGGCGCGGGAGGAACGTTGGGGGCTCTGCTGACTGGGGTTTTCGCGGCCAGCGCCGTCAATCCTATTTTTAAGGATGCGCAAGGCCATACTCTGCCTTCCGGTCTGATCGACGGCAATCTTCACCAACTGATCAACCAATGCATGGGTGTGCTTATCGCCTCATCACTCGCGGTCGTAGGCACGCTCATAGTCCTCAAGATTGTGGACGCAACCATCGGACTGCGCGTGACCCAGGAGCAGGAGGTCCAGGGGCTCGATCTCTCACAACACGGCGAAGAAGGGTATGTCTGGGAGGTTTCGGCATAGATCCTTTGGTGTCTATGTGTGGGGATATTCTTGTCCGCGGCTTTGGTCGTGGAACCATAGAGATGCATCAACGCCAAAATCAGAGCGTCGGATAGGAGTGTCCGCGGCTCGCGCCATCGCCATAACAATTGCTGATGGGGACGATAAATAGTTTCGATTTCCGTGTTCCTTCGGCTGGCGGGTAGAGTGAAAAAGGCCACGCGAGCCCTCCCGCCGCCCAAAATATCGCGGCGACGGCGGAGGCATTGGACCCCCCATCGCGTAGCCCGGTAATCCGGAAAACCATGCCCACCGCGCCCTCAGTCACCGACGGCCTGCGAGAGACCTACATTCAGGAATCCGCCCGCATCCAGCGCGAATTCGGCGAGACTGGAAACGGCCGCGCTGCCCTGGCTCAGCGCACAACGTTGGTCGAGAGCATCGTGCTCTCGCTTTGGGAAAAGCTCATCGCGCCGCAAGAGGGCGAGCTGCAGAACTTGTCCCTGGTGGCTCTGGGAGGGTTTGGCCGGGGATGGCTCTTCCCCTATTCCGACATCGATCTCCTCTTTCTCTACGCCGACCGCGACACCGAGGTGAAGTTTAAGGACAAGATTCGCCACTTCTCGCAAGAACTGTGGGACCTGCGCATGAAGCTCAGTCCTTCCACGCGCCTTATCTCGGAGTGCGATCACTTCGAACCAGAGAACGTGGAATTCACCATTTCGCTCTTCGATTCCCGCTTTCTGGCCGGCGACCGGGAGCTGTTTAAGCAGTTACATGACAAGCTGATCCCAAAATTGGTCATGCGGGAGTATCAGGGCCTGGTACAGCGTTTGGCGGAGATCACGCGTGACCGCCATGCCAAGTACGGCGGCACGGTTTTCCACCTGGAGCCTAATCTCAAAGAAACTCCCGGCGGCCTGCGCGACTACAACGTGACTTGTTGGCTGGCGCTGATTTCCGCCATGGACAAGCAGCGCGACTGGCCTGATGCAAAGTCCCTGCTGGCGCCGACGGTGCGCCGGCAATTCGAGCCCGCGCTGGATTTTCTGATGTCGGTCCGTTGTTTCTTGCACCTTCGCCATGGGCGCGACGACAATATGCTGATCTGGGAAGCCCAGGACGAGGCCGCGCTGCGAAAGATTGGGATGGCCAACACCGAAGCGGTGAGCGCCGCGGATTGGATGCGCGTCTACTTCGGCCACGCCCGCGCCATTCACCGTGCCTGCTTGCAATTGTTGGAGGAGATCCCGGCGGCGCGCTCTTCCCTTTACCGCCAATTCCAAAACTGGCGCTCGCGGCTCTCCAACGCCGACTTTTCGGTCGTCGACGGCCTCATCTTTTTGCAACAACCGGCCGCGCTGCAAAACCCGGATCTCCTGATGCGGCTGTTCGACTTCATGGCCCACCACGGGTTACGACTAAGCACCACCACGGAATACCGCGTCGAGCAGGTCTTGCCGGAACTGGCCAAGCGCCCTCCCCACGGCGCACAGCTTTGGCAAAACTTGCAAGCGATTCTTCTTCAACCGCACGCCGCGGACGCGCTGCGCGCCATGCACTCGTTGCATCTGCTCACTCTTTTGTTGCCCGAGTTGAAGCTCATCGATTCTTTCGTGGTGCGCGATTTCTACCACCGCTTTACCGTGGATGAGCATTCCTTCCTTGCCATTGAGAGCCTGCATCGGGCGCGCTCCTCACCTTCGGAATGGGACCAACGCTATGGCCGCATTTTGGAAGAATTGGAGCAGCCGGAATTGCTCTATCTCGCCCTGCTGCTGCATGACGTGGGCAAAGGCGTCCCGGGAGTGGATCACGTGGATGCCAGCCTGGAGATTGCCGAAGGTTGCTTATCCCGTCTCGAACTTAATCCGCCAGACCGGGAGACGGTTCAGTTCCTGATTGCCAGCCATCTGGAAATGTCGGCCACCATGCGCCGCGATATCTTTGATCCGGAAAACGTGCATGCCTTCGCGGAAAAAGTGGGCACCCCCGAGCGCTTGAAGATGCTCTGCCTGCTGACCTATGCGGACATCAAGGCTGTCAACCCCGAAGCGCTGACTCCCTGGAAGGCGGAGAACGTCTGGCAGCTATACATTGGCGCCAATAACTACCTGAGCCGCAGCGCCGACCAGCGGCTGCATGCCGGCACCGACGCCGATGAGGAAACCCTGTCCCGGCTGCACACCTTGGCGCCCGTGGTCGGAAGAAAGGTTAAGAGTTTTCTGGAGGGGCTGCCCAAACGTTATTTGCGCGTCTATCCTCCTGAGGACATTTTGCGCCACGTTCATTTGGCGGATTGCCTGGGCGACGATCCCGTTCAGCTGGATTTGAAGCGCGGGCGCCACTGGTTTGAGCTGACCCTGGTGACCCACGACCGTCCATTTCTGTTTGCTAATGTGGCCGGAGCGATCGCTGCTTGGGGCATGAATATCGTGAAAGCCAACGCTTTCTCTAATCAGGCCGGCACCGTGGTGGATACGTTCTACTTTACCGACCGCTTCCGCACTTTGGAACTGAACTTGCCAGAGTGGGAGCGATTCAAGCGCAGTGTTTCGGATGTGCTGGTGGGCGAGGCGGACTTGGATCGCATGCTGCGCGACCGCAGGCAATCCGAAGAGCGCAACCGTGCCCCTAAGGTGAAAGTCGAAACCCGCATCACTTTCGACGACAGCTGTTCCTCGACCAGCACTCTTGTCCAGGTAATCACGCAGGACCGGTTAGGGCTTTTGCACCGCATATGCTCGCGCTTTTCGTATCAGGGTTGCAACATCGAGATCGCGCTGATCGACACCGAAGGACAAATGGCGATTGACGCTTTCTATCTTACGTCGTGCGGCGCCAAGCTAACCGGCGATCATCAAAAGCAGCTTGAAGATGCACTGCTCGAAGAGCTAAAGAGCACGTAGGCTCTAATCAGCCCGACGCTCACCTTGCCAGGTGGAGCGTTCCCCTCAGTTCAATGCGATCGGACGAACCGCCGACTAGTATCCCGAAATCACCGGGCTCCGCTTTCCATTGCTTGCCGTCCACGTCGTAGTAAGAAAAGTCACGGCGGTGCAGCGTGAGAGAGACTTTACTGGTCTCATCTGGCTTCAAGTTGATTCTGGCGAACCCCTTCAACTCCTTCACCGGACGCGGTACGCTGGAGTGGGCATCGCCAACGTAAAGTTCGACGACTTCCGCGCCTTCGCGTTTGCCGGTATTGGTTACGTCCAAGGTTACCGTCACCGGTTGATCGCCACTCACGATCTGGGGCGAAACGGAAAGATTGCTGTAGCGGAACGCGGTATAGGAGAGCCCAAAGCCAAACGGGAACAATGGCTTGATCCCGCTCTTGTCGTGGTGCCGATAACCGAGGAAAACTCCCTCCGTGTACTTGACCCTATCATCGCCGTCGTTCGGGTAGTAACTGTTATAGGTCGCATTGTCTTCCGGCCGCCGCTCGATGCTGATCGGAAGTTTGCCCGACGGGTTCGATTCTCCAAAAACCAACTGCGCCAGCGCCGTGCCGCCTTCTTGGCCGGCAAACCACGATTCCAGAATGGCGGGCGCGTGTTCCACCCACGCGCTCATCTCCACGCCGCCGCCGGAGGTGATAACCACAATGACCTTTTTGTTAGCTGCCAGCATAGCTTCAATCAGTTCATCTTGCCCAATAGGCAGATGGAACGTGCGGTCCGCCCCCTCGCCCTCGGTCGTTGGATCGAAACCCACGGCGACCACGACGGCATCCGCCCTGGAAGCGATCACCGAAGCTTCGGGATCAACCAAGGAGTCCGATCGCACCACGCCCAGGCGGAGTGGCATGTTACCCCAAGTCGCAACCCGATAAGCCTCGACCCGAATCTGATGCGGACCCGCACCGAGGTTGACTAGCACGTCATTGATCAAAGATTTGTGTAGCGTCCAGCTATCAATCACCAGTTTGTCGTTGAGGAACACGCGCGCTCCTCCTTGCTCGCCCATCGCCTGCAGTACAACGTGATAAGCTCCTGCATCTTTTGCCACGAAGAACCCGGTCCAGCGCGCGGAATGGAAATCGGAAGACAAAAGATGCTCGGGTCCGTAATTGATGTCTGTATCGACTCCGGTGCGGACAGGATTCCCGCTCAAATCGCTGGACGCGAAATATTCGGCCCGAACTCCGCGCACGCCGCCGGACGCTTCCGTCGCAAAAACTGTTCCCCGCGCGACGTCCGCGAGTGTCGGAAGACCACTCTTGTATGCGACTTCGGCGCCACCGCCCAAATAGTTGGCCAGTCCTTCCAGAAAGGAGATGGCGTTGAAAGGACGCACTTGCGCGCTGCCGCCACCCACTGGCTCCGCCGGATAGGCATCCGGCCCAATAACCGCCAGCGTCTTGATCTTGGATTTGTCGAGCGGAAGCAATTTGCCGTCGTTTTTCAGAAGGACGATGCTCTCCAGTGCAGTCCGCAGAGCGACGCGGCGGCCTTCCAGGTTGTATGTGGGAATGGAGAGATCCGTCTGCTCGCGGTCGAACCAGCCCATGCGCAACGCCGTGCGCAAAATGCGGCGCACATGCTCGTCGATGGTCGCTTCGCTCACCGTACCGGCTTGAATGGCGGGCAGCAGCGTGGCGCGGTTCATGAATTTGGCTGAAGGCATTTCCAGATCAAGCCCGGCATTCACCGCCGCCACTCCGTCGTGGGTCGCGCCCCAGTCGGACATGATGATCCCGCTAAAGCCCCAGTCTTTCTTGACCACCTGATTGTTGAGGTAGTCATTCTGCGTCATGTGCTCCCCGTTGGTGAGGTTGTAGGAATCCATGATGGCGCATACATGGGCTTCTTTCACCGCCGCCTCATAGACCGGCAGATAGATTTCGCGCAAGGTGCGCTCGTCGATAATCGAGTTTACGTTCTGCCGATCGTACTCCGCGTTGTTGCCCATGAAATGCTTCATGGTCGCGCAGACACCCTGCGATTGCACGCCTTCGATGTAGGCTACGGCGGTGTGCCCGGCGAGAAAAGGATCTTCGCCGAAATATTCGAAGTTGCGGCCGTTCATCGGCGCGCGATACAGGTTGACGCCCGGGCCAAGCAGGAAGTGCACGCCGCGGGCGCGACCGTCCTCTCCGATCACCTTGCCGGCGTCTCGTTCGAGAGCTGTGTCCCAGGTCGCGGCCAGCCCAATGCCGCCAGCCAGCGTGGTCGACGGTCCGTAATTGCGGACGCCAATGGGACCATCCGCCATTTTCAACGTCGGCACGCCCAGCCGGGGAACGGCGCGGATGTAGAACTCGTTGAGGCCGCCGATGTAGTCGATCTTTTCCTCCAACGTCATCTTGCCAAGGATGGCATCGACTCGTTCCTCAATCTCAGCGGGTGACGGCCGGCTGGTCTGCGCAATCAAAACCTGCGACCCGCAAAGCATCAGCATAACGGCCCAAAATTTGCGCATGATTTCTCCTGGACAGTTTCGGCCGGTCGGCCATCGGGATGAGTTTATCGGCAGCTTAGATGGGCTTGCAGACCATCATCATTCCAAGAACGACGGGCAAGTAAATCACCGAGGCGTGAACCAGACGGCTCGCCGCGCCGCGGGAAGCAGACTTGGACAGCTTGGCGCCGTAATACAGAAAGAACAAACCCGCCCCAGCCACCGGCAGCAGATAGAGTGGAGTGAAACCGCGAGTGGCGAGCGGCAATAGGGTGGTAATTACCAGGGCCACGGTAAATCCAATAATCTCCGCGCGGGTAAAGCGTCCGTCGGCGTCAAAATCCGGCAGCATCTTGAATCCCGCCTGCGCGTAGTCTTCCCGATACATCAGGGCAATGGCTAGGAAGTGCGGAAACTGCCAAAGGAAAAGCACTGCGAAAAGAAACCAGGCCTGCCGGCTAAGGCCGTTTGAGGCACCCGCCCAGCCAATCAAAGTCGGCATTGCACCGGGAATCGCCCCCAGCAAGGTGCAAAGCGGGGTCCGCCGTTTCAGCGGCGTGTAAACCAGCAAGTAGGACAGCAGGGTAGAGATCGCCAGAAAAGAAGCCAGCAAATTAACCGTCAGGGCTAGATAAATCCCTCCCGCCACGCTAAGCCCCAGACCAAAATACAGAGCCTCGGCGGGAGAAAGCCGGCCGGAAACCAGCGGCCGATCGGCGGTGCGGCGCATGTGCGCGTCGTGCGTGCGCTCCATGTACTGATTCAGAGTCGCCGTGCCACTCGCCACCAGCAGGGTCCCCACCAACGTATGGAAAAGTCCAGCCCACCGGAAGGCCCCGCCGCTACCCAAATAGTAGGCGGCAGAGGTCGTCATGAGGATCAGCAGGTTCACTTCCGGCTTGGTTAGAGTGTAGTAATCGCGGAGCATGGAAGCAAAAGATCGTGCGTCCGGATTTGCCATGGTGTCAGTGATCGCCATTCAAATTGCCAGCTACTGCGGGTTCAGCGGAGACGCCCTGGGCCAGCTACCTCCACGATAGCCGAGCCGGACCGTACCATCCAACGCACATCGACAACCCTATACCTGCTAAATTCCGAGGACTGCCGCGCCCCATTTCGTCGAGCACCCTCTTGAAGCGGCCTGAGTATAGCAGAGCGTTCGACGCCAGGAAAAGGCCCGAAAAAACGTCCCTTAAAACCGCCTTCGCCACGATTCTTTCGTCCGCTAACGCAAGCTATTGGTTCACGCCGCTCGCGAGAAATCCGCCGTCCACTGCCAGTAGATGCCCTGTAACAAAGCTGGCTGAATCGGAAGCCAGAAAGATCGCGGCGCCCACCAGCTCATCGACCTTTCCAAAACGGCCCATCGGGGTGCGAAGGAGAAATTCATGCCCTCGCGGGCTTCCGTCGAGCAGCGCTGAGTTGAGTTCGGTGCGGAACACCCCGGGCACAAGAGCGTTCACACAAACTCCGTAGCGCGCCCATTCAATCGCCAGGGACTTGGTCAGCGATGCCACCGCCGATTTGCTGGCGGCGTAGGCAGCGACTTCGTACAGGGCCAGGAATGACGACAACGACGCGATGTTGATAATGCGTCCCCACCGGCGCTCGATCATGTTCCGTCCGAACACCTGGCAACCTCGCAGTGTGCCATTCAAATTTGTTTCCAGGATTTCGTTCCAGTCGCTCTCCGGCTGGTCGAGCGTGGGAGCCCGTTTGGTGCAGCCGGCCGCATTTACTAGAATGTCAACACCGCCGAATTCCGCGAGTACCGCCTTAAGCAGCGCTTCCAGGCTAGCCCGGTCGGTTACATCCGAGGGAACTACCAGAGTCTTGCGCCCCAATTTGCAAATCGCATCCGCCGCGGACTGAATAAGCGCGGTACGCCGTCCGCTGGGAACCACATTCGCGCCTGCTTGTGCCAGACCTTTCGCAAGCGCCAGTCCAATCCCGGAAGTTCCTCCTAGCACCACAGCGGTCTTAGAGTTCAGATCCAGTCCAGGATATCCCATGGAAGATAATTGCCCCTTGCAGGAAAGTTTTCTCGGAGGTAGCTAACAATCATATCAGTCCTGTGAGACGGGAGTGCGCCGTTCAATCCGAACCAGAGAAATTCCCGCGGGCTAGGGATGCAGGCTCCCCGGTGATTTTCTGGAAGATCAACTTTCGGCGGAATCCCTATCGCGAAACCACCTTTCGGTTGCTCGATGTCGCAAACTCTCGCGCCGACGGCCCGGACTTCCCCGCTTCCCCCCTGCCCGCCGACGGAGCAAAATCTCGCTGTAGAACCAGCGCTACGGCGCCGCGCAATCGGGCCATGCTGGGTTCTACCGACGCCGGCCTCACGCGCGGCGGCTTCCCCACCAAGACTCCCGCCGCGATTTCCGTCTCGATGATCGGGCCCAGGCGGCTCCACAGCCGGGTGAATTCCGCAGCGACAACAATTTCTTCCGGCGCCAGCCCGGCGACGATCATGCGCATTCCTTTGCCGACAGCGTGCGCCATGCGATCGAGCGCCTGCAACGCCAGGTCATCGCCCGTTTCCGCCAGCGCCAGCAGATCCTGGAAGCTGAACTCCGGCGGGGCGGCGCTGGATTCGCGGTAGTAGCGCAAGGCAGCGCGGTTTGAGGCGTACATTTCCCAGCAGCCGCTGCGGCCGCAAGCGCACGGCAGTCCATTGGGTTCGAACTGCGCATGGCCAAACTCGCCCGCCATTCCGTTCAGTCCGCGCACTAACTGCCCGTTGGTGAAAACGCCGGCACCCAGGCCCTCGGCAATCGTGACCGCCACCAGATCGCGCACTCCTTCCGCGTGACCGAACCAAACTTCTGCCAGCACGCACGCATTGGCGGCATTCTCGAGTTCCACCCGCATGCCCGTCGCCTTTTCGATGGGGCTCTTCAAATCGAAGTCCGACCATTTCAAGTTTGGGGCGAATCCCACGCGCTGAGTCGCCAAGTTGAATCGGCCAGATAAGCTAATCCCGACCCCTTCAAAGACCCGATCCGGGTGCATGCGCTTCTGATGAAGAATTCTGCCGGCAAAATCTTCGGCGGCTTTGTGCGGATCAGTCGGCGTGGCGACGGCCTCTTGCGACAGGAATCTGCCGTTCACATCGGCGACCGCGACGGTGCTCAGCGCCGGTCGCACATCGGCGACGATAATCGCCCGCCGATCGTTGAGACGCAAGTACGTGGGCCGCCTTCCCCGCGGCAATCGGCCGGTCGGCCCATAGACCACCCAGCGCTCGCGGATGAGCTGTTCGGTAATCAGCGAAACCGTGCTGCGCTGCAACCCTGAGGCCCGGGCCAGGCTTGCCCGCGAGATCGGTTGTTTGCGCCGGATGAGATTGAGTACCACGCCTCGATTGATATCCCGCGCGGTTTCACTTGATGCGACCTGGGTATTGGTGAAGTCGATCTGTCGCATTAGGTTTTCTGCCTCGGAACTACGCTAGAAGCCCAACCCGAAATCATTTTCGCGTACTCGCGCCAAATACTGGAAATACCCGGTCTAATTCGCGCCGCGAACCAAATTTGCCGCGACTATATGTCTGACTTTCTGGGATTGTCAAGCCGCGGGCGAACGTCAAAAGGAGCTTCTATCGCGGCTGAGCGTGGATCTCGATGTAGTCCAGCGGCGCGCGTTCGCCCCCGTCGGGAAATCCCACGATACGAATTTGGTCTCCCGGACGTAGCGCAACTCCAGGAATCCAGCGCCTTGTCGAGGCGTCGCCGGTCGGCTGCGTGGCGGGCAGGCGATCGTCGGCAAGCCATTCGTCCACCAACTGATCGCCGACGAAGAGTTGGAATCGGGAAACGCCATTCGCTTGGTCGAAGTATTGGACGTCGATTTCATACCATCCCGCGGGGCCGTCGAACCGCAGGGCGGCCGTGCAACTTTGCGCCGGCGCCGGACATTCCACGCCCTTGCCGCCGGAAGCGTTTTCCGCCGGGGTGATGTCCACATCGACGTATCCCTGTAGCTGCATGGCTTCCGTTTCGATGCGATCCGGATAATGCCCCACGCGGCCTTTTGCGTCGGCAATCCCGGAGGCGCGGTTGAACCAATTGGTAACAGCGTCGCGCCACACGATGGCGTATCCCGCCTGATATTTGAACTTCGTCAGAATGGCCGCATAGCGTTCATCGTCCACGCGTCCGCGCAGCGCTTCCCATTGCTTTACGAACTCACCGGCTCGCTCCGCGCCCTCGTAATGCGAATCGTAGAGATACTGGATGACGGTTTTGCCGGAATGCAGCTTGTAGGTGTAGGGCACGTGGTGAAAAAACAACAGCAACTCATCAGGAGTGGTGCTCACGGATTCGAACATTTTCGCCACGGGCGGCGAATACTGGCCGGCGAAGCCCGTGCCGGTGGCAACGCTGCGATCCATCCCCACACCTTTGGCGTCGGCATCGTGCCACATGCCCCAGCCGTTGCGTTCCGAGGCTTCGACGCCCGGACCGTAGTGCGGGCCGGTAATGTTCGTCAACGTTTGCAGGCCCAGCGGTCCGGTATAGCTCTCATAAATGTGCCACGAGGCTAGTTGCATGTTGTCGATGGTTTGCACGACTAGCGGGTCGCTGCCGAAGGTGAGCCTCGTCCATTCCTCAACGATGTCTCTTGAACTTAGGTTTGGATCCCACGCCAAGCGGCCAAAGGCGTAGAGATTGGCCATCGCTAGCGCACTTCCCAGCCAGGTCGGATCCATGCCGACGCCGGAGACTCCGACGTACCCGCCCAGCGGCTGATGGAACGTTTTTCCCGCGACCAGATCCTTCACCGGAGTGCCGGGGCCCCTGGCCTGCATGTCAAAATCGAGCACTTCCTTCCACAAAGGCGCCAGGAAACAAAGCTGGCGCTGCTGACCCAGATATTCTTGGGTGATCTGCAGTTCGATCGCTTCGCTGTTTTTGTGCAATCCCGCGAAGAGCGGCGATGCCGGTTCCCTCACCTGAAAATCGATGGGGCCATTCTTGATTTGGATGACGACGTTGTCGTCGAATTGCCCGTCGAGCGGATGGAAAATATCGTATGCAGCGCGGGCGCGGTCGTTCTTCGGATTTGTCCAGTCGAGGTGATGGTTGTACACGAACGCGCGATAGAAAAGAACGCCGCTATGCGGCTTGAGCGCGCGGGCAATCACGTTGCCGGCATCGGTGGGCGTGCGACCGTAGGTGGAGGGCCCGAGCTGGCCTTCGGCATCGGCTTTCATCACAAAGCCGCCGAAATCGGGGATCCGCTGGTAAATCTGATCGATCTTGTTTTTCCACCACGTCATTACCGCGGGATCCAGGGGATCGAATGTATCGAGCCCGCCAACTTGTTTCGGGCTGCCAAAATTTGCCGCCAAGCCCAGGCGTATTCCCCAAGGGCGAAACACCTCGGCCACGCGGGCGATTTGCGGCAGGAAATCATCCTGCAGCGTGCGTGGATCGGCATTTACGTTGTTGATCACGCATCCATTGATCCCGAGCGACGCCAGCAGCCGTGCGTAGTCCCGCACCCGGCTCAAATCGCCGCGCACCGCGCCTTTGTCGAAGAAGACGGAGGGGCCGCCGTAACCGCGCTCGATGGTGCCATCCAGGTTGTCCCATTCATCCACCCAGCGCAGCGGAGCGGAAGGTTCCCGCTTCTCGTTTAGCTTGCTCACATCTTGCTCGAGACCAATCTTGCGTAGCAGCGCGAACGTGCCGTATAGAACACCGCGGTCGTTGGGCGACGCGATGACCAGCGACTCGAACCCGTCCACTTGCGCGATGGTGAGCCAGTAGCCGTCCTCTTTCAGGTCGGCCGGCGCATTCAATTCCGGGGCAACCGCGCGTAGTTGCGCAAGCGTGAGCAATACGATCGCTTTCTCTCTGGGCAGGCTGCTCTCGGCACGCAGTGTTCTTCCCAGCATCTCCTTGACGCCGCGAATCATCTCCTCCTGTGCGGATTTCAGAACCACGGAATCGCCGAGGACCACCACCACCGCGGGCAGAGATTTATATTCTTGCGCGCTTGCCTGCGGCAAAGGCGCGTATCGTAGCCAGGCATCGTAGCCTGTTTCCGCGTGCGCAAATTGCAATGGCAGGCCTGCGAACAACAGCGACGTCACGATAACTTTTTTCAACCTGCGTTTCACTGGTTCTCCCTAAGGTGTGGGCATGGGCACACGGGGTCTTGCCGCAGCCTCTCGTTTAATGTTTGGCCGGCAACGAGGCCCCCGTCGGCGGTGCCTGCAAGTAGCGGCTGGCAAACGTGATGAATGTCGGCCAATTCGGAGCGGGACTATGGCCGCCGCTGTGCTGGCGGAATGCGATGTCGCCGTCGATCAGCGGAGTTTCCATCGGTGGGAACACCGTCGTCCCCATATCTCTCTTGCCCAGCAGCACCCAAACCGGAGCAGCCGCGGCCGCGGACATGAACATGCCATGCGCGTCCACCCATCCGTCGGCCAGGGTCATCTTGTCGCCGTTCACGAAAGTCGCACCGCCGCTGATGAATACCGGACGCGGAGCGCACATGGCGATCAGCTCATGAGAGTCCACGGGCATATCGTCCGGCGTTAACGGACCGGCGTACTTCAGGAAATTCTCCGCCATCCAGTGGTATTCGTTGGTGCCGGCAACGTTGCCGATCTTCTCGCCAAAATCGCGGCGATACAGCGCCGCGCCCCCCAATCCGGATGAACTCACATAGGCGATTGCGAAACGCTGATCGTACGCCATGGCCACGAGCGTCGCCTTCCCGTAACGCGAGTGGCCTTCAATGCCCACTTCTTTTGCATTCACCGCTTTGTCGGTTTCAAAATAATCCAGCGCGCGGCTTGCGCCCCAGGCCCAGGCACGCAGCGAACCCCAGTCGTCGAGTTTGCGGGGCTGACCTTGGTTGACCAAGCCGATGATGCCTTGCGCCAGGCCGGCCCCGTTATCTGCCTGAACGCTCGCGGGAACCAAGGTCGCATATCCCCAGCCCTTGGCGAGAACCTGCTGTTGCCAGGTGGGTCCAACTTGTGGCGGCATATTCGGAAAGCGTTTTGCAAACGCCGCCATCTCCTTACTCAGACCGAACTCCATCATCACGGGCACCGGCCCCACCGCGTTGGCCGGAGTCGACAAGGTAAGATCGATATCCACCTTGATCAGCGGATAGGAAGAATTGTCCACGTGGCCGAGCAGATGTTTGGTGATGACTGGCACATCGCCATTCATTTCGCGCTCCGTGCCGGCCACTTCCCAAGTCACCGCGGGCACGTTCTTGGGAACGCGGCCGTAGATTTCGCGGTCAAACATCTCTACGATCTCCGGCCGGCGCTTCGTCCACCACACCTTCGCCGTGGTAACCCGCTTGCCATCGCTCAGCGCCAGGACGTCTGGCAATTTGGAAGACAGCGCGGCTTTGGATTCCTCGTAATTTGCCGCGGTCGGCAATTTCGGATCGCCGTCGGCGCCGCGGCGCATCGACGTCATGTGCAGGGCATCCATGACCCGCTGGTGATCTTGCTCGGATGTCAACTGCACCGGCGCAGGCAGGGGGTTTGCGTTGGGCGGCGTGGCGGCATCGGCGGCACGCGCCGAAACCTGACCCGCGGAAGCCAGCAGCGGCAGCAAAGCGCAGCATCGCGCCAATCTCAGGGTAAGCAAAGCGTCCCTCTCAGGGTGCCTTTTGAGCAGCGAGAATTCAACCTCGTCCGTTCCACAGCCAGCCACATTCTAGTCTCGATTCAAAACTGACGGAAGGGTCCTGACCCATCGTTGGGAAACACGCCGGGGAACAACCTTGCTTCAAATCTGCCTATTGACCGCGCCCAAGGTCACCTCCCATCGTTGGAACCAAGGAGGTTGGTGAGCGCGGTAGGAATCGAACCTACAACCTACTGATTAAGAGTCAGTTGCTCTGCCAATTGAGCTACGCGCC
>Ga0209415_10000446_pt1 | contig 76579 bp, 67 predicted proteins | sample PeaSoiSIISIP2007_FD_187696 | JGI IMG/M metagenome (GOLD analysis project Ga0209415, IMG submission 187696) | Peat soil microbial communities from Weissenstadt, Germany - SII-SIP-2007 (SPAdes) (version 2) | ecosystem: Environmental > Terrestrial > Soil > Wetlands > Peat | place: Germany...
TCGACGGCGCGGACGACGATTCCCTCCGCCTCGAGTTCGCGCAGGCGTTCGGTTAAGAGCCGATCGGAGATCCCCGGGATTGCAGCCAGCAGTTCATTGAACCGGCTCGCGCCGCGCTGGACCAGGAGCATGATGATCGCACCGGACCAGCGCCGGCCGACGACCTCGACGGCGTGGTGGAAACGGGGACAGAGTTGCAGACCTTCGCTCATCTCCTATAGCTTATCATAAATTGCCTACTTGACAACTGGTAGCCGGCAGTCTAGACTGAGAGCGCTAAGGCTACAAATAGTTAGCTGGCTATGAGGAGTGAGTACTACAATGAGTTTTGACTATGGCCTCCTGATCGTGCGGCTCGCGCTCGGGCTTGCGATCGCCGCACACGGAGCGCAAAAGTTGTTCGGCTGGTACGGCGGCTACGGACTCGCCGGGACAGGCGGCTTCTTCGAAGGGCTCGGTTTTCGCCCAGGTAAGCTGTTCGCGGCTGCGGCGGGGACCAACGAGTTCGTCGGCGGTCTTTTGATCGCGACCGGGCTCTTCGGCGCCGTCGGGCCGATGCTGATCCTCTCGACGATGCTCGTCGCGATGCTGACCGTGCACGTCAAGAACGGCTTCTTCGCAACGAACAATGGGATCGAGGTCCCTTTCATCTACGCGACCGGCGCAGTCGCGCTCGCCTTTGCCGGATTCGGTTCGATCTCACTCGACGCGCTCTTCGGGATCACCATAACCAGCCAGCCGGTCGTCGTATGGGGCTTGCTCGTGCTCGGCGTCATCGGAGCGCTACTGATGCTCACCGTTCGGCGCTCGCCGCAGCAACAGTCGCAAAACGCACATTAGGGCCGAGTCGTTGTCGAGGGTGCCGGAGTGGGGAGCGCTGGATTGGCCCCAAGCGCATTGTTCAGGTCGCTCAGCGCTCCCGTGCCGACCTTCTCCACGTCGAAGCCGTTTTGCGTGATGATCGTGCCGGTCACGCGCTGCAGTTCGACGATCGCCTTGTTCAGATCGGTCTGCGCCTGCAGCTCGCGGCCTTGATTGTTCGCCAGGTCGAGTTGATGCTGCAGAACCAGGAACGTGGTCGAGGTGCCGGCGGCGTATTTTCGCTGCTCGGATTCGAAGACCGCCTGCGAGGCCTCGCGCGCCGTACGCGCCGCGGTCAGGCGATAACGCACCTCACGCTCGGTCTGCAAAGCGTTCAGCGCCTCGGTTTTGATCCGCTCTACGAGCGCAACCTGCTGCACTTCAACCGTTCGAGCCTGCTCCTGCGCTACGCCGAGGTTGCCCCTCGCAACCCTGTTCCCAATCGGGAACTGCACGTTCACCCCAGCGCTGTAAGTCGGGAATGCGCCGGCTCCCAGATTGCCGACCGACTGGTTGAAGCCGCCTATCGTGTAGGGTGGAATGGCAAAGTTCAAGGGAGTGATCGGCGGGATCTGCTGCGCCGGCGGAAGACCGGCGTTCGAACGAGCGATCAATGCGTTGATCGCTGCGAATTGCTGGCCAAACGCCGAAAAGATCGGATTGGTCGCAATCGCGGTGGGAGCACCGGCAAAGCCGGTCGCTGTGTAGCCCAACTGGAGATTAACGGTCGGCTTGAGCTGTTCGCGCGCGTATGCCACCGTGATATCGGCGCTCCGTAGCTCCTCACGCAACTCTGCGATTTCCGGTCGATTCCGGATCGCGGCGACGATGACGTCGTCGAGACTCTGCTCCGCCGGTAGCTGGCCGACATTTGAGGTCGGGACGAGATTCGCGGTCCAGATCGAATCGGACGGGTTGCCCAGGATCAAGGTCTTGATCTGGTTTTGCAAACGCTGAACGTTTTGCAGAGCCGAAAGGACGTTATCTTGAAAAACAGCGACCTGGGAATTCGACTCGGTCACGTCGATTGGTGCAGTGCGTCCGGCGGTCGCCGAACGTTGCGTCGTCTGCGCTTGCGCTAGCGCGTTCTGCAAGCCTTCGTTTTGGATCGCGACGTTGCGCCAAGCTGCGACGAGGTCCCAATACGCGTCTTCGACCGAGGCGATCGTATTTGAGGCCGTCAGCGCCACCATCGCGTCGGTCGCGGCATGATTGGCCTGCGCGAGTTGAATCTGGCGACGCGCGTTATCGTTCGCGAATCCCCGCAGCAGCGGTTGGGTGACGTTGACCGAAAGCGCGCTCAAATAATACGGGTTGAAGGAATTGCCGACCGAGTTGTTCGTGATCCGCTGGCCTGAGGCGCTCATCTGGACTTGCGTCCCGGTCTGTTCGATCGTCCCCAATACGGATGCGTTGGTGCCAAAACTGTCCTGCGTCGTCGGGCCGTTGCCGGGACCCGCGGCGAACACGTTGATCGGCGGCTGCACCTGATGCTGATAGGTCGGCGCAATTGTAAACTGCAGATCGTACGCGCCTTTGGTCGCGACGATCGTGAAGGCCGCAATCTTCCGGTTCTCTTGGGCGACCGCGAGGTCCGTATTCTTGGAGAGCGCCATCGCGATCGCATCCTCGAGCCGCAAGCCGACGAACGGCGTCGTGGTGACGCCGATGAGCCGGCTCGGCGGCGCGCTGACGGGCGGCGCGACGACGTATCCCGGCGCAACGGTAGGGACCGCCGGCAGCTCGAGTTGCGGGACGGGCGTCGGGACCGCCGCGGTTTGCGCCGAGGCGCGCATGACCGGCAGCGAGAGCGACAGGGCAACGATCGCGACGAGCGCGGTGAAGATACGAAACACGGATCGACTCCTATTCGGTAACGAATGCCGTTGCGCGTTTGGCGCGACGCATGATCAGGACGAACGGCGTGACGAGCAAAGTAAGGTACGCGGTGGCACGCGCAACGTCGGCATAGGCCAGGACCATCGACTGCGCGGTGACCAGGCCGTTGAGGTGCGTCACCATGCTCTCCGAGCGAGGTCCGCCGTTGTGAGCAACGTAGTCGGCAACCGCCGGCCGGCTGAGATGGATTTGCGCGGCGAGCGAAGTGTGGTATGCGGCGCTTTGCCGCGTCAGCAGCGTGACGAGCACGGCGATGGCGACGCTCCCGCCAAGTTGGCGAGCCAAATTGAAGAACGCCGTCGCCGATGGGACGTCACGCGGTTCGACCGCGTTGATGACGCTCAGCGTCAACGGCACGAATATCTGCGACAGTCCCAAACCCGAAAGCATAAGCGGGATGACGAAGTTTCCGAAATCCGACCCGGTCGTCGTTTTAGTAGCGACGAGGTAATTCGAGATCCCGAGCAAGACGAAGCCGGTCGCAACCTGCCAGCGAGCGTCAAACTTGCCGCTGGTCGCCAAGCGCGCTGAAAGCGGCATCAGGAACAACAGCGGCGCGGCGCGCACCATCAGAAGCAGTCCTGAATCCGTAGCGGTGAAGCCGAGAGAGCCTTGCACGTATTGCGGGAGTACCAAGACCGTTCCATACAGGCTGACGCCCAAGCACATACCCAGGAGACTCCCTGCGGTGACCGAGCGGTAGCGCAATATCCGCAAGTTGACGATCGGCCGCTTGGCGACGAGGAGCTCGAAAAGCACGAACGCGCAGAGGCCGAGGGCCGCGATGACGCTGAACGCAACGATCCAGCCGTCGTCGAACCAGTCTTTCTGGTTTCCCTGGTCGAGCACGTACTGGAGCGATCCGATTCCAATCGCAAGCAGCGCGAGGCCGACTCCGTCGAGCGGAATCTTCCTCGGACCCTCGGGATTGCGCAAATAAACGGCGACGAGCAGCATCGCGATGATGCCGAGCGGAATGTTGATGAAGAATGCCTCGCGCCAACTATAGTGGTCAACGATGAGCCCGCCGATCCACGGACCGATCGTCGGCCCGACGACGACACCCATCCCGAAGATCGCCGACGACATGCCTTGTTTGTCGCGCGGGAACGTGTTAACCAAGATCGCCTGCGACGTCGAAATCAAGCCGCCGCCGCCCGTCCCTTGGACGATGCGCCAGAAGATTAGCTCGTTCAGCGACTGGGAAAGGCCGCACATCAGTGACGCGACCGTGAAGAGCAGGATCGATGCGAAGTAGTACTGCTTGCGGCCGAAGCGGGTCTGGAGCCAGGGCGTGATCGGGATGATGATCACATTGGCGATGATGTAACCCGTCCCGATCCATGCGGCTTGCTCGACGTTCGCACTGAACCCACCTTGGATGTTCGGCAGCGCGACGTTGACGATCGTCACGTCGACGATCTCAAGCAGGGTCGCGATGATGATCGCGGTGGTCACGACGGACCGGCGAAAGCCGTATTCGACGACGCTTTCGCGGGATTGCGCTAGTTCCATGAGCGGCTACTTGACTTTGACCGATGCCTCGACGGACATGCCGGGCCGCAACGGCCGCTCCGGCGGCGGATTGTCGACGACGATCCGCACCGGGACGCGCTGCGTCACCTTGACGAAGTTGCCGGTCGCATTTTGCGCCGGTACGAGAGCAAACTGGTTTTGCGAAGCGGGCCCGATCGCTTCGACATGCCCCGTGAACTTGGTCCCGTGGTAGGCGTCGACGTTGATATCGACTTCCTGGCCGGGCTTCATGTCCCCGAGCTGCGTCTCTTTGAAGTTCGCGGTGATGAACGTGCGGTTCGGGACGAGATTGAGCAACGTTGTTCCGGGCTGGACCGTTTGCCCGATCTCGATGTCCTTCTCGCCGACGTAGCCGTCGATCGGCGAATAAATCCGCGTGTAACTCAGCTGATCTTTCGCCTGCTGCAATTGCGCGGCCAGCGAACCTGCTTGCGCGCTCTGCGCTTGCGCCTGTGCGATCTGAGTCGTGACTTTGTACGGCGTCGCGGATTCGGCGAGCTTCCCTTGTGCCGTCTGCAATTGTCCCCGCTCGGCGGTAATCATCGCTTGCGCGGCATTGGCTTGGGCCTGCGCGGCCCGAACCCTGTCGAGCGCTTGCCGGTAATTCGACTGCGCATTCGCCTGCGTCGCCTTGGCGGCGTCGAGAGCTTGCCGCGGGGTGTCGCCCGAATTGACGAGCGTTTGCGTCCGCACGAGATCGGCGTTGGCCTGATCGAGCGAGGCGCGCGCGCCGGAGACCGCGGCGTCCGCGACCCCCAACTGCTGCACGGCGTTGGCGTACTGCGACTCGGCGCCGGCGATCTGGGCCTGCGCGGCCGCGATCCCGCCTGTATTCTCTGCGTTTTGCGCGCCTTGTTGAGCTTGGGTGAATGCGACGTTCTCTTGAGCGGAGCGGGCTTGCGCTCGCTGGGCGTTCAGGGCAGCCTCCGCCTGTGCGACCCTGGTCCGCTCGTCACGATCGTCGAGCTGAATCAGCAATTGACCCTTGTGCACCGGCTCATTCGTGTCCGTCAGGATCGACCCGACGCGTTCCGCAATCTTGCTGGTCAGGACGACCGTGTCGGCTCCGATCATCGCGTCGTCGGTCGTTTGGTGCGCGCCGGCATAAAGCAGCCAACGCGTCCCGTAGATCAAGACGAGGAGTAGCGCGATTACGCCGGCGACAAGCACGACGGGACGTAGCCACGCCGGGCGTTTGCGGGCTTCGGCCTCCAAAGGCACACCCGGTTCGCCGTCTGCTGCGCGCCCTCCGGCGCCATTGGAGGGAACCTGCGGCACAGAGGGGGCTTTGGTCTCGCGCGAATCCACGTTCATGCTCCTCCGCTCTTCTACTTGTTTCCGATCCCGTTGAGGAAAATGTCCACGCTGTAGTCGGCGACTTCTTCGAAATTCGGCGTCCCGAATATGCACCGCCCCATGACGTGCGCGAACAGCATCCCCATAAAAAACCGGGCATTCATCGCCGGATCGCCGTGGACTTTGCCCTGCGAGCCGGCCTGTGCAAAATACGCCTGCAGGCGCTCGAACACGACCGACGGCGTCTTCCACATGATATTGAATCCGGTCGGATCGCGCGGCTCCTCTGCAAGCGAGATCAGAATCAAGTCGCGCTTTGCCGCCATTCCGTGGAGCGCCTGGACAGCAAGTAAGCGCAAGTCCGACGCTACGTCGGCGGTCGTTCCCGCAAAGAATTCGGCCAGATTCTCGCCGTCGTGCTCGCAAGCGTTCTTGAACATCGCTTCGATGAGCGCTTCTTTGTTCCCGAAATGCCGGAACAGCGTCGCCTCGTTGACGCTCGCGCGTTCCGCAACCTCGCGCGTTGTCGTGCCCCGAAATCCCTTGAGGACGTAGATCTCGCGAGCCGCCTCGAGGATGCGCGTACGCGTATCTTCCGGCGACGCCTTGATGGTACTTTCACTGCCTTTGGTAATCACTGATTCGCCTGCTTGTTCTTTACGAAGACCGCGTCGTCGATGGCGACGTTGGTCCGGATGCCGCTGTACGTCGCCATAGCGACGGCACGCACATGCGGAATTGCAATCGTCGCCGACTGCGAGGTCACCATCGCGTAACCGTTGACCAGCGCAAAGCCCTGCTGCAACGAGATCGTTCCGCCGTTGTAGTAGTGGTACTCGAGTTGCGAGATCGTCCACGACGGCTCATCGATGTAGACTTCCTCGTGGTCGATCATCCCGCGGACCCGCTGAATCATGCGCAGGGCAAGCTCGCGGCGACCGTTGATGAGATGCTCTCCGTCGACCATCACGACGAACCGGTGATCCCACGTCGAGGGATCACCGATATCGGCGTAAAGATGTTCGAGGCCCTTGGCATACCAGGGGACGCGCGCGAAGACGACTTCGAAATTGCCGGGCCGCTTGAAATACGTCTTGCCCTCCAATTTGGGTTGCAAGAACGGAAAGGACAGCATCTTGACGTCGACTTGGACGTTCGCCTCGAAGCTCTCGAGATTTGGATTACGTTGGACGACCTTGGCGAGCGCAACGAGCGCGGCCGGGTCGCTAGGCACCGCCCCGGCGCCGTCTTGCGCGGTGGTTGCTCCCGGCCAGAGGACGAACCCGATCAGGAGCGCGACGGCCGAAGACGCGGCGCGAATCGCGAAACGCACGCGCGCCGCGGGCGACTCATGTTGGAGCGTACCATCGTGTTCGGCTTCCTCATCGGACGCGAACACTTCGAAGACCTGATCGAGGCCGGTCAACACAAGGCGATCGCGGTGGTCCTGGCGTCGCGTCACCAACCGCACGGCACCGCCGGCGGCGCGCATCGTCCGCAACGCGACGATCATCGCGGCTATGGCGGGATCGTCAAGGCTGCGGACGGCGTCCAGACCGACGACGAGGGTGGCCTTCCCCTGACCGAGGGTCGACCGCGTCGCCTCGATCAGCTGCGCGCGCAGCGCTTCGGGCGATCCGGAGAGAAGGTCGACGAAGACCGGTTTCATGCGTAGACGCAGTCCCATTGAAAGTAAGTGCTTGCACGCAGAGCCTACCACAAGGTTTGAGCGAATGCAAGTGCTTACACGCATCCCATGTTGAGTCGATCCGGCCTCACCGCCATGGCCTCGGCCGCCGGCCTCCGGGAGCCGTCAGTCGTCCTACGCTCGCTCGACGGCACCCAGGAGCTCGAGCTCGACGCCCAGCGGCTGCTGTACCCGGCCAGCATGATCAAGACGCCCTTGGCGGCCGCCGCACTGGCTCTAGCGGCGGCGGCGAAGCTCAAGCTCGAGGACGCGGTCGCGGTCCGGGAGCAGAACATGACCGCGAACGATCTCCCTTCTGCGCTCGTCCCCGGCTACCGGGCCCGGATCGGCGAGCTGATCGACCTCATGATCACCCAATCCGACAATGTGGCCACAAACGTGTTGATCGACGTCGTCGAGCGGGAGCGCGCGACCGCGCTCCTGCACGAGCTGGGCTTTCCGGAAACGGCGATCCGGCGCAAGCTCTCGGGGAGCGACCCGCTGATCGACGATCCCGGAGCTTCCGGACGGAACACGCATCCGGCGCGGGAAGCGGCCCGCCTCTTCGACGAGCTCGCGCATGAACGGCTCCCGCTCTCATCGATCTTGCTCGACGCGCTGGCGCGCCAGCGCTGGAACACAAAGCTTTCCCGCGGCCTGGGTCCCGGCGATCGTTTCGCGCACAAGACGGGCGATACGAGCGAAGTCAGTCACGACGGCGGAATCCTGACGACTGCGAGCGGCCGAAGCTACGTCCTCGTCGTCTACACGGGCATGCCATCGTCGGATGAAGTCGACGCCTGCTTCGCCGCATTCATGCGGGCGCTCCGCCCTCATCTCGAATGAGAAGCTAGAGGGCGTACCCGTTTCGTCATAATACAGAGAAGAGAACACAACGCCCGGAGGACCTCTATGCGTCGAGTTAGCTCACTTCTTGCGTGCGCCGCGCTTTTGGCGCTCGTTGCCCCGGTGATGGCGGCTACCCGCGGTCCAGCTGCGGGGCAAACCCTGAAGGCCGGCGTCATCGCCGACGTGACCGGCGCGGCCGGCGTTTACGGCAGTGTTCAGCGCAATGCCTATGAGCTTGCCAACGAAGATATCCGCTCGGGGTTGCTCGACAGCGGCGGCGTCAACCTCACATTCAGCGTCCAAGACGCCGCGACCGATGCGAACCAGGTAGCGAACCTCATGCAGCGTTTTACGACGGACGGGAGCGCGATTATCCTCGGTCCGACCCTCTCGGCCGAAGCATTCAAGACCGACCCGATCGCCGTGAAAGCGAACATCCCGATCCTCGCAACGTCGAACACGGCGGACGGGATTACCGCACAGGGACCGTGCGTCTTCCGCAACTCGCTCTCCGAAGCTCAAGTCGTCCCAGCGACCGTCGATAAGACGGCTGCAATGTGGAAATACAAGACGGCAGCGATCATCTACGGCGACGACAACGCATTCACGAAGGCCGACTACGACATCTTCAAAGCCGCGCTCGACAAGCGCAATGTCAAGATCGTCGACGTCGAAACGTTTCATACCAACGACGTCGACTTCCAAGCGCAGCTGACCAAGATCAAGTCCAAGAGTCCGGACGTGATCGTCAACGGATCGCTCTTTCCCGAGGCGACCAAGATTATCAATCAAGCCGGGAAGCTCGGTTTGAAGGCGCATATGATGGGCGGCAACGGACTCAACTCGCCGAAGATGTATGAAGTCGCCGGGCCGAATGCCGAAGGCGTCGTCGTCGGGTCAGCTTGGTTCATCGGCGGCCAAACCGGCGGCAACGGGACGTTCGTCGCCCGCTATCAAAAGCGGTTCGGCTCGCTCCCCGATCAATTTGCGGCCCAAGCCTACGCTGCCGCGCAGATCATTGCCTCGCTCGCAAGAGAGGGCAACGTGACGCCCGCCGCGCTGTGCAACGGAATGAAGAACCTCAAGACGGTCCAAACGGTCCTCGGTCCGTACAGCTTCGAGCCCAACCGCGACGCGAGAGGCGCGCCGGTCGTGCTGCAAATCGTCAAGGACGGCTTCGCATCTTTGAAATAGCCCGCGCGGCGTGCTAAGTCAACAGATCGCGAACGGGCTCTTCCTAGGCGCGGTCTATGCGCTCTTTGCGATCGGCTACACGCTGGTTTTCGGGGTTCTGGACATCCTCAATCTTGCGCACGCCGCCGTCTTCATGGCCGCGGCATTCGTCGCGCTCGTCCTCAATGCGGCGGGCGTCCCGCTCTTGGCCGCCCTGCTCCTCGCGATGTTCTTCGCGGGGATGCTCGGCATTTTGGTCGACCGAGTCGCGTTTGCGCCGCTGCGCCGGCGCAACGCGGGGACGCTCGTCCCGCTCATCTCCTCGATCGGCGTCGCGATCATCATCGAAGCGACGGTACGGGGCGTCTTCGGGATCGACGAGCGGCACTTTCCACGGACGCCGGCAGCGTCAGTCGCCTTGCACGCCGGTTCGATAACGTTTACCGCACTCGATGTCGCGATCTTCGCAACGGCACTCGTTTTGATGGCGGTCCTCGCGTACGTCATGCGCGCGACGGCATTGGGACGAAACATCCGCGCCGTCGCGGAAGATCGCGTCGCCGCCGCACTCCTAGGGATCGACCTAGAGCGCACGATCGCCCTGACGTTCTTCATCGCCTCGGCCCTCGGCGGCGCGGCAGGCGTCCTGGTCGGCCTCCAGTACGACAGCGTCACCACCTCGATGGGATCGCGCATCGAGCTCAGAGGCCTGGCCGTCATCATCCTCGGTGGGATGGGCAGCATCACGGGCGCCGTGATCGGCGGCTTCATCTTAGGGGCCGTCGAGACGCTGTCGATCGCCTACGTCGGCTCGCAATGGCGCGATGCGCTGGCGTTCGGCGTCATGTTCCTCATCCTAATTCTGCGTCCAACCGGTATCCTAGGGAAACGCGCGCTCCGTTCGGCCTGATGCGTTGCTGACGTTCTACGCGCAACACTCAAAGCTGATCGATCAGATCGGTATCAACGCGCTGCTCGCCCTGTCGCTGAGCGTCTCGCTGCAAGCCGGACAGCTCGCGCTTGCGCAAGCCGCGTTCATGGCGGTCGGCGCATATACCGCCGCGTTCTTGGGGGCGAAGGCCGGCTGGCCGCTGATCGGCTGCGCGCTTGCGGGCGCAGCGCTGGCGGCGCTCGTCGCGGCACTCCTTTCGTTCCCGATCAGGCGGTTGCGCGGCGTCTTCTTAGCGATCGCGACGATCGGTTTCGGCGAGATCATCAGGATCATCATCAACAACCTATCGATCACGGGCGGTGCCGAGGGATTCTCCGGGATCCCGAACGACGCCGATACGCGCTGGATCTACGGGAGCCTCGCCGTCGTCGGCGCCGTCTTCTTCTTGCTTCGCGACTCGAGATTCACGCTCGCCATGTCGTTGACGCGCGAGGACGAACAGGCGGCCCGCGGCGTCGGGGTCGATACCGCGGCCGTCCGTTTGTGGACGCTCGTTGCAGGCGGCGCGATCGCCGGGCTGGCCGGCGCGCTATACGCGCATAACAACTTCTTCGTGCAGCCGGGCGACTTCGCGTTCGGCCGCGCTGAACAAATCCTCGTCTACTGTGTCATCGGCGGGACGACGAGCCCGATCGGCGCGATGCTCGGCGCCGCACTCTTGAGCCTCTTGCCCGAAATCTTTCGCTTTCTCCAGGACTACCGCGACATCGTCAACGGCGGCATCCTGCTGCTCGTCGTCCTCTTCGCGCCCCGCGGCATCTCGTCGCTTTGGAGGCGGGCATGACCGCGGGCGCGCTGGCGTTGGAGAATGTTTCCGTCCGCTACGGCGGAGTGCAGGCGCTGCGCGAGGTGAGCCTCACCGTAGGGCCGGGGAACGTCGTTGGTCTCATCGGGCCCAACGGCGCCGGGAAGACGTCGTTGATCAACGCGACGACCGGGATCGTCGCGATCGAAACCGGCTCGATCCGCCTCGGTACACTTGCGCTCAACCGCCTCCCCACGCATCGGATCGCGCGCGCCGGTGTGGCGCGGACCTATCAAAACATCCGGCTCTTTGGGGCGCTTTCGGTCCGCACGAACTTGCACGCCGGCGCTTATCGGCGCGGCACGGCGCTTCCGGACGCGGAGGCGCGTGCGCTGCTCGCCCGCGTCGGAATCGAAGCCGGCTCGCTCGACTCGCGCGCAAGCGGATTGCCTTACGGCGAGCAGCGCCGGCTCGAACTCGCGCGCGCCCTCGCCGCGCGGCCGGCAGCGATCATGCTCGACGAACCGGCCGCCGGGATGAATCCGGTCGAGACGTCGACATTGGGCAAGATCATCCGGTCGATCGCCGCCGACGGCATCGGCATCTTGCTCGTCGAGCACGACATGTCATTGGTCCGCGCCGTCTGCGACGGCGTCGTCGTCCTCAACTTCGGTCAGGTCATCGCGCGCGGTACGCCCGCGCAGATTGCTGCCGACCCGGCCGTCATCGAGGCGTATTTGGGCTCCGACGATGGCTAGCGCACTCGACATTCGCGATCTGGTCGCAGGCTACGGCAAGATCGAAGTCCTGCACGGCGTTTCTCTTGCACTCGAGGATGGGACTCTTGGCGCGATCGTCGGCGCAAACGGCGCCGGTAAGACGACCTTGCTGATGACGCTCTCCGGCTTGATCGCCAAGCGCAAGGGGACGGTCTTCCTCGAGGGCGTCGACATCACGCGCGCGCCGTCGCACGCGATCGTCGCGCGCGGATTGCTGCATGTCCCGGAAGGCCGGCGCGTCCTCCCCTCAATGAGTGTCCAAGAGAATCTCTTGGTCGCCGCCGAGTTACGACCGCACGCCGATCGCGCGCGCGACATCGCGCTCATCTACGATCGCTTCCCGATCCTCGGGACGCGGCGCGACGTCGCGGCTGGTTCGCTCTCCGGCGGAGAGCAGCAGATGCTCGCGATCGCACGGGCGCTCGTCGCACGGCCCCGCGTCTTGCTTCTCGACGAACCGTCGATGGGGCTCGCGCCGAGACTCGTCAGCGCGATCTTCGAGATCATCGCCGACGAACGGCGGCGGGGTACTTCGATCCTTCTCGTCGAGCAAAACGCGCGCAAAGCGCTGGCCATCGCGGACACCGCGCACGTCCTCGAACGCGGCCGCATCGTCCTCTCGGGCAGCGGTGCCGATCTCTTGCGCAACCGCGACGTGACGACCGCGTACTTGGGCGAATCCGCCTCCGCCTAGTTCCCCTGCCAATCCGTGAAGCGCGTCACCGGCTTCCAAGGCGGCCCCACCTCGATCGTGATGTCGGTATGCTGAGCGAGCTCGATCGCGCTCGGATTACCGGAGTAGGGGCGGCCGTTGACCCACACCCGCATCGCGCTCCCCGGCGTGACCTTCGCCGACGCGACCTCCTTCCGGCTCAGCGGCTGCCCCCACACGCTGAAGAAGTCGCCGAGCGTGTAGCTGCGAAACGTCGGCGACTCGACGTGGATGATCCCGTCGGGCGTGTGCGTGTGCAGCCAATAGAAACAGTTCGCGAGAAGCGGCCGGCCGACGTCCGGCGGGACCGTGACCGGCTTGCCGCGGTTCCAAATCGCCAAGTGCTGATGGATGTGGAAAGCGACCTGCTCCGCCGGATCGCAGCGAATGCCGTTGACCGTTTGTCCGCTGGGCATAGCCGCGTCCGCGCCGCCGGGACAGGTGGAAAGCGCGGCGGCCAAGGCAAGCGCCGCCGGGCCGAAGCGGTTGAATCTGTGCATGAACCTGTGGATTTCTGCGAATAACTCGAGTTTCTTGTGGACATGTTGTGGGTGACCAAAATTTGCTCTTGCAACGACAAATATCGTTTGATACGCTTGAATCACTTCAGAAATGAAGTGCGGTTTACGAACAACCGTGAGCGAATGGTGTTGACGATCCGGCGCCTGCGTCGATCCGAGCCACTCGAGCGAAGAGATGCGAACGTCAGTAGGGATCCCTCGATCCAAACAGGCAGCTCCACTCAAAGTTCGTACACTCGAGCCTGCGGTTAACCCCGCAGGCTCAGCTGTTTTTCTCAGGAATAGCGCGCGGTCATCGCGTCGAGTAGCGCTCTCGCCGACGCCCGTGCAACCTCGGGGCTGACGACCTCGGCCTCGGCCCCCCAACTGAGCGACCACCGGACGATCTCCATCGGATCCGCGACCGCGTAGGTGATCTCGGCGCTGCCGTCGGGCCGGCGCTCGATGCGGCGGCTCCGCGCCGCGGGCGCGAGCGCAGCAGCCTTCGCGACGATCGGCGAAAAGCGGACGGTCACTTCGGTCAGTTGCTCGGCATGAACGACGCCGCTCACCGAGTTCGCACCGAACGCGTCGAGGTTGAAATCGGTCGGCCGTTCGAACGTCGCGGAGAGCGCTTGCGGCTCGCTGACATTGTCGACCGCGAAGACCCGCATCCCCGTGCGCGCGTGGTCGTACCCGACGAGATAGACGCGTCCGTTCGAGACGATGAAGCCATAAGGGTCGACCCGCCGCGCGCTCGTATTACCGACTTTGTCGATGTACGTGAACGCGACGCGGCGGCGGCTGCGCTCCGCGCTCTGCAGCACTTCGAAGACGCGCTCGGTCTCGGGGTCGAGGGCGACGGCATCGAACTTGATCGTAAGTGACGGCGCCGCATCGAGGGCGCTGTTCGTTCGCCGGTCCGCCGAGGTCAGCAGCTTCGATGTCGCCTCGTCGATGTACGTGCCCAGGGTACCGCCCAGCGACGATCCCAAGCGCTTGAGCGTGACGAGTCCGAAGAGTTCGCGCGAGTTGAGGTTGAGGCGCTTGAGGCTGTAGCCCTCGCTGAAGCGGTAGGTGCCCGTCGTGCGATCGAAGTACCAGGGGAATCCTGCATCGGCGAGGACGGCCAGATAGCGGCGCAAGCTGCGCGTACTCGGGGGCTTGCCGTCCGCGATCCGATACTTGAGCTCTTCGAACGAATGCCTGCCTTCGTCGATCGCGTTGAGCAACCGCACGAGAAGGACGACCTTCGGCTCGCTCTTCTCAGCGTCCATGCCCTCTCATTCGCTCGCTCCCGCTGGGGTCCCACGCCGCGAAGTCGGCGTGGGGGCGCGGAGCAACGTTTCCGCCGCGCAGTGGCGGAAGCGTCGCGAAGTGCCAAGCGCCGGGCGAAGTCCGGCGCTTTTTTAAAGGATGCCTGCCCGAGCACCTGGGAGACTGCAGGGTGGAGGGTTTGGGCACAGAGACGATCGCTGCGAAGATGCGGGTCGCGATAGAGCGCGTCAGGCGCTCTTCACAGCAGATCGCCAACGAGGCGCAGACGCAGGCTATCGCACTGCAGCAGATCGTCACGACCGCTGAGGAGGCCGCCGAGGATCTTCAGACGACGCTCGATCTGGTCGGCGAAGCGCGCCGTCGCGCCGATCAGGTAGACTCCGAGCTGGGAAACACGCTCGTACAGCTCGAGTCGCTGACCGAAAGCGTCCTGACCCTGGCGACCCTTACCCAAAACGGGAGCAACGCGATCCTCGACTTGCTTGCCGTGACCCGTCGCATCGACGAGATCGTCGAATTCGTCCGTAACGTCTCCGAGCGGACGAATCTGCTCGCGCTCAACGCAGCGATCGAGGCGGCCCGCGCCGGGGAACGCGGCCGCGGGTTCTCCGTTGTCGCCGGCGAGGTCCGCAAGCTCGCCGACTCGACGCGGACCGCGACGCAAGAGATGGTCACACTCCTGGGCGAGGTGCGCCTGCGCGGCGAGCAGACGCGCGAGATCTCGAAGAACGCCGACTTTGCCGTGCAGGCCTCGAATCAGGCATCGGAGACGGCGCGTGCCGCGCTCGCCGTGATCGCGGACGCCGTACGCGGAACCGTCGAGACTTTCGGGCGCGTCGAGGAGGCGATCGGCGGGCAAGCCGCACGCAGCGACCAGTTCGGCCGTTCCGCGGAATCGCTGCTCGTGCTGTCGCGCTCGCATTACAGCGCTGCGGCACAGAGCGTCCTCTCCGTCAACGCGCTCGAGTTTCACACCGTCGAACTCGGCGCTCGCCCTTGCGAGGAACGAATAGAGCGGCTGCGGATCGCCACGGTCAACGAGGCGGAATCGTGCTCGGGACGGACGATCCGGCATTTGAAATCGCTGATCGAAGAACGGACCAACGGCGCGCTGCGCGTCGAGGCGCTCGTCGGATACGGCGCCGGCGGGCGCGGCGAACTACAGATCCTCATGGACGTTCGCGAGGGCGCACTCGCGTTCGCCGCGGTGGGTGCGGCGATCGTCGGCAACATTCTGCCGCAAGCGCAGCTTTTTGAGCTTCCGTTTCTCTTCGAGTCGCGCAACCACGCCTTTCGGGTGCTCGACGGCCGCTACGGGCGGGCGATGCTCGCAACGCTCGAGGATTTCGGCCTGGTCGGCCTGGGATACATCGAGAACGGTTTTCGCCACCTCACCTCGCACGTGCGGCCGCTGCGCAATCCAGCCGACATAGCCCGCATGCGCATTCGCGTGCAAGAATCGCCCGTCCATGTCTACACGATGGATGCGGTCGACGCGATCCCGACGCCGATTCCGGTGTTTCGTCTCTACCAAGCCTTACAGAGCGGCGAGGTCGACGGGCAGCACAGCCCGCTCCCGAACACGCTCTCGCTACGCTTGCACGAGGTCGAGCGCTATCTGACTCTGACCGCACATGTCTACACCCCGCAGTTCTTCGTCGGCAATCCCAACGTCATGGCGGCGCTGGGAGAGCACGAGGCGGTCGTGCGCGGGGCGATCGGTGACGCGATCGCGTACAACCGGCGCATCGCCGCGGAGGTCGACGCGGAAGCGCTCGCCTCATTGCAAACGAGGCTGGAAGTCCACACGCCGTCGGCCGACGAGCGCGCAGCCTGGGTCGCGGCGACGGCCGGCGTCGCGGAACGGATCGGCGAAGACGTCGGCGACTCGCACGTCGTCGCTATCCTAGACGCAGTTCGAGACGCTACCTTTGCGGGGGGTGTCCTCGCGTGAAGGAATTCTCTAACCCCGACGCGATCGCTGGGAAAATGCGGGGCGCGATCGAGCGCGTCCGGAGCTCGTCGCAACAAATCGCGCACGAAGCGCAAACGCAGGCAACAGCGCTTCAAGACATCGTCGTCATCGCGAACGAAGCATCGGGCGACTTGCAAACGACGCTCGATCTGGTCGGTGAGGCACGCCGCCGCGCCGACCGGGTCAACTCCGAGTTGGGCAACACGCTCAACCAACTCGGATCGTTGACCGAGAGCGTCATGACCCTCGCAACCCTCACGCAAAACGGGAGCAACGCGATCCTCGATTTGCTTTCGGTTACGCGACGGATCGACGAGATCGTCGAATTCGTCCGGGAAGTCTCGGAGCAGACGAACCTCCTCGCCCTCAACGCCGCGATCGAGGCCGCGCGGGCAGGCGAGCACGGGCGCGGCTTTGCCGTCGTCGCAGGCGAGGTCCGCAAACTGGCCGATTCGACGCGCACGGCGACGCAAGAGATGGTCACCCTGCTCAACGACGTGCGCGCTCGCGGCCAGGAGACGCGTGAGATCTCGCAAGACGCCGACGGCGCGGTCGCCACGTCCAACCAAGCCTCGGACACCGCGCGCGCGGCGTTGAGCGTCATCGCCGAGGCGGTCCACGGCACGGTCGAGACCTTCTCGCGGGTAGAGGAGGCGATCGGCGGACAGGCCGCGCGCAGCGAGCAGTTCGGGCGTTCCGCCGAGTCGCTGTTGGCTTTGTCGCGCTCGCACTACAGCGCCGCCGCCGAGAGCGTCCTTTCCATCAACGCGCTCGAGTATCACACCGTCGAGCTCGGCGCCCGTCACAACCGCTATCCCGCGCCGCTCGAAACCTTGCGCATCGCCGTCGTCAACGAGCCCGATTCGGCGACCGGACTGACGATGCGCTACTTGAAGAAGCTGATCGAAGAGCGGACGAACGGTGCGCTCAAGGTCGATTTGCAGCTCCTGTATGCCGCCGCGGGACGGGGGGAGCTCGGTATCCTCTCGGACGTGCGCAGCGGGAAGATCGCGCTCGCGCCGATCCTCGCCGGAATCGTCGGGAACATTCTCCCCGAAGCGCAGATCTTGGAGCTCCCCTATCTCTTCGAATCGCGCAATCATGCGTTTCGCGTCCTCGATGGTCCGGTCGGGCGAGTGATCCTCGAGAAGCTGCGCGACTTCGGTTTGATCGGCTTCGGCTACATCGACAATGGCTTCCGCCACTTCACCTCGTCGAATCGGCCGCTGCGCCTGCCGGAAGACTTCGTGCGCCTGCGCCTGCGGGTGCAGGAAGCGCCGGTTCATCTCTACACCGCGGATGCCCTCGGCGCGATTCCGACGCCGATCGCCGTCAACAGGGTATACGAGGCGATTGCGCGGGGCGAGGTCGACGCCCAGGGCAGCGGACTCGTCAACATCGTGACGCGCCGTCTGTTCGAAGTCCAACGCTACCTGAGCTTGGCCGCCTACAGCTATACGATGCAGTTTTTCATCGGGAACGCAGCGATGATCGAGTCGCTAGGCGAGTACGCCTACATCGTCGAACGCGCGATCGCCGACGCGATCGTCTACAACCGTCAAATCGCCGCCGACCTCGACAGCGAAGCGATCGCGACCTTGCAGACGCGCATGGAAGTTCACACTCCGACGCCGACCGAACACGCAGCTCTCGTCGCCGCGACGCGGCACGTCGCCGACCGTATCTCCGATCACGTCGGTGCCGAAAACGTCGCCGCCGTCCAGGACGCCGCGAGGAGCACCGCCTGGGCGCATATCTCGTCGACTCCCGAATTCGCTACGTCTAGCCTTCTGGATCGGCGAACAACAATTCCAGATCTTCGCGCGTAAGGGACTTTGCGACGGCGCTGTCGGTTTTGACAACGGTCTTCGAAAGTGAGGCCTTGCGTTCGGCGAGCGCGCGAATCTTCTCCTCGACCGTCCCGCGCGTCACCAAGCGGTAGGCGGTAACGGCCCGATGCTGCCCGATCCGGTGCGTCCGGTCGATCGCTTGACGTTCGATCGCCGGATTCCACCACGGATCGTAGAGGACGACGTAGTCGGCTGCGGTCAGCGTTAGGCCGACGCCGCCGGCCTTGAGCGAACACAGGAAGACCGGCGGGCCGTCGTCTCGCATGAAGCGCTCGACCTCGTCGCGACGGTCGCGGTCTTTGGTCGCGCCGTCAAGGTAGCCGAACCCCAGTCCCGTCTTCTCGAAATGGCGGCGCATGAGCCGAAGCATCGACGCGAACGCGCTGAAGACCAGCACGCGGTGGTTTCCCGAGAGAATCTCTTCGATCGTCTCGAGGAAGGCGTCGAACTTCGCGCTGACCTCCGGCTCGCCGACGTACGTGTCGACCAGAAGCCCCGGATGCGCGCACACCTGGCGCAAACGCGTCAGCGCCGCCAGGACGTGAACCGCAGCGCCTTCCATCCCGTTCGGCCCGATTTGGCTCAAGACGTCGCGCCGAGCCGCTTCCGCGATCCCGCGATACATGCGCAGCTGCGTCGGCGAGAGATCGCACTCGAGCGTCACCTCGGTCCGCTCGGGGAGCTCGCGCGCCACGTCTTCCTTCGTGCGTCGCAGCACGAACGGCTCGAGCCGCGAACGCAGCGCTGCGACCGCGCGATCGTCCCCTTCGGCGATCGGAACCTCGAAGCGCCGGCGAAACGAGCCTTCGCTCCCGAGCAAGCCCGGCTCGAGGAACGAGAAGATCGCCCACAAGTCGCGCAGAGAGTTCTCGACCGGCGTCCCGGTCAGCGCGATCCGGTGATCGGCCTGCAACGCGCGAACGACCTTCGCGATTTGCGAGCTCGGGTTCTTCGCGTTCTGGGCCTCGTCCAGGACGAGCGTCCGGAAACGGTGCTTCGCTAATATCTCGGCATCGAGGCGAGCAAGAGCGTACGAAGTGATGACGATGTCGTAGTCTTTCATCGTTTCGAACTTTTGCGCGCGATCCGACCCCGATTGCAAGCGCAACATCGTGAGGTCCGGCGCGAAGCGGGCGATCTCGTTTTCCCAGCTGTGCGTTACCGAGGTCGGCGCGATGACGAGCGACGGTGCGGCGCCATCTCTTTCTTTCCGCCATTTCAAGTATGCAATCGTTTGCAGGGTCTTTCCTACACCCATGTCGTCTGCCAGTATGCCGCCGAAGCCGAAACCAGCAAGGTATGCGAGAAAGTCGAGGCCTTGCCGCTGATAGTCACGCAAGACGTCGCCGAGATTGCCCGGCGGATCGATCTTCTCGATCCCGGAAAATTCGCGCAGCCGTTCGCGCAAGCGCTCGACCTCCGGCGGCAGGGAGACGCCTTCGAAACTCTCGTGCAGCTCGTCGCGCAGAGCCAGCAGCGCCGCGAAGCCGGTCCGCTTGCGGTCGGCGAGGTCCGTGAGCAGTGCTTCGCGTGCCCGCAGCTTCGCGACGTCGACGAGCTTCCCGCGAATCTCGGCGAAGCGCCCCGTGCTCGCCAACAGCACTTGCAGTTCTTTTTGGGTAAGCGGCTCGCCCTCACCGACGAAGACGTCGATGGCCAGCTCGAACCAGTCGGGCCGTTCTCCGCTGCGCAGCGCCGAGACGCGAAAGTCCAGCGAGGAACGATCGCTCGTGAGCGCGTCGAGCGCCGGATCGAGTTCGTACTCGAGGTCCCACTGCGGGAGCGTCTCGCGCACGAAGCTCGCCGCGCGTTGGGGACCGTGTAACGCGAACGCGTCGCTGCCGCGCGGGACGAAACCCGCTTCGACGAACGGCCGGACGAGCGTCGAGGCGATGTGCGGTCCGAACCGGATGAACCGGCCGTCGGCCTCGGCGACTCCGCCCAGGCTCGAGTAGACGACTTGCGCCGACGTGGCTTCATCGACGAGGGTGCAGCGCGCTACGAGTGCGCCGTCGCGCCAGCCCACCACGGCCTTGATCTTCGGACGCTCCGCGTCGAGGACGCCGAGCGTCGCACGCTCTTCCGGAGGAAGGAACGGCGCGACGCGCGCGATCGTCCGCGCGCTGGGCGGCCGGCCGTTGGGCGCGGCGCCGTTGCTTTGCGCTGCCTCGATGACCCGTTTGGGATCGAACGTCCCATCGAGCAGATAGACGCCGTGCGTCGTGCCAAACCAGGTCGGCGGACCTTCGAGCAGCCAGCCTTTCGCGGGTGAGAAACGCGCGCCGTCGACGTCCTCGAGCATCGGGACGAAATGCCCGTCCGCGCGGACTGCGCGCAAGCGCACGCCGCGCACGTCAACCCCGAAGACGGGCAGGGACGAAGGATGACGGTTGGCGCCCGGGGCGTCGTCGAAGCGCAGGCGCGGATGGCGTTGCAAGCGGAACAGCGCGCGGGCGAGCGCGCGCCCCGCATGCTGGTTCCCGCCGAGGGTTCGCGCGGCGAATGCCTCGAGAATCGCTTCGTCGCGGACGAGTTCGCGATCGGAATCGTCCCAGTCGTCGGCGGGCGTCGACTCCATCATCGCCGCGATCGACTCGGCGTCGCGCATCACGCCGCGCAAACGCGGCGTATCGAGATAGAGGGTCCCGGCCAACGTCCTGCCGTCGCTGGAGAGCACCGGCCAAATGCTGCGGGCCCGAGCACGCGGCGCGTCGACCTGCAGCGCAGGAAGCCAGGCGTAGTCATCATCAGAGGAGTCCGACTCACCTTGCAGCCCATCGCCGTGCAGGCGGACGGCCTCGAGCGTCGCCACGATGTGTTCGCACACGCCGCTCCCGCCGCAGGCGCAAATGCTGCGCAATGCTTGTGGGCCCGTCCCGCTCGACCACTCGATCGTGACGTTCATCGACCCCTTCGACTCGACCGTCGACTCGATTTTATCGTCATCGACGGCGCGCAACGTCACGCGTCCGGCCTCGGCGAGCCCGACCGCGCTCCGCGTCAGGTCACGGGCAAACCAATTGCCGATCGATGCGGGTAAGCGCGCGCGCCAAGTCGCGAACGGGTTCATTCGTTAGCGCGTAGCGCGCCGGCTCAGACGGTCTGCGGTTCGGCCGGCGGGACCGCGGGCGGCTCGATCGCTGGGATCTTCGAGAACTTCAGCTTTTCGGGATTGTCGGGATCGAGTTCCGCCAGGATACGATCGCCCGCGCCGAACTTGCCGCGCAGCATTTCCTCGGCGAGTTCGTCCTCGACTTCGCGCTGAATCGCGCGCCGGAGCGGGCGTGCGCCGAACTGCGGATCCCAGCCCTTCTTAGCCAGCAGCTCTTTGCCTTCTTCCGTGACTTCGAGATGCATCTCTTGCGCCTTGACCTCGCGGATGACTTTCTCGAGCTCGAGTCCGACGATCTCTTTGATCTCCTCGCGCGTAAGCTGATGGAAAACGACGATCTCGTCGACGCGGTTGAGGAACTCGGGGCGGAAGGTGTGCTTGACCTCGTCCATCACCTTGTTCTTCATCTTCTCGTACTGCGCGTTTTCACTGACGCCCAGGTCCTTCTGCGGACGGAAGCCGATGTCGGTCGTCGACGTGATCCCCGTCGCGCCGACGTTCGAGGTCATGATGATGATCGTGTTCTTGAAGTCGACGACCCGGCCTTGAGAGTCTGTGAGACGGCCGTCTTCGAGGATCTGCAGCAGTAGATTGAAGACGTCGGGGTGCGCCTTTTCGATCTCGTCGAGGAGGACGACGCAGTACGGGCGGCGCCGGACGGCCTCGGTCAGCTGACCGCCTTCTTCATAACCGACGTATCCCGGAGGTGCCCCGACCAGCCGCGAGACCGCGTACTTCTCCATGTACTCCGACATGTCGATGCGGACCATCGACTCGCCGTCGTCGAAGAGAAACTCCGCCAAAGAGCGCGCGACTTCGGTCTTCCCGACACCCGTCGGACCCAGGAAAATGAACGAACCGATCGGGCGCTTCGGATTCTTCAAGCCCGCACGTGAACGGCGGATCGCCCGCGTGATCACTTCGATCGCCGGATCTTGGCCGACGACTCGCTTGTGCAGCGACTCCTTCATCGAGAGCAGCTTCTCGGTCTCGGCCTGTGCCAGCCTCGAGACGGGAATGTGCGTCCACGCGCTCACGATGTAGGCGATGTCTTCTTCCGTGACCTTGATGACCTTGTCGGAAGCGGCCTTCTTCTCGTTCCACTCCGCTTCGAGGCGCTGCTTTTCGAGGCGCAGCTTCTCTTCACGGTCGCGGATCGCAGCGGCCTTCTCGAACTCTTGCGACTTGACGACGGCTTCTTTCTCTTGCTTGACCTTACGGATCTCGACCTCGATGTCGCGGATCGACTGCGGCGGCAAGGTCGCCTGCAGGCGGACGCGCGAGGCGGCCTCGTCGACCAGGTCGACGGCCTTGTCGGGCAGGAAGCGATCCGAGATGTACCGGTCGCCCAGCTTGGCCGCGGCGGCCAATGCTTCGTCGGTGATCGTCACCTTGTGGTGCGCTTCGTAGCGATCGCGCAGACCCTTGAGGATTTCGATCGTCTCTTCGACGCTGGGCTCCCCGACCATGATCGGCTGGAACCGGCGCTCGAGCGCCGAGTCCTTTTCGATGTGCTTGCGGAACTCATTGAGCGTCGTCGCGCCGATGCATTGCAGCTCGCCACGGGCGAGCGCCGGCTTGATGATATTGCTCGCGTCGATCGCCCCTTCGGCGGCGCCCGCACCGACCAAGGTGTGTAATTCGTCGATGAAGAGGATGATCTCGCCGGCCGCGCCGCGGATCTCGTCCATGACGCGCTTCATGCGCTCCTCGAATTCGCCGCGATACTTCGTCCCCGCAACCAACCCCGCAAGGTCGAGCGTGATGACGCGACGGTCGCGCAACGGCTCGGGGATATCGCCCTTGACGACGCGCTGCGCCAAACCTTCGGCGATCGCCGTCTTGCCGACGCCGGGCTCGCCGATGAGGGCTGGGTTGTTCTTCGTCCGGCGGGAGAGAATCTGAATGACGCGCTCGATCTCGTTCGCACGGCCGATCACCGGGTCGAGTTTGTTCTCGCGCGCGAGCGTGGTCAGATCGCGGCCGTAGGCGTCGAGCGTCGGCGTCTTCGACTTGCCTTTGGGCGCGGGCGGTTGCCCTTCTGCTCCGAGCAAGCTAGTCGTTTGGACCCGCACCTTGGCGGGATCGACTCCCAGGTTCGTCAGGACCCGAGCGGCAACGCCTTCGCCCTCGCGGATCAGGCCGAGGAGGAGATGCTCCGTCCCGATGTAGTTGTGATTGAGCTGCCGCGCCTCTTCAAAGGCCAGCTCGATGACGCGCTTGGCCCGCGGGGTGAAGACCATCTCCTGCTGGACGGTTTGCCCCCCCCGCCCGACGATCGCCTCGACCTCTTGGCGGACCTTTGCCAGATTGACGCCGAGGGTCTCGAGGACTTTCGCCGCGAGGCTTTCGCCTTCGGAGATGATGCCGAGCAAAATATGCTCGGTTCCGATGTAATTGTTACCGAGCCGCTGCGCTTCTTCTTGTGCCAGCACGATGCTGCGGCGCGCTCGCTCGGTAAACGGTTCCCACATTGACATGGCGCTCTAAGACTCCCCGTCCGTTCTCCTCTGACCCCCTCGCGTCTCGGTCGTCGGCTGAATACGGTTCACTACATAACGGTTCCCAAAGCCTGCAGGTTGCGACCTTTCGCTTGGGGGCCGCGAACCGGTACGCTTTCTAATACCGGACGCTATCCAAATAGATAAAACAAGCGCCCAAAAGGTAGCAAGTCGCTCGTAGGATGAGCCCCCGAGGCCGCCGTAGCGCGGTCGATATGAAGCGCCGCCTGCCCGCTATCTTGCAGCGCGAAGCCGCAAACGTGGTTAAGGTTTCGCACACCCTGACCTACGATATCGCGGAGCGCCTGCGAACCTTTGCCTTTTACCAGCGTTTCAGCGAGAGCGCCGTCATCGAATACGCCCTCGTCCGGCTCTTTGCCAACGGCGACGACATGGCGCTCGGGGCCGCCCTGCGCCGTACCGGCGCGGGACGACGCCGCAAAGCTTAAGTGCGCGCCTTACCTTCTTAAGGCACTAGGACCGGCTGAGGGCCTTTTCGACCGCGCGGACCGCGAACACGTCGGCCATCGCCGATCGATACGCCGCCGAGGCATACTGGTCGGCGCGCAGATCGACGCCCTTCGCCGCGCCGGCGCAGGCTGCGCGGATCCGCTCGCCGTCGGCGACCGCGACGCCCCTGAGCGCCTGCTCGACGTGCGGTGCACGGAACGCCGTGAAGCCGACACCGGTGATCGCGATCCGAGCAGCCGTGATCGTCGCCCCGCTGACTTCGAGTCTCGCCGCGACTCCCGCGACGGCGTAGTGTGATGCGGGGTGATGTAGTTTGACGTACGCCGAGTGAGGCGCAGCGGCAAAGCCCACAGCGGTGAGGACATCGTCAGGCTCGAGCGCCGTCGCAAACATCCCCTGGAAGAACTCGTCGGCCTTCACCTCGTGCTTTTTCTTGCTCTCGATCGTAAAGACGGCGTCGAGCGCGAGCATGACCGCCGGATAGTCAGCCGCCGGATCACCGTGGGCGCAGGCTCCGCCGATCGTACCTCGATTGCGCACCTGCGCGTCACCGAGCTCGTTGGCGGCGTCCCAAAGCGCCGGGGCGCTGCGCCGTAACTCGCCGCTCGCGGCGAGTGCGGCGTGCCGCACGAGCGCGCCGATCGTTATCCGGTCTCGCTTGATCTCAAGCGACCCGAGCCCGGGGATCCGTGCGATGTCGATGAGCACCTTCGGCTGCGCCAGCCGCAGCTTCATCATGGGGATCAAGCTGTGGCCGCCTGCGAGCAGCTTCGCATCCTCGCCATGCTTGGCCAGCAGTTTGCGAGCTTGCGCAACGCTATCGGCGCGGACATACTCGAATTGTGCGGGGATCATCTGCGAGCCTCGCTGATCGCGGCCCACAGTTTCTCGGGCCGCAGCGGCATATCGATGTGCGTGACCCCGAGCGGCGCGAGCGCATCCATCACCGCGTTCACGATCGCCGGGGTCGAGGCAATCGTCCCAGCCTCGCCGACGCCCTTCACGCCCAGCGGATTCACGTCGGTCGGCGTCGTCGTGTGCTCGAGTTCGAAATGCACCAGCTGCCGTGCGTGCGGGACCGCGTAATCCATCAATGATCCGGTCAGCATTTGGCCCTCGTCGTCGTAGACCAGCTCCTCGAAGAGCGCCTGACCGATCCCTTGCGCGATCCCGCCGTGGATCTGTCCCTCGACGATGAGCGGGTTGATGATCTTCCCGCAATCGTCGACCGCGAGATAGCGCTCGAGCCTGACTGCACCGGTCTGCGGATCGACTTCGACCACGCAGCAATGCGTCCCGAACGGATAGACGAAGTTCGGCGGCTCGAAGCGCCGGGTCGCATCGAGACCCGGTTCGAGACCTCGCGGGAGCTTGTCTCCCATGAACGCTTGGAACCCGGCTTCGGCCGTCGTCATCGTTTTCGACGGATCGCCTTTGACCGCGATCGCACCGTTGCGATACTCGAGATCGTCGGGGTTCGCTTCCCACTGGTGCGCTGCGATGCGAATCGCTTTGGCCTGAATCGATTCGATCGCAAGCTTGAGGGCGGAGCCGCCGACGGCGGTCCCGCGCGAGCCGAACGTCCCGACGCCGTACTGCACCTTGTCGGTATCGCCGTGAATGACATTGACCTGATCGATGGGGACGCCGAGCTCGTCGGCGACGATCTGCGCGAACGTCGTCTCTTCGCCTTGTCCGTGCGGCGAAATGCCCGTCAACACCGTCACGCTCCCCGTCGGCTCGACCCGAACCGTCGCGGAATCCCAGCCGGCGGCGGGCATCGCGGCCGACGGCCCCATGCCGCAGACCTCGACGTATGTCGAAAGTCCGACCCCGACGAGCCTGCCCTCCTTGCGCGCCGCGTCTTGTCTTTTCCGCAGCCCCGCATAGTCGACCGCGCGCAACGCGACATCCATCGTCGATTCGTATGCCCCCGAGTCGTAGGTCAATCCGGTCGAGGTCGTGTGCGGAAACGAAGCGGCCTTGATGAAGTTTCGCCGCCGCAGCTCGGCGGGATCGAGGCCGAGTTTGCGCGCGACCAGATCGAGCATCCGCTCGATCAGATATGTCGCTTCGGGGCGCCCCGCGCCGCGATAGGCATCCGTCGGCATCGTGTTGGTAAAGACGCCGACGACCTCGGCCGAGATGTTGTCGATCTTGTAGCAGCCGGGCGCCATCAGCAGCGTTAGCGTCGGAATCACGGGCGTCAAGAGCTGATGGTATGCGCCGAGGTTCGCGACGATTTTGAGCCGCATACCCAGGATCGTCCCGTCCTTGCGAACCGCGAGCGCGACGTCGTCGATTTGATCGCGCCCGTGAATCATCGCTCGGAAGCACTCGCTGCGCGTTTCGACGTATTTGACCGGGCGCGCGAGCTGCGTCGCGAGCCACGAGACCACGACTTCTTCGGAATAGACGTTGAGCTTCGCGCCGAAGCCGCCGCCGACTTCGGGAGCGATGACGCGGACGCGGTTTTCCGGGAGGCCGAGGACGATCGAGAGCTGCGTCCGCAGCAGATGCGGGATCTGCGTCGACGAGGTCAAGGTGAGCGTCTCTTCCCCGGGATTCCATTGCGCGAGCATCCCGCGCGGCTCGACCGGCACCGGCGCCAGGCGCTGGTTGACAAGCCGCTGTTCGACGACGATGTCGGCGTCCCGGAACGCCGCTTCGGCGTCACCCGCTTTGAACGGCATCGTAAACGCGACGTTCGTCCCGAGCGATGCATGAACGAACGGCGCTCCGGTGAGCGCTTTGAGCGGATCGACCACCACGGCGAGCGGCGCGTAGTCGACGGCAACCGTGTCGGCGGCGTCACGCGCAGCATATGGATCGTTCGCGACGACGACGGCGACCGGCTCGCCGAGATAGCGCACTTCGTCGACCGCAAGCGCCGGATGGGCGGGCGTGTGCAGGTTGGCCATCTTGTGCGCGACGGGGAGCCCTTTCACACCTGCCTTCGCGATATCGCTCCCGGCGTATGCCGCAAAAACGCCGGGATGTTTCTTCGCGACGGAGAGATCGATCGATTTGATCTTCGCATGCGCGTGCGGGCTGCGCACGAACGCGGCATAGACGGTCCCGACCGCCTTGACATCGTCGACGTAGGTCGCGCGTCCGGTGATGAGCCGGGGATCTTCGCGCCGCTTGATGCGGGCGCCGACCAAGGCCGTGAACGCCACGCTACGCGCCGACTTTTTCAGGCTTCGGCGGGAGGAGCTCGCGGACGCTGCGACGCGGCTCGTTGTTCTTGATTGCGCGCGCCGCGGCGTTGACCGCCTTGACGATATTTTCGTAGCCGGTGCAGCGGCAAATGTTGCCGCTTATGCCTTCTCGGATCTCGGCATCCGTCGGCTGCGGATTACGTTGCAGCAGATCGATCGCGCTGATGATCATCCCCGGCGTGCAGAAGCCGCATTGCAAGCCGTGCTCGGCCCAAAATGCTTCCTGCATCGGATGCAGCGCTTGCGCCGAGCCGATCCCTTCGATCGTGGTGACCTTACCGCCGTCGGCCTGCACGGCGAAGATCGTGCAGCTCTTGACCGAAACGCCATCGAGCAAGACGGTACACGCGCCGCAGCTCGAGGTGTCGCAGCCGACGTGGGTGCCGGTAAGTCCGAGGTTTTCGCGAAGGAAGTGGACGAGGAGTACCCGGGGTTCGACGTCGCCGGAAGCCTTCTGACCGTTGACCTCGATCTCGACCTTACGCATGTAAACCTCGCCAAGCAAAGGGCTGCGAAACTACCCCGTGACGATGCCAAAACCTTCCATTCCCGACGTCGACGTCGACGCGTTGACGGAACGGCTGCGCGCCGTCGGTTATCTCGCCGATCGCGGCCTCGCAACGGCCCTCTCCCTCGCGGCCGCGCTACACCGTCCCCTCTTGCTCGAAGGCGACGCCGGCGTCGGAAAAACCGAGGCGGCTCGCGCGCTCGCGCTCGCGTACGGAGCCGAATTGGTTCGCCTGCAATGTTACGAAGGGATCGACGTCTACACGGCGGTCTACGACTGGAACTACGGGAAACAACTCCTTGCCATCCGGACCGCTGAAGCAAGCAGCGAACGGACGCCGGACCTTTACGGCACCGAGTTCCTGATCCGTCGTCCGCTGCTCGCCGCGCTTGACGCCGACGACGAGCACCCGATCGTGCTGTTGATCGACGAGATCGACCGCGCAGACGATGAGTTCGAAGCATTTCTCCTCGAGTTTCTCGCCGACTATGCGATCACGATCCCGGAACTCGGACGGGTCGCCGCCCGCGTCGCCCCAACCGTCGTTTTGACGTCGAATCGCACGCGCGATCTGCACGATGCGCTCAAGCGGCGCTGCTTCTACCACTGGATCGAGCATCCGTCGATCGAGCGAACGATCGCGATCATGCGCGCGCGGATACCGGAGCTCCCTGCACATACCGCCGAATCGGTCGCGCGCGCGGTCGCGGTACTGCGGTCACTCGACTTGCGCAAGCCGCCCGGCGTCGCCGAGGCACTCGATTGGGCCGCGAGCCTGGGTCTGCTGCACGACGTGGTCCTCGACGAGGCGGCCGTCCGCGCCACGCTCGGAGCGGTCGTGAAATATCCTGAAGACATCGCACTTGCCTCCGCGAATGCTGCGGCGATTGCGCACGGGACGGCGTGATCGACGTCCCCGCGCAGGCGCTCGCGTTCGAACACGCGCTCGCGGGACGCGGCGTCACGGCGGGCCGGATGCGCGCCTATGCGTTCGTCCGGGCCCTGGGGACGCGCCGGAGCGTCGACGCCCGCGACTTCTACTGGATCGCGCGCATCGCGATGCTGCCGTCGATCGGCGATCTGCCCCGCTTCGACGCCGCGTTTGCAGCATTCTGGAGCTCGCGTTCAGCCGAAGAATCGGCGGCATCGCCGCCGATTCCGCTGACGGTGCAGCGTGAATCCCCCCAAACGCCTCCGTCACTCGAGCCGGCCGCGAAGAACGAGGGACCGGTCCGGCTCGCGCTCGCTTCGAGCGAGGAGCGCTTGCGCGATACCGATTTTGCACTGCTCAGCGATGAAGAGCGCGCCGCCGCGGCGCTGCTCCTGCGGCGCTTGCGCGTCGCGGTCGAGCGGCGTCGCTCGCGACGTTTGCGTGCCGTGGTCGACGGCGAACGATTCGATTGGCGCGGGACGACGCGCGTCGCGCTGCGGACTGCCGGCGAGGCCGTTCGTTTGCGCTACGCGACCCGCCGCCGCAAAGTGCGGCCGCTCGTGTTTCTGTGCGACGTCTCCGGATCGATGGAACCCTACGCGCGCGCTCTCCTGCGCTACGCGCACGCCAGTGCCCTCGCCCGCCCGAACGTCCGCGCCTTCGCGTTTGCGACCCGCCTCACCGACCTTTCGGCGATGCTCCGCGAGCGCGATGCCGACCAGGCACTCGATCGCGCCGCCGCCCTCCTGCGCGACTTCGGCGGCGGGACCCGCATGGGAGCCGCATTGCATGAGTTCAACGACCGTTATGCCCAGCCGGGTGCAACCCGCGGCGCGACCGTCGTGATCCTGTCTGACGGCTGGGAGCGCGAAGACCCCGCGCTCGTGGGCAGCGAAATGGGACGCCTGCGTCGCTTGGCCCGGCGGATCGTGTGGGTCAATCCGCAAAAGAAGCACCCGGCGTATGAACCGCTCGCCCGCGGAATGGCGGCAGCGCTCCCGTACGTCGACGCCTTCGTCGAGGGACACAACCTGCGGTCGCTCGACGCGATCGCAGACGCAATCGAGGGAATGACATGACCGACATCTATGAGACGATCGAACGCTGGCTCAAAGAGGGTCAACGCGTCGTGCGCGCGACCGTGACCTCGGTAGAGCAATCGGCGCCCCGCGGACCCGGTGCCTGGATGGCCGTCAACGAGCGAGGTGAAGTCGCCGGCTCGGTCAGCGGCGGCTGCGTCGAGGGCGCCGTATATGAGGAAGCGCAAGACGTCTTCAAGACCGGCCGGCCCCGCTGGGTGACGTACGGGATCAGCGACGATCAAGCGATCTCGGTCGGCCTGACCTGCGGCGGGACGATCCACGTCTTTATCTCTCTCATAGCGCCCGGCGGATTCGACCGTCTCCTCGAATCGCTTCGTGCGGACTTCCCGGTTGCGCTGGCGACGCGGCTCGACGGTCCCGAGATCGGCGAGGTCCTGGCGGTTTGGAAAAACGAGCACATGGGCAGTATCGGAACGCCCGGCCTCAATCACGCCGTGATCGAAGAGGCGCGGGCGCTGCTCACGCAAGGGGAGTCGGAGATCCGGACCTTCGGCAACGAAGGCGAACCGATCGGCGACGAGGTGCAGATCTTCATCCAGTCCTTTGCGCCCAGGCCGAATATGTACATCTTCGGCGCGATCGACTTCACCAAAGCGATGGTGCACATCGGGAAGTATCTCGGCTACCAGGTGACCGTCGTCGACGCGCGGCCGATCTTTGCGACGCGCCTGCGTTTTCCCGAAGCCGACGACGTCATCGTCGAGTGGCCGGACGAATTTCTCTCGCATGCGCCGGTCGACGATCGCACCGCGCTCGTGATCCTGACGCACGACGTCAAGTTTGACGTCCCCGTGATGGAGGTTGCACTCACGACGACAGCCGGCTACATCGGCGCGATGGGGAGCCGCAAGACGCAAGCCAACCGCTTCGCGGAATTGCGGGCGAAGGGCTTTACGGAGGAACAGCTTGCCCGGATCAGCGCGCCGATCGGTCTCGACCTCGGCGCGCGCACGCCCGAAGAGACGGCGATCTCGATAGCGGGCGAGATCATCGCGAACCGGTCGGGCCGCAGCGGCGGCCGCTTGACCGGCAGCAGCAATGCGATCCACGCCGGCCTCACCAGCACCGCGTTACGTTAAGCCGAGAGAAAATCGCGCAATAGCGCGTTGAAGCGCGGCGGGTCTTCGAACTGCGGCCAATGACCGCACCCGTCCATCACTTCCAAGCGCGCGTTCGGGATCGTCTGCGCCGCGTGCTCGCCGACGTCGACGCCGTCCGTCGGATTGTGCGCGGTCCACAACACCAGCGTCGGGGCGTCGATCCCGTGCAAGTCGTCGTCGTGCAGCATGTTGCTGCGCCGCCCCTGGGGCTCCATCAAGACGCAGATGTGCCGCATGATCCGCGCGTAGCCCGGCTGCGTATAGATCGCGTAGCGCACATCGACGAGATCGTCCGTTACCGTCGCCGGATCGGCCATCAGCCATTCCAGGCGAGCGCGGATGTTTTCGCGGCTGGGTTCGTCGACGGCTTTGAGAAAAAGCGCGCGCTGCCGCGCTAGCGCAGGCTCGTTGCAAGTAAGTCCGGCCGGAGTATTGATGACGAGCCTGCGGATGCGTTCGGGATGGCGCGCCGCAAAAGCGGCGCCGATCCATCCGCCGAGCGACTCGCCGGCGAGATGGACGCGCTCGAGGCCAAGCGCGTCGAGCACGTCAAGCAGATGCGCGCAGTAGTCGGAAATGTGATAGTCGCGATCCGGCTTCGTCGAATAGCCGTGCCCGATCAGGTCGAGCGCGATCACATGAAAGCGCTCGCCGAGAGCGCCGGCATTGCGCGCGTAGGCTTCGAGATGGCCTCCGCTCCCGTGAAGGAGCACGAGCGCTTCGTCACCGCTTCCGGCCTCGAGGATGCGCGTCCTTATCGGACCCGCATCTATATAGCGAATGTTGTGCTCGACCATTCCGAGCGACGACCAAAATGACATTGCCGGTCCGTTTTACGCCGGCGGTAGGACCGCCTCGCGGCGGGACGAAGCTCGCACGACCGTGACGAGATTCCTTGCTTCGGTCGCTTTCGCGCTGTCGGCCATGGCCTTGCTCTTCGTCGCGCCGCATGCGCAGTCGATCCCGCGTTTTGCCGTCGATCCGGCTTGGCCCAAGCCGCTTCCTAATAATTGGTTGATCGGTCAGATCGGCGGGATCTTCGTCGACGAACGCGATCACGTGTGGGTTTTCCAACGCCCGCGTTCGCTCACGCCCGACGAGCGCGGCGCCACGCTGAATCCCCCAATCTCGATCTGCTGTAGGCCGGCGCCGCCCGTTCTCGAGTTCGATCAAAACGGCAGCGTGGTTCAAGGCTGGGGCGGCCCAGGTCAAGGCTACGACTGGCCGGCGCAAGAGCACGGCATCTTCGTCGACCATGAGGGCTTTGTCTGGCTCGGCGGCAACGGCAAGGACGACGGGGCGATCCTCAAGTTCACGCGCGACGGGAAATTCGTCATGCAGATCGGCCGGCCGGGGCCCGCCAACAGCAACGACACGACGAAGCTCGGGCAACCCGCCGACATGCAAGTCGACGAAGATGCGCACGAGCTCTACGTCGCCGACGGCTACGGCAACCATCGGGTCATCGTCTTCGATACGCGAACGGGTGCCTTCAAAAGGATGTGGGGAGCCTACGGGCGCCCGCCGCGAGACGACGGACCGGATAAATACGACCCCAACGCGCCGCCCTCACCGACGTTCGGCAATCCGGTGCATTGCATCAAGATTGCGCGCGACGGGCTCGTGTATGTTTGCGACCGGGTCAACAACCGCTACCAGGTCTTCCACAAAGACGGGACGTTCGTCAACGAGTACCGCTTCCTGACCCAAACGCTCGCGAGCGGCTCGGTCTGGGACATGGATTTTTGGCCGCTGCGCACGCAGGAGTACTTGATCCAGGCCGACGGGGAGAACAACGAAATTCGCGTCCTTCGCCGCGACACCGGCGCGATCGTCTCGCGCTTCGGCCGCTCGGGTCGCAATGCAGGTGAGTTCCATTGGGTGCACGTCATCGGCGTCGACTCGAAGGGGAACATCTACACCGGCGAAGTGGATACCGGCAAGCGACTTCAGAAGTTCCGGTTTATGGGAACCTAGTACGGAGGCTATGATGGCAAAGAGCGTCTCATTCACGCTGAACGGCCGGCGACGGAAGGTGACCGTCGACGATCCCAGCGAGCCGTTACTCTACGTCCTGCGCGACCAGTTCGATCTGAACGGGCCGAAGTTCGGCTGCGGGCTGGCGCAGTGCGGTTCGTGCTCGGTTCTCTTCGACGGTGTCGCGGTTCGCTCGTGCCAGTACCCGATCGCCTCGGTCGACGGCGGGACGGTGACGACGGTCGAAGGCCTGGGGAACGAACACAAGCCCCATCCGCTGCAAACGGCGTTCATAGCCGAACAAGCGGCGCAGTGCGGCTACTGCACGAGCGGGATGATCATCTCGTCCGCTGCCTTGCTGCAAAAAACCCCACACCCGACCGACGCCCAGATCAAGACCGCGCTCGACGGCAATCTCTGCCGTTGCGCGAGTCATCTGCGGATCGTGCGCGCCGTGAAGCGCGCCGCCGCGGAAGGGATGAAGTCCGCATGAGCACGGCAATCGATCGCGCGACTTTTCTCAAACAGAGCGGCGGCGCGCTGCTCGTCGGCTTTTCAGTCGGCGCGCCCGCGCTCGCGCAAACGGCAGCCACGCCGCAAGCGACGGTCAACCCCACCTTGATCGGCGCCGGCTCCAACGCCGTCGACGCCTGGCTCGCCATCGAACGCACCGGGCTTGTGACCGTCTATTCCGGCAAGGTCGAATTGGGGACGGGGACGGAAACCGCGCTCTTGCAACTCGTCGCCGACGAACTCAGCGTCCCGTTCAAAATGGTCCGCATGATCTCCGGGATCACCGGCGTGACGCCCGATCAGGGCGTGACCTCGGGCAGCCAAACGATCATGACCGGATCGATCCCGATGCGGCGCGCCGCCGCAACGGCCCGGATGCGGTTGCTCGAGCTTGCAGCACAGCGCTTCCAAGTCGCCTCGGCCGACCTCGTCACGCGCGATGGCTACGTCATGCCGCGCGACGGCGACCGCGCGCGCGCCGTCGGGTACGGCGAATTGATCGGCGGACGCAAGTTCGACCTGACGGTCAATCCGCAGACCCCGCTGATGGGCCCAAGCGCGTTCCGCCTCGTCGGCCGATCGCTCAAACGTGTCGACTTTCCCGAAAAGGCTTACGGGACGTTCAAGTACGTGCAGAACGTCCGCATACCGGGGATGTGGCACGCGCGCGTCATCCGGCCCAACCCCGTCGGCGCGACGTTCGTCTCGCTCGATCGCAGCTCGGTCGGCGCGATTCCGACCGTCAAGATCGTACAAAAGGGGAACTTCGTCGCGGTTGCGGCTCCCAAAGAATGGGACGCGATTCGGGCGGCGCGCGCGCTGAAGGTGACGTGGTCCGGCGGCGGCCTCCCCGCGCAGAGCGATCTCTACGATATCATTCGCAAGACGCCCGCCGACGTCAAAGTCGCGGGGCAAGCCGGGGACGTCGATAACGCGCTCGCGAGCGCGGCGAAGAAGGTGACGGCCTCCTACTATTGGCCGTTCCAGACGCACGGCTCGATCGGGCCGTCTTGCGGCGTCGCCCAAGTGAATCCCGACGGTACGATCTCCGTATGGAACGGAACGCAAGGCGTTTATCAGATGCGCGATGCGATCGCCGGGCTCGTCAACGTCTCAAAGGAGTCGATCAAACTCAACTACGTCGAAGCTTCGGGCTGCTACGGCCACAACGGTGCCGACGACTCGGGTACCGACGCGGTCCTCGTTGCTCAGGCGATCGGCAGGCCGGTCCGCGTGCAATGGTCGCGCGCCGATGAGCACGGTTGGGATCCGAAAGGGCCGGCGATGGTCATGGATCTCGCCGGCGCGGTGGGACCCGACGGGACCGTGACGGCGTGGAAGTTCGACGGGTTTACGCCCACGCACTCGACCCGCCCGAGCGGTCAAGCCGGCAACTTGCTCGACGGTCAGCTCACCGGCGCACCGCCGGCGAAGAACGGGAACGTCGGCGGTGATCGCAACGCCGCCACCACGTACGCGTTTGCAAATCAGCGCGTCTCCGTCCACTGGCAGCCGACGGCGGTCTTACGCGCCTCGGCGTTGCGCGGACTGGGTGCCCCACAGAACTGCTTCGCCAACGAATCGTTCATGGACGAGCTCTGCCATGCCGCGAACGCCGATCCGGTCGCCTTTCGGCTCGCGCACCTCAACGATCCGCGTTCGAAAGACGTGCTCAACGCCGTCGCAAGGCTCGCGCAGTGGCAACCGGGCCAAGCGAGGCGAGGCCTCGCGCACGGCGTGATTCGCGCCCGTGGCGTCGCGTTCGCGCGGTATGAAACGACGGACGCGTACGTCGCGATGATCGCCGACGTCGACGTGATCCCGGCGACGGGAGCGCTGCGCGTTCGCGACGTCTACGTCGCGCACGATTGCGGCCTCATCGTCAATCCGGACGGACTGCGCAATCAGATCGAGGGCTGCGTCATCCAAGGGACGAGCCGCGCTCTAAAAGAGCAGGTCACGTTCGATCGCAACCGCGTAACGTCGGTCGATTGGCGCACCTATCCGATTCTTCGGTTCTCCGAGATTCCGAACGTCCATGTCGCGCTGATCGATCGCCCGCAAGAGCGTCCGCTCGGCGCCGGCGAGCCGGCGACGATCACCGTCGCGCCGGCGATCGCAAACGCCGTCTTCGCCGCAACCGGTAAACGTCTGCGCGAAGTCCCGTTCACGGTGGCACGCGTGAAGAGCGCGCTGGCGGAAGCATAGACGAAGAACTCTATTGCGTCGTGCTCGCCGCCGGGATCGGCCGGCGGCTGCATGCCCAGAAAGTGCTGACGGAAGTCGGGAAGAGGACGCTGCTGCAGCGCGCGCTCGACGCGTGCGGGAATCGCCCGGTCATCGTCGTCGCTTCGCCGCTGGTCGCGCCGCACGTCGTCCCGACGTCGAAGCGGACCGTTGTCGTAAACGACGCGCCCGAGCGCGGAATGACCCACTCGCTGCGGCTCGCAGATGAGGCCGCGCCGATCGACGCACCCATCGCCGTCATCCTCGCGGATATGCCGTTCGTCGATCGCCGGCACGTCGATGCGATCATCGAACAATGGGACGATTCGCTCGACATCCTCTCGCCCGAACGCGACGGCGTCCCGGCGCATCCGGCGATCTTCGGGCCGGCGGCGCGGCGCGCGCTCGCCGGTCTTCCGGAGGGCGACTCGTTGCGAGCCCTGCGCGGCGACCGCAGCTTCCGGCGGCGCATCATCGCGGTCGAGGATTCGGATGCCCTGCTCGACATCGACAGCGAAGAGAGCCTGCGCACGGCCCGGGAGCGCGCCAAAGTGCGCGAACGGTAACCTTTGGGACGTATCCCGAAGTTCCAGCCTGCGGGGGGAAACACATATGCCGACGGTTGAGCAGGTTCGCGAAGTACTCAAAGACGTGAAGGATCCGGAGATCATGCTGGGGATCATCGATCTGGGATTGGTCTACGGGATCGACGTCGAGGGCCCGGAGCAGGAGCAGGTCACGGTGACGATGACCTTGACGTCGCCGATGTGCCCGGTGGGACCGATGTTCAAGCAAAACGTCAAAACGGCGGTTGAGTCGATCGAGGGCGTCAAGTCGGCGCGCGTCGACATCACGTTTAGCCCGCCGTGGGATCCGCGCGAGATGGCCAGCGACGAGGCAAAGCTTCAACTCGGCATCTGGTAGCGCTCCGCCCTCGCGAATGGACGAGAAAGCGTACGCGCGACTGGAAGCGATGCGTGCAGCCTCCGCGGCCCCGGCCGGCGAAGAGGCCAATGAGCGCCAGCGCGCGCGTGGAAAGCGGACGGCGCGCGAACGGATCGCCGCGCTCGTCGATCCGGACTCGTTCGTCGAGTTCGACATGTTCGTTGCGCACCACAGCGCCGCATTTGGGCTGAACGGTCGCGAGTTTCTCGGCGACGGGGTCGTCACCGGACGCGCGACCATCGACGGACGGCAAGTCTTCCTCTTCTCACACGATTTCACGGTCCTCGGCGGCTCGCTGGGCGAAGCCTTCGCCGAGAAGATCTGCAAGGTGATGGACCTCGCGCTACGGACGGGATGTCCGATGATCGGGATCAACGATTCGGGCGGCGCGCGCATCCAAGAAGGCGTCGTCAGTCTGGGCGGCTACGCGGAGATCTTTTGGCGCAACGTTCAGTCGAGCGGCGTGATCCCGCAAATCAGCCTGATCGCTGGACCCTGCGCGGGCGGCGCCGTCTACTCCCCGGCAATCACGGACTTCACGATCATGGTCGAGGGGATCGCGCAAATGTTCGTGACGGGTCCGGAAATCATCAAGACCGTGACCGGCGAAGACGTCAGCTTCGAAGAGCTCGGCGGCGCGATGACGCACGCGACGAAGAGCGGTGTCGCGCACCTGGTCGCGGCCGATGAAGACGAGATGAACGAACACGTCCGCCGCCTGCTGTCGTTCATCCCCGGGAACAATCTCGAGGATCCGCCGCTGTTGCGAAGCGACGACGACCCTGCGCGCGAATCTCCCGAACTCGATACCCTGATTCCCGATGCACCGAACAAACCGTACGACATCACCGCTGTGATAGGGGCGGTCGTCGACGGCGGCGACTTTTTCGAGATCCTCCCGAACTACGCGACGAACGTCGTCGTCGGCTTTGCGCGGATCGCCGGCCGCTCGATCGGGATCGTCGCCAATCAACCGATGAACTTGGCGGGCGTCCTCAACATCGACGCCTCGATCAAAGCGGCGCGCTTCGTCCGCTTTTGCGATGCGTTCAACGTCCCGCTCGTGACGTTCGTCGACGTCCCCGGTTTCTTGCCCGGGACGGCGCAAGAGTTCGGCGGGATCATCAAGCACGGCGCCAAGCTGCTCTACGCGTTTGCCGAAGCGACCGTCCCGAAGATCACGGTCATCACGCGCAAAGCCTACGGCGGCGCCTACGACGTCATGGCCAGCAAACACATCCGCGCCGACCTCAACGTCGCCTGGCCGACCGCGGAGATCGCCGTCATGGGACCGCAGGGCGCGGTCCGGACGATTTTCCGGCGCGAGATCGCGGAAGCGGCCGATCCGGCAGCCCGTGAGGGCGAGCTCGTCGCCGAGTACACCGAACGCTTCGCCAACCCGTTCATCGCCGCTGGGCGCGGTTACGTCGACGATGTGATCGAAGCGCGGCGGACGCGACCCGTCATCGCGCGCGCGCTCGAGATGCTCGCGACCAAACGCGTCGACCGCCCGCAGCGCAAACACGGTAACATCCCGCTATGATCCAACGCCTCTCGCGTGGCGCGATCCTGACGGCGACGATCGTGCTCGCGGTCTTCTCCGGCGCGCCGGCGGCGACGAGCGAAGTCATCGATCTCGGCAATAACAAGGCCGTCATCTACAGTCCCGAGGGAAAGCCCTCCGGCAGCGTCATCCTCATCACCGGCGGATCGACGCGGCTGGCGATCGTCGGCGACGGCAGCAACCTCGATAAGAATACGAACTTTCTCGTTCGCACCCGCATGGACTATCCGGCCGCCGGCTTCGTGACCGCCCTGGCAGAAAACTCGAGCAACCTCGCGCCGCTCATCACGCGGCTTCGCGCGATCGCTCGCCCGGTCTTCGTGATCGGGACGAGCAACGGCACGGTCGTCGCCGTGGCGAATGCGACGCGCTTAGGCGCGGACGGCCCCGACGGGATCGTCCTCACCTCGACCGTCACCAAACCCGGCAACTTGTCGCGCGACGTCCTCGACTATCCGTTGAAGAACCTCAAGATACCGGTCCTGTTCGTGCACAACACCAACGACGGGTGCCGCGTCTCCCCGCCTAGCGGTGCGCAAGCGGCCGCGAGAATGATCGACCCTTCACTCGTCACGATCGTCATGGTGACGAGCACGGAGGCGGTCGATCCGCCTTGCCAACCATTCGCGCCCCACGGCTACTTAGGCATTGAAAACGCGACCATCGAAAAGATCGTCGACTGGATGAAGGTGCACAGCGCCCACTAGGAATTCTCTGCCGAACGGTTATTTCGTGGCGACGAGATCGATGAGTGCGGACATGCCTGCGTGACGTGACCCCTCGCTCATCTCCGTCTCGTATTCCCTGATCTCGATCTTCGCGAAATCGCCGAACGACTTCTCCAGCAGTTCGCGCGTGTACATATTCTCGACGCGCGACGGTCCCCCGGTCCCATACTCGAGCTGTTTGGGCGTGTAGCCTTCCATCACGAGGAGACCACCGGGCTTGAGCGCCTTACGGATGCCGGCGAACATGCGCTCGCGCTCGACCGGTCCCGAGAACTGCGTGAAGATCACGGCTATGACATCGAACGAATTCGCAGGCCACTCCCAGCGCGTCACGTCGGCCAGCTCGATCGTCAGCTTGACGCCGCGAGCGTTCGCCAAGGCGCGAGCCTTGGTTTGTGCTTTCGGTGAAAAATCGATCGACAGCACGTCGAGCCCTTGCTCCGCAAGCCAAACACCGTTGCGCCCCTCGCCGTCGGCGACGGCGAGCGCGCGACCGCTCTTCGGCAAACGCGACCTCTGCGCGGCCAAGAATGCGTTCGGTTCCGTTCCGAAAAGGTAGTCCGGGGTCTCGTACCGCGTCTCCCAGCGCTCGAATTCCATCACTCGATCCATCCCGGAATCTAGCTACTGCTTGCCGTTCTGCGTCACGAGGTAGTCGGCGATCGTCGGGACGTCGGCGTCGGCGATCGGCGCTTTGTACGCGTTCCGCATCTTGATCACTTCGGCCGTCCATTGTGCCTTGGTCAGCGGCGGTTGCGTGTAGACATACGCCGCCGAATGGCACGTTCTGCAATTGGCGATGGTCACGTCCTGGCCTGGACCCGGCTTGAAGGGTACGTTGAACGTCGGGAACTTTATCGAGACGGTGCCGTAGGTCGCACCCAGGACGGCGACCGCACTTGCCAGGGTGAGGAATCGCAGCAAAGTTCCTTTCATGATACGCTCACCTTGTAGGTCTCGATGACGTTGCGCAGATAACCCGACGGATTCCAAACCGGGACCGTGGTTTGCGTCTCTCCGCTATTCGCGACGGCGCGACAAGCGAGCTCGTACGTCTTAGCGCGTTGCGCAGTGAACGCAATCTGCCAGCGGCGGAACGAGTAACGGCCGTAGTCCTCGCCAAGAGTCGCATTGTGCCATGTCTGTCCGCCGTCCGAAGAAAACTGCACGGCCTTGATTCCGCTGCCGCCGTCGAAGGCGATTCCCCGGATCGTCCGCGGGCCGGCGCGCAGCCGCCCACCGTCTTGAACGTTCGTCACGAACGAGCGCACCGTCAGCTTGTTGATCGGTACGGTCTTGTAGCCGGTGTCGGTCGGCTTCACCGTGTTTCCCGGCGTCTCGGGGATCCGGTACGCCGTCTTCATCCAAAAGTTGTCGTCGATCGTGTCGATCGCCTCGAGATTATCGAGCATCTTCATCCAATACGTCCCGTACCATCCCGGGACGACGAGCCGGACCGGATAGCCGTTGAGCAGCGGGAGCGGCGCGCCGTTCATTTCATAGGCGACGAGAATATCGCCGTTGTCGATCACGTCTTCGATCGAGAGCGCCTTGACGAACGCCGGCGTTGCGGGCAGCGGCGGCTTCTCCAGTCCGCTAAAGCGGATCTGCCGCACGCCGTCGCGCAGCCCCGCTTTAGCCAAAATATCGGAGAGCCGAACGCCGGTCCAGCGCGCGTTGCCCATCGCGCCATTGTCCCACTGGCCGCCGGCGACGCGCGGAGAGAACAAGCCTCGGCTGTTGCCCGAACACTCGTTCACGGCAACAACTTCAACTTGCGGGAACTTCGTGCGCAGATCCTCGATGCTCAAGTTCATCGGATGCTTGACTAGACCGTCGACGCGAATCCGGTGTGTTGCGCCGTTCACGGTCGCCGGTATGCCCGAGAGGTGCCAACGAACGTAGAACGCATCGTTCGGCGTCAAGATGCCCTCGTCGAAAATCTGAAATGGCGTCTCGAGTTGCGGCGGCCGGGGCGTCAACACGATCAAGGGCCGCTTCTGCGGAAATGCGACGAGCGGTCGAGTCCCGTTTTCCATCGGTAGGGTGACGGTGGCGGCAGCCCGCGCTTGCGCGGTTGTCATCGATGTCAGGCCGGCAGCAGCCGCACCAACTAGAAAACCACGTCGCGCGAAGGTCATAAGCAAGCCCCCAGGAAAGCCGATTTCACTCACCACTTACGAGCCGTGACGCGCATTCCTGCGCTCGCATTGAAGGCTCGAAGCCGCTCATTCGGGTAGTCACTTTTCGTGCCATTGCTTGAAGGGAAAACCGCCCTCATAACTGGCGTCGCGAACCGTTGGAGCATCGCGACCGGGATCGCGCGGGCGATGCACGCGCACGGCGCCAAGTTAGCCTTCATCTATCAGGGCGAACGCGTCCAAGGTGAGGTAGAAAAGCTCGCGGCCGAACTCGGCGGCGGGCCGTGCTTTCCGTGCGACGTCAGCTCCGACGAGGCGCTGCGCGCGCTTGCGGTGTCCGTCGAGAAAAAGCTCGGCAAGCTCGATGCGCTGGTCCACTCGATCGCCTTCGTGAACAAAGAGGACCTCGAGGGGAAAGTCTACGACACCTCGCGGGGCGGCTTCTCCGTCGCGATGGACATCACCGCGTACTCGCTGATCGCGCTCGTCGCGGCGCTGCACGAGCAGTTCAACGACGATGCGAGCATCATGGCGCTCACCTACTACGGCTCGACGGCGATCGTCCCCAACTACAATATCGCCGGGATCGCGAAGGCCGCCCTCGAGTCGATCGTCCGCTATCTCGCGTTTGATCTCGGTGAACGCGGCATTCGGGTCAACGCGATCTCCGCAGGCCCGATCAAGACGGCGAGCTCGCGCCAGGTCAAGGGCTTCTCGTCGATGCTCGATCGCGTCGCCGCCGCGGCGCCGCTGCGCCGGAACGTTACGACCGACGACGTCGGCGCGACCGCAGTCTACCTCGCGTCGGATCTCTCGCGCGCGGTCACCGGCGACGTCCATTTCGTCGACGCCGGCTATCACGTCATGGGGATGTACCCGGAGCCGCAGCCATCGACATAACGCCGGCGGCGAGCGCCGACGAGATCGCGGCAATCGTCGCCGCTTTTGCAGCGCTCGAAGAAGAGCCGCGCAGCGCTCGACGGCCGGCTGCGTGGACGCTGGCAGGCCGGATACGAGCCCCGATCGACGCGCTGCGCGCTTACGCAGCGGGTCGCACCCGTCGTGTCTAAGCTTCCGCGTAAGGTCCTCATTGCGAATCGCGGCGAGATTGCGCTGCGGATCATCCGCACCGTACGGGAAATGGGGATCGCGACCGTCGCAGTCTACTCGGAAGCCGATCGCGACGCGCTGCACGTCCGCCGTGCCGACGAAGCCTACTTCTTGGGGCCGGCGCAGCCGGCGCAAAGCTATCTCGACGCCGAAAGGTTGCTGGATGTCGCGCGCTGTTCGAGCGCCGACGCGATCCATCCCGGCTACGGCTTCCTGGCCGAGAACGCGGCCTTCGCGCGCGCCGTCGAAAAGGCCGGTTTGATTTGGGTCGGACCGCACGCCGGAGCGATCGAAGCGATGGGCGACAAGCTTCGATCGCGTGAGGTGATGCGCGCCGCCGGCGTCCCGATCGTACCGGGCGGGACAGAGCCGCTTGGCGACCTCGCCGCCGCGCGCGCCGCGGCGCAAACCATCGGCTTCCCGCTCGCCCTCAAAGCGTCGGGCGGCGGCGGCGGCAAAGGACTGCGGGTCGCCCGTACGCTCGACGAGATCGAGAGCGCTTTTGCAACCGCGCGTCGTGAAGCCGTCGCCTACTTCAAGGACTCGACGATCTACGCGGAGCGTTATCTCGATAATCCCAAACACGTCGAATTACAGATCCTCGCCGACAAGCACGGCAACGTGCTCCATGTCGGCGAGCGCGATTGCTCGCTGCAGCGGCGTCATCAAAAGGTGTGGGAAGAAGCCCCCGCGCTCGTCCCCAAGCGCGTTCGCCGCGGCCTGCGCGAAGCCGGGCTGCGCGCAGCGCGCGCGATCGGTTACGACAACGTCGGCACGATTGAGTTCCTCGTGACGGGCGACGAGTTTTATTTCCTTGAAATGAACACGCGGATCCAAGTCGAGCACCCGGTCAGCGAATCGATATCCGGACTCGACTTGATTCGCGAGCAGATTCGTGCCGCGTCAGGCGAACGGCTCGGCTTCGAGCAAGACGACATCGAGTTCCGCGGACACGCCATCGAGGTGCGCATCAACGCCGAAGATCCGGCGCGTGGCTTTGCACCGGCGCCCGGGATGCTGCGCGCCTATCGCGAGCCGGGCGGACCCGGAGTGCGCGTTGACTCGGCCGCATTTGCCGGCTGGACGATCTCCGCCGCGTACGACTCGCTCGTCGCAAAGCTCATCGTTTGGGGTCCGAACCGCGAGCGAGCCCTGGCGCGACTGCGGCGCGCGTGCGATGAATTCGAGATCGAGGGAATCCCGACGACTTTGCCGCTCGCGCGGGCGCTCGCCGATTATGCCCCGGTGCTGGATGCGAGCTTCGGAACCGCGACGCTCGAGCCGTTTGCTGCGGCACTGGATCTGGTCCCGTTCGAAGGCGAAGCTCTCGCCGCCGACGGGACGGCGCAACCCACCGAGATGCGCGTCGAAGTCAACGGCAAGCTCTTTCGCGTTAGACTCGTCGATGCACCGCGACGCTCTTCGACGGGCGCGCCGCGTCCGGCAAGACGCTCGAATACGTCGCGCCCATCCGCCTCGGGGAATGCGATCGTCGCACCGATGCACGGCGTCGTCGCCGACGTCCTGGTGACGTCGGGAGCGTCGGTCGAAGCGGGGCAAGTCGTCGTCGTCGTCGAGGCGATGAAGATGATGAACGAGCTGCGTGCGCACCGCGCCGGGACGATCGAACGGGTCGCGGTCGAGCGCGGCGCAACCGTCGAAGCGGGGACGGTCCTCCTTACGTTCGCGTAGCCAGCCCGGGAGGGGGCACTCCTGGAGCGAAGCTTCATTCCATGAGCGACGACGGCTCCCCTGACGCAGACGAGCGGGTCGTTCGCGATGCCGATCAAAGCGGCATCCCGATCGAACCGTTCTACCGCCGGGCCGCTTTCGATCTTCCCGACCCCGGGACGTATCCGTTCACTCGCGGGATCCACCGCGACATGTACCGCGAGCGGCTCTGGACGATGCGGCAATACGCCGGTTTTGCGACCGCGGCGGAGTCGAATGCCCGCTTTCGTTACCTGCTCGCGCGTGGCCAGCGCGGGCTCTCGGTCGCATTCGATCTCCCGACGCAGCTCGGCCTTGATTCGGATGCGCCGCGCGCCCTTGGTGAGGTCGGCAAAGTCGGCGTCGCGATCGACGCGGTCGCGGACATGGAGCGTTTACTCGAAGCGATCCCGCTCGATCGCGTCACGATCTCGATGACGATCAACGCGCCGGCTTCCATACTGCTCGCCATGGTTTTGGTGGTCGCGCGCCGACGCGCGATCGCTTGGAGCGCGCTCGGAGGGACGGTCCAGAACGACATCCTCAAAGAGTACGTCGCGCGCGGGACGTACATTTTTCCTCCGCGCCCCTCGATGCGCTTGGTGACCGACGTGATGGCGTTCTGCGCGCGCGAAGTCCCGCAGTGGAACACGATCTCGATCTCGGGCTACCACATCCGCGAAGCCGGCTCGAGCGCCGTCGAAGAGATCGCGCTCACGCTTTCAAACGCGAAAGCCTATCTGCGCGCGGCTTCGGACGCCGGACTCGCGGTCGACACGGTCGCGCCGCGCATCTCCTTCTTCTGGAACGTTCACAACGACTTCTTCGAAGAGATCGCAAAGTTTCGTGCTGCGCGGACGGTGTGGGCGCAGATCGCACGCGACGAATTCGGAGCGCGCGACCCGCGCTCGTTGATGATGCGCTTCCACGCTCAGACCGCGGGCTCGACGCTCACCGCGCAGGAACCCGAGAACAACGCCGTCCGCGTCGCGCTCCAAGCCCTCGCCGCGGTCCTCGGCGGAACGCAGTCGCTGCACACGAACGGCAAGGACGAAGCACTGGGCCTTCCGACAGCGGAAGCCGCGCAGCTCGCCTTGCGAACCCAGCAGATCATCGGCTACGAGAGCGGCGTCGCCGACGTAGCCGATCCGCTGGCGGGATCGTACTACCTCGAAACCTTGACGGCCGAACTCACCGAACGCGCCCGATCGCTCATCGCCCAGATCGACGCCCTAGGCGGCAGCATCGCTGCGATCGAGAGCGGCTGGATGCAAGAGCGGATCGCCGATTCCGCCTACCGTGCACAGCAAGCCATCGAGCGCGGCGAGACGGTCGTCGTCGGCGTCAACCGCTTCGCCGATCCGCTTGCCGGTACCGCCGAAACGCCGTTTCAAGAGATCGACCCTGCGATCGAGCGCGAGCAGGTCGAGCGCGTTCGCGCCTACCGTGCCGCTCGCGACGATGCGCGCGTCGCCGCGAGGCTTGCCGAGATTCGGCGCGTCGCCGACGGCAGCGAAAATCTGATGCCGAGTTTCATCGAGGCGCTCGACGCCGGCGCGACGATCGGTGAGATCTGCGACGTCCTGCGCGCAACCTTCGGCATTCACCGCGGCGAAGCGGTCGCGTGAGGCTCGATCACGTCGCGATCGTCGTCGCCGATCTCGAGGCGGCGTTGGCGCTCTACACGCGAACGCTCGGCTTTCGCATCGTCTATCGCGAAACGCTCGCCGATCAAGGCGTTGAGGCGGTCGGTCTCGATGCCGGAGACTCGATCGTCGAGCTGTTACGCCCGCTTTCCGAGGACTCTTCGCTGGCGCGCTATCGCGGCGATGCACCGACGAAGCTGCACCACACCGCATACCGGGTCGATGATCTCCAAGCGGAACTCGACCGGCTCAAAGCAAGCGGCGTTCGCCTCATCGACGAACGGCCGCAGCCCGGCGCGCACGGAAACATGATCGCGTTCATTCACCCGGCGGCGACCGCGGGCGTCTTGATCGAGCTTTGCCAGCGAGGAGAGCGTTCCTCATAAGTGAGGCAGGCATATTGACCGCTTCAAGGAGGACTGGTACGCTTGGGCCCATGGCGCAACCCGGCGTGCAACTCGACCCCAAAAAGCTCGACGCATTCATCGGCCAAGCCGTGTGTGATATCGGTGCCGCCATGAGTGCCGCCTTGGTCGTGATCGGCGATAAGCTCGGTCTCTACCGCGCTTTGAAAGAACATGGGCCATTGACGTCTTCGGAGCTTGCCAAACGGACGTCGACGCACGAACGCTACGTACGAGAATGGCTTGCGAATCAAGCGGCAGGCGGCTACCTTACGTACGACCCCGTCTCGCACAAATACACGCTGCCTCCCGAACAAGCGTTCATGCTTGCCGACGAAGGCAGTCCGCTGTTCGTGCTCGGCCTCTTCGACATCATCCAAGCCGTACAAGCGGACGAGCCGAAGATGCGCGAAGCGTTCCGGTCGGGCAAGGGCTTCGGCTGGCACGAGCACGATGAGAGGCTCTTCGCGGGGACGGAGCGATTCTTTCGGCCCGGATACAACGCCCATCTGATCGGCGAATGGATACCTTCGTTGGAGGGCGTCGAGGCAAAGCTCAAGCGCGGAGCGAGCGTTGCCGACGTCGGCTGCGGGCTGGGCGCCTCCACGATCATCATGGCGCAGGCTTACCCGCAATCGCGTTTTCTCGGATTCGACTACCATGACAAATCGATTGCGCTTGCCAAAGAGCGTGCGCGGGATGCTGGCGTCGAAGATCGCGTCGAGTTCGCGGTGGCAAGCGCCAAAGATTTTCCCGCTCGGGACTACGACTTCGTGGCGTGTTTCGACTGCATACACGACATGGGAGACCCCGTCGGGGTCGTTCGGCACATCGGCAAGACGATGGCCGCCGACGGAACGTTCATGATGGTCGAGCCGTTTGCCGACGACACCCTCGAAAACAACTTCAATCCGGTCGGGCGCCTGTTCTTCGCGGCATCAACGATGCTTTGCACGCCCGCTTCGCTCTCGCAGGAAGTCGGGCTCGGTTTGGGCGCGCAGTGCGGCGAAGCGCGGATGCGGCAGGTCGTCGAGGAGGCCGGCCTCGGCCGATTCCGCCGCGCCGCTCAGACCCCGTTCAATCTCATTTACGAGATCCGGAAATAGGACCTAGACGGCGGCGTTGAGGACGACGCCGCTCAGATAGGCGAGTCCCGGTCCCGGTTCGAGCAAGACTTGCGTCAGTGCGTCCCGCAGAGCGCTCTCTTTGTTCTGCAGCAAGACGACGGCGGGCGAATTCGGATGCTCCTCGGGCAGATTGTCGAGGGTAATCAGCACCGTGCTCAACTCGGCTTGAATCTGCAGCGCGCTGGGCGCCGGATTGAACGCCGCGGGCGCGCGCGACTGGCTTGGCGCCGGAGCGGGCGGCGGAGCCGGCTGCGCCAGAATCACTTTTGCCGCGTCGCTTGTCGAGATGACGGGCTCGGAGGCCGGAACGTTCGACGGCGAAGCCGGCCCGGGCGCGCTCTGCTGCGTGGGGCCTGCGTTGCCGCCGGCCGGAGGCGGCGGCACCGTCACCGTCGTTACCGGGGCTATCGCGGCCATAAGGAATGGTTAGGCTTCGCAGCCCCTCCGCCTGCCTGGCAGGCGTCACACCGTCTACCCGGCGTACCTCCTCTCCATCGTGGTAGATCACCTTGAGCGGTCGCCATCGCGCGCTGGAAGCGCGCGGACGCTCCCCAGGCCGTGATCACCGCGCGCCGCATGGGTGGGACCGAGCGCATCGACGCCTACCGGCTCTACGCCCGGATCCCCAACCCACCCGAACCAGGCCTCCAGGCGGCGCTCAACCTGTTCGTCGAGCGCGAAGACTACGGTTTCGTCTGGATCGCCTACGACGAGGCGGAGCCGGTCGGGGTCTGCACCGTGACCTGGACGGTCTCGCTGGCCCACGGATCGATCGTCGCCTTCCTCGATCATCTTTTTACCTCCCCGGACCGCGACCGTGAAGAGGCTGGGACGGCGATGGTCGAACTACTCAAGCAACACCTGCGCCAGATCGGCATCCGGCGCATCGACGCGACGATCGTCGCGAATGTCGGTGAAGGCGCATTCTACGAACGGCTCGGCTTTCGTCCCGCCAACGAACAACGTGTGGTCTGCGAGTTGTGACGCTCTGCGCCCCGCGAACGTTTCCGGACGAGAGAGGGAGGTAACGACCCTATGAACTTCTTAGGACGGTGGATCGCGGCGCTCGCGATCGGCGCGCTCTGCGCGACACCGGCTTTCGCACAGCAGACGCTCCCGCAGGGCGCGGTCGTCAAGGGGACGCTCGCTCAGGCGCTCACCTCGAAGAACGTCAACGTCGGAGACCAATTCACCCTGACGAACGTCGCGTCGCAAGACGGTTCGGTCACCGGCGCGACCGTCTACGGCCACGTCGCAGCGGTTCAGCGCGCAAGTATGGGACGCAAAGCGGAGATCCAGCTCGCCTACGACCGCATACAGTTCGCCGACGGGACGTCGACCGACGTACGCGGCTCGACGATCTCGATGTACGAGAAGCGTCATCCCAACAACGCCGTGAAGGACGTTGTCGGCGCGGTCGGCGGGATGGTCATCGGGAACATCATCGGTAAGTGGACCGGGATGCCGACGAATCTCGGCGGCGGGCTCGGTGCTGCCGGCGGCTTCATCGTCGCGCACAACGTTCAGGAAAACTTCACGGTCCCCACGGGAACGACGGTCGCGATGCGGCTCTCACAGCCGGTCGTCCGGCCGCAAGCCAACCAGTAACCTAGTCGATGATTGCGCGCAGCCTGCCGCCGGCGCCGGCGAGCAGGCTTCGCGCCGTTGCCGCATCGACGGAACGGCGCGCCATGACGACTGCGACCTTGACGCTCCCGCCGGCATCGCGCAGTAAGCGCGTCGCGCGCTCGGAGTCGACGACGCCGAGCATGCAAACCAACTGCAGCGCGCGGCGGCGCAATTTCGCATTCGTCGCGACGACGTCGACCATCAAGTTGCCGTAGACCTTCCCAAGGCGGACCATCACCGCAGTCGAGAGCGCGTTGAGGGCGATCTTCTGCGCGGTCCCGGCGCGCAGGCGCGTCGAGCCGGCGATCGGTTCTGCGCCGGTCTCGAGGACGATCGCCAATTCCGCGGCGCGGGCAAGGGGCCCGTCGGCGACGCTCGTCATCGCAATCGTCGCTGCACCGCCTTCGCGTGCCGCGACGACCGCCGCGACGACGAACGGAGCGCCCCCACTCGCCGAAATGCCGACCACCGCATCGCGCTCGGTTATGAGATACGGACTCTCCAAGGCGCGGACGCCCGCCTCGTCATCATCCTCCGCACCCTCGACCGCCGCGAAGACGGCGTCGCGTCCACCCGCGATGTGCGCGCAGACGACGTCGGGTGCGACGCCGAATGTCGGCGGGAGCTCCGCAGCGTCGAGAATACCGATGCGTCCGCTTGTCCCCGCTCCGAGATAGTGCAATCGCCCGCCGCGGTGCTCGACCCGGTCGACGATGATCTCGACGGCGCGCGCGATGGCTGGGCTTGCGCCGAGGACCGCCTCGATCGAACGCTGATTGCTTTCAATCAAGGTGCGCACCAGGACATCGGTCTCCAAGCGATCGAGGCCGCGCGTTGCCGGATCGATTGCTTCGGTCCGTTCCGGATCGCTTGGACTCAACGCAACTGCTCTTGCGCGAGAGACTCCGCGATCCGCAATGCTCCCAGATGCGCCTCAGCGGTACCGCGGACGATTGTCGCGCCCGGGAGATCTGCCGCGATCCGCGCTTCGAGTAAGAACGTGAGCAGACTGTTCTCGTAGGTCAAGCCGCCCGACAACGCGACGGCCGGCGATTTGTCCGACAACCCGGCGACGCGTGCCGCGGCCTTCACGAGCTCCGCGAGTTCGCCCGCGGCGGCCTGCACGATCGCCGTCGCAGCCCCGTTTCCCCTGCCCGCAAGCGCGACGATCTCCGGCGCGAGGGCCGCGATCCTCGCGATCGCGGGCTTTTGGTCGTACACATAGTCGAGCAAGGTCGCGCGTGAATCGACGCACAGCTCGCGCGCGACCAAATCGGTCAGGTCGTCGCCGGATTCGCGTCCGTCATAGACGCGGCCGAGCTGGCGAAGCGCCGCCAAACCGATCCAGTACGCCGAACCTTCGTCGCCGAGCAAATACCCCAACCCGCCGATCCGGTACGTCCGCGTCCCATCGTCCGCGAGGGCGATCGAGCCCGTGCCGGCGATCAATGCGATCCCGGGACCCTGCGGGATCGCGCTGCGCAACGCGATCGATGCGTCGTCGCCGACCCCGACGACGGCGCGTGGAAAAGCGCTCGCGATCAGGAAGCGCAGCGTCTGGGCGACGTCCTCGCGGCCGGCCCCCGCCGCGCCGACGTAGATCGCGTCAGGCTGGACGCCGCCGAGGGCTTTGCGCAGCGTGCGCAAGATTGCGTCCGCCGCGTCGTCGATCCCAACGTTCGTCGGGTTTGCAGAGCCGCCGTGAGCCGTCCCGACGATGCCGGCGTCGCGTGACACGACCGCGATGATCTGCGAAGCACCGGCATCGACCCCGGCAGCAATCATGAACTCACCATCGTCTCTTCTTTGCGCACGAGCGCGAGGAGTTCTTCCAAGCGGCGCGGTGCGACGGCGCCGAGGACCGCCGGATGCCTCGCACCGGTGACGCGCGGCAGGCCGGCCGCGCGCCCGCGCAGCGTCTCGTAACCGAGGACGGCGAACGCAAGCGCTTCCTTTGCATCGGGATCGATCCCGAATTCGCCGCTGGTGACGAGCGGAAACCCATCGAGCGCGCCGCGCAAGCCGTCGACGAAGGCGTGATTGCGCGCCCCGCCGCCACTGACGACGAGCCGCGTTCCAAGCGGCGCGATGCGCCGGACTGCCGCGGCGATCGAGGTTATCGAGAGCGCGAGTAAGGTAGCGGCACCGTCATCGATCGAGAGGGTATCGATCCGCGGATGCGCCGCCAAAAACCCCGGACCAAACCGTTCGCGTCCGGTCGACTTCGGCGGATCGAGAGCGAAATACGGATCGTCGAGCATTTCGTGCAACAACGCTTGATCGACCGCGCCGCGGCGCGCACGCTCTCCCCCACGATCGAAACGAAGGGCGCCCCGGGTTCGCTCGGCGACGAGGAGATCGACGAGCATGTTCGCAGGGCCCGAGTCGAACGCAAGCACGTCGGCCGGTAACGCACCGGGAGGGATGAACGTGAGGTTCGCGATGCCGCCGAGGTTGAGCGCGATCCGCGGCTCGTCGGCGGCGAGAAGCAGCGCGTCGACATACGGGACGAGCGGCGCGCCGCCGCCGCCGGCGGCGCAATCGGCGGAGCGAAAATCGTAGACGACGGTCGCGTCGATCTTCTCCCGCAGCGCAAAGGCATCGCCGAGCTGCCAACTCACGTGCGCCGCGCCGTCGTGGAAGATCGTCTGCCCGTGCGAGGCGACGTAATCGATGCGAAGGTCATCGGCAACGGCGCGAGCCGCCTCTCCGAACGCGCCGCCCAGCGCGACATGCAAGGCCGCGAGCTGGGGGACTGCCGCCGCGTGCGGTGCGATCGCGCGCACGATCGACTCGTGTAAATCCGGCGCAAGCGGCAGCGTTTCGAAGCGCTCCAACGCGACTTCGTATCCGCGCGCGGTCGGCACGATGCGCACGCGCGCGGCGTCGATGCCGTCGAGCGACGACCCGGACATGAGGCCGATCGCGATCATCGAGCGGACGCGTTCACGGATCGATCGCTTCGACGACGCGGTCGCAGACGGACGCCCGAAGATCGCGCAGATCGTTTCGGCCGAAGTGGACGCCGTTCGTGAGGAACACGATCGTCAGATCGCGCTCGGGATCGGCCCAGACGGATGTACCGGTGAAGCCGGTGTGGCCGAACGTCGCAAGCGAGACGCGCACGCCGCACGAATTCTCGTCGCCGGTCCGGATCGCCCACCCGAGTCCGCGGCGCAAGACGGGATCTGCGGCTTGCTCGCTGATTGACTCGCGCACGAGCGAGGCCGGCAAAAGGCTTGACTCCGATCGCAGTGATGCGAGATAGACATCGGGAACGCGCGCGACGTCGCGGGCGGTCCCGAAGAGTCCCGCGTGCGCCGAGACGCCGCCCATCAGGTGCGCCTTCTCGTCATGCACGGTCCCTTGGACGAGCCCACGCCACGCGTCGCGTTCCGTCGCCGGGATCGCTGCTCGCTCGTTGTGCCGCGGGACGAAGCCCGTCGCCTCGAGCCCAAGCGGCGCGAGCGACTCGGCAAACACCCGCTCAAACGGGGCCTTTAGGCTTCGTTCGACCGCGACCAAGAGAGCGATAAATCCTAAATCGCTGTAGATCACGGTGCTTCGCGGCGCCTCGGCGAGCGGACGGCGTAAAGTGTACTCGATGACGTTGTGATCGAGAAGGACGCGATAGTCGGCGCCGGAGTGCATCCCGGAAACGTGTGCGAGAAGATCGCGCAACGTGATCGGTTCGTGCGCGGTCCCGCGCCATTCGCCGATGATCCCGGCCAGCGGGACGTCGAGTTCGAGCGCGCCGTCTGCGACGAGCCGCAGCGCGAGCGTCGAGGCGAAGACCTTCGTCAGCGAGGCGAGATCGAAGCGCGTATCGACCCGGACGGGCAGCCCTCCATCGCTGCGCGCCCTCCCGAAGGCCCGCTCGTAGACCAGCCGGCCTCGCCGCTCGACGCGAACGACCGCGGCGCTGAAGCGGGTCCCGAGTCCGGCTGCGATCGTCGCGTCGAGCTCAGCGAACACGCACGGCCATGAGCTCGGCCAAGCCATCGAAGCTGACCGCTTGATCTCCGTAGATGCACGCGACCGATTCCGCCCCTTCGAACAACGCTGCGTCGTAGGGCTCGCGGGCGCTGATCACGATCGCGTGCGGGCGCGCACGCACGAGCGCGTCGACCGCCGTACGCTGCGCCGGATGAAGGTCGGCACGGCGCGTGACCACGACGAACGCGCGCTCGCCGAGCCCACCGACGACGGAAAGGAGCAAGCGCAGATCGTCCGGCGCAGGATCGAGCGGGACGCGCATGATCTCGCTCTTGATGCCGCGGCGCCGCAAGGCCTCGTTGAGCGAAGCGCGCTCAGCGTCGGAAACGCCGTCGGCAGTCGAGTCTTCGAATGAAACGATCGTTGCGGCGTCCGCTTCGAGGACTACGCTGCCGCGCAGCACCGTTACCGCCTTCCCTGCGATCTCGATCCCGATCGACGGATCGTCCTGGGCGCCGACGCCACCCTTTCCGGCGAGACGCTCGAGACGCGACGCAGCCTCTTCGAGGCGCGCCGGCGCGAGCCGGCCGTCGCCCAGCGCGCGCACGATCTCGTCGACGATCGCCTTCGCGACCTCGAGGTGATGGCTGACGATCACGCCGTCGACGCCCGCTGCGAGCGCGGAGACGGCCGCGGGTGCGCTGCCGATCGAGTCGGCGACCGCTTTCATCTCGATGCAATCGGTAAAGACCGCGCCGGCGAAGCCGAGCTCATGGCGCAGCAGATCAGAGACGATAACGCGCGAGAGCGACGCCGGCCGATCGCAATCGAACGCACGCGCGACGATGTGCGCGACCATGACCGCGTCGACGCCGGCCGCGATGCACGCGCGAAACGGGACGAACTCGCGCGAGCGCAACGTCGCGGCATCGACGTCGATCACCGGCAAGGCCAAGTGCGAATCGATCGCGGTCGCCCCGTGGCCCGGGAAGTGCTTTGCGGTCGCCGCGACCCCGCTGCGCCGCAACCCGCGTGCGAGTGCCGCCGCCATGCTCCCGACACGATCGGGATCCGAGCCGAAGGAGCGCGCGCCGATCACGGTGTTTTGCGCCACGAGCGCCAGATCGACGACCGGCGCAAAATCGAGATCGACACCGATGGCCCGCAGATCCCGTCCGATCTGCGCCCCGGCTCGTTCCGCGAGTCCCGGATCGGCGGTCGCGCCGAGCGCCATCATCGTGGGGATCTCGACGGCATCAGCGCGCAAGCGCGCGACCCGGCCACCTTCCTGATCGATAGCAACGAAGGCAGCCCCGCTCGCGGCACGGACCGCTTCGACCAACCGCGCCGTTCGCTCGCGCGACGTCGCGTTGCGCGCAAAGAGAATCAGCCCGCCCGGACCGAGCGCGCGTAACGCGTCTAGCGGCGCCTCGTCGGGCGAAGCGCCCGCGAAGCCGACGCACAAGGTCCGCGCCGCCAACGCGCGCGGACTCACACGACGAGTGTTATCGTTCCTTTGCCCGATTGCGGCCCACCCTCTACGCGGTCAACATCTTCGTAGTAAGCGGCATAGGTGTATTGTATGCGATCGTAATTCTTTGTGACGAACGTCCCGGCAAAGACTATTTCCGGCGCCGGAAGAGCTACGGCAGGCACTTCGGTAATGAAGGTTTTCATCGGCGGGTTCGCTCGCACCGACACCATTCCGGGCCCGCCGCTGAGCATCGGGTATTGGCTCGGGATGGAAAACTGAAACTGGACTTTCGATGCTCTGGCTCTTCCAATGTTATGAGCCGTCACGCTGATATCGAACGCAAGCCCCGCAGGCGTTAGCCCAGGCACCGCTCTCGTCTCAAAATCGGAACCCAGCGCGTCATTAAAGGTGAAGAGCAGCTTCGGTAGTTTTGGGGTCCAGTCTCTCGTGATCAGATAGGCGAGAAGGCCAATCGCACCAACGACGACGGCGGCCCAAACTGCTGTCTTCGCGTACCAATCTAGGGACAATGGCGTAGCCGCTGCAGCCAACAACGTCAGCTCCATTTAGCGTAAGCGGATGATCTGCGCCGTAACTTTCCCTTCGCTGACGCTCGTGAAAATCTGGACTTGAGCGCCCCGAGCGATCTCCGCGATCGAATGATACCCACTCCCTTTACCTTGAATGCTCGTACTTGGAAGAACCGTCACGTCGACTTTGCGGCCGCTCGACATGACGCCGAGCAATCCACGCTGGTAATCGACGCTCGTCACCTGCCCGGAGATGACGCCGGCGATCGCCTTCGGCGCGCTTTGCGGCGGTGCGTCCGGACCCTTGCCGGCCTGCGAGGAGGCGGCCAAGGGTAGGAGGATCGCCGCCGCAAGCGCGACGGCCGGAAGGGCAAGCCCAGGGCGGAGAGGATGCATATCGACGTTGTAACGCAGAAGCGGACGGGATATGTTGCATCAATCGGCACTTCCAAGGACGAAACTAGGCTCGAGCGGGCGCTCCATTACCCGCCTCGGGTTGGGCGGCGAGGGGGTTCTGCGGACCTTCGGCCGCGAGTTCGAGGCCCGGGCGGTGATCGAGGCGGCCCTTGCCGGCGGCATAACCTATCTCGAGTCGGCCAGGGCCTACCGGGGCAGCGAAAGCTACTACGGAAGCGTCCTGCCGCAGTTTCGTCGCGAGGCGCTCTTCGTCGCCAGCAAGGCGTACGATCGGACGAAGCGCGGCGCGCGGGCATCGCTCGAGACGACGCTCGCCGCGATGAACCTCGAGTACCTCGACCTCTGGCAATTGCACGATATTCGCGAGTGGGCCGAAGTAGCGGAACTCGACGAACCCGACGGAGCATATGCCGCCTTCGCCGAGGCGAAAGCGCAGGGGCTCGTGCGCTATATCGGCGTCACGGGTCATGCTGCGCCCGACGTCCTGCGCGCTGCTTGCGAACGCGTCGCGTTCGACACGGTCCTCTTGCCGATCAATCCGGCGGAAGGCGCGAGTGCAGACGGGTTCGAGCGCAGCGTCGTCCCGGCCGCACGCGCGCGCGGGATGGGCGTGATCGGAATGAAGGTCCTGGCGCGCGGGTTGCTGGTCGAGCCGCACGTCGGGGTCACGCCGGGCGAAGCGATCGGCTATGCGCTCGGCGCCGACGTCGATACCGTCGTCATCGGTTGTGACGACGTTGCGCAGGTCGAGGCGAACATCGCCGCTGCGCGGCTCGATCCGCTCCCCGCCGACGCCCGGCTCGCGCTGCAAGAACGCGTGAAGCGGTGGGCGCCTGAGCTCACCTATTACCGCCATCCGGCGACTGTCTGATCTCCGCAGCATAGGCCGCGCGCGCGCCGTCGGCAGCGGATCCGCCGGCGCGCACCGTCTTCACGAGGCCGCGCAGCCGCTTCACGTGCTCATCGTCGCTGTCAACCCCAGCCAGGACGAGACGCAAGGCGATCAGCGCTTCGTCGGCAGCCCGCGCCCCGACCATCTCGAGCGCGCGGTAGAAAGGCGCAGCTTTCTGGTCGTCCGAGCGTGCCGCCAGCAGCGCCTCGATCGCGCGCGCTTTCGAAGGATGCCCGTCGAGCAGATATCCGTCGATGGCGGCCACCGCGAAACGATCAGTCAACGAAAACCGAACTCAACTCCCGCCGTAGAGTCCCGTCAACGTCCCCTTACCGAGCGTGTGGAAGTTGACGTTGAACATGACGAGCGCACCGGTCGCACCGGGTCCGAGATCGAGCTTGTCGATGTCGAGCGCGTAGACGTTGAAGTGGTAGGGGTGCGGCGGTCCGGGCGGCGGCGCAGGTCCGCCGTACGCGCTCGTGCCGAAGTCGGTGTAGCCCATGACGGTCCCCGCCGGATTCTTCCCAGGCGCCCCGGCGCCGGCTGGGAGCGACGTCGTTGAGGCCGGGATGTTGAACAGTATCCAATGCCAAAAGCCGACGGTCGTCGGCGCATCGGGATCGTAGCACGTGATCGCAAAACTCTTTGTGCCCGGCGGCGCGCCGCTCCACCGCAGATCGGGCGATTGATTGCCGCCGCTGTGACCAAAGCCGCTGTACGCCATCGACTCGGGGATACGGCCCCCATCGCTGAACATCGAGCTCGTCACGGTGAGACTCACGATATTTGTCGCCATATCGCCCGGGAATTTCGTCTGTGCGGGAGCAACTCCGCCCGAGTTTGAAGCTGGGGAACCGTGCTCGGTTTCGGCCGCGACATCTGCGGCGATTTTGCTTCCGCAACCCGCCGTGAGTGGCTCGTTACCAACGGTTTGGGCGGCTATGCGTCGGGGACGATCGGCGGGGCGCTGACCCGCCGCTACCACGGACTCCTGATTGCGTCACTCCATCCGCCGCTCGGACGGACTGCGACGCTCGCAAGACTCGACGGCGTAGCGACGTACTGTGACGGGACGTATGAATTTGCGTCCAATCGTTGGCGCGACGGCTCGACCTCAAACGGCGAACGATTCATCGAGAGCTTTGCGCTCGAAGGGACCATCCCCGTCTGGACGTATGCGTTCGCGGACGCGCTGCTCGAACAGCGCATCTGGATGGAGCCCGGCGCCAACGCAACCTACATCCAGTTCGTCCTCGTCCGTGCTTCGGCGCCGGTGCGCCTCTCGTTCTTGGCGCTGGCCGAGCAGCGCGACTTCCACGCGCTGACGCACGCGTACGATGCGCGGCCGTCGGAAGCGGTCAGCGACGGAATCCGTTTCGTCCCGTTCGATGGCGCCGGTGAGATGCTCGTTCGCGCGCGCCATGCCGTCGTCACGGCGCGCAACGAGTGGTACTACGGTTTCCGTTACGACCTCGAAGCCGAACGTGGACTCGATTGCGAAAGCGATCTCCTGCACGTCGCGGACATCGAAGCTGACCTGCGCGAGGGCGGCTCGTTCGCCGTCGTCGCATCGATCGGGGCCGCTGCAAGTCTCGACGACGCGCTTGCCCTGAAAAGGCGCCGCGATGCCGACGCCGCCCTTGCCAAGCTCGCGCCGGCCGATGCGCCCGGCTGGATCGAGCAACTCGTCCTCGCAAGCGACGCCTTCGTCGCCGACCGCGCCGTCGCCGGCGCTCCCGACGCGAAGACCGTCATCGCCGGATATCCGTGGTTCGGCGATTGGGGGCGCGACACGATGATCTCGCTCCCCGGATTGACCTTGGTTACGGGTCGACCCGAGATCGCGCGTTCGATCTTGCGCACGTTCGCAGCCTTTCTCGACGATGGGATGTTGCCCAACCGCTTCCCCGAAGCGGGCGAGGCACCCGAGTACAATACCGTCGATGCGACGTTGTGGTACGTCGAGGCGATCCGCGCTTACCACGCCGCGACCGGCGACGAGGCCTTCGTCGACGAGCTGTTTCCAAAGCTCGAGGAGATCGTCCGCGCGCATGTCGAGGGGACACGCTTCGAGATCGCCGTCGATCCCGCCGACGGCTTGCTGCGCGCCGGCGTTCCCGGCGTCCAGTTGACTTGGATGGATGCGAAGGTCGGCGACTGGGTCGTCACGCCGCGCATCGGAAAGCCGGTCGAGATCAACGCCCTCTGGTACAATGCGCTGCGCACGATCGAGACCTTCGCGCGGACGCGCGGCGACGCGGCGCGCTACGATCGCCTGGCCGCGCAGGCCTACGCGAGCTTCGAACGTTTTTGGAACGACTCTCGCGAGTATTGCTTCGATGTGCTCGACGGACCGGACGGCGACGACGCGGCGATCCGGCCGAACGCGCTGTTCGCCGTCGCGCTCGAGCACGCGCCGCTGGCGCCGGATCACCACCGTAGCGTCGTCGATACTTGCGCGCGCCTGCTGCTCACTTCATGCGGTCTGCGTTCGCTTGACCCGGGTGATCCGCGCTACGTCGGAGTCTACATCGGCGATCAACGCTCCCGCGACGGCGCCTATCATCAAGGGACGGTCTGGGCGTGGCTGCTCGGTCCATTCGTAAGTGCCCATCTGCGCGTTTATCGCGATCCGGCCGCAGCCGAGCGGTACTTGCACGCGGTGCGCTATCTGCTCGCGGACGGCGCGGTTGGGACGTTGGGCGAGATCTTCGACGGCGACCCTCCGTTTACGCCGCGCGGCTGTTTCGCGCAAGCATGGAGCGTCGCGGAAGTACTGCGCGCTTGGGATGCGATCGCACGGTATCGCTGACATGGTACATTGCGCGCCCTCGGGGTATGGTGCAACAGCAGAATCGCGAGCGCGCTTGAGGCTCGGGGGCCCCAAGCGGAGCTTGGGGGGCGCGTAGCTTGGAGCGGAGCGCCGTTAAAACAGACGCGATCGTCATCGGCAGCGGCCAGGGCGGCGTCCCGCTCGCCGTCGATTTGGCCGGCTCCGGAAAGTCGGTCGTCCTCTTCGAACGCGCGGAGCTCGGGGGGACGTGCATCAACACCGGTTGCACGCCGTCGAAATCCTTTCTCGCCGCGGCGCACACCGCGGGACGCGCACGGTCCGCGTCCGCCCTCGGCGTGCGCGGCGACGTCACGATCGATTTCGGAGCGACGATGGAGCGCGTGCGCGGGATCATCGCCTCATTCCGCGAGGGTGTGCAGCGGCGCATCGAATCCGCCGGCGTCCGTTGCGTGCACGGCGAGGCCTCGTTCGTCGACGCGAAGACGGTCGCGGCGGGCGAACATTGCTTCACCGCGCCGCTCATCGTCATCGATACGGGCGCGTCGCCGGCGGCGCCACCGATCGAAGGGCTGGCAAGCGTCTCCTATTTGACCGACAAGACGTTCTTCGCGCAGAAACGACTTCCAAAGCGCGTCGTCGTCGTCGGCGGCGGCTACATCGGCCTCGAGCTTGGACAAGGGATCGCGCGCTGCGGAGCCCGAGTCGACATCATCCAACATGCGGATCGCGTCCTCGAGCGCGAAGAACCGGATGTCAGCGACGTCCTGGAACGCGCGCTGCGCGCCGACGGGATCGCCCTGCATCTCGCTTGCGACGTCGTCAAAGTCGCGCGCAGCGGAGACGCCATCGCGGTGACCCTTTCAAACGGGACGGTGCTCGCTGCCGACGCGCTGCTCGTCGCGACCGGACGCGTCCCGAACACGGCGGCGCTCCGTTGCGACGCAGCCGGGATCGCGCTCGACCGCCGCGGATACATCACGATCGACGATCGTTTCCATACGACCGCCGACGGCGTCTATGCTATCGGCGATGTTGCGGGGCAGCCGGCCTTTACGCACGTCTCGTGGGAAGACTACCGCCGCGTCAAGGCGATCCTCGCAGGAAAAGAGCGGACGCGGCATGACCGCGTCCTCGGCTACGCGGTCTATACGGAACCGCAAGTCGGACGAGCCGGGCTGACCCTCGATGAGGCGCGAGCAAGCGGGATACCGGCTCGCGCCGTGACGCTCCCGGTCACGAACATCGCGCGCGGGATCGAATGGGGCCAGGAGCTCGGCTTCTACCGCCTGGTCGTCGACGAGCGCGACGACCGGATCCTCGGCGCAACGCTCGTCGGTTACGAAACGGCCGAGCTCGTTCACGTCTTCATCGCGCTCATGGAAGCCGGGGCGACGTGGCAAACGCTCGAGCAGATGGTCGGGATCCACCCGACGTACGGCGAAGGCCTGCCCAGCTTGGCACGACTCCTAGTTCATGGATGAACGCCGCATCGTCGTAACGGCGCCGGCCGAGATCGCAGCGATCGTCGCCGGGATCCACCGCGATCCGTTCGCCTTCTTGGGCATGCACCACGTCGGCCGGACGCTCGTCGTGCGCGCGTTCTTACCGCACGTGCAGCGCGTCGGCGTCGTCGACGAGCGCAGCGGCGAGCTCGTCGCCGACCTCGCCTGCGACGACCCGGCGGGCTTCTTCTCCGGTGCTCTTCCGCCGGAGCGGGAACTGCGCTTCCCCTATCGCTTGCGGATCGAGACCGAAACGCACACGCGGGACATCGACGATCCGTATCGCTTCGGTCCGGTCCTGCAAGAGCTCGATGTCTATTTGCTCGGCGAAGGGACGCACTTACGTCCGTACGAGAAGCTCGGCGCGCACCGCATGACGATGGAAGGCGTCGATGGGACGTCGTTCGCCGTGTGGGCTCCGAATGCGCGCCGCGCGAGCATCGTCGGCGACTTCAACGATTGGGATGGCCGCCGGCACCCGATGCGCCTGCGGGTCGAGTGCGGCGTGTGGGAGATCTTCCTCCCCGGCGTCGGAGACGGGGCGGCGTACAAGTTCGAGTTGATCGGCCCCAGCGCTGAGCTCCTCGCGCTAAAATCGGATCCGTACGCATTTCGAACGGAGCATCCTCCGGCGAGCGCCTCCGTCGTCGCCACGGTCGAGACCTCGCCGCGCGCGGGCATGGAATGGTTCGAACGCAGGGCCGCGGCCGCGCGCCGCGACGCACCGATCTCGATCTACGAGGTCCACCTCGGCTCGTGGAAACGCAAACCCGAAGAAGAGAACCGCTACCTGACGTACTACGAGCTCGCCGACGATCTCATACCGTACGCCAAATGGATGGGCTACTCGCACATCGAGCTCTTGCCGATCGCCGAATATCCCTTCGATGGCTCGTGGGGCTATCAGCCGATCGCGTTATTCGCGCCGACGTCGCGCTTCGGCGATCCGGACGGCTTCCGTGCTTTCGTCGACCGCGCGCACGCCGAAGGGATCGGCGTCCTCGCTGATTGGGTCCCGGCGCACTTCATCACCGACTCGCATGGCCTAGGTAACTTCGACGGGACGCACCTTTACGAGCACGCCGATCCGCGCCAAGGTTATCATCCGGATTGGAACACGCTCATCTACAACTACGGCCGGCGCGAGGTAGCGAACTTCCTGCGCTCGAGCGCGCTGTTTTGGTTCGACAAGTACAACATCGATGGATTGCGGGTCGACGCGGTCGCCTCGATGCTCTACCTCGACTATAGCCGCAAGCCCGGCGAATGGATTCCGAACCACTACGGCGGCAACGAAAACCTGGCTGCGATCGATTTTCTTCGGCGTCTCAACGAAATCGTCTATGCCGAAGAGCCGGGAGCGCTCATGGTCGCGGAGGAGTCCACGGCCTGGCCGATGGTATCGATGCCGACGTACTTGGGCGGGCTCGGCTTCGGCTACAAGTGGAACATGGGCTGGATGCACGATACGCTCGCGTTTCTGCGAGTGGACCCGCTCTATCGGAAGTACCACCTCTCGAATCTGTCGTTCGGTTTGCTCTACGCGTACAGCGAAAACTACATCTTGCCGCTTTCGCACGACGAGGTCGTCCACGGCAAGGGCGCGCTCGTTGCGAAAATGCCCGGCGACCGCTGGCAGCGCTTCGCCAACCTGCGCCTGCTCTACGCCCTCATGTACGCGCATCCGGGCAAGAAGCTGCTCTTCATGGGCGGCGAGTTCGGACAGGAACGCGAGTGGAATCACGACCAGTCGCTCGACTGGCATCTCACGAACGATCCGCTTCACGCCGGCGTTCAGACGCTCGTGCGCGATCTCAATCGAATCCTGCGCTCGACGCCGGCGCTCTACGAACTCGACGCCGATCCTGCCGGGTTCGAGTGGATCGATTTCAACGATCACGAGAGCACGGTCGTCTCGTTCGCGCGGCGCAGCCGCGACGGCACCCCGTTGATCGCCGTATTCAACTGCACGCCGGTCGTGCGCGAAGGCTACCGGGTCGGCGTCCCGTTTCACGGCGTTTATCACGAGATCCTCAACACCGACGCCGGAACGTACGGCGGGTCCAACGTCGGCAATCTTGGCAGCGTCATCGCGCTGCGATACCCCGCCCACGGTCGCGAGCACTCGATCGTCCTCACGCTCCCGCCGCTCGGGGCGGTCTTCTTTACACCCGCTTCTTAGGAAATCGCCGACCTGCACAACGCTCATCGTGTCCCCATTTGGCCCGGCCGCCCGTTTCCGCTTGGGGCCGCGTGGGATGGAAAGGGCGTAAACTTCGCCTTGTTCTCGGCGCATGCGGAGCGCGTCGATCTCTGCCTCTTCGATGCGCGCGGCCGGCGCGAGCTCGAACGGATCACCTTGCCCGAATATACCGATCAAGTATGGCACGGCTATTTGCCGGAAGCGCGCCCCGGCCAGTTGTACGGCTACCGAGTCTACGGACCGTACGATCCGCAGCGCGGTCACCGTTTCAACCACAACAAGCTGCTCTTGGACCCGTATGCCAAGCTCCTATTCGGACAAATTCGCTGGAGCGACGTACACTACGGCTATCGCATAGGAGCGCCGCGCGAGGACCTTTCATTCGATCGCCGCGACAACTCATCGGGGATGCCCAAATGCGTCGTCGTCGACACGGCGTTTACTTGGGGTGACGACCGGCGGTTGCAGCATCGCTGGCACGAATCGATCGTGTACGAGTTGCACGTCCGCGGATTTACCATGCAAAACGAGGCGGTTGCGCCCGCGTACCGCGGCACGTTCGCCGGGCTGGGCTCCGCGCCGATGATCGAGTACCTGAGCAACCTCGGGATCACTGCCGTCGAGTTGCTGCCGATTCACGCATTCATCGACGAACGCACCTTGGTCGAGAAGCGGCTGCGAAACTATTGGGGATACAACTCGATCGGCTTCTTTGCGCCCGAGCAGCGCTACATGGCGACCCGCGATCTCGGAGAGTTCAAGACGATGATCAAGAACTTACATGAGGCCAGGATCGAAGTAATCCTCGATGTCGTCTACAATCACACCGCCGAAGGGAACGAGCGCGGACCGACGCTCTCTTTTCGCGGAATCGACAATAAATCGTATTACAAGCTGCCCGCGGGGTCCGAACGCAATACCATGGACTACACCGGGTGCGGAAATTCGCTCAATCTCGAGCACCCGCGCGTCTTGCAAATGGTCCTCGATTCATTGCGGTACTGGGTGCAAGAGATGCACGTCGACGGATTCCGGTTCGACCTCGCGACGACTCTTGCCCGAGGCGTCAACGACTACTCGCGATCGAGCAACTTTTTGGCCGCGATCGGGCAAGACCCGCTGCTTGCACGCGTCAAGCTGATCGCCGAGCCGTGGGACTTGGGCGAGGGCGGCTATCAGGTCGGGAACTTCCCGCCGGGATGGTCCGAGTGGAACGATCAATATCGCGATACGGTTCGACGCTTTTGGCAAGGGACCGACGGGACGGTCGGCGCGCTGGCCTCGCGGCTCACGGGATCGAGCGAGATCTTCGCGCGCGAGGGGCGCCGTCCGCGCGCGAGCGTCAACTTCGTCACGGCGCACGACGGCTTTACGCTGATGGACCTCGTCAGCTACAACGAAAAGCACAACGAGACGAACATCGAGGACAACCGCGACGGCGTCAACCACAACTATAGCTGGAACTGCGGCGTCGAGGGGCCGACCGACGATCCCGCAGTTCGAAATTTGCGCGTCCAGCAGCGGCGCAATTTCATGACGACGTTGTTGCTCTCGCAAGGGTTGCCGATGCTGCTCGGCGGCGACGAACTCGGGAATTCGCAGCGCGGCAACAACAACGCCTACTGTCAAGACAATCCGGTAGGCTGGGTCGATTGGCACAACCCCGAGGCCGACGGCGATCTGTTGAACTTCACCCGCTCGCTGATCCGCCTGCGGCTCGAGCATCCTGTTTTTCGGCGTCCGCGCTTCTTCCATGGAAAATCGATGCCGAACATGCAGGTCAAGGACATCACGTGGATGCGCGTCGACGGCGGCGAGATGACCGCTGAAGATTGGTACCACGGCGGCCGGCGGACACTCGGCCTGCTGCTCGGTGGCGATCCGGGTGACGAATTCGTCAGCTTGTTGGGGTATCCCGAGCGGGACGATAGCTTTCTTTTGCTCCTGAACGCGCACGACGAAGTCGTCCCATACATCCTGCCGAAGGCAGATCATCGCATCCACTGGGAACGGTTGATCGAGACGACGTGGCCGCAGCCGGCGCTGCCGGCGCGCCTCTTTCGCGCAGGCGAACCGTTCGACGTGCAGCCGCGCTCGATGGTCGTCTTGATCGCCCGCGACGCTTCGTGATCGAGCCCGCCTATCACGACTACTTCGGGCGCGAAGTAACCGTCCCGGTCGCAACGCTCGAAGCGCTTTCGCACGCAGTCGTCCTCGTCCCGCAGAGCACGTCGGCGCTCGATCCGGTCCACGTCGTACGCGAGGATAATCCGGCCGTCATCATCCCGTTACGCGCGGGACCGCGCGTCGACGCCGTCGATTGGCAGTTGACGCTCGAAGACGGCACACTCCGCAGCGGGCGGTCGCCGGTCGTCGACGGCTCGATCACGATCGCGGACCGCCTGCCGCTCGGCTATCACCGGCTCAGCATGCGTGAAGAGGCGATGACCCTGATCGTCGTCCCGGTGCACGCGTGGCTCCCTACGGCGCTCGAAGAAGGCTCCGGCATTTGGGGCTTCTCGGCGCAGCTCTATTCGCTGCGCTCGCAGTCGGATTGGGGGATCGGCGACTTCAGCGCTTTGCGGCTCTTCGCAGAGGCGGGGAGGGAAGCGGGCGCGCACGCATTCGGACTCAACCCGCTGCACGCTCCAAACATCGCCGACCCGCAGGCGCACAGTCCATACGATCCGGCGAGCCGCCTTTGGCTGAACCCGCTGTACATCGACGTGCAAGCGGTCGACGATTTTCGCGAGTCGCTGCGCTGCCAAACTGCGGCGCAGCTCCTCCGCCCCCCACACGGCGGCGCGCTGGTAGACTACGAAGCGGTCTCAACCGGGAAGCTCGGCGTCCTCGAGTTGTGCTACGACTGGTTTCTCGCCTGCCATCGCGACGACGAACGCGGCCGTGACTTCGTCCGCTTTGTCGAACGCGGGGGCGCTGCGCTGGACGACTACGCAACGTTCTGCGCGCTCGCCGAGCACGTGCGCGCGACGACCGGAGTGCGCGGCGGCTATACGGCGTGGCCGCTCGAGTATCGCGACCGCCGAGGCGCGGCGGTCCGCACCTTTGAGCGCGAGCACACCGCAAGGATTGGATTTCATCGCTATCTTCAGTGGCTTGCCGACGCGCAGCTCGAGCACGCCGCGCGCGCGTGCACCGGCCTCGCAGCCGGGCTGTATCGCGATCTTGCAGTCGGGACGGCGACCGACGGCGCCGATGCGTGGAGCGCACCCGATACCTTCGTCCGCGGCGTCTCCATCGGCGCGCCGCCCGACGCGGTGAACACGCTTGGACAGAATTGGGGCGTCGTGCCGTTTCATCCGGTGACGCTGCGCCGGCAGGCATACGCCCCGTTCATCGCGCTGCTGCGCGCGAACATGCGTCACGCCGGCGCGCTGCGGATCGACCACGTGATGGAGATTCAACGCCTTTTTTGGATACCGCACGGACGTCCGGCGAGTGAAGGAGCTTATGTCCGCTATCCGCTCGACGATCTGCTGGGAATCATCGCGCTCGAAAGCGTCCGCCAGCGATGCGCGATCGTCGGCGAAGATTTGGGGACCGTCCCCGAAGGCTTTCGCGAGCGCCTTTCCGAGCGCCGGATCCTCGGGTGCCGGTTGCTGACGTTCGAACGCGAAGCCGACGAGAGCTTCCGTCCGCCGCAGGCCTATCCGGCGAGTGCGCTGGTCAGCACGGGGACGCACGATCTGCCGAGTCTACCGAGCTGGTGGGCCGGGACCGATCTCGGCCTGCGCGAACGACTCGGCTTGCTCACACCGCAGGCTGCCGCCGAGAGTCGTGAAGAACGCGAACGGGCGCGCGGGCATCTGCTCGATGCGCTGAGAAATTGGGGCGATTTGGGCGAGGAGACCGGGATTGAGGCGCTCGTAGAGAGCGCGTATCGCTTCCTCGCGCGCAGCCCAGCGCGTTTTCTCATCGTTCAAGTCGAAGACGTCCTGTTGCTGACGGACGCGGTCAACGTCCCGGGGACCCTCAAAGAACACCCCAATTGGTGCCTGCGGCTCCCAGTCAACGTGCAGCAGATCACTCGCACCGCGTTGAGTGAACGCCTCACGGCCGCTCTGCGGAGCATGCGCCCGCCAAACTGAGGACGGAGCTAGTCATCTTTTTGACGAACGATTGCTCATGAGAGCCGTGGTTATGGCCGGAGGCGAGGGATCGCGTTTACGCCCCCTGACTTCTCGCTTGCCCAAGCCGCTGGCTCCGGTCGCCAACAAGCCGGTGATGCATCACATCGTCGATCTGCTACGACGTCACGGCATCACCGAGATCGTCGCCACCCTTCACTATCTCGCCGATGAAGTCGAGGCGTATTTCGGTGACGGAAGCGATCTCGGCGTGACGATGCACTACGTCGTCGAAGACACGCCGCTTGGGACCGCGGGGGCGGTCCGTCTCGCCTCCGGACTGCTCAAGGACGAGACGTTTTTGATCATCTCGGGCGACGCGCTCACCGATCTCGATATCTCGGCGGTCGTCGAGCATCACCGTCAGAGCGGTAATGTCGCAACGATCGTTCTGCAGCGGGTCAACAACCCGCTCGAATTCGGCGTCGTCGTCACCGGCGAGAACGGCAAGATCGAACGCTTTCTCGAGAAGCCCTCGTGGGGCGAGGTCTTCTCCGATACGATCAATACCGGGATCTACGTCCTGGAGTCCGAGGTCCTCAATTACATGGAGCCCGGGAAGGTGTACGATTTCTCCAAGGACATCTTCCCGCAGCTTCTTCGCGACGGCAAGCAGCTCGGCGGATACGTCACCTCCGACTACTGGACCGATATCGGCAGCCTCGAGCAGTACCATCAAGCGAATCTCGACGCCTTGCATGGACGCGTGCGTCTCGAGATCCCGGGCTCGGAGCTCGCGCCCGGAGTGTGGGCCGGCGAGGGGACGCGAATCGCCGGCGACGCGCGCATCGCCGCACCGGCAGTCCTGGGCAGAAACTGTTCGATCGAAAGCGGCGCGGTCATCGAGGCGTTCACCATCCTGGGCGATTCGGCGATCGTCGCCAAGAATGCGCTTCTCGAGCGCGTCATAGCGTGGAAAGACGTCTACATCGGCGAGTCCGCAAAGTTATCCGGCTGCACCATCGCCGACAAAGTGATCGTGAAGGACCACGTCACGATCGCTGAAGGGAGCGTGATCGGGAGCGGCTGCGTCATCGGGAGCGGCGCGCTCGTCCGCGCCAATCTGAAGCTCTGGCCGGAGAAAGCGGTCGCCTCCGGCGCGATCGTCTCAATGTCCCTGGTCTACGGAACGAAATGGCCGGGATCGCTCTTCGGTAACGCGGGCGTCAGCGGTCTCGCGAACGTCGAGATCACGCCGGAGTTCGCGATGAAACTCGGCATGGCGCTCGGCTCGACGATGAAGCCGGGACAAACGGTGATGACCAGCCGCGACACGCACCCGGCGTCGCGGGTCACCAATCGATGCGTCATCTCCGGATTGCTCAGCGTCGGGATCCACGTCGAGGATCTGCGCGCATATCCGATTCCACTCTCGCGCTACGCGATCAGCGTCGGGGGCGACGCCGGCGTCCACACGCGCATCGCACCGAAAGATTCCAGCGCTTTCCTCATCGAGGTCTTCGATCACAACGGGGTCAACGTCGACAAGGGGACGGAACGGAAGATCGAGAGCATGTTCTTCCGCGAAGATTTCCGGCGAACCCCGATGGACAAGGTCGGGACGCTCGACTTCCCGTCGCGCTCGCTCGAGCGCTATTCCGCGGCATTTCTCTCCGCGCTGCAGCCGAAAGCCATCGCGCAAGCCGGTTTCAAGGTCGTCATCGACTACGCATACGGCAACGCGTCAACCGTGCTCCCGCGGATCATGGGGAATTTGGGTGTCGAAATCATCGCGCTCAACGCGTTCTTCGACGACGAGAAGACCGTCACGTTCCGCGCCGACCGGCCGCGCCATCTGAGCGAGCTGGGCCGGATCGTCGATACGCTCCAGGCGAATCTCGGAATTCTCGTCGATCACGACGGTGAGACGCTCGCGATCGTCGACGATCGCGGGCGAATCATCGACGCCGAGCGGCTGTTGGCGTTGGTCACGTTGATGGTCGTCCGCAATAAATCCAACGCGCGGATCGCGGTCCCGGTCACGATCCCGCGCGCGATCGAAGCAATCGCAGAAGGGCATCACGCGACGGTCGTTCGCGCGCGCAGCGACCGCCGTTCGACGATGCAACTGGCACATGAAGAGGGCAGCGCACTCGATTTTGCCGGCGGAGCCGGGTACGAATTGATCTTCCCGGAGTTTCATCCGGCCTTCGACGCGCTCTACGCCACAGCGAAGATCCTCGAGCTGCTCGCCGAGGAGCATCGTAAGCTGAGCGAACTCGTGGATGAATTACCGAATTGGTACCTGGCGAGCCGCAGCGTCGCCGTCCCCTGGGAGCGCAAAGGCGAAGTGATGCGGACGCTCTTCGACGAGCAAAAAGATAACGGGATCGAGATGATCGACGGGATCCGGGTCAACCGCAACGGCGGCTGGATCCTGGTCGTGCCGGATGCCTCCGATCCGACCGTCAACGTCTACGCTGAAGGGACGTCAAACGACGAAGCAGGCCGCTTCGTCGACGAATTCGCGCACCGCATCGAACAGCTCGTCAATAATTGACGGCCGCTACGTGCGGAGCCTCGGCAGGACCGAGACGTGAATCGAGCCCGGATCGCCCTGTCCGCCGACGGTTTGTATCGCTTCGGCGACCTCGTCGAGCATGAAGTGGTGGGTCGCAAGCTTGTGCAGCGGATACTTCCCCGATTCGAGTAGCTTGATGCCCTTCTTCATCTCCCGCGACGTGCGGCCGCGGACGCCCTTGATCGTCAACTCTTTGAGAAAAAGCAGATCGGGCTCGAAATCGGCGGCAAGACCGTGCGCTTCACCCGCGACGACGATCGTCCCGCCGATCCGCGCGAGCTGCGCGGCTTGCTGCAGCGCACCGGGAAAGTAGGCAGTCACGTTGATGACCGTGTCCGCCATGTGTCCCTCCGTCAGTTCCCCAACGTGCGCGATGACGTCGCCGACGGCGTCGACATCGACCGTGTGATGCGCACCAAATTCGCGCGCTAGCTTCAATCGTTCGCCGTCACGGCTCCGGCCGGTGATGATGATGTTCGCAGCACCCGCCTCGTTGGCGGCGATGACGCACGCGAGCCCCTGACCGCCCGGGCCCTGGATGACGACCGTGCTGCCGATCCCGACGCCGCCTTCCAGATGCGCCCAGCGGATGCCGTTGGCGAGCGGGACGTAGAACGGCGCGACATTCGTCGGGACGCTTTCCGCGATCTTGTGCACGAGCGCTTGCGGATCGAGAAAGACGTACTCGCTATATCCGCCCCACAGTCCCGGCGGGACGTTGAGTGAAGTGAAGCCGTACATTTTCTCCATCTTCATCCCGCTGCACATATAGTAGCGCCCGGAAAGGCAGAACTCGCAGTGCCCGCACGGGGCGTACTCTTCCATCACGATGCGGTCGCCTTCTTGGACCCCCCAGCGCGCAGCCGCCCGAGCGCCGATTTTTTCGACCCGCGCGACGATCTCGTGTCCCGGGATCAGCGGCGGCTGCGCGAACTTCGCAAGATCGCCCGTGTAGATCGGCCAATCCGCGCCGCACACGCCCGTGATCTCGACCCGCGCGAGGCCCGAGTCTTCATCGACCTCCGGCAACGGAAACTCGCGCAACTCGATCTGTCGCGGTGCGACGAGCACCGCGGCCAGCGTCTTTTCGGCCATGCGGCTTAAAAGGGCTCGAAGTCGCGCAGCTTGGGAATGACTTCGGTCCCGAACAGGCGGAGCGAACGCATCAGATCCTCTTCGGCCAAATTCCCGAAGTTGAACTCGCCGAAGAACGTGTTGAACGAGCCTTCCTCGGCCCAGCGGCGCAGCTTGGTCGCGACGGTATCAGGAGAGCCGATGAGGATCAACTCGTGCTCCTGTAGATACTGCGGATCGAGGATATTGAGCGTGATCTCAGCCGAACCGGGATCGCCGCGCTTGGCGAAGTAATCCGCCGTCTCGAGTTGTTTTCTGCGAATCTCGTCCTTGTCGTCGGAGTACGAAAAGAAACCCGTATACGCTCTGCCCGCATCGGCGAGCGCGATGTCGAGCGCTTTCTGATCCGTCTCATCGACGTAGCAGACGGTGCTGTATGCGATGTTAGGCGTGCCCGGCCAGCCGTTCTCTTTCCAACCCGCAAGATATGGTGCGTAGCGCTTTTTGGCTTCGCTGCGCGGAAACATCAGGAAGTAGCCGGTGTTGAGCCCTTCCTTCGCGCAGAATTCCAGCGTCGCGATGTCGCGCGTCTCCATCCACATCGGCGGATAAGGACGCTGCACGGGCATGACGCTCAGCTCGAAATCGCCGTAAGGGATCAGCTCCGTGTCCCACGTGACGCGTCCGTCGCTGCGAAACGCCGCCTTCATGAAGCGCGCGAACTCGAGCGTGACGTCGCGCCTGCTGCCGAAGTCGACCTTGAACGGCTCGAAGTACGCCGGCAGTATGCCGGGGACGAGCCCGACTTCAATGCGGCCGTTCGTAATCTGATCGGTCAGCGCAATCTCTTCAAGCAGCCGAACCGGATGATGCAGCGCGACGACGTGGCCCATTGCACCCAGGCGGATCTGCTTCGTGCGCGCAGCCGCCGCGACGACGTACAGATTGGGAGCCGACATCCAACTTTCTTTCGGGGTGAAGTGGTGCTCGACCGAAAATCCGTAGTCGAAGCCAAGCTCGTCTGCGAGCTGCAGCTCGCGCCAGAGCTGCTCGTAGCGCTGGCGAGGGGTCATGCCTTTCTTGCCCCAGACGTGGGCGAAATGTGCAAATCTCATCGTGTTCCCGCCCTAGACGTTCGTTGGCAGGAGTTCATATAATCTGACGCCTAGTCCTGGCTACTGTATCCAGTATTTGTTAAAGGAAAGTCCATGCTTAAACGCCGCTACGTCTTAAGTTTGCTCGCGGGTGCCGGCGCGGCAGCTCTCGCGCCGCCGGTCCGAGCGCAGACGCTCACGAACATCCGGGTCGGCACGTTCGCGTCGGAATCGACCGGCAGCATTTTCTACGCGCAGGATCAGGGCTTCTTGGCCCGCCACGGCCTCTCGGCTACGATCAACATGGCGACCGGCGGTGCCGCAGTCGGATCCGCGATGATCGCCGGCGATCTCGACATCGGCGAGGCCGACATCGTGACGATCGCGATCGCGCACGACAAGGGCCTCCCCTTCGTCTTCGTCGCGCCGGGCGAGCTGCATTCGATCAAAACGCCGACCTTGGCATGCGTCGTGCGCGATCCGTCGCTCCGGATAGGCAAAGACTTCAACGGCAAGACGATGGCATGCAATGTCTCGCGCGGATTTGGCTCGCTCGTGACCAACGCGTGGATCGATAACAACGGCGGCGACTCGAAGACCGTCAAGTGGGTCGAGTTCCCGTTCCCCGCGCTCTCGGCCGCATTGCAGCGCGGTACGATCGACGGGTACTGCGCTCCCGAGCCGTTCGTCACCTCGGGAGTCGCCGCCGGCGGACACCTCGTGCTCTTGGACAAAAATCCGGTCGCGCCGACGATCCTACAGGGCGGCTGGTTCGCGACGAAAGATTGGGTTGCGAAGAACCCTGCTGCAGCAATCGCCTTTCTGGGAGCGATCCGCGAAGCGAACGACTGGGCGAACGCCAACGCGCATGCAACCGCCGAGATCATCTCCAAGTACAGTAAGATCCCGCTGAATGTCATCGAAGGCATGAAGATGCGCGGGGAATACCAGCTGCGGTTCGATACGTCGACGATGCAGCCGCTCATCGACGCCGCGGCGAAGTACGGCTATATCTCGAACAAGTTTGCGGCCAAAGACATGCTCGCTAGAACGTGATCGACGTCGGCAACCTGATCCAAGGGACCCGCATTCACGGGAGCCTGTACCGCGACCCGTCCGTCTTTGCGCGCGAGCTGGACGCGATCTGGTACAAGGTGTGGGTCTACGTCGGGCACGAGAGCGAGATCCCGCGACCGGGCGACTTCGTCCGGCGCGCGATCGGGTTGCAGCCGGTCATCCTGGTGCGCGGCGCCGATGGAAAGATCAGGGTCTTCTTCAACCGTTGCCGCCACCGCGGTAACATGGTGTGCCACCTCGAGCACGGGAACGCGGCTGCATTTCGCTGCCCATATCACGGCTGGACGTATACCAACAACGGAGCGTTGATCGAGCCGACGTTCTCGGAAGGCTACGATGCGGGCTTGCGCAAGGAGGACTTCGGTCTCACGCCGCTCCCGCGCGTCGACTCGTACCGGGGGCTGATCTTCGCGAGCGTCAGTCCGGAGGGCATCTCGCTCGACGAGCACCTCGGCGGGGTCAAAGAGTTCATCGACCTCTTTATGGACCTCTCGCCAAGCGGCGAAATCGACGTTCGAACCGGGATCCAAAAACTGCGGTACGCCGGCAACTGGAAATTCATGCCGGAGAACTCGATGGAGGGCGACTACCACGGGCCCTTCATTCATAAGGTCGCGTTCGCGCTGCACAGCAAGCGAACCGGATTCGATGTCAGCTCCCTTTACAAGAACGAGATCCCCGACGTCATCCGTTCGATCCCCGGGGGGCACATGGTGGAAGACTACCGTAAGGCGACGATCGAGCCGCCGAAGCGTGAGCCGAGCCCGGCCCGGCAAGCGTATGCCGCGGCGTTGGAGCGACGCTACGGTCCCCAGAAGGCTGCGCAACTCCTGACGACGATCGCGCCGCTCATCTACGTTTTCCCGAATCTCCTCTACCTCATGACCCACATCCGCGTCGTGCAGCCGGTCAGCGTCGACGAAACCTACGTGTACTATCAGCCCGTCCTGCTCAAGGACGCGCCCGATGAGATCAACGTGGGACGATTGCGTGACCACGAGTTCATGTTCGGTGCCGCCGGATTCATCTCGCCGGACGACATCGAGATCATGGAGCGCAATCAGATCGCGCTGCATGCTGCGGGGAACGAGTGGCTGTTCATAGGGCGCGGCGCGCATCGCGATAAGGTCTTGCCGGACGGCAGCTCAATCGGTCATACGATGGACGAGAACCATATCCGCGGCTTCTGGCAGCACTACGGGCGCGTAATGAGCCTGCCGGCGCGGGAGCCGGCGCGCGCCGGTGCCTGATTCCCAGGTCGAGCACTTCCTCTATCATGAGGCACGCCTCATGGATGAAAGCCGCTATGAAGAGTGGCTCGACCTCTGGAGCGAAGATGCGCTGTACTGGGTACCGTGCAACGACGACGACATCGACCCGGCGCGGCACGTTTCCATCATTTACGACGATCGGGAGCGGCTCGTTCAGCGCGTCGATCGCCTCAAGAGCGGCTCCGTTCTCGCTCAACAACCGAAGCCGCGGATGCGCAGATTGATTTCGAACATCGAGATCGTAGAGCGCGGGAGTGCGCAGTTGACCGTCCATTCGAATTTCATCCTCGGCGTCGCGCGAGGCGGAACCCAGCAAATCTGGGCGGGACGGAGCATACACGAGCTGCGCAGCCAAGGTGATTCGTTCAAAATCGCGCGCAAGACCGTCTTGCTGATCGAGAACGATCAGGAGATACCGCTCTTACAGTTTCTCATCTAGAAAGGCCACGGCAAGGAAATGGAACACGGCCGCTATCCCTATTCGGCGATCGCGAAGCGTCCGAAGGTCACGCTTCCCAACGGCGCGCGCGTCGCGGTTTGGGTCACGCCGAACGTCGAGCACTACCACTACGACAAGCCCGCGATGTCGCTCACGCAGATGACCGCGTCGTTGCGTCCCGACGTCCTCAACTACGCGTGGCGCGACTACGGCGTGCGCGTCGGGATTTGGCGGGTGATGGATATCCTCGAGCGTCAAGGCTTCGTCGCGACCGCCGCACTCAATTCCGAAGTTTGCACGCACTACCCGGAGATCATCGAAGAAGGCAATCGCCTGGGCTGGGAGTGGATGGCGCACGGCCCCAACAACTCGATGCTGTTCACCGGGATGCCGGAAGATCAGGAAAAGCCGATCATCGCGCACGTCCTCGACGGCATCGCGAAAGGGACCGGAAAACGCGCGCGCGGCTGGCTGGGCCCGGCGCTGACCGAGACCGATCACACGCTCGATCTCTTGGCAGAGGCCGGGATCGAGTACGTGGCCGACTGGTGCAACGACGAGCAGCCCTATACGATGAAGACGCGCCACGGCTCGATCGTCGCGATGCCGTACACGCTTGAAGTCGGCGATATTCCCGTCTTCCTCTTCAACGGCGGAAGCGGCGAAGATTTCTCCAACATGATCATCGACCAGTTCGATCAGATGTACGAAGAAGGCGCAAAGATTACGCGCTTTCTCTCGATTGCGATTCACCCGTTTCTCGTCGGACATCCGTTCCGCGCCCGGCACCTCGAGCGAGCGCTCGCGCACATTCGCAAGCGACAGGACGTTTGGCTCACGACGGGAAGCGCTATGCTCGACTGGTACCGATCGTCGGGGACGCGGCCGTAGCCAAGAGCCAGCCCGCGATCGCTGCCAGATCTTCGTCCCCGTTTTCGAAGCCGACGATCTGAACGCCGAGCGGGACGCCCGCGACCGAAAGGAGCGGCAGGTTATACGACGGCGCGCCGATTGCCGAGGACGCGTCGTTGTACCAGGGCGTCCCGGTCTTCGGCTGCCCTTTTTGTCCCGGCCCGATGTGCGCCAACGTCGCGAAGCCGTCGACTTTTCCGGCGAGCGCACGATGCTGCATCCGTAGCCGTTCACGCGCGACGCACGCACGGCGGTAATCTTCGAGCCCAAGCTGCTCGGCTTTGTCGATGTATCCGCGCATCGTCTCGCTGAAGGCCCCGGGACGCTCGTCGCGCCATGCGAGCATCGGCCAGCGAATCTCCCACAGCATCAGGTCAAAGAACCATTCCGGAACGTTTGCGGTCGCCTGCTCGTACTCGCGCAGCGCAGCCGACGCCTCCGGCTCGACAACCTCGACGCCGGCGTCCGCGAGGGTACGCAGGAACGCTTCAAAGGCAGCCTTCGATGCTTCGTCCGTATGCTGCCAGCCGGCGGTGTACTGACGCGCGAGCCGGAGCGGGCGCCGCGGCGGGGGCAACAGAGCGCGATCGAAGTGCGGGACGCAGCCTGGATCGCCGCCGGCGACGGCCGCAATGTGGTGCGCGACGATCCAGACGTCAGCGAGCGTCCCGCCGAGCAGGCCGAGATGGTTGACGCTCGGCGACGGATCGACGCCGCCGAATCGATTCAACGCGCCGAACGTCGGCTTCATCCCGATCACGCCGCAAATCGACGCAGGCCGAATCACCGAGCCGCGCACTTGGCTTCCGGTCGCGAGCGGCAGCATGCACGCTGCGACCGCGGCCGCCGATCCCGATGACGAACCACCCGGAGTGCGGGTGAGATCCCACGGATTCCACGTCGGCCCCGGCGCAGCCATCGTCAACTCGGTCGTCACCGTCTTGCCGACGATGACGGCGCCGCCGCGGCGCAATGCGTCAACATGCGCGGCATCGACTTCCGCATTGCGCGCATCCGCGAAGTACGCGCTGTTGACGCGCGTCGGGAAACCGCGAACATCGAAGCAGTCTTTGATCCCGACCGGGAGACCGTCGACCGCCGAGCGCTGCCGTCCGGCGCGCCAGCGCTCCGTCGCCGCATCGGCCGCTTTGCGCGCGCCGTCGAGGTCGAGGCACACGAACGCACGCACGTCCTTCTCGCGCCGATCGATCTCCTCGATACAGCGCTCGAGAAACGCGCGCGGCGAGTCGCCGCCGCCGGCGAACTCCCGGCATGCCTGCGCGAAGCAAAGATACCGCGCGCTCCGCGGATCGTAACGCGTCGTCCCCGTCACGTTAGACACGAGCGTGGTCCGTCGCAAGCAGACGCGTCAGCCGGTCGACCCGTTCGAGATCATCGAGCCCGAAGACCATCTCTGCCAGCTCCGCGGCGAGACGCGAATCGATGTAAGGGCGCGTCAATGCCTCGAACTTCCGGAGCGTGCGTGTACGCCGGCGGTCGAGATCGGGATCGAAGACCCGCTCGTCGTGCGACGCA